>Ga0180432_10007168_pt1 | contig 14247 bp, 9 predicted proteins | sample SS_ome_10_FD_132414 | JGI IMG/M metagenome (GOLD analysis project Ga0180432, IMG submission 132414) | Hypersaline lake sediment archaeal communities from the Salton Sea, California, USA - SS_1_MS_2 metaG | ecosystem: Environmental > Aquatic > Non-marine Saline and Alkaline > Hypersaline >... | reverse complement strand
CGGATCAGGCCGATCCGCCAGCCGGCGGGTTCGATCAGGTTGAAGACGATCAGGACCATCATGGTGAACATCGCCTGGCCGGCGGCGAACGAGCCGACCCGCGACACGTAGGTGGAGCCGAATGCCACGATCGGTAGCAGTGTCCACAGCACCGGCTGGTCCACGCCCAGGACTCCGATCACCGCCGCGCCGACGGTGATGCCGATCAACGTCCCGGCCACCGCCCGGATTGCGCTGGACCCCGTTGTCACGGCGGTGCTGCGGAGTACCGATAGCGTGCCGAGCACCACCCACGGGGCGTTCTGGACCGGGAAGGCGAAGGTGATCGCCACCGCCACGGCCAGTGCCAGCCCGGTTCGGAGGCTGTTGATCACGGTGATCGAACGGGTGCTCAGATACCCGCCGAGCCCGGTGATCGCCGAACCCTTACTCGGTATCTTGTCGGCGAGGCCGGTCTCGGGGAGCCGCAGGCCCAGTATTTTCGCCCACACCGGTCTCCTATCGACGGCGGCGGCGTAGCCGATCGTGCTGCCGACCAGCCCGATCGTGGCGCTCATCGTGCGCCGGCTCAACAGCCTGCGGCCCAGTTCGACCGCGGCCGGGTCATCCGGCTCGGCGAGGATATCGGCGATGTCCTGCCGGTAGCGGCGCATTGCGATCGCCCGGTGCTCCATCGCCGTGTTCGTCAGGGTGGTTTCGGACCGATGCGCCCCGGACAATGCCTCGGCGCAGTCCCGCAACACCCGCACTCCCGATTCGGCCATCGGGCCCAGGAGTCGGCCGGTGTCGGAGTCCACCCGATCGCACAGCCACTGAAGGTTGGGCACCACCCGGATCAGGGTTCGGCTACTGGCGGTCAGCGCGACGGGCCGGAAAGCGTTGACCAGAAACGCTTTCTGCAGTCCCTGCATCGCGTCGGCCAGTTCCCCCGGTGGGCCGGTTCCCTCGATCCGGTCCGCCAGTGCGGTGCACACCCGGGTGGACTGCCGGCGGAGATCACTGTGATAGCGCGGAGCGAGCACCCAGAGTGCGGCGGGTACGCAGATCAGCAGGGCGATGACCCAGCCGAAGAGCCGGTCCCCGAGCGGTCCGGGCGGCCGGATGCACACCGGCAGGATGAACGTCATCAGCGTCGCGCGCTGGCCGGCCGCCACCACATCGCTGAGCAGGCCGAAGAAGACCGCCAGCGCGCCGATGAGCACAGCCAGCGGCACCGCCACCCACGGATGGGGCGCGGCCAGTGTGCCGACGGTGATCAGCACGGCACCGTTGACCGCCAGAGCGAGGTAGGCCAGCGCGCGGGTGGTGACGCTTCCCGGGAAATCGGCCACGATCAGCAATGCGATGGCGCCGACGAGAGCGAACACCGGGGTCTGGGTGCCGCCGGCCACCGCGAAGCTGACGGCGGCGGCGATCGGGATGAAGATGGCGGCCCGCAGTGCCCGGCGGGCGCTGTCGCCCTCGGGGTCGCGCTCCCGGGTCTGGGTGGCCACCCGCCGAGTCAGTTCGGCCGGTGAGATCATTGCTGGATCGTAGAGCCCCGGCGTTCCGGTCGCCCCCCGGCCAGCGGTGCGAGGGTGTCCGACGGGAGAACCAGCGGGACGCGGACCGGGGTCAGAGCTGCGGGGCCGGTGTTTTCGGCGGCACTCCGGCGAAGCCGCCCGTCTCCAGGAGGTCCACCAACCGCTTGGAGATCCACTCATAGGTCGCCGGATCCCGCTGCAGCGTCGCCTGCTCGTAGCCGACGAGCAGATACACGGCGTTGTCGGCGAAGACCTCCGCCTGGCGCGGGTCTTGGGCGATCTCGATCGCGTAGTCGTAGCAGACCTGGAATCGCTGGCGATCCACCTCCACCTGGACCGCGTGCACCGCCGGGTCGATCGAACTCCAGGCGCGAATCGCGGCCTCGGCGCTGTGCGGCAGCGAGAGCACCGACTGGATGATCAATTGCATTCTTTTACGAGGATCCCGCTGCCGGCTGAACAGCTCGGCGAGCCGGTCGGTGCGGTCCCGTTTCCAGTACCCGATCAACTCCCGGGTGTAGACGCTCCAGCTGGTGAAGTAGTGGTAGAAGGAACCGGTGGTGACCCCGAGTCGTCTACACACCTCGGCCAGTTTGAGTCCGCCGAATCCGAGGTCGGCCAGAATTGTCAGGCCGGTCTCGAAGAACGAGTCCCGGGCTGCGGCGGTCGGCATGACAAGACTTTAAGCCCCCGTCGGTCAGGACGGCCAGCGAGGTTTGTCACCGGGCCGGCCGCGGGTAACCGCTGCTGCGGCAAGCTGAAAGCCGGACCCCGTCGGGAGACGGCGGGCCGCAGACCAACCTCGAGGAGTTGTGATGACTGTCCAGCTGACCGCTGATAACGCTATCGGGGGCGGCTCTGCCGGGATACTGGCCGAGGTCCGTGCGGTGTTCGACACCGGCCGAACCCGTTCCCCGCGGTGGCGGGAACGACAACTGCGCGGTATCGAGCGGATGTGTGAGGAGCGCGAAGCGGAGATCTCGGCCGCGATCGCCGAGGATCTCGGCCGCCCGGGCTTCGAGGCCTGGCTCGGTGATATCGCCTCGACCAAGGCCGAGGCGGAGTTCGCCCGAAAGCATTTCCGGTCGTGGTGCAAACCGCGCCGCCAGCGAATACCGCTGGCCCACATGCCCGGTCGGGCCTGGGTGCAATACGACCCCCTGGGTGTCGTCCTGGTCATCGGACCGTGGAACTACCCGTTCTTCCTGTGTATGTCGCCGGTGGTGGGCGCGGTGGCCGCGGGCAATGCGGCGGTGATCAAACCGTCCGAGTTCGCGCCGGCCACCTCCGCGCTGATCGCCCGTCTGGTTCCGGAGTACCTCGATCCCGAGGCCATTCGGGTGGTGCAGGGGGCCGCCGACGTGACGCAGGATCTGATCTCCCAGGGCTTCGATCACGCCCTGTTCACCGGAGGCACCGAGATCGGCCGCAAGATCATGGCCGCCGCCGCCCGCACCCTGACCCCGGTGACGTTGGAGCTCGGCGGCAAGAGCCCGGTGCTGGTGTTGGCCGATGCCGACCTGGAGGTGGCGGCCCGCCGGATCGCGTGGATCAAACTGCTCAATTCCGGCCAGACGTGCATCGCGCCGGACTTCGTCCTGGCCGACCGATCGATCGTGACATCGCTCACCGACAAGATCGTGGCGGCGATCGCCCGGTTCCGCGCCGATCAGCAGGACCCGGCGCTGCGGATCGTCAACGAGCGACAGTTCGACCGACTGGTGGCGCTGATCGACGGTACCGCCGGCACGGTCGTCACCGGTGGTGGGTCAGACCGCGCCGCACTGCGCATCGAGCCGACCGTCGTGGTCGACCCCGCCCCGGACGAACCGGTCATGAGCGAGGAGATCTTCGGACCGATCCTGCCGATCATCTCGGTCGGGTCGGCGGAGGAGGCGGTCAGCTTCGTCAACTCCCGGCCCAAGCCGCTGGCGCTGTATGTGTTCACCGGCGACATGCGGAAGGGGCGCGATCTGGTCGACCGGATGCCGTCCGGCGGAGCGGTGATCAACCACCTGGCGATGCACTGTCTGGTGCCTGCACTTCCGTTCGGCGGGGTCGGGGCCAGCGGTATGGGCGCCTACCACGGGCAGTGGGGCTTCGAAGCGCTCAGCCACCGCCGGGCGGTGCTGTCCAAGCCGGCCAAGCCGGACCCGCGGCTGCTGTATCCGCCCTACTCCGACCGGGTGAAGCGGGTTCTGCGCAGACTGCTCTAGCGGATAGCCTGGCTAATCTTTCGCTACGCTGGTGGCTTCGGACCTGAGTTTGGAGCACTCCATGAGCAGTTTGCGCAGTCACGACGACACCTGGGACATCGCGACCAGTGTGGGTTCCACGGCGGTGATGGTGGCTGCCGCCCGGGCCCGGGAGACTGAGAGCGCCGCACCATTGATCCGGGATCCCTATGCCCGGGTTCTGGTGGCCGGTGCCGGCGCCGGTATGTGGGAGAACTTCCTCGACGATTCCATCACCGGAAGGATTGGCGAGACCGATCCGACCGCTGCCGCGATATTCGACAACATGCTCGCCTATCAGGCGGTGCGGACCCTGTTCTTCGACACCTTCTTCGCCGATGCGTCGGCGGCCGGCATCCGGCAGATCGTCATCCTCGCCTCCGGGTTGGACTCCCGCGCCTACCGGCTGGACTGGCCGGCCGGCACCGTGATCTTCGAACTCGATCAGCCCAAGGTGCTGGACTACAAGGCGGCCGCCCTGGCCGACCACGGTGCCGGCCCGACCGCGGTCCGTCACGAGGTCGCGATCGATCTGCGTCAGGACTGGCCCGCGGCGTTGAAGGCAGCCGGCTTCGACCCCGCTCGCCCCGCCGCCTGGCTGGCCGAGGGCCTGCTGATGTATCTGCCCGGCGATGCCCAGGACCGTCTTTTCGAGCAGATCACCGCGCTGAGCGCCCCGGGCAGCCGGCTCTCGGTGGAAGCGGTGCATCACCAGGACGAGGGGCGCCGGGAGCGGATGCGGGAGCGTTTCCAGCAGATGTCCGACGATCTCGGCATCGAGCGCAACGTTGATATCGCCGAACTCACCTACAACGATCCGGCGCGGGCCGACGCCACCGAATGGCTTGGCGCGCACGGGTGGGACGCCTCCGGTGTCTCCTCGAACGACGAGATGCGCCGGCTGGACCGCTGGACCGAGGTGCCCGAAGAGGACTTCCAGGACGGCTTCTCCAGTTTCGTCATCGCCGAGCGCCGGGGCCGCGGCGAGTAGCCGGGTCGGACCCGATCGGACCGGACCTCGATACGATGGCCACCGCCCGCCGGTGTGGTGCCGCCGGGGCCTGACCGTCAAGCGGCCTGATCGTTCAGTGGAGAGGATTCCCATGCCCGGAGTACAGGATCGAGTGATCGTCGTCACGGGTGCCGGCGGCGGTCTGGGGCGCGAGTACGCACTGACCCTGGCCAAAGAGGGTGCCAGCGTTGTCGTCAACGACCTCGGCGGTGCGCGGGACGGTACCGGCGCCGGACATTCGATGGCCGATCAGGTCGTCGCCGAGATCATCTCCGGGGGTGGTCGTGCCGTCGCCAATTACGACTCCGTCGCCGACGCCGCGGGTGCGGAGAGCATCGTCAAGACCGCGCTGGAGGAGTTCGGGGCCATCCACGGGGTGGTGAGTAACGCCGGCATCCTGCGCGACGGCACCTTTCACAAGATGACCTTCGAGAACTGGGATTCGGTGCTCAAGGTCCACCTGTACGGCGGTTACAACGTGATCCGCGCCGCCTGGCCGCACTTCCGGGAGCAGAGCTATGGCCGCATCGTGGTGGCCACTTCCACCAGCGGACTCTTCGGCAATTTCGGCCAGGCCAACTACGGCGCCGCCAAACTCGGCCTGGTGGGTCTGATCAACACCCTCGCCCAGGAGGGCGCCAAGTACAACATCAAGGCCAACGCATTGGCGCCGATCGCGGCCACCCGGATGACCGAGGACATCCTGCCGCCGGAGGTGTTCGCCAAACTCACCCCGGAATACGTCGCACCGGTGCTGGCCTACCTGTGCACCGAGGAGGTGCCCGATTCCGCCTCGGTGTTCATCGTCGGCGGCGGCAAGGTTCAGCGCACGGCGCTGTTCCAGAACAAAGGTGTGACCTTCGAGCAGGTGCCCTCCGTCGACGACGTGGCCGCGAATTGGGCGCAGATCGATGACCTGTCGGCCCCCGAACCCGCCTCGTTCAAGCTCTAGCGGCTCAAAGCTCCGGTCGGGGGCGGTGTTTCGCCGAGTGCCTCGGCGACGGCGGACTGAAACACGGATTCCTCGGGTGTGATCGCGGTCCAGCGCTGGAAAATCTGCATCGCCAGTTGGACGAGCATCTCCACCCCGTCGACGATGCGGCAGCCACGCTCGGCGGCGGTGGCCAGGAACGGCGTGATCCGGGGGTTGGTGATCACGTCCACCACGACGCACTCCGGATCCACCGAGTCCCAGTGGACACCCACCGGTGCCAGTTCCGGTGCGCTCCCGAGGTGGGTGGCATTCATCAGGATCCCGGTGCCGTCCGGTACGCGAACCGGCCCATCCCAGGGCTGCCAGTCGCAGGGCACCCCGGCCGCCTCCCGCACCCGCCGGGCCACCTCCCTACCCTGGGGCTCCCGGCGGGTCACCAGGGTCAGGTGCGCTGCACCGGCCCAGGCCATCTCGACCGCCATCGCTCGCCCGGCGCCGCCGGCGCCCAGCATCACCACCCGCTGCGCACGCAGTGGCGTCACCTTCTCGATCGCAGCCACGACGCCCTTACCGTCGTTGTTGTGACCGATCAGCCGGCCCGCCTCGATGGTCAGGTAGTTCGCTGCGCCGATGGCGCGCACATCGTCGTCGAGGTCATCGAGCAGCCCCATCACCGCAACTTTGTACGGGACGGTGATCGCCATGCCCCGGTAGCCCAGCGGACGCAGCGCCGCCACGGCCAGGGCCAGATCGCGCTCATCGGCGATGTCGTTCTTCCAGAACTGCCAGCGCAGGCCGTAGTGGGCGTAGACCGCGTCGAACATCCGGTCGATCGGGTTCTCGGCGACCGGATGGCCCAGCATCCCGGTCATCTGCTTCTGGGGCGGGATGACGGTCACGGTCGGCAGCGTAGTGCCCCGATAGGCTCGGGCGGTGAACACCGGTGGGATCGTGCTGGTCGCGCTGACCATCGCGATCGGACTGGTCGGGATGCTCGTGCCGGTACTGCCCGGAACACTGCTGGTCTATGCCGCGATCGCGGTGTGGTCGGTGGTACAGAGCAGCACCGCCTCGTGGACGGTGCTCGCGGTGGTGACGGTGCTGCTCGGCGGCGGGCAGCTGATCAAATACCTGTGGCCGGTACGGCGGATGCGCGCCGCCGATATCGGCGCGGGCACGCTGGCCGCCGGCGCGGTGCTCGGTGTCATCGGGTTCTTCGTCATCCCGGTGGTCGGGCTGGTCATCGGCTTCGTGGCCGGCGTCTATCTGGCCGAACTGCTGGCCCGCCGGGACTGGCGGCGAGCTTGGGCCTCGACGGTGCACGCGGTCAAGGGCGTCGTGCTGTCGGTCGGCGTGGAACTCAGCGCCGGCCTGCTCGCGACGGCGGTGTGGGTGGCCGGTGTCGCCCTCGGCTGAGCATCCCGGCCCGACCCGCTATCCGAGCAGTCGGGCTCGCAACCGGTTCAGGTCCTCGGCGCTGACCCCTGCGGCGTGCAGATAGCCGTGCAGGCCGCCGTGGGTGTCGTCGAGCACCCGACGCGCGCTGTCCAGGTACTGCTCGCGGACGCCGAGCACCTCATCGGTCAACCGGGACTCCGCGAAAGACACGACCTCGTCGGTCGTCCCCTCCCGGGTGCTCATCGCGTCGAGAATGCTCCGGCGCAGGGTCGGGACCGCGTCATTGCTGCGCAGGTAGTCGGACAGGATCGCGTCGCGATCCACCCCGGCCGCCTCCAGTGCCAGCGCCACGGCGAATCCGGTGCGGTCCTTACCGGCGAAGCAGTGCACCAGTACCGGCCGGCCGTCGCCGATCATGGTGATGATCTGCCGGACCGCCCGCAGCGCGCCGCCGAGGGTGGGGAAGCGCTCGTACTCTGCGGTCATCCACCGGGTGGCGGCCACGACCGGGTCCTCGTCGGAGTACTCGGTCATCATCTTCTGCCAGCTGGATTCGTGCGGAGCCACGGACTCTGTGCCGGTCTCGGCGCCGGTTTCCGGAGAATGGGAGTGGGACACCTCGGGAAACGGAAGATGGTGCACCACAGTGCCGTCCGGCACCGCACCGGTCCCGCGGCGCTGCAACTCCGCATGCGAACGGAGGTCGGCGACATCGCCGATACCCAGCGCGACAAGTAGTTTCCGGCCGGTGTCGTCAAGTTTGCTCAACTCGCTGGACCGGAACAGTCGGCCGGGGGCAACGGCGGCGGTTTCGGCGACGTCACGGAAATTCCAGGCGCCGGAGAGCTTTTCAGGTGAGGTCACCGGCTCACCGCCGCGGCCGCGAGCGGACCGGGTTCCCGGCCGAGTTCGGCACGCGCCACAGTGCGCAGATGAACCTCGTCGGGGCCGTCGAAGATGCGCATCGCCCGCTGCCAGCCGTACATCCGCGCCAGCGGGAAGTCGTCGCTGACTCCGCCACCTCCGTGCACCTGGATGGCCCGGTCGATCACGGTGCAGGACATCAGCGGGGCCACCGCCTTGATCTGCGAGACCAGCGCGAACGCCGCCCGGTTGCCGTGCTGGTCGATGGTCCACGCCGCCTTCTCGCACAGCAGTCGCGCCTGATCGATCTCGTTGCGGGAGAATGCGATCTGCTGCTGCACCATGCCCTGATCGGCGAGCGGCCTGCCGAAGGCGATGCGGGTCCGGGCGCGCTCGGTCATCAGCGCCAGGGCGCGCTCAGCCACCCCGATGGCGCGCATACAGTGGTGGATACGCCCGGGGCCCAACCGGGCCTGCGCGATCGCGAACCCCATCCCCTCCTGCGCCAGCAGGTTCGATGCCGGCACCCGGACGTTGTCGTAGACGATCTCGGCGTGGCCGTGCTGGTCCTGCCAGCCGAACACCGAAGTGGATCTGAGAATGTTGACCCCCGGCGTGTCGACCGGCACCAGGATCATCGACTGCTGCTGATGCGAGGCGGCCTCCGGGTTGGTGCGGCCCATCACGATCAGGACCGCGCAGCGAGGGTCGTTGGCGCCGGAGGTCCACCACTTGCGGCCGTTGATGACGTAATCGTCGCCGTCGCGGACGATCGACGTTTCGATATTGCGTGCGTCACTGGAGGCCACCGCCGGCTCGGTCATCGAGAAGGCGCTGCGGATCTCACCGGCCAGCAGCGGATCGAGCCACCGATTCTTCTGCTCGTCGGTGCCGAACATGTGCAGCACCTCCATATTGCCGGTGTCCGGGGCGGCGCAGTTCATCGCCTCCGGGGCGATCTCGGTGCTCCAGCCGCTGAGTTCCGCCAGCGGCGCGTATTCCAGATTGGTCAGCCCGGACACACTGGGCAGGAACAGATTCCACAGTCCGGATTCCCGGGCCGCCTTCTTCAGTTCCTCGACAATCGGCGGGACGGTGAAGTCACCGGGGCCGGCCACGGCGCGGTACTCGTCATAGGATTTCTCGGCGGGCAACACGTGATCGACCATGAAGTCGGTGAGGCGGCGATGATGATCGGCCGCCTTGGCGGACATGGTGAAATCCATATCCGCAACCATAGGCCACATCGGCAGACCGGCGGCCCGGGAGTCGGGGCCGGCAACTGCGGTCTGACGGCGCGGCGCGGTCACCGGCGATACCGTTGATCGGGTCCGGCGGCGACGGCGCGCCGGAGACGGCAGCCCAGCCCATGGTGAGGATTCGAACATGTGCGATCACCTCGGCGGCGTTCCGACATTCGCCCCCACCGCCGCGAAACCGGCACGCGTTCCGATCGCGAATCCGGATCCCGACACGACGACGGTGTTCCGCGGCGGGGCCGTCTACACGCTGGACCCCGACCGGCCGTGGGCGCAGGCCGTGGCAGCCCGCGGCCGGGAGATTCTCGCGGTGGGATCCGACGCGGAGGTCGCGGCCGCGGCGGGACCCGGGGCCCGGGTCGTCGACCTCGGCGGCCGCATGCTGCTACCCGGCTTCGTCGAAGCCCATATCCACCCGCTGCTGGGTGGCCTGCTGACTTCCGGTGTCGATCTGCAGGTTCCCGATCGGGATGCCGTTCTATCGGCAATTGCGGAACATGTGCGCGCCAATCCCGGCGGGCCGGTACGCGGATTCGGCTGGCGGATGGACATGTTCGGCCCCGAGGGCCCGCATCGCGACGATCTCGACGCGATCCTGCCGGACCGTCCCGCGTTGCTGTTCGCCATCGACGGGCACAGCATGTGGGTGAACACCGCGACGCTGAAGCTCGCCGGGATCACCCGGGACAGCCCCGACCCGGTGCCGGGGTTCAGCACCTTCGCCCGCGGTGCCGACGGCGAGCCGACCGGTTTCGTGCTGGAGGCCCCCGCAATCCTGGGGATCCTCGGCGCCGTCGAACCGGTGACCACCGAACTGCTTGCCGGTCTGTTCAACGACTGGGCGCCCAAGGCCGCCGCCGCCGGGATCACAGCGCTGTTCGATGCCGGGATGCCACCCGCCGAGGGCGATCCCGACGGTTTGGCCGGCATCTACACCGATCTGGAGGCGCGCGGACGGCTCCCGTTCCGGGTGGTCGTCTCGCATATGGTCAAGGAACCGCCGATCGAGGATGAGGTGGCCGCGGTGCTGCGGCTCCGCGAGCGGTTGGGAACCGAACTCGTCCGGGGTGGGGTGATGAAGATCCTGGGCGACGGGACGCTGGAGGGGCGCACCGCCTATCTGATGGAGCCCTATGCCGACCTTCCCGATTCGGTAGGCCAGTCGCCGTTCTCCGAGAAGCAGTGGCATCGCCTGATCGGCGAGGCGGATGCCGCCGGGCTCGATGTGCACGTCCATGCTCTGGGGGACCGCACCGTGCGGATCGCGCTGGACGCGATCGAGGCCGCGATCGCGGCCAACCCGGCGCGGGATCGTCGGCACACGATTGCCCATCTAGAACTGGTCAGCGACGCCGACCTGCCGCGGTTCGGCCGGCTGGGCGTCATCGGTCAGTTCTCGGCCAACTGGATGGCTGCCGACCCCAGTAACACCGGAACCACCCTCGATCGGTGCGGACCGGCGCGGTTCGGCACCATCTACCGTCCCCGGGCGCTGCTCGACTCCGGCGCCACGATCGCTTTCGGCAGCGACTGGCCGGCAGCAGGCTGGTTCTCCACCTACAAGCCGCTCGATGCGATCGAGACCGCGGTGACCCGGCAGTCGGTGGGCAGCCCGGAGATGGCCGTTCTGGAACCTGCCGACCAGCGGCTGGATCTGGCTCAGGCGCTGTATGCGGCGACCCTGGGCGCGGCCCGGCAGTTGCGGCTGGACCATCTGGTCGGATCCGTGCGGCCCGGCAAGCTCGCCGACCTGGTCGTGCTGCGCCATAACCTCTTCGAGATCGAGTCGCACCGCATCGCGGCGACCCCGGTCGATATGACGATGATGAATGGACGTCTCACCCACGGCGGCTGAGGCCGCCGTGGGTGAAACCGCCGTGGGTGGAGGCGGATGTGGCGTGATGTGGTGTGCTCAGATTTGAATGGTGAACGATCCGCCGGTGTTGGTGGGCAGTTCGGCGATCACCCCGTCGCCGCCGATGATCCGCTCGCCGGTCAGGCTCGATTGCGCACGGATGCTGTCCAGATCCTGGCCCAGCACCCACGATCGGTAGGCCGCGGTGATCAGGCTCTCGGCTGATCCGGTGGCGTCATTGGAGAGATCCCAGAACATCATTCCGCCGAGCCCAAGGTCCTCGGCCCACTGCGCCTTCTGCGCAACGGAGGTGGGCGTCTCGAATGAGGTGAACAGCTTCTTCGTCGGGTCGTAGAGGTAGGCCGCATGGGCGTCGTCATCCCAATAGAGCACCCAGTCGCTGGCCGGATCCTGAACCTGGGCCAGCAGATCCTTGTAGTCGTATACGCCGGCCTCGAAAGTCCCGGGAGCGCCGCCGCCGGCCGGCTCCAGGTAACCGCCGTCGCCGCCGTCGGCGACACCGCTCCATCCGCGGGTGTAAAGCGGCGCTCCGAGCACGATCTTGTCGGGATCGACACCGGCGGCGAGGTAGAGCGACACCGCGGTCGCCATGTCGTAGCCGTTGGGGTCGCCGGTGACGGCCGACTGATGACCGGTGGTGTCCTCCCAGGTGCCGTGGAAGTCATAGGACATCAGGTTGAAGAAATCGACGCTGGGGGCCAGCCCGGCCGCGTTGAAGTTGGCGATCTTGTCGTAGCCGCCCGGGGCTGCCACCGAGATCTCGTAGGTGGTGCCGTTCTGCTCGCCGAGGACATCCAACTTCTGTCGGACCAGAGCGAGAAGCTCGGCGTAGTTCTCGCCGTCATCCGGGCTGACCGAGTTGCTCGCCAGACCGCCGCCGCCGGGGTACTCCCAGTCGAAGTCGACCCCGTCGAACATCTGGTAGGTGTCCAGGAAGGAGACGATCGAGTTGGCCATCGTCTCCCGGCCCTCAGCGGTGGCGGCGACGTTGCTGAAGTTACCCGACAGCGTCCAGCCGCCGATGGCGACGCTCGTCCGCAGGTGGGGATTTTCCTCCTTGAGCAAGGCGATCTGGTTGAAGTTGCCCCACACCGTCTGCTCAGCCCGTGGATCCCCCGGCGGGTAGTACCAGAGGTCGGCCTCGCCGGAGACCGAGTCCGCGGCGCTGAATCGCTTGTCGACCGCCGCGTAGCTGTCGTAGAGCGCCACCTCGCCGTTGCTCGTCACGTTGAGGAACGAGTAGATGACATGGGTGAGTTGATCGGCCGGGATGTCGGCGACCTGGAAGTCGCGGTCGTAGATGCCCCATTCGGGGAAGTACGCCGCCAGCACCTTGTCATGAGCGGCGATCGCGGACCCGGTCCCGGTCGGGTCGCCGGGGGTGACGACCGGCGGGGTGACGACCGGCGGGGTGACGACCGGCGGGGTGACGGCGGGTGGGTCGACGACCGGTGGGGTGACGACCGGTGGGTCGACGACCGGTGGGTCGACGACCGGCGGGTCGACGACGGGCGGGTCGACCACCGGAGCGGCCCCGTTGATGGCGTTCTGCCATGTGGTCAGGGTCGCCGGGTCCAGGGCGATGATGTTGGCTGTGCTCATCTGGCCCAGCCCCACCCCGTCGAGGGTGTAGGTCTGGTCATTGCCGAGGATGGCGATCCGGGTGGACCCATCGGTCTCACCGATGGCGAAGTTGGTCGGCTGGAACCAGCCGAAGTCCAGCTGGTCGGCGGCCGGGTCGAAGTCGAGCACCGTGTCAGTGCCCCACTGCCACGAGATCGTCGTGGTGGTGCCGCCGGGTGTCAACGTCCCGCCGCCGGTCGTCCCGCCGCCGGGAACCGTTGCGGGAGTGGTGTAGTCGACGACGTTGGCAGTGCCGTAGTCATTGAAGATCCGGCTGAAGCTGCCGGCCGCCTCACTCAGGCCGGAGGCGGTGGGGGTGGCCTGGCCGAGTGAGCCCGGGGTATCGCGGGACACCGACCAAATCGAGAGCATACCCAGACCGTTGACCCGGGCGAAGTCCTCGAGGGTCTGCGCATCGGCGGGGGTGAACACCTCGGTGATGACGTCGTTGACGCCGATCATCGGGGTGACGCCCAACTGGCTCCAGTCGTAGCTGCGGTCGTAGTCGCTGTAGAGCTGGGAGAGCTGGGCGTGGGTCGACTCCGCGGCCTGGATTGCGTAGGTACCCATGGTTTGGGCATTTGGCCCGCTGGTGGGCGCCGCCGATTCGCCGTAGTCCATCGCCATGATGTTGACGCCGGCCAGGGTTACGCCCTCTTTCAGCGCCGATTCCACGACGTTGAGACCATCGCCGGTCAGCCCGGAGGGCAGCACCGGCAGGGTGTACCAGACCTCCAGCTCGGGCCGGGACTGCCCAAGCAGCGCCAAGGCCTGGCTGTGCAACTCGATCGCCGGGACGTCGGCGACCGCCGCGCCCTCGATGTCGAAGTCGAGGTGGCTGATCCGGTAGGTGTCGACGACCTCGCCGTAAGCGTCGGCCAGCGACGCCGCGTCGAGTCCGCGTGCGACGTAGGCCTGGGCGAGGCTGGTACCGGCCGCGCCGCCCAGCGAGATCATCACATCGCCGCCGGCGTTCTGGAACGTCTCGATCGAGCTGTTGATCGTCTGGGCCTGCTCGGTGTCGGCGTCCGGCTCCAGCGCCGCCAGTCCGGCCCAGCCGAGCGTCGCGTCGGGAGTGGACTGTAGGAAGGCCACGGTCATCAGCGTGGCCCCGGTGGCTTCTGAGATCGTCAGCAGATCGGGGACCGGCCAGCCGGCCATATCGACGTAGGGGGCGAAGAAGGCTTCACCCCACTGGGCTGTTGTGACATCACCGGTGGCCGGTGTGACGACCGTGGGGTCGGTCGGGGTTTCGGTATCACCATCGTGGGAGTCACCGTCGTGGGAGCCACCGTCATGGGAGCCACCGTCGTGGGAGCCATCAGAGCCACCGGCAGCGCCATCATCGGAAGCCCCCGGATCACCTGAATGATCACCGTGCGTCGCATCGTCGTCGTCGAGGATGGTGCCGAGTGCGGTGGCGTCGGCGATGGTGGCGCCGGTGGGGTTGGACAGGGTGACGGTGAAGGTTTTGTCTGTTTCGGTGTTGGTGTCGGCGAGGATGTCGACGTGCGCGAGTTGTGT
>Ga0180432_10007166_pt1 | contig 14250 bp, 9 predicted proteins | sample SS_ome_10_FD_132414 | JGI IMG/M metagenome (GOLD analysis project Ga0180432, IMG submission 132414) | Hypersaline lake sediment archaeal communities from the Salton Sea, California, USA - SS_1_MS_2 metaG | ecosystem: Environmental > Aquatic > Non-marine Saline and Alkaline > Hypersaline >... | reverse complement strand
GGTCCAGGAGGCCGGCATCCCCTGCGACCGCTGCGGGCGGCCCATGGTCATCCGCCGCGGCCGCCGCGGCCGCTTCATCGCCTGCACCGGCTTTCCCCGCTGCCGCAACACCAAACCCATCGAGAAACTCGAGGAGCTCCAGGCCCAGGCCCGCGAGGCCGGCACCGTGCCGGATCCCGTCACCGCCGAGGATCCGGGCAACGGCAAGAAACGGCCCGCCCGGGCGTCCGCCCGCCGGGAGGTGCCCAGGACGCCCGACGGCAAGGTCGACTTCGAGGCCCTGGGCCCGCCGCCGCCCGGCTTCGCCTGGACCCGCACCGGACGGCCCGTGGTGGAAACCTGGCCGGACGGGCCGCTCGGTTGCCCGGAATGCGGCAACGAGATGCAGCTCAAGTCCGGGCGGTTCGGGCCCTTCTTCAGTTGCACCAACTTTCCCAAGTGCCGCTGCTCGGTCAATCTCCGCGGCGAAGCCAAGAAACGCGGGGACAAGGAAATGCCCCCGCCGGATCGACCGAAGCCCATCCCCACCGAAATCCCCTGTGACGAATGCGGCGAGCCCATGCTCATCCGCGCGGGGCGGACGGGTCGTTTCCTGGGGTGCAGCAAGTATCCCAAGTGCAAGTTCACCAAGCCGGTACCGGAAGAGCTGAACGCCAAGGTGGCCTCGGGTTCCCAGAGCGGTACCTGATCCCCCGCCCGCCGAAACGGCGCTATAATCGTCTCGGTGGACGTGAATCTCGACGAGCTTCCGATTCCCGACTGGGGTCTGACCTGCCCCGGGTGCGGCTACCTGCTCTGCGGGTTGCCTTCGCACCGTTGCCCGGAGTGCGGGCGTGACCTGGACATGGCCGCCATCGTGGAGACCTGGCACCGCCTGCGGGAACCGCGGTTCACGGGCCGGGAATCCCCCCTGCCGGACTTCGGCCTGGACTGCCAGGCATGCGGCCGGCCGCTGGCCGGCGCCGCGGAATGGGCCTGCCCCGCCTGCGGTGGGGCGTTCGACACCCAAGCGTTCCGGCCACGAACGGAATGGTTCGAGGTCACGCCCCAGCTCCGCGCCGGGCTGCCGTTCCAGTTGCTGGAGTCCATCCTGGCCGCAGAGTACGTCCCCTTCATGGTACGCGACGACCACAACGCTCTGGGCCTGATGCGCTGGCGCCTGCTGGTCCCCGGTGAGTTCTACTTCGACTTCCGCCGGCTGGTCCGCGACGCCCAGGTCCGCATCGCGGCCCAGCAGGACTGCCCCGCCGCCCAAGCCTGGCGCTGCCTCCAATGCGGCAGCGAGAACCCCGACGCCTTCGACATCTGCTGGCAGTGCCAGGAGGAGAGGACGGCCTGACCGCGTGCCGGTGCGTCGAGGGGCGTGACCGGACCGGGAGGGATGCCTCCGGACGGCACGATCCCCCCGCCCTCCCCGCTCCGCGAACTGCGGTTCGGTCGGACACCTCACCCCCGCGCTGTGGCGCGTTGCGCTGTCTGTCTCAACGGCTGCCCGGTGGTGGTGCGCCGCCCGCTGGATTGAGGGCCGGCTCGGGCCAGGGCGGCGGGCGGTTCCCAAACAGCACGAAGTGCTTCCTGGCCCGCCGCCCGACGGAGGTCTCGAACCAGAGGAAGGACTCGGGGAACGGCAGACCCTCCTCCTCGGCCAGCGCCGGGCCTTCGAGCCGGAACCGCTCGTAGTCCGGCCGGCTGGACACGAAGAGCACCGGCTCGTCCCCGGCCAACTGGCCCAGCATCTCGCGGGCCACGATCCGCTCCTCGTGGGGAAGCGATCGCTGGCCGCCCTGCATCTCCAGCAGCTCGAGCTGGTCGATGATCCGCGGCATGCGCACGTCGCTGTACCAGATGATCCGGGCGTCCTGGCTGCCGATGTGTTTGAGGTGCTGCCGCTGCTCGACCGGCAACCGGTCGCGCAGTTGTGCGGCGAAGTCGATGAACGGGGCCTCCGACGCCAGGATGGGCATCAGCCGGGGCCAACTCCACAGCCAGAACAGCCACATGGTGCCCACCAGGGCACCGAAGGAAGCGTTCCGCGTACCCCGGCGGTACAGCCAGGCGGCGAGCGACGCGCCCACCCCGAAGATCACCGCGGCCACCACGTACGGCGGCCAGACCTCCGACCAGGCGAACAGCGGCTCGTGCTCATGCCAGAGGTGCAGGGCGTACCCGCCGCCCGCCAGCCCCAGCGGCGTGAGCACCCAGACCGCCAGGGTGGCCAGACGGGTCCGCGTCGGGGAAGCCGGACGCCGCGGGTCGAACAGCACCGCCAGCTCACAACCGAGCAGGACGTAGAGCGGCGGCAAAGCCGGCAGGATGTATCGCGTCTCCTTGCCCACCGAAGCGGTGAAGAAGGCGAACAGGCCCAGGAACCAGACCATCAGGAAGAACATGCCGTCGCGGTTGACGCCCTCCTGCCTGCGGAACGCCCGGGCAAAGGCGGACGGCAGCGACAGCGTGTAGGGCAGGGCGAACAGCAGCGGCGGGCCCAGGTAGGCGAAGTAGTACTTCCAGTGCCGTTGGGCCTCGACGTTGGGCAGGTCGCCGGTGAAGCGATCGAGGAACTCGACCCGCCACTTGGCCAGGGCGGCCGGCTCGGTGAAGTAGACGCCCAGGGCCCACGGCAGCCAGGGCAGCAGGAAGAGCAGCAACCCCAGCAGGTGCCAGCGGCTGGCGAAGATGCTCCAGCGGTTGCGCAGCAGGACGTAGAGCAGTGCCGGCAGGCCGACACAGGCCAGCGGCATGGGCATCTTGTAGACCATGGCCAGGCCGGCCGCCAAGTAGCCCAGCAGCCACAGCGCGGTCCGCTTCGGGCCCGGCGGCTCGCAGCTCGACGCCACCCACAGGCTGGCCAGCGACACGGCGATCAGCGTGGCCAACCCCAGGTCACTTGCCCCGCGGTGCGACCAGTACAACACCAGCACGCTCGAGGAGGCGGCAAAACCGGCGTACACGCCCGCCCGATCACCGGCGATCCGCCGGCCCAGCCAGAAGACGACGGCCACCAGGACGACGGCCGCGACGGCGTTCGGCACCCGCGCCGCGACACGGTCCACCGGCAGGTCGCGCAGCTCGCTGACCAGCAGGACCGCCCAGTACGCCCCGGGTGACTTCTGGAGGCGGGTCTCGCCCGAGAAGCGGGGGACCACCCAGTCGCCCGCCTCCTGCATCTCCCGGGCGGTCTGGGCCACCCAGCAGTCGGTCGGCTCGAACTCGGCGCCGCCGTCCAGATGGAAGAAGGAGATCAGCGTGGTCCAGCCGATCAGGGCCACAAACCAACCCGCGACCCATGCGGAAGGCCGGCCCTGATCACCCGGCAGCACGGCCACGGGGCCATCGGCAGCCGGCAGAGGTGGTGTCTCGGCGCCCGGATCGTCCGGCGCCCCGTCGGCACGTTCATCGATCATGACAGCGTTTTCTCCGCCGCTCGCCACCGCGCCGGCGAGGCGACGCTGGAACCGACGCCGGCGACCTCTCGGGCGGGCCGCCGCCTTGCCGAGAACCGATTCTACCGCCCGGTTCCAGCGGCGTATATGGCTGGCGTGGCCTGGTGTCGAGCGTCCGGGCGAACTCCCCACCTCGTCGGGACACGTTCCCTTCGCGGCTCGTTGCGGAGGACGAGGCCTAGATCGCCTTGCGGCGGCGGGGGGTGCCCTCGGGGTCCGACGAGCGGGCGCCGTGGTAGTCCAGGTAGCGGGCGGATTCGTCCTTGCCGAGGTAGCGTTCCAGGATCCGCGGGTTGGCCTCGGTCAGGTCGGCCATCATCAGCCCGTCGACCACGTCGGCGAAGTCCGGGTCCACGCTGCAGGTCAGGAACTTGGCGTTGAGCCGCAGGTACTGACGCAGCAGAACCGGGACGCCCTTGCGGTCCAACTCGATGTCGGAGATCAGAGCGGAGACCTCGTCCACGTTCGAGACCAGCCGGCTGCCCACCCGCACCTCGTCCTGGCGTCGCCAGCGCGGGGGGTTGCGGGGCTTGGTGAAGCGGGCCAGCTCGGGCAGGTGCGAATGAGCCTGCAGAAACGAGATCATGAGCTGCTGGGAAATGAAGCGGTACTCGTTGCTGATGCTCACCGGGCCGAGCAGGTTCTTGTACCGGGGGTTGCGGGCCACGAAGCGTCCGATTCCCTTCCACAGCAGATTGAGCGGCGAGTGCTGGCGCTGGTACTCGGGCCTCAGGAAGGAGCGCCCCAGCTCGAGCGCCGGGTGGATGTGGGTGAGGAACCTGCGGGCCAGGGAGAAGAGGCTGCAGGTGTAGAGCCCCCGCTCGCCGTACCGGGGCAGGATGCGGTCGGTCTGGCCGAGGCGGTAGGCGCCCACCAGCTCGTCGCGAGCCCGGTTCCAGAGGAACAGGTGCAGGTAATACTGATCGTAGCGGTCGAGGTCCACCGGCTGGCCGGTGCCCTCGCCGGCCTGCCGGAAGGTCAACTCCCGGAGCCTGCCGATCTCGCGCAGGATCTGGGGGATCTGGCCCGCCTCGGCGACCCAGGTCTGAAAGTCCCCGGTGGCGACCAGCAACTGGTCGTGCGGCAGCGTGGCCAGCTCCCGGGAGAGGGCTCGCGACTCCAGAGGGTCAATGATCGGCCGTTGATGCCGCTGCCCGCCCCGGCGGGCCACACGATCCGCCTTCCGGCGCCGCCGCTCCTGCGGATCAAGGATGCAGGTACGCATCCGCAGGTAAGCCACCAGGTCGCGGTCCTCGGTGAACGCCTCGAGCTTCTCGAAAGGGATCAGGGTGCCGGTGCGGACCCGGATGCTGGAGCGGTTTCTCTTGACCAGGGTGTGCGGCAGCATCAGCGTCCGTAGGGACGGATGCACCAGGCCGGCCATGTGAAACAGGCTGCCGTTGCGCCCCTCGAAAAACACCGGCAGGACCGGGGCCCTGGTCCGCCGGACCAGCCGGGCCACGGTCTCGCTCCACGGCGGGTCGCACACCCGGCGTTCCCGCATGTTGAGATGGGCCACCTCCCCCGCCGGGAACATGCCCAGCGTTCCGCCGTTCCGCACCCAGGCCATCGCCTCCCGCAGCGGGGCCAGGTTCGCCCGCCGCGACCGCTCCCTGCCGAAGGGGTCCACGAAGATCATACAATCGTGAAGCTGGGGAACGCGGCGGAGCAGGTAGTTGGCCAGCACCTTCGCGTCCGGACGGACCGAACGCAACAAAGACACCAAGGCCACGCCGTCCAGGGCCCCGAAGGGGTGGTTGGCGACGACGATCAGCGGGCCCGTTTTCGGGATGCGTTCCAGGTGCCCGGGCGGCAGGTCGCAGCGCACGCCCAGGGTGTTGAGCACCCGGGCCATGAAATCACTCGGCGTGTCGCCGGCGGCGGCATCCTCGTAGATGCGGTTCAGTTCCGGGAAGTGGAGGATGCGTTCCAGCGGCCAGCTCATCATGGCGAAGAGCAGGCGCCTCAGCGGATCCTGGTACGGTGACGACAGCCTGAAGAGCGGCTTGTCCGGAGATCGGAGAGAGACCATGACCAGTTGCTCTCCTCCGGGACGGCCGCCTGGCGGCCCATCCCTGCCGGGCCGACGCGTGACCGCCCCGGCTGCTTCCCCAGCCGCGCGACCCGCGGCAGAACCGAACTCGCCCGTCCCCGCGCCGCTGTTCCGCGGCGCCTCCCCGGCCCCTGCCGTGTTCCCGGGGAACGCTAGCCCGCCGCGGCACCCGGGGATTCCGGCGGCCCGGGAACCTTCTCGATCACGAACTCATCCATCGTGCTGCCGTCCAACCCGATCTGGCGGAAGGACAGCGCCTGGGGCGTCACATCCACCACGGTGAAGCTGTGCTGGGAGTTGTCCTGAAGGTACAGGGTCTCCGGCTTCTCTCCCCGGATGTCGTAGAGGGGGTTGCCGCCCGCCCCGCTGGTGATGTACACCGTGCCGCGGTCCGGGGTGGTGACCCGGCCGGCCAGCACCGGATGCGAGCGTTCGTACATGTGGTTGTGGCCGCTGAACGTGGCGGTCACGTGATAGCGCTCGAAGATCGGAACGATCAGCTCCAGCATCTTGCCCGAGGGCGTGTACTTGCCGTTGGTGCACACCGGGTGGTGGAAATAGACGAACTTCCATCGGTCCCCCGCCGAGGCCAGCACGGCATCCAGCCAGGGGGCCACCTGGTCCCGCAGCTCGGCGAACAGGGCATCGCTGTCGATGCAGACAAAGCGGGCATCCCCGAAATCGAACCAGTAGTGCCGCTCGGGAACGCTGCTCTCCGGGCCGTTCTCGGGCAGCACGAAGGCGTTCAGCATGGGCACGCCGGCGGTGTCGTCGAAATCGTGGTTGCCCAGGCAGGGATAGACCGCGGCGTTGCGGATGAGGTCGGCGTAGGGGGCGTAGAACTTCCGGGGATACCCCTCCGTGGCACCGTCCGGGTAGATGAGGTCCCCGGTATGGATGACCAGGTCCGGCTCGTAGGCCGGCATCCTGGCGGCCAGTTGATACTGGATGTCGCGGCCGTCGCCGCTGTCGCCGAACACCAGGAAGCGGAAGCTGCCCCCGGGCAGCGGGGCCGTCCGTACCTTGCCCTGCAGAACGCCGGCCTCCCGCGGTTCGGTGCCCTCCAGCGAGATCCGGTACTCGTACACCGTCGCCGGACTGAGCCCCTCGAGGACCACCTCGTAGCGGCCCTCCTGCGGGGTCACGGGGACCTCCCACTCGCCCCCCCCACCGGCGGTCCGCAACGCCACGCGCGCCGGCTCCTCGCCGGCCCCTTCCCAGACCAGGGTGAAGCCCTCGGTGGTCAGCATCTGGACCATCGGGCCGTTCAACCCCGGATCATCCCGGTCGCGGGTGAGCACTACGGCCGTCGACGGGATGACGATTCCCGCCACGATGATCAGCGGCAACTTCTTGGAGCGGTGTTCCATATGCAAGCGTTTCGGACCGCGACCGCGCCGGCCGGTCAGGAGAGGCCGGCTGAGGATCCCGCCCCCGCGCCACCGGGCTCCTTCCCGGTTGCCCGGCTGACCTCGACGGACAGCGGTTTACCCTGCTTCGTGTGCTTGTTCCAAATGGCCTTTACCCTGGCCGTGTCTCCAGCCCGAAGGTCGCTGAGCTGCGCCGGCTGGCCGTTGATCTGGATCTCGCAGTCCGGGGGCACCTCTCGGGCGAACTCCACGTGTTTGCCGTTGCGCGGGTGGGCAAACTCGATGGAGACCCGCCTCGTCTCGCTGTCCAGTCGCGTGATCGTGCCCTGTAGGGTCAGCAGCCTGTCCCGGGAGAGAACCAGGTAGCGCACCGCGAAGACCCCGCCCACCACGACAACGGCGGCGACACACACCGCGGCTGCTCTTGACCGTCTCTGCATGTTGCCCGTCTCCCTCGGTGGGGCGCCGCTGCCGATCGGACCCGGCGTAGTATAGCGAAGGGCGGTGGCCGGCGAAACCGCAAAGCATCCGGCACATCACGGCCAATGTCGGAAGGTGTCCGCCGCCCGGCAGCGGCCCCCCGTTAAGAACGCGCTAACAAAGCGCAAAGCCGGCGCTCGTCGCGGGCACCAGCCGCACCGGGCACGCCCCCGCCGCCGCCCTGCTTCCGGCGTGGATCTGCGGGCGTGTCAGTCACGGGTTCATCCGCCGGTAGCGGTCCGTGCCGGCTGGCCGGCACGACGGGCTGCTACGCCCCGGGTGCGGTCAGCCGCCCACACGGTCCGGCTCCATCCGCCAGTCCGGGATCCTTCCCGGCGTCCAGGGGGCGCCGGCCGTCTCCAGACGCTGCTCCACACCGGCCAGGTCCTTCTCGACCAACGTACGCAGTTCCGCCAGCAGCTCGCCGAACTCCTCCCCGGCGTGGCGATAGGCCTCGAGTTGGGTGGCGGTCGGCGGGGAGGTCGTGTTGTGGAGATTGGAGACCACGGCATCGACCCTTCCGCGGACCGACGGCGGCTGGGGCTCCTCCCGCCTGGACCGGGTCCCGTCCCCGCGCAGCCGGGTCAGCAGGCGGTTGAGCCGCTGCTCGAGATCGTGGATCTCGGCCAGCAAGGCCGCATCCGCGCCGGGCGTGGCCAGCACGGCCTTGCGGACCGCCTCGATCCGCGTACGGGCCTCGCCCGCCGCCCTGAGCGCCCCGCGGACCGCCCGCTGCAGCCGGAGCACCTTCTGCTCGAACGCCAGGCGGGCGGCGCGGTCGGCGGCGGCGAAGGTGGCCAGATCCAGCGGAACAACCTCGAACTCGTTCGGCCCCGCCAGAATCGTGACCTCCCCGTCCACCTCCCGGGCCAGCGTCACGGTGTAGACACCCGGCAGGGCCAGCGGCCCCGTGCCGGCGTTGCCGCGGGCGTCAATCGGATTCACGCCGGGGTAGCGCAGATCCCAGGAAGCCCGATGCAGCCCCTTGTTTCTCGGGCCGGTGATGCGCCGCACCACCTCGCCCGCGGCGTCGCGGACGGTGAGCACGACCCGCGGCTCCTGCTCCTCGTCCTCGGCCCGCAGCTCGTCCATCGTCGGATAGGGCGCGGGGGCCCCCGTCTTCCCGGCCTTCTTCTCCGCCTCCTGGCGCCGTTCCTTCCGGGTGGTGATCTTCTCCTTGAGGTAGTAGGTGAACACGGCCCCGTACGGCGGGTTCGGGGCGGCGTAGAAGGTGGCCCCCTGCGAACCCTTCCCGCCGCCCAGCCGGCCGGTGGGGATGTAACGCAGCGCCGGGGCGACCGGGAACAGGTGCGGTCCCGCCTCGAGCAGCTCGCGGCCGACGCTGCGCAAGGGCGAGTAGTCGTCCAGCACGTAGATGCCCCGGCCGAACGTGGCCAGGACCAGGTCGTTCTCCCGCCGCTGGATGTCCACGTCCCGCACCGCGATGGTGGGCAGGCCTCCCTTGAGCCCGATCCAGTGCTCGCCGGCGTCCACCGTGAAATACGCCCCGAACTCCGTGCCGGCGAAGAGCAGCCGCGGGTTGACGTGATCCTCCTCCAGGCTGTAGACGATGTCGCGGTCCGGCAGATCGCCGGCCGCCACGGTCCAGTTGTGACCCCGGTCGGCACTCACCAGGACGTACGGCTTGAAGTCCCCGCTCTTGTGGTTGTCGAAGGCGGCGTACACCGTGTCCGCGTCGTGCCGCGAGGCCAGCACGCAGCTCACGTAGGCCATGTCGGGCACGAAGGGGAAGGCGGTGATCCGCCGCCAGCTCCCGCCCCCGTCCTCGGTCACCTGGATCAGCCCGTCGTCCGTGCCCACGTAGATCAGGCCCGCCACCAGGGGCGACTCGCACAGGGAAACGATGTTCCCGAACCACGACGTGTGCGAGTGCTTGGCCACGGCGTCGGCCTGCTGGATCCGGCCCATGACCTCCAGCTTGTCGCGGTCCAGTTGCCGTGTCAGGTCGCCGCTCACCGCCCGCCAACGGTTGCCCCGGTCGTCGGACCGGAACAGCCGCTGAGCCGCGAAGTAGAGCCGCTGCGGGTCGTGCGGGCTGATGATCAGAGGCGAATCCCAGTTCCAGCGATGCGGCTCCTCGCCGGGCAGCGCTCGCGGCTTGATGTCGGTGCGCTGGCCGCTGCGGCGGTCGTGGCGGATGAGCCCGCCGTGCTGCCACTGGCTGTAGACGATGTTGGGATCCTCGGGGTCGATCTGCGTCTTGAAGCCGTCCCCGCCGACGGTGACGAACCAGTGCTCGTTGGCGATGCCCAGGGGGTCCAGCGTGCGGGTGGGGCCGCCCAGCGTGTTGTTGTCCTGGGTGCCGCCGTAGACGTAATAGAACGGCGTCGAGTTGTCCGCCGTCACGCGGTAGAACTGGGTCACCGGCAGGTTGGCCTTGAAGGCCCAGTTGGCCCCGCGGTCGAAGCTCTCGTACACCCCCCCGTCGCAGCCGATCAGCAGGTAGTCGTTGTCGGCCGGGTCGATCCACAGGGCGTGGTCGTCCACGTGCCGGTTGCGCCGCGGCACCCGCCTGAAGGTCCTGCCGCCGTCCTCGGTGACGTGCAGGATCGTGTCCAGGGCGTACACGCGGTCGGCGTCCACCGGGTCGCAGACGATCTCGTTGTAGTACTGCGGGCTGGTGGTGCGGTGGTTGCTGCGCTTCTGCCAGGTCTCCCCCCGATCGGCCGAGCGGAAGAAGCCGCTCTGGCCGTCGGCCGCCTCGACGATGGCGTAGAGGACGTCCGGATTCGCCGGGGCGATGTCCAGGCCGATGCGGCCCTTGTCGACAGCGGGGATCCCCCGAGTCAGCTTGCGCCAGGAGTGGCCGGCGTCGGTGGACTTGTAGATGGCGCCCTCCGGCCCGCCGTTGATCAGGGTCCAGACCCGCCGGCGCCGTTGATACGACGTGGCGTAGAGCACGTCGGGATCCCGCGGGTCCAGGTGCACCTCGTTGATGCCCGTGTCGTCGCTGACGTGCAGGATCCGCTTCCAGGACCTGCCGCCGTCGGCGGTCCTGTAGAGCCCGCGGTCCCCGCCGGCCCGCCAGAGGGGCCCCTGGGCGGCCACGTACACCGTGTCGGAGTCGCGGGGGTCGATGGCGATCATGCCGATGTGCTCGGAGTCCTTCAGTCCCACGTTCTGCCAGTGGGCCCCGCCGTCGACGCTGCGGTAGACGCCGTCCCCGAAGCCCACGCTCCGCTGGCTGTTGTTCTCGCCGGTGCCCACCCAGACCACCTGGGGATTGCGGGGGTCCATGGCCAGACAGCCGATCGAGTAGGAACCCTGGCTGTCGAACACGGGGGTCCAGGTCGTGCCCGCGTTGGTGGTCTTCCAGACACCGCCGGAACAGACGGCCACGAAGTAGCGAGCCCTGTCGTGGGGATCCACCGCCAGATCGCCCACCCGCCCGGAGGTCAGGGCCGGGCCCAGGCAGCGCAGCTTGAGACCGGCGAAGGTGCCCGCTGACATCAGCTTGCCGTCCTGCCCGGCAGCGCCGGCCTCTGGGCGGGAGTCCGTTCCATCGCCGTCCGTGATCACCGCGCCGGTGAGGGCGGGCAGGCAAAGCAGTACAAGACCCAGAAGCAGAACGGCTCGCATCACGACTCCTTTCAACCAGGCTCCGCCGCGTCGGTCGGCGCGCTTCGCACCAGGGCACCTTGTACCACAGCCCGGCGGCGCGGGACAGCCGCCAGCGCAGCGGTGACCCGCACGGGGCATCCCGGCGGGCCAGCCCCCGAGTTCCGCCGGCCCGCAGCAGACCCGCGGGCATCGGATATACCGGTCTGTTTACCTGATGACGGGGAGATCAGCCCTGGTGTTTCGCCTGCGAGGCGGGCGGCGATGCGGAGGTGGGGGGCTCCGGGAAGACCAGGTAGTTGGCGAACAGGAAGTTCGAGAGGGTGCCGCAGACGATGCCCGCCAGGGCCGACGCCTGGACCCAGAGCACACTGCCCGGCCGGCAGGTCACCAGCAGGGAGCTGACCCACCAGTTGATCAGCCCGCCCAGCAGGCAGGTGGCCACGAAGCGCAGGTACTGGGCCAGCCAGCCGCCTCCGCGGGCATGTCCGAAGGTGTACCGGCGGTTGAGGACGAAGTTCCAGGTCATCGCCACCAGGATGGCCACCGCCCGGGACACCCGGAAGTGCCCGGTCAGGACCAGCAGCACGTTGAGCGTGAGCAGGTCCACCACCACCCCGGTTCCGCCCACGCAGCAGAACCGCAGCAGCCGGGAGAGCCGCCGGCGCTGGTAGTGCAGCAGCCGCTGGAGGTGCGCCAGGTACTTGAGCTGCTCCGAGAGGTTCAGCTTGCTCTCGCCCGCCACGCGGTCGGCGAAGTGAATGGGCACCTCGACGGTTTTCCGGGCGCCGGTCTTGACCAGCAGCTCGAGCCCGATCTTGTAGCCGATGGGCGACAGTTCGGCCGCGGCTTCAAACCGGTCCCGGCGCAGAGCGAAGAAACCGGACATGGGGTCCTTCACGCGGACCAGCGGCCGGGCCAGCAGCGTGGCCACCTTCGAGTTGAGCCAGCGGAACAGACCCCAGGAGGCGTCCGTGCTCGCCCCGGCCACGTACCTGCTGCCGATGGTGAAGTCCGCCTCGCCCGAGTGCAACGGCGCAATCAGCTCGGCGATCTTCTCGGGCGGGTGGCTCAGGTCGGCATCCATGCAGACCAGGAACTCGCCGCGGGCCTGGCGGAAGCCGTGCAGAACGGCCGAGCTGAGCCCCCGCTCCGCCGTGCGGACCTCCAGGCGGACGGGCAACTGCCGGGCGGCCAGGGCGGCCACGGCCTCCACCGTGCCGTCGCGACTGTCGTCGTCGACCAGGATGATCTCCGCAGGCAGGTCGGCCCCCACCAGGGCCTGGTGGATGCGGGGGACCAGCATCGGGATGTTGTCCGCCTCCCGGTAGGTGGGAACCACGACGCTCACCGCGGGCGGCGCGCAGGGGTCACGGTCGTTGCCACTCATGACGGCTCCATGCTCGACGGGGTCCCCGCGGCGGTGTCTCCCGACCGCGCCGCCGCGCAGCGCGCGCCGCAGCTTACGCGAAGCGTCGCCCCGTTTCAAAACACACGGCCGCGCAAAACGCCGGCGCTCTCATCCTGGTCTCATGTTAAGCTGCTACGCTGCACCCTGGCGCAGGGCCCGCGGGGCGTCCCGCGGGCGTGGCCGCCGTTCGGTTCTCAACAGGCAAGGAGAACACGATGTCCAGAAAAGCGATGCTGTGGCCGCTGACGGGACTGGTGGTGATGGGCGTGGTCGCCTTGGCGGCCAGCGCCGGGGGGCACGAGGAGGAAGTCACCCTCGAGCAGGTACCGCCTGCTGTCCAGGCCACCATCCTGGCGGAGTCGGCCGGCGGAAGAATCACGGAGATCGAGCGTGAAACCAGGAACGGCGCGGTCGTGTACGAGGCCGAGTTCCTGCTGGACGGGCAGGAGATCGAGATCCGCATCGCCCCGGACGGCACCCTGCTGGGCCGCCACGTGGAGGGCCTGGCGAAAGGTGCGGGCCGCCTGACCATCGACCAGGTGCCCGAGCCGGCCCGCGGCGCCCTGCTACAGCTCGCCGGCGGCGCCCCATCCTCAAGGCAGAGCGGGAGCGGGCCCGCGGCGCCCTGATCTACGAGGCCGAATGGACCCGCAACGGAACCAGGCACGAAGCCGCCGTGACGCAGGAAGGGGCCCTGATCGAGCTCGAGGAGACGATTCCCCCCGAGAGCGCCCCCGCGGCCGTGCGGGCGGTAATCGCGGACCATTTCGGCCCCGACGTCCCGGTGGTCATCGAAAAGAAGATGATCGTGGTCTACGAGCTGGAGGCCCGCATCAACGGACGCGAGAAGGAAATCCTCGTCTTCCCGACCGGTCAGGTCCACGACCACGGGGACGACGACGATGACGAGGATGAGGACGACGAAGATGAAGACGACGATGACGACGACGACCATGAGGAGGACGACGACGACTAACAGCGTGGTGAGAAGGAGTGGCAGGCGGTGATCATCTGCCCTTACACCGGTTGGCGACCGGTGCCACGCACCAGAACCAGCCTTCCTCGACGTCCTGCTGAGCCGACCTGGCGGGCGGGCTGAAGACACCTGGCAGCGGTTCCCCGCTTGCGTTCCGGACGGCGGCGGGTAATCCTGGCAGACACAGGCTATGCGCATCCTGCTGGTTGAAGACTACAGGCCCCTCCGCGAGTCGGTCGGCCAGGCGCTCGAGGAGGCCGGCTGCGCCGTGGATTCCTCCGCCGACGGCGAGGAGGGGCTGTGGTACGCCCGAAGCGGGCAGTACGACGCCATCGTGCTGGACATCGTCCTGCCCGGCCTGGACGGGCTTTCGATCCTCCGGCGGCTCCGCCAGGCGGGGGACCGGACGCCGACCCTCCTGCTGACGGCCAAGGACACGGTCGCCGACCGCGTGGCGGGCTTGGACTGCGGGGCAGACGACTACCTGGTCAAGCCTTTCGCCCTGGAGGAGCTGCTGGCCCGGGTGCGGGCCCTGCTGCGGCGGAAATACGACGCGGCCGATCCGGTGCTGCGCGTCCGGGATCTGGAGGTGGACACCGTCAGCCGCCGGGTCCGCCGGGCGGGCGAACCGATCGAGCTGACCGCCCGGGAATACGCCCTGCTCGAGTTTCTCGCTCACCGGGCGGGCCAGATCGTCTCTCGGACGGAGATCCTGGAACACGTCTACGACTTCAACGCCACGGTGGAGAGCAACGTCGTCGATGTCTACATCGGCTACCTGCGAAAGAAGACCGAACGGGCCGACCGGCCGCGGCTGATCCACACCCGCCGCGGCCAGGGGTACGTGCTGGAGTAGGATCTTGGTGAGATCGCTCCGCCTGCAACTCGTCCTGGGGACCGCGGCGGGGACGGCCGCCGTGCTGCTGGCCTGCGGGCTG
>Ga0180432_10007165_pt1 | contig 14251 bp, 16 predicted proteins | sample SS_ome_10_FD_132414 | JGI IMG/M metagenome (GOLD analysis project Ga0180432, IMG submission 132414) | Hypersaline lake sediment archaeal communities from the Salton Sea, California, USA - SS_1_MS_2 metaG | ecosystem: Environmental > Aquatic > Non-marine Saline and Alkaline > Hypersaline >... | reverse complement strand
CTGGAGAACCTGCTGATTCGAACGCCGGGAGGGACGGATGTGCCCCTGACGCAGATCGCCGAGATCGCGCGCGGCCGCTCGTATACGACGATCACCCGCCGCAACGGCAGTCGGACCGTCAGTATCACGGCGAACGTCGAGCCGATGTCGCAGACCAGCCAGGTTCAGGCCACGCTCGAATCGGACGTGCTGCCGGAACTCACGGAGCGTTTCCCGGGACTGGCCTATGGCTGGGAGGGACGCCAGCAGGATATGCAGGAGAGTACGTCGAGTTTGTTCAATGGTTTGATTCTTGCCCTGTTTGCCATTTATGCGCTGCTGGCCGTACCGTTCCGAAGCTATTACCAGCCGATTGTTGTGATGATTGCGATTCCATTTGGAATCGTCGGCGCCGTACTGGGCCACATTATCATGGGGTATGCCCTGAGCCTGATGAGTATGATGGGGATCGTCGCCCTCTGCGGCGTCGTCGTCAATGACTCGCTCGTTCTCATCGATTACGCCAACCGGCGGCGGCACGACGGGGCCTCTGCGATGGAGGCGATCCATCAGGCCGGGGGGCGGCGTTTTCGACCGATCCTCATGACCACGCTGACGACTTTTGGCGGGCTGGCCCCGATGATCTTCGAGACGTCCCGCCAGGCGCGGTTCATGATTCCGATGGCGATTTCCCTGGGATTCGGCATTTTGTTCGCGACGACCATTACGTTAGTGATCGTTCCGTGTCTCTATCTGATGGCCGAAGATGTTCTCGGTTTCTTCCGGCGTTTGTTTCCCGAACCGCAGGATGTGACTCTGACGCCCGGTGCGGAAGTGGGTTAGGATAATCGCTCCGCTAAATCGCTTTCCAGCGTGGATAGAATTGTTGCAAGACAGCGTCCGAGCGCTTCGACCAGACCTTCCGGATCTTCCGATTCGATGTCTATCGAAGATATGTATGTCTTGCCAAAAATGGGAAGGGGGTCTTGCCCGGTTTCTGTTTCCAGGAGGAATAGTCGCATCTCAACGGTTGCCTTGGGTGATGAGGGTTCTCTGAAATCCCCGTAAAGCGCCGTGATGTTCCCTTCAATGATATGCGTCGGATCAATCTGGCTTCCGGGATCCAACACTCTCTTAAAAAGACGGGACATAGAGAGCCAGTTGCGTATGGTATCGGTGACCATTGCGGAAGGCGAGGCCAGAAACTCGTTGTAAAAGTCCGACTCATATTTAGAATCGCCGACTCGATAAACCAGCCCGCTTCCGCTGAACGCCGAGTCGATCGTCAGGCGGGGCACGTCCAGAGTAAAATCCGTTTGCGTCCTCGACGATTCAGTTGACCGGGCGGCGTCAAAAACATAGTACTTCTTGCTATATGTTTCCGTGCTGCCGCACCCGGAGAGCACCGTCAGCCACACGAGCAGGGTTAGGTGGAAATACGTATGCAATCTTGGGATCATTTCAACGTCTCCGATGGGGGTGGGGGTTTGCTGAATAACAGGTCCGATGGATGCTGTTTGAGGTTCTCGGTCAACCTTTTGAGATTATCCGAAATCTCTTTGAAATTGGCCAGCATCACCTCGATTTGCGGCTTTTCCGTGGAGATGAGCTTATCGATTCTATAGAGCGTTTTATTGAGTCGGGCAATCATCTCAGGCAGATTGCTCGGTCCGGAAATCGGTTCCGGACTGGCCAGCAGTTTCTGCAGGTTGGCATTCGTCTGACGGACCTCGACAATCAAGTTCTGAATCTCCCGGCTCAGGGCGGGAACGTTGGCATCTGCGACGGCTCGATCTACAGAGGTGAGGGTCTGTTGAGCCGAAAGGCTGAGCTTCTCGGTATCGAGTTTTTCTATTTGTTTGCGGGCCTCGGCCAATAATTCTCTGGCCTCTTTGCTGATATCTCCGACCTGGGCATTGGCAATCGCCGTATCCAGGGAGGCCAGAACATTCTCAACGGCGACCACGAGCTTATCGACATCGATTTCCTGCAATCGATAAAGCACCTTGTCCACGGAATCTTTCAACGTCATCAGTTCGCTGGGGGCCGACGGGATATAGAGATGTTCCGGCTGCCAGCCGATATCGAGCGTCTGGAACCGGTCCGGATCGAGAAAGTCCGCTTGCAAGTAGGCCTGTCCCGTCAGTATGTTGGAGGTCAGCCGGATACGCAATCCGCGAGACACCATGTTCTCCAAATAGCTCACCCTCTGTTCATAGGATACGCCGGGCAGGTTCTCCCGGGGCACGGAACACAGGACAATGACGTAGCGTTCGTATTTCGATATCCCCGCCGGCGGTCCAAGGACGTCGTACTCGTCGCCGATGAACGATATTTCTTCGACGACACCGATTCTCACGCCTCGGAATTCCACGTGAGAGCCCTCGCTCAAGCCGCTGATGGACTCATCGAAATAGGTCTCAAAATACGCCTTGTCCTGTTGGAAGAGCCCGGCCCCCAGGACGACCACGGCCGTCAAAATCAAAACACTTCCCGCGATGACAAACAAGCCGATCTTAAAGTAGTTCGGTTTTATACCCATCTGATTTCCCCATCCAATGTCCTTTGGCGTTCATGATTCCGGAGTTTCTGCATCCGCCTGCCGGTTGAAAAACTGACGCACCCACGGATTATCGCTCTTGTCACGGAGCTCGTCGGGTTTACCTGTGGCGATAATGGTTTTTGCATTTTTATCCAACATGACGACCCGGTCGGCCACGGTGAAAATACTCGGTAACTCGTGTGTCACAATGACAAAGGTCATCGTAAGATTCTCCGAAAGCTTAAGGATCAGCTCGTCCACCTGCGCCGAGGTAATCGGGTCCAGTCCCGCGGAAGGTTCATCGAGGAATAATATCTTGGGATCGAGCGCCATCGCTCGAGCAATCGCCGCTCTTTTCTTCATCCCGCCGCTGAGTTCGGAGGGCATTTTGTGAGCGGCATCCGCCAGGCCGACGATATTCAATTTCATCAGGGCGATCATTTCCATCGCGTCGCGTGACAGATCGGTAAATTCTTCGAGCACAAGACAGATATTGTCCAACAAATTCATCGAACCGAATAAAGCTCCCTGTTGGTACATCACGCCGATTCGACGTAGAATCTCAAGCCGCTCGGAGCCTTCAGCGGCGACAATATCCATGCCATCGATGAAAATGTGGCCTTTCGCCGGCTCATGGAGGCTAATCATGTGTTTAAGCAGGGTGCTCTTGCCGCATCCCGATCCGCCCAGAATAACGAAAATCTCGCCCGGCTTGACCTCGAAGTTGACGTCTTCGAGAATCACGTTATCCCCGTAGGCGACGGTCAGATCATCGACTCGAATGATGGGTTCCGTATCCACGTCCATTTTGCTCTAAATACCCAAAAGGAAAAAGACCACGGCGAAAACACCATCGGCGATAACGATCGCGATGATTCCACTCACGACGGCGCGCGTTGCCGAATCGCCCACAGCGCTGGCGCCCGTTCCGGTTTGGAGGCCGCGAAGGCACCCGATTCCCGCAATCAACGTCCCAAAGACCAATGTTTTCACGAGGCCGCCAAACAGATCGCCCAGAAAAGCCGCCTCTCGAATCTGGTTCAGAACCGCCGCCGGGGCAAAACCGACGGAGATCATCACCAGCCCGCACCCAATCAGGCCGAAAAAGTTGTTGAACATGGTCAGAAGCGGCATGACCAACACGGCGGCAATCACCCGCGGCACGACCAGGAACCGGACCGGATCGAGTCCCATCGTGGTCAGTGCGTCGATTTCTTCGTTGATTTTCATCGTTCCCAACTCCGCCGCGAAGGCGGATCCGCTCCGGCTGGCCAGAATAAACGCCGTCAGCAGAGGGCCGAGCTCCCGGAACAGGGAAATCGTGACGAGGTCCGCGACGAATATCTCGGCGCCGAATTTGCGCATGGCAACGGTGGATTGAAACGCCAGGATCAATCCGATCAGAAAACCCAGCAATGCCGTAATCCCGATGGCGTTGGCCCCGGACTTCTCGGCGATCACCAGGGTGTCCCTCCACCGTAAATGTCCGGGATGAGTCAGTGCACGCACCAGCTTCACGGACAGTTCGCCGATGAAACTGACCTGCAACCTGACATCCTGCAACAAGCGGAACGTCAGTTGGCCAACATTTTCGATAGAAGAAGCCAATGAGGCATCTTCTTGTTCGGATTTGTCTGTCCGGCCCGGATCGAAGAGCACCATGAGTTGTTCGAACTGGGGGCGCAAACCCTTGATTTGAATCTGCCCGCCGCTTTCCTCTTGGCTATGTTTGAGTTGTAACAGGAGGGCCACCCCGGCTCCGTCGCAATACTCCACGCCGCCGGCTTCGACGATGAGCACCTTCGGCCTGGTTTCGGTCACCTTCCGAACGGCTTCTGACCACAGGCGACCGGTCGTCTCTGCATCCAACCTCCCCGTGACGACAAGCGTGAGTTGGTCCTCGTGGAGTTTCTGGTAATCGATGGAAGCCATGCTCCCGTTTCCTGTGGACTCATTCATGAGACCAGGTGACCGTTTTGATCCGTTCAATCACTCCGCGTCTAATGCACCGGCGATGCCGCGGCGGTACCCGTAAAGATAACCCCGAAGACCCGAATCGGGATCCTGACGTTTTGCATCCAGAGGTAATTTGTCCTCTGTAACGAGCTGATATCCTCTTTTCTCCATACAATGCTCTAAGAACTTCTGTTTATAGTTTCCCCAGCCCGGCGATTCTGAAGCGAGACGCTTCTTTAATTCGAACAAGCAATCCGCCCGGTCCCATGCACACTGATTGAAGGTCTTATCCTCATGATAGTAATACTTCGCGCAACCCGTCAAAAGACACATCAAACACAGCGGCAATAGAACCACAAACTTCTTCATATCCAGTCCCCTTCAATATGGCTTTCGCTTCATTTTAGCGGAGTTGTTTAGAATTCCCCATATTACCAAACAAGCTTACCGTGTTGACCAAGAAAACGACCTATACGCCCGGCAGGATTCGAACCTGCGGCCTTTGGTTTAGGAAACCAACGCTCTATCCTACTGAGCTACGGGCGCCAAACGCATTAAGTGCCCGAAATATAGCAGCTTTTGATGATATAGGCAAGCAGAGAAAAGGAAAAGCAAAAAACGACCGAACGGTGAAATCATCGGCGAAGCGCCGCTTGAGATTGAGTGGGAGGGGTATTCGGCCGCCCCCGACCTACGCGTGATGATTTTGGACGTGTTGTTTGGTTTGATTCTTCATTTTCCGCTCCTGTCTTCCTTGCTGAGACTTCTATGGGCGTCTTGTCCCTCTGTAGAGGTCGTATTTCAATAGGCGGCACTCGATATTTCCGTTGTAGAAGACGATCCGGCGAGACGCTTTCAATCCGATTTTCACGGAGAGCTCTTTGTTGCCCATCAGGATATAAGCCGTGTAGCCGGAGCATTTTTGTTTGAGGAAATCGCCGATCCGTTTGTATTCTTTTTCGAGCGGTCCGCATTCCCCCAATCGAAGCCCGTATTCGGGATTTATCATGACAATACCGTCGCCTTCCGGGATGTCCGTTTCGGCGAAATCGCACACGTCAAATTCGATCCAATGCTCCACGCCGGCCGTCTTTGCATTTTGCTTTGCTGCCTCAATCGCCCGTTCGTTGATATCGGTGGCGAGGATACGTTTAGGCGGCCCGCCTTTTTGAACGTTTTTGCTCGCAGCGTTTCTAATTTGGCGCCAGAGCTCCTCGTCGAAAACTCTCACATGTTTAAAACAATAATTGCTTCGGAGCGTTCCCGCCGGCTTGTTCATGGCGATCATGGCCGCTTCGATGGCCAGCGTCCCGCTGCCGCACATAGGCAAGACGATATTCTGCGAACCGTCATACCCGGCGGCCATCAGCATCCCGGCTGCCAGCGATTCGCGAAGCGGGGCCATATGCGGCATCTTGCGATAATTCCGGTCGGACAGTTTCACACCGGACGTGTTCAGATAAATCCAGGCGCGATGATCTTTCCAGAAGAGATTGACCACGATTTTATTTCTGTCGGAGCCGCTGTCCGGCCGGTAACCGGTCTTGCGGCTGATCCGATCGACGATGGCGTCCTTGACCTTCAGGTTCGGGTACATCGTGTTATTGATCGACCACGTATCGACGTTCGAGACGACGGTAAAATAGCTCGTCGGATCGATGATGTTTTCCCACGGGATATTTCCGACTTGTTTATACAGCGCCTCGGCGCTGCCACACCGGAATTCGCGCAGCAGATAAAGAACGCAATAGGCGGTCCGAAGACAGTAATTCAGCCTCATGCAATCGATAAGCGATCCGCGGACGAGAACGCTTCCGGGATGGCTTTCTATGATCTGAAATCCCAGATCCTCAAGTTCCGCCTGCAGATAATCTTTCAGCCCCGGTCCACAGGTTACTAATATATTCTTTCGTTCTTTGATATTCATCCCGGCTATTTAAAGGCTCGGCCTTACCTTCTGTCAATATCAAAACGGTATCCGAATTCACTGGCCGTGCCGATATTCTTTTATCTATGATTGTTGACAACGAGGGAACAACGCCGTTAGACTCATCGTAATCATAACCAAAAAAGTGATGTTGAAAGGAGTTGCAAATGAACGTGGATCACATAACCAAATTATTAGGCAAAGACAGCGATGATTTGCTTGGTTTTAATGCGCCCAAGATAAACAAGGACCAGCTTCATATCCCCGGTCCCGATTGGATCGAGCGTATTTTCGTCCCCTCGGACCGGCCGAATCCCGTGCTTCGGAATATGCAGCTTTTATTCAATACGGGCCGGCTGGCCGGGACGGGCTATCTTTCGATTCTGCCCGTGGACCAGGGGATCGAGCATTCGGGGCGTCTTTTGCGCCGAATCCTATCTATTTCGACAGCGAGAATATCGTGAAGCTGGCCCTCGAAGCGGGCTGTAACGCTGTGGCCTCGACGCTGGGTGTGCTCGGGAGCATTTCGAGGAAGTACGCGCACAGGATCCCCTTCATCGTCAAGCTCAACCACAACGAATTCCTGAGTTATCCGAATACGTACGATCAGATATTGTTTGCCAACGTCGAGCAGGCTTTTGATATGGGGGCCGTGGCGGTTGGGGCGACGATCTATTTCGGCTCCGCTGAGAGCGGCCGGCAGATTCAGGAAATCAGTGAGGTTTTTCAGCGGGCGCACGAGCTGGGGATGGTCACGATTCTCTGGTGCTATCTGCGCAACTCGGCCTTTAAAATCGGGGGCGTGGATTATCATCTCAGTTCCGACATGACGGGGCAGGCCAACCACCTCGGCGCAACGATTCAAGCCGATATCATCAAGCAGAAGGCGCCGGTGACCGACGGCGGTTACAAGGCCCTGAATGAAGAAGGCAGCTTCGGCAAGTTCCACGAGAAGATGTACACGGAGCTTAATTCCGATCACCCGATTGATTTGACGCGGTATCAGGTGGTGAATAACTATATGGGTAGGATCGGTTTGATCAATTCCGGCGGCGCCTCCGGCAAGAACGATCTGGCCCAGGTCGTTAAGACGGCCGTGATCAATAAAAGAGCCGGGGGGATGGGCCTGATCACCGGGCGAAAGGCCTTCCAAAAACCCATGAAAGAAGGCGTCGAACTCTTCCATGCGATCCAGGATGTTTATTTATGCAAGGATGTGACGGTGGCGTGAAAAAAGTTCTGGCCACATCCGCACGGCAGAGGTACAGTGGCTGTACATAGGATCGCCATGAAAAGGCAGGTATTGTGTCTGCGCGCAGAACCTATGAAACCAATTAAAGGGAGGTGTACTATGAGAACCGTGTCTATCGTAATGGGTCTGGCGTTGGTGTGTCTTGTGGGTTGCGAATCCCTTGAATCCGTGTTCGAGAGGGAAAAGGAGATTCCGCTTTCGCAGGTTCCGCAGCCGGCGTTGGCCGCAGCCGAAGGGGCCGTCGAAGGGATCGCCCTCACCGAGGCCGAAATGGAAAAAGAAGACGGTCAGACCGTGTACGTGCTGGAAGGTGAGGCCGGCGGGAAAGAGTACGAGATCGAAGTCACCGCCGAGGGAAAAGTCCTTGAGGTCGAGGAAGAAACCGACGACGACGATGATTGAGCTCGCATGCTCGTGTCATCCCGACCGGGGCGTAGCCGAGCGGAGGGATCTGGCTACGAACGTATCACGCATTTGGTCAGAAGCCGGATGTCTCGACTTCGCTCGACATGACACAAGTCGAGGCGGTATAAAATACTGCATATTCAGTAATAGAGAACGACGCCGCAGGGATTCATGATGGGAAAGATGAGTTACACGCCGATTCAGGATGAGGATGAATGGCCGATCTGTCCTTATTGTAACGAAGAGATCAAGGAGATGAAGTACTTCGAGCAGACGGGGATTGTTCGGCTGAAAGTGGTTCGCGTTTTCGTCTGCCCTCATTGTATGAAGGTTCTGGGTAACGGCATGGTGGGTGCCTGACGATGAGCGTGCAGTTGCATCAGGTTTCCCCCATTGTTCTTCGGACCAACAGCTCCATCATGCGATGAAGCTGGGTATCCTGAGACAGTTGCGGATCATCGTGCACGACCTTAAGGAGTTCACCGACAATGCCGGCCATTGCCGCTGTCTGGCGTTCGGTTAGATCGGTGTGACTGACCACCTTGTGGAGCAAAAGAAGCGAGTCCTTGTAGCGGCCCTCATTGAACGCGGTGTTGGCTTTGAGTATATCCTCCCGCGCCGGCGATCCTTCGAAGCTGGCCGCCAGCTCGTTCGTGGCATCCGCTTGGGGATTCTTACCGCAACCGAGGAGTGAAAGAGCTACTCCCAGGCATATCAACATACAGCTTCTGAGTAAGTTGTACCGCGTTGGAAATTTCGATAGAATCATTATAAGACCGACGTGCTAAAAGGCCGCATCCAAAGTCATCGTCGTGCTCGCCCGGGTCGGCTCATAAGGGACGCTTTTTCCCGTTTGAGCATTGATCAAGCCGTAGTCGCCGCTTTCACGGTCCCAGTATTTCCTGTAGCCGGCGTGTCCGTCGCAAAAGATGAAGTTACCGCCCTTATTATGCACGTTGGCGGTCTGCTCGCGGCGTTCTTTGGTAAACCAGGAGGAGTGGTCTCCCTGGCTGGCGAACATGTGCCATTCCTGATACGTGGTGGGCGCCCGGCCCCACAGCACCTCATCAGTACGAATATTCGGTTCCGGCTGAACCCAAAGATGATTGGACAACGACCATCCCTCCTGCATGGCGAAAATTTTACCGGGACTGGGGATCGCCGCGATCCGCCTTCCCATCACGACGGCGTTGACCAGATACCCGGTCCGGCTGACACGCGAGGGGGCGTAGGCGGGATTCGGATTCGCCTTGAGCCCGGGGCAGGCATAGACCGGCGTCGCCCGGTCCGGCTCCAGGGCGCCCACAAACGGGCGCAAGAGCTTGAGCACGTTGTCGCGGGCGGCCGGGCTGGCGTAGTCGTAAATCGCCTGGGTCTTCGGCGGCGTTTTCTCGTATTCATCCTGATACATGGCCAGCGCCAAACCCACCTGGCGCATATTGCTCATGCAGGAGGCTCTCTTACCGTGGTCTCGGGCGATATTAAGGGCCGGAAGGATGATCCCCATCAAAAGGGCGATGATCGCAATCACAACGAGTAGCTCGATGAGGGTGAAGGCATGATTGTGTTTCATTTTATTGCCTCCTGAAAAAAGCATCTTATGCCGTGTCTTTTTACTGCATCTACAATTACTTTTGGAGGTCCTATTATATACAGAATACAGGAATCCAGTGTTGATTTCAAATTATTTTTATGTTAGTCATTTTCGGATTATGTTGAACGGATATTTCAAAGCGATAGAATGACCGAACTCCTTTCTATTTTCGAAAAAGAGTTTTTTACGGTGTGCAGTGCACACCCCACCAAATCTTAAGCTTGATATTGTTCAGGCACAGGATTGACGGAGACTGAGCCTATGGCGGATAACGATCAAATTATGAGACTGCTTGAAGAGGTTCAACGCACGGTAAAGGAGCAGGCGGAAAAATCAGCATTTCGCTGGAGAATCGTTGTCGGTGTCGCTATTGCCTTTTTCATTCTTGGCGCACCGGCAATTTTTTCTTATATACACCATATGTTCGTTCGACTGTTCTAAAGGTGAAAACAGAAGGAGCGTTTGTTATGGAACCTGTCAAGGCGGATCAGATATTGTGTTGCGAGCGATGCGGCGTCGAACTTCAGGTGATCAGAAATTGCGACTCATGCGGTGAATGTAATATCACCTGTTGCGGGCAACCGATGAAGCTCAAAGGCCGTCGGGATGAAGACGAATCCTAAATCGCAATAAAATACTTGTATAAATGGACGTCAAATGGGTTGGAAATTTCACTTGACCCCGGTCGGCCGATTTGGTATAAGGAGGAAAGGACGAAAATTTAGTTATAGAACTCTTTTGGGCAGCATTGAAGTTGAGTTGCTCCGGCTCCATTTTTTGAGAGGAGGACATGTCGGATCATATGATTATATCCTCTATCGAGGCGGGTAAACCACATTCTATAGTCTTCACCATCACACATTGTTTCATGTAATTCTTGAGAAGGGAAAGTATTATGTACAAGAGAAGTGTTTTTCTTATGTTGTTTGTAGCGGCGCTCACGGTTTCGTCGGCTCACGCCGACAAACTTACCGGATTGTCCGATGTGACTGTCGTGGACGGCGAGATCATCAGTCTTCGGTATGAGGGCGTCGAATACGTCATTGCCGATGGCCTTCTGGCGCTCGGCACGACGACCCGGTGGTATGTTGATGCGGGCGTTGAGACGTTGTGGCTGGAAGGGGACCCCGTCCCCGCGGCGGCGCCGACGGTGGATGGAACGTCGAACGCCAAGGTGGGGGATGTCGGCTCGAAAGCCGACAACTTCCTGTTCACGTTGGACGGGAGCACCAACATATCATCCATCGACGGGATTGATTTTCAGGAGACCGTTTTTCCGTTCCTGACCAAGACGTTCTTCCACTTCGAGCGGGGCGGCAACGACACCGGGACCTGGCGGGCGATCCTGGCCGACGGTTCGCTCGGGGCGCCGGTTCAGTTCAGCGGTGCGGCAAATTACGCCGATACGGGCGTCAATGTCAACGGTCAGAATGCCTTCGGCGTGGTTTTCACGACGGACGTGCCGGTCAAAGGCGTACGCATTACGGCGTCCGGGCACGATACGTTTAGTCTCTCGGCCCTGACGGTCGTTCCTGATATCGCCACCCGGCCCGTACCCGCCGACGGCGCGATCCACGAAGACACCTGGGTGAACCTGAGCTGGTCGCCGGGCAAATCCGCTGTTTCACATGATGTGTATTTAGGCGACGATTTCGACGCCGTCGAAAATGCGACGCTCGATTCGGAAGAATTCCGCGGCAATCAGGATTTGACGTTTTATGTGGCCGGCTTTCCCGGGTTTGCCTATCCGGACGGACTGGTGCCGGGCACGACCTATTACTGGCGCATCGACGAAATTAACAACGCCGATCCGAATAGTCCGTGGAAAGGTGATATCTGGAGCTTCTCGGTTCCTTCCAGCAAGGCCAATAATCCCGATCCGGCCGACGGCGCCGAATTCGTGGGGCCGGACAATGTGACCCTTAGCTGGACGCCGGGTTTCGGAGCCAAGCTGCATACGGTCTTTATTGGCGACGATTATGACGAGGTCGGCAGCGCTACCGTCGGCGTGCCGGCCGGTAATCCCAGCTATAGCCCCGGCCCGCTCGAGCGGGAGAAGATCTATTACTGGCGGGTGGATGAGTTCGACGGCCTCGCTGGCCATCAAGGCGATATCTGGGCCTTTACAACGCCGGGCGCCGCCGGGTCGCTGTCGCCGGCTAACGGCGCCGCGGGGATCGAACTGGCGCCGATTTTGACCTGGATCCCGGCGGAGAACGCCGCCTCGCATCAGGTGTATTTCGGCATGGATCGGGAGGCCGTTGCGAATGCCACGACCGCATCGCCGGAGTATAAGGGCAATAAGGCGCTCGGTAGCGAAAGCTACGTACCCGGCAAACTCGACTGGGGTGCGACCTATTACTGGCGCGTGGATGCGGTTTACGGTGCGGATAGCGTCAAGGGGCTTGTCTGGACTTTTACGACCGCCGATTTCCTGGTGGTCGATGACTTCGAGAGCTATACCGACGACGACCCAGCCGGTCAGGCCATCTGGCAGACCTGGATCGATGGTTTTGGCATCGCCGACAACGGTGCGCAGGTGGGGTATCTCCTGCCCCCGTACGCCGAACAGACGAACGTCCACAGCGGCATCCAGTCCATGCCTCTGCTCTATACGAACGAGGCCGGCGTATCGAATTCAGAGGCCTCTCTATCGCTGACGGCACTCCGCGACTGGACGACCGAAGGCGTCGGAGAGCTGTCTTTGTGGTTCCTGGGCAATTCGGCCAATGCGACCGAACCGCTCTATGTGGCGTTATCCAACGCCGCCGGCGCGCCGGGGATCGTAGCCAACGATAATCCGAACGCCGCCGGGAGAAACACCTGGACACAATGGGAGATTCCTTTGCAGGCTTTTGCTGATCAGGGCATTAATCTGGCCAATGTGGCCAAGATCGCGATCGGTCTGGGCAGCAAATCCGGCGGGGCAAGCTCCGGCGGGTCGGGGACAATCTTCATCGACGATATCGCATTGTACCGGCTTGAGCAATAAACCCAAACCATAGCGATTGATGGATGTCAGACGGGGCCCGTATCGGTCAACGATACGGGCCCTGATAATTGTCAAGATCGCCGCATCCGGCCCATTCATTTTTCGGATCAGACGCCAATACTCAATGCCTTTGCAACAGGATGCCGCCGACGATAAGGACGGCGCCGGCGATGGTCGAGGGCAGGATCGTTTCGCCGAGCACGAAGTGGATTACGATCAATGAGACGAAAGGAACCAGGTAGATCAGGCCCGCGACGTGGGCCGTCGTTTGGGACCGTTTCAAGGCTTTGAGCCAGAGCAGGAAGGTGATTCCCATTTCAAAAAGGCCGACGTAGGTCACGCCAAGGATGCCTCTGAAGCTTAGGGTTTGAAGCTCGCCGGTGACCAGTATAAGGGCCAAAACATACACACTCGCCCAGGTGAAGTTCAGGAATAAGGTGAGGACCTCGTCTCGTTTGTTTTTGATGTTGTAAATCCAATACAACGCCCAGGGGATGGAGCTGCCTGTGGCTAAGGCGACACCGAGCGGATCAGTAAGCTTGAAGCTCAAAATATGTCCCTTGGTTGAGATAACCAGAACGCCGGCGAAGCTGATGAGTATAGCGAGAATGTCCCTTCGTTTGATTTTCTGCTTGAGGATCGGAATCGACAGCAAGACCAATGTCAGAGGCCAGACGAAATTGAGCGGCTGGGCCTGCTGGGCGGGTAATATCGAGTAGGCTTTGAAAAGAACGGTATAATACAGAAAGGGATTCAGGAAACCCAGAAATGCCGAACGGGCCATATCTTCGCGTGAAAGCGTTTTGAGCAGTCGTGCTTTGCCGGATATCAGCAAATGAATGAGTAGTACGGCACTGGATACCAAAGAAGCGCCGAAAAGAAGAAGCAAAACGGGGACGTTCAGACGCTCTGGCGCCAGGCATATCTTGAACGCCGACGCCGACGTACTCCAGAACAAAATGGCGGCAAAGGCACAAAGATAGGCGCTTCGTTGTTTTTCCATGTGTTCTGCTTCAGAGCGGCAGGTCCCGCCGGGACCAGATAACGCCGCCGGCGACGGTGGTGAGAACGAGAACCGTTAACAGGACGGATATATCCCTAATAGGCCATGTGGACTCGATGAAGATTTTCGCGTCGTCAACGTAACTGTAGAGGGTGATGGGTTCGAGCCATTTCATGCGGGGCCACCATTCGGCAACGATCACCGCGAAATAGCTCAGCACAAGATACGTCACCGTTAGTGAGACCGCCGTGCTCCGGCGAAAATACGCCGCTGCGAGCAAAGTCACTCCCCCGACGGTACTGGCGAGAATGCCCCCGTTGATCGCCAGTATGAAAAAGTTAGAGAGCGGGACGTCCTGATCGAAGTCGTATAGATTCACCGCGGCGACCGTGCCCAGAAACATCACAATGACAAGCGCATACATACCGACGATCGTGATAAGTCCGGCGCAGATGTAGATTTGCGTTTTCGTGGTTTGCCGGCTGAGAATCAGCTCCATCGTCCCTCTCTGGACCTCGCCGCCGAGCAGGGTGGTCGGAACGCCGACGGCGAAAAGCATATACAACAGCAAAATAAAGGGATCCTGGTACCCGATGGCAAT
>Ga0180432_10007164_pt1 | contig 14253 bp, 16 predicted proteins | sample SS_ome_10_FD_132414 | JGI IMG/M metagenome (GOLD analysis project Ga0180432, IMG submission 132414) | Hypersaline lake sediment archaeal communities from the Salton Sea, California, USA - SS_1_MS_2 metaG | ecosystem: Environmental > Aquatic > Non-marine Saline and Alkaline > Hypersaline >... | reverse complement strand
CATGTGCAGTTTCCCAGGCAGTCTCCGTGTGCCGGGTAAACGTAATAATCGTTTCCTATGCATGTGTCTTGTGGGCCTGGGCATTGTGAGTCGTATTCGCATTCTTCTCCCGGTTCGAGTATTCCGTTTCCGCATTCATAGCACGGGGTCGGCGTGGGTGTCGGCGTTGGAGTCGGCGTAGGGCATGGTCCCTGGCAGCAGATTTTCAGGACGTGAACTGTTTTGGTTATTGAGTCAGTTCTTCCCTGGCTGTCAGTGACGGTGAGAGTTACGGGAATGTCCGCTTCAAAAGTGAACCCGCCTGTGTCGTGCGTCCAGTAAAAATTGTAAACCGGCTGGTTGTAGAATTCCTTGTGTCCCGTTACGGGGTCTCCTGCATCGAAGTCCCACTTGTACTTTACTATGTTTCCGCTGCTTGAGCCCGCATCCAGGCGGCTGTATCCCGAGTTTTGCTGTGTTCCGGGTCTCGTGTTGTAGTATGTGAAGTTTGCAACCGGCCCTGTTCCCGGAGTGCCTCCGCCGCCCTGGTAATCGCCTATGAACATCGTTGTCCCGAAGCTGTTTCCCGTGAGCCATATTCCCAGAACTCTGTACTGGTGCTTTATGGTGAAATGCCATCTCCCGTCCTCGCAGATTTTGAATGTTGCCTTTCTGCTCGGGCAGGTTTTTCCGGGCACGCACATTGTCTCCGTCTTTGGGCTTCCGCCCCCTTCCCCTATTTTGTAATACGTTATCTGGATTCTGTGCCCCGAGTCAGTGGTATAGTTTGAGGGATAGTCCGGGAAATGAAAGGTGAATTGCTCGCAGCTGTCAACGTACTGCGAGGGTGAAATCACGAGAGTGCGGTTGTCGCTGCCGAACGTATAGGTAACGTCGGCGTTCGCACCGTTTAAAATAAACAAAAAAGACGCCGCAAGGGCGATTAATGCCAGCATTCTTTTCATTTCCATTTCACCTTTCCCTCACTTTTATTACAAATATTGCGAACAATACCACGGCAATTAACAGCAGTATGAAGTTGATGAGCAGTCCGCTGTCTTCAGTCAGCCCGAGCCAGAACATTCCGAGCGAGAAGAGCCCTGTGCCTTCTTCTTCCTCTTCCGCGCCGGGCTTCGAGAAATGCAGTCTTGTTTCTTTCAGAACGGTTTCGTTGCCCAGTTCCACGGCAAGCGTTGCAGCATACTTGGTTTTGAATATTTCCCCCTTCGGCTTGAGGGTTAGGGTGAAGTTTGCTTTTCCTTCCCCGCGTATTTCGCTGGGCACATTTTTGAACTCGTAGTCCAGTCCTTCCGGGCCCAGAAACCTGACGCTCAAATCCTTGTCCTCGAGCGCGGGGTTGTAGACGGATACATCAATTGTCTTGTCCCCGGTCAAATAGATGTTTTCAGTAAGTTCTATGTCGCTTTCATTGAAAGCGTTCGCTCCGCAAAGAGCAAGCGCAAGTATAAGTGCTACCAATACTGAATGTATTTTTCTCATTAGGCCAACCACCCTTTTCACTCATTAACTAATAATCATTAATATATTTGCTGTGGCATTAAATAAAAAGGTTTCGCACCCCTGCCCGGGCGGCATTTTTACGAATTCCGTGGTTTCAAGCCCTGGAACCAGCGTTTTCAGCACTTTCGGGCATTATTTCTTCTCCATGAGCGCCTCGAGGAGGTTGGATTTTGTCACTATTCCGGCAACCCTTCCCTGCCTTGCAATGAGCAGTGCGGATTCATACTCGAGCATGCTGCTCAGCAGTCCTGCCGGCGTATCCTCTCCGAGCACTGGCAGCGAGTCGTCCATTACCTCGCCCACCAGGACTTTTGCAGGGTCCTGGCTCTTGCTGCCGCTGAACTTCGAGACGATTGTTTTCTCGGAAATAGTGCCGATGCTCCTCTGGTTCCTGAGCACGGGCAGTTGCGAAAAAGCGTTCTTTTCCATGATGCGGATTGCCTTTGCAACGCTGTCTTTTTCCTCGACAAACTTTATGTTTCTGGCCATGAGGTCTTTTGCCTTCGCGGTCTGCTCGCTGCCGAGCATTTCGAGCGAATTGAAAATCCTCTTTGCCTTGTCATAGCCCGGCACAATCTTTCCGCTCTCCGTTTTCGCCACGAGCGATTGTGACACTCCTGCAAGCATTGCCAGCTGCACCTGGCTCAATCCGAGGCGCTTTCTCACGCGCTTTATTTCGCTCAGTTCCGGAAGCATTTTCGCACCTTTTTGTACCAGGCAGTTCAATTCTTATTTGAATATTTTTTTCAGGAAATTATTAATAAGGGTGGGCGCCGAACTGTTTTTATTTATTGCCCAGGATGATTTTTATTCCTGAAAACCTGCTTTAATAAAACTGGAGGAATTTTATGAGATCTGGAAGGTATTTTTTCACTTCCGAAGCGATGGCTGAGGGTCACCCCGACAAGGTCTGCGACCAGGTTTCGGACACAATTCTTGATTCAATAATCGCAAAGGACAGGAATGCGAGAGTGGCGTGCGAAACAATTGCGGGAATGGGATTCATTCTCGTTACGGGCGAGATTACGACGAAGGCGTACGCCGACGTTCCCGGAATAGTGCGCGGCGTTCTCGAAAAAATCGGCTACACGGAGCCGGAATACGGATTCGACAGCCAGAGCGTGGGCGTGCTCACTTCAATCCACGAGCAGAGCCCCGACATCGCGCTTGGAGTGGACGAAAAAGGAAGCAGGGGCACGGGCGCAGGAGACCAGGGAATGATGTCCGGTTACGCGACAAAAGAAACCCCTGAACTGATGCCCGCGAGCATAATGTACGCGCAAAAGCTTGCGATGAAACTCGCGGAAGTCAGGAAAAAAGGCATTCTCCCCTACCTCAGGCCCGACGGAAAAACCCAGGTAACATTCGAATTCGAGAATTCAACACCTAAGCGCATTGAGGCAGTGGTAATAGCGGCACAGCACGACCCCGACATTGAGCTCAAAAAACTCCGCGGGGACATAAAGGAAAAAGTAATAAAGCCGGTCTGCTCCGAATTCCTGGACAGTAACACAAAATATTTCATCAACAACACGGGCAGGTTCGTAATGGGCGGCCCTGTTGCGGATGCGGGCTGCACGGGAAGGAAAATAATAGTGGACACTTACGGAGGAGTGGGCAACCACGGCGGCGGCGCTTTCTCGGGAAAAGACCCTACAAAAGTGGACCGCACAGCAGCTTACTACGCGCGCTACATTGCAAAGAACATAGTGAAGGCAGGTCTGGCTGAAAGATGCGAGATGCAGTTGTCCTACGCGATTGGAAGCCGCGAGCCCATCTCCGTTTTCATTGATTTCTTCGGCACAAACAAGATTCCCGCGAGAAAAATATTCGGACTGGTGAAAAAGCACTTCAATCTCACCCCGAGCGGGATGATAAAGGAACTGAATCTAAGGAGACCGATTTTCGCAAAAACAGCATGCTACGGTCATTTTGGCAGGGAAGAGCCCGAATTCACATGGGAAAAAACCGACAAGGCGGAACTGCTGCGAAAGGAAGCAGGTCTCTGATTTGTCCCACGGCGCACCCGCGCTCTGAACGCAGTATCTGCGCCTTTTCCTTTTTTATTAATTTCTTTTATAATTATATTGCCTATGCTTGAGGACTTCATTCAAGCCAACAAGCTGAACGCACGGATTCTGCACAGGCAGGTGTCGGGAGCCAATTCGGCAAAATGCACTTTATTCGTTTCCAGGGAAAAGCGCTCAGTGCCGGTGCTCGCGGTATTCCTTTCAAGGCATTCCCCCGACCTGAAAAAAATGGAAAAGGAATCCGGTCTGAAAGGCTTGAGGGAAGCGGACAATAGGGAAACCGAGGGAATAACCGGCTACAGCAAGGAATTCCTCCCGCCGGTTTCGGTTTACGGCATCAGGGTTCTCCTGGACGAGAGCGCTTCGAGTGCGGAGACCTTCTTCTTTCCCGTGGGAGATAAAAAAACGCTTGCGATTTCCCCCGAAGAAATAATGGAATGCAACGAGGAGGCAATTTCCGCGCCGATAACAAATGGAAAAAACTAAAAACACATCCCGGCTAATTATTTCCAAGCATTAGAAAAAAGGTGTTTTTTTGAAAATCGATTTCCACATTCATTCCAGGCATTCCGGAGATGCAGGACTCAAGCCCGAACAGATAATAGGGCTCTCCAAAGAAAAAGGAATAATTCCCGCACTAACCGACCACAACACCTGCGATGGCTGGAAGGAAACGAAAAAGCAATCCAAATCGCAGAAATGGCCCTTCATCCAAGGAGAAGAGATAAAGGTTTACTCCGGAAGCAATTACCTGGGAGAATTACTCGGCTTGTTCATGCAGAACCCGGTTAAAAAAGGGCAGCTCTGGGACGTTCTCGATGCCCTGGAAGAGCAGGACGCGTTTATTTCAGTGCCGCATCCCTTCGATTACCTTCGCAAACCTCTGCTGTACAGCTTCAAGGCGCTCGACGAAATTGTTTCAGAGGTGCACGCCGTGGAGGTGTTCAATTCCCGCTGCAGGTTCAATTTCCCCAACAAACTTGCGGAAAGATATGCCGCCGAGCACGGCAAGCCCTTCACCGCGGGAAGCGACGCGCACTTTCCGGTCGAGTTGGGAAATGCCTACGTTGAAGTAGAGGCGTCAGACCTCGAGGAAGCGCGCAAAAAAATACTCAAAAGAAAATGCTCTTTCTCCGGAAAAATTTCCCCTTGGAAAGTGCACAATTACACCACGCTTGTGAAACTCGGGCTGATGAAGTGAAAAAAATGGAACGCGCTGAAAAAATAAGGGCGGAGGGCAAGGAAATAGTGCTTGTGGGAACAGCTCACATAAGCAAAAAGTCCTCCGAGCTTGTGAAAAAAACAATTGAAAAGGAAGCCCCTGACGCAATAGGCGTTGAATTGGACAGGCAGAGACTCGCCCAGATTCTTTCGGGAAGAAAGTGGAAAGAAACGGACATAGTGAGCGTTATAAAAAAAGGCAGGGTGTACCTTCTCCTCTTCAATTTGCTCCTCGCAGGCATGCAAAAGCGCCTGGGGGAAGCCGTCGGCGTGGAACCCGGGCAGGAAATGCGGGTTGCGGTGAAAATTGCGACGGAAAAAGGCATTCCTTTGGCTCTGCTCGACAGGAGCATTTCCGTTACGCTGCGCCGCGCCCTCGCCGAAATTTCGCTCGTTGAAAAAATAAAGCTTTTGTTCGGTGTTCTCCTCTCGCTTTTCGGGTTCGGGGAAAAAATAACGAAGGAAAAAATCGAAGAACTCAAGAAGAAGGACGTCCTCTCAGAGTTGATGGAGGAACTGGCAAGAGAAATGCCCTCGCTAAAAAAAGTTTTGGTTGATGAGCGCGATCTATTCATTGCAAACCGCATTCTTGCCGCGAAAGGGAAAAAAATCGTCGCCGTGGTTGGCGCGGGGCACGTGGAGGGAATAAAAAAATACCTCGACAAAAAGCGCAGCATTCTCCACCTTCTCAGCGTTCCGAGAAAAAAAAGCAAAATGCGCTGGCTAAAGTTTTTGGTTCCGGCATTCTTCCTCGCAATCATTGCCCTGGCGCTTTACTACCGCGGCTTGCAGCTCACCCTTGAGATTCTCTGGCTCTGGATTTTAATCAACGGCTCGCTTTCAGCGCTTGGTGCGCTCTTGGGCGGGGGTCACTGGAAATCCGTCCTTACAGCATTTGTGGCAGCGCCGCTTACATCGCTGCATCCCGCTCTTGCCGCGGGCTGGTTTGCCGGAATCGTCGAAGCAAAAGTCCGCGCGCCGAAAGTGAAGGATTTTGAGGAGCTTGATTCCCTTACGCTGCGCGGTTTCTACAGAAACAGGGTTTCCCGCATTCTGCTTGTTGCGGCATTCGCGAACGCGGGTTCAATGCTCGGCACTTTTATTGCACTGCCCTACGCTCTTTCAATGCTGGGCTGAAATTGTGGGAAGATTATTCCACTTTCGCGCCTGCTTCGATGTTTTCCGAGTCCACTGTTATAAGCGAGTATTCTCCGTCCTTGTTTTTAACTGCCAGCAGCATTGCCTCGCTTTTAATTCCCGCAATCGTGGCTGGATCCATGTTGGCTATTACAACAATCAGTTTTCCCACGAGGTCTTCCTTTGAGTAAAACGGTTTTATTCCCGCCACAATTGTTCTTTTCTCCGAGCCCAGGTCAATGCCCATTTTGTACAGTTTGTCCTTTCCCTCGATTTCCTCCACGTTGCTTACCTTTGCGGCTTTTATTTCAATTGCCTGGAATTCCTTGAATGAAACCAATTCCATCACACCTCCGACCAACATTTTTTTGCTATTTTACAGGTTTGTGCCCCAAACCCTTTTTAAGATATGGCAGTATCCTGCCCTTCTTCTGCGCCTCGCGTATTAGTTTGCGCGCGTAAAGGATTCTCTGGATTCCTCCAACAAAAACCACGAGAATCAGCAAAAGGAGGAAAAGCCTCATTGTTTCGTAGCCGAATGCCGCCGGAAAAAAAGCCGAAACAAAAAGCCCCGCGAGCAATAACGCGAACTTGTCCGCATGCTCGCCCAGAGCCGGCCAGTCCCTGTTGTCCGCGATAATCACTAAAGCAACCCTTGGCTTCGCATAGCTTTCAATGAGCGACAATCCCACCAAAAGCACTGTTTCCAGGGGAAACGCGAACACAAAGCCGGAAAAAACAATGAATTCAACGTACTTGTCGACCATGGTCTCGAAGTAGTTTCCGAAATAGGAGCGCTTTCCGCTGAGCCCGGCAACGCTCCCGTCAATTAAGTCCATGAGCACGGCGAGAATAACGAAAAAGAACGCGTTCAGGTACTGCTGTTGGAAAATGAAGTACGCTGCGGCAAGCGCGAAGGGAATCCCGAGCAGTGTTACGGCATTGGGGTGCACTCCGAGTGCAGCGAAAGGCTTTGCGAGGAAAAACAGCATGGGCTTGATTTTTTTCCTGAGCTTTCCGAGCAAGAATTCACCCTCTTGCCGCTTTAATGAAGTTCAGGAACAAAGGGTCCGGCTTTAAGGGGCGGGAAGTGAATTCGGGGTGGAACTGCGATGCCATGTAGAATTTGTGCCCCGGCAGTTCGAGCAACTGCATTATGGGTTTTTTTGGATACCTGCCCGAAAAAACCATTCCCTTTTTTTCAAGAACGGAAATGAATTCCGGATTGCATTCCCAGCGGTGCCTGAACCTCCTGCGAATTTTTTTCTTTTTTCCGTGGATTTCCCACGCTTTCGTGCCAGGAACAAGCTCAACGTCCTGTCCCCCCAACCGCATGTTGCCGCCCATTGTTTCAATCTGCAATTGTTCGGGCAGCAAATCAATGACCGGCTGCCTGCAGTTGTGCTGGAATTCCGTGCTGTTGGCATTCTTCAGCCCGCACCTGTCCCTTGCAAAGGAGATTACCGCGACCTCGAACCCGAGGCACAAGCCCAGGTAGGGGATGTTGTTTTTCCTGCAGTATCCGGCTACAGCAATTTTTCCCTCCGAACCGCGTTTTCCGAAGCCGCCCGGGATTATTATTCCGTCAAGCTTTTTAAGTTCCTTAAGCTTTTGGGGCTTTTTTTCCAGTTTTGTTGTCTCAATCCATTCAATGTCCACTTTCACGTTCAGTGTTCCTTCGCAGTGCTCAAGCGCCTTGAGAATGCTTATGTAGGAATCGTGCACTCCCGTGTATTTTCCCGCCAGACCGATTTTGAGCATTTTCCCTTTTCCGGAAACGCGGTTCTTTTTCGTCCATTCTCTCAGTCTTTTGTTGCCGTTGCTTTTTGCTTTTTTGCCCAGTTCTATTATGCCCAGTATTTTTTTGTCCACTCCCCTTTTTCTCAGGACAAGGGGCAGTTCAAATATTTTGCCTATGTCCTCCACTCCGATAACGTGTTCCATTGGCACACTGCTGTTAATGCTTATTTTCTCCCTCACGGTTTTAGGAACCGGGGAATGCGACCGGCAGATTATTATGTCCGGCTGGATGCCCATGCTTGCAAGCCTTCTTATGCCGAGCTGCGCGGCTTTGCTTTTGAATTCCTCGAGGCTCGGCGGTTCAATGATGTATGTAACGTTCAGAAAGCAGGAATTTCCGGCGCCTTCCTCAAACATTAGTTCGCGCATTGCTTCCAGCGCGAACATGTTTTCGTAGTCTCCGACAGTGCCGCCTATTTCGATTACTATCACGTCGGGCTTTTTTTTGACAGCGAGGTCCCGGAGCACTTTTTTGATTTCCCCTGTGACGTGCGGAATGAATTGAACATCCCGTCCCAGGTAGCCGCCCTTTCTCTCCTTTTCGATTATCTGCTGATAAATTTTACCGCTTGTAACGAAGTTTTCCCCGCCGAGGTTTTTGTCCACAAACCTCTCGTAAGAGCCCAGGTCCATATCGCATTCCGTTCCATCATCAAGCACGAATACCTCGCCGTGCCTGAAAGGGTTGAGCGTTCCGGCGTCAACGTTCAGGTATGCCTCCAGTTTTATGGGTTCAACGTCCAAGCCGCGGTCAGCGAACAGTTTGCACAACGAGCTTGTCAGCGTGCCTTTTCCCAGTCCGCTCATGACCGAGCCCGTGACAATGACGTATTTTGTCCTGCCGCACCTGTAGCCGCGCGGAATCGGAGTGTAAAATTCGCCCGTCATTTTGCCCGACACCCGTTTGAGCAGGCTTTTTCCCTTCAACCCAAGCACCAAACCAAGTAGGAAGCAGGAATTTTTAAAGTTTGCGGAACTCCATTCTTAGTGAGCCCTACCGCTCCCTGTTTTTGCTGTTCTACCGTATCATTCCCTTGCGGACAGCGTATAATATTTGGGTCCCTGCCCAATGCAGTCTTTTCCTGTGTTCCTCGTTTTCCGCCAGCATGTCCACAAGTTTTTCAATTGCTTTTTCCGCAAAGCCAATGTCTTCTTTTTGTTCTTCCTGCAGTTTCTTTCCACTTTCACGACCAAGCATCGCAGTGTCAAGGTCCACGACTTCGCCGGCCATTGTAATGTTCAAGTCGGAAAGGCTTGAAATCACTGCGTCGTCTTTTCCCCGTTTTTTTGAAATCTGGGTGAATGTTCCACCGAGCCCTTCATGCATTAGGTATAGGTTCAGGCCCAGCTTTGCGGCGAATTGCTTTATAATTTCTTTAGTTGCTTTTTCCATTGAAATTTCTGCCCTCCTCCTTTTTCTTGTTACTTTCAATCGGTATTGTCTGTGCTTATTTTTCACGGCAGTCAATACAAAGCCGTGCTGGCTGAATAGGTCATGGTATGCTTTAACCTCCCTGCTCTTCGGGTAAAGAGGGCTGTTCGGAGAAAAAGCCTCTGCTTTAATTGATGCAAGTGGAGCTCCTGTCTCACTGAGCCTAAATGCCGAGCGGACAGCGTAACTGAAAACAACCTGCTGCCTTTGGATTCTGCGGGGGATATTAGTGTGCCTTCCGATTTTTGAAACCTTCATTTTGACATTCCTTTCTCTTCCGCCTCTTTCAACTTCTCCAGAATAAAGGAAGTCGAAAACAGTCCTTTCTCTTTTGGTAAGGCGCTTTCGGAATGCTTCCCGCCTTCTCCTTTCCTTCTCCTTCACTAATTTTGGCTCTATTGGAATGAATGGCATTGTTTCCATCCTGTAGTGGTCTCTTTCGGTGTACTCTATTGGCATTTGCAGCGGTTTTGTCAAAACAATCGGGTCAAGCGTTGGCGCTTCGTTTATCCCCATTCTGGTCAGAACCGCGAGGGTTTCGTCTCCCTTTGCAAGCATTTCCTGGAATTGTTCCCTTAGGGCTTCAGCCATGTCCATTGACCTTTCCTGAAAACTCCTTCTCGCCCCTCCGCGAAGTCTTTGGGTGTTGTACTCTGCACCTCTCCGCCAAAAAAACGGCACTCTCACGCCGTTAATCTTTCTCTTGGATTCGGTATTTTCCTGTGCATCCCTTATTCCAAGGCCTTTTGAAAAAACGTGCTTGTTCCCTATTTTTCCCAAGTAAATTAACCCCGTGTAATCAGACCTGTGATGTATTCCTCTGGGAGTGTTTGAAGGCAGCCTCAACGGAACATATAAGTGTTCCCTCCTCCGCGCTATTGGTCCGCGGTGCCTTCTCACACTTTCATTCGGAACCGGAAATATTACATGCCGCCTGCTTTGAGGCTGCAAGGGCTGGCCCCTTGCCCCGATTCCGGCATGCAAATTGGCAAGCCTGTTCAATACTTCCCTGTTTGAAACCCGCAGTACTTCCTGCGCTGTAAAAACCGTTCCATGAATTGCTCTTCCCGCGGGCCTAGTCTTTCTTTTCCTCCTTTTCCCTGCAGCGGTTGAAGTCGGCATAGGAATTATATCCTTAAAGGAAAATTTAATGCTTTCCCCGCGGGTTTTTGCTTTTGTTCCCCCTGAAAAGGTTTAAATTCATTTGCCGCCTTTTTAGTACAACATGTCTGTGCATATAAGAAGGCTTGTGTTGGATGTGCTCAAGCCCCACAAGCCGGGAATAGTTGCTTTGAGCAGGGAAATCTCCACCCTCCCCGGCATAACGGGCTGCAATATAACCCTCATTGAAATAGACAAAAAGGTCGAGAATGTAAAGATTACGGTTGAGGGCTCTGACATCAACTTCGAAAAACTGAACGCACTGGTTGAAGACAACGGCGGCACAATCCACAGCGTTGACAAGGTTTCAGCCGGCAAAAAGGGGCCCAAAATAGTGGAAGAAGCCGAATACCTGCCCAGGAATCCCTCGTTGAGGTAAGCGAATGGCTCTCCGTTTTTTCTCAGAAATCCGCAAAATAAACAAAATGACAAACATAGGGGAAATATTGCGCAGATATTTTGCCATGAACGCCTTTGACGGCACTCTTACATCGCTCGGTGTAATAATGGGCGCCTTTATGGCTCAGGCGCAGGAACCAAAAATATTCCTTGTAACTGCCCTGTCCACGGCATTCGCCCTTTTCATTTCGGGATTTTCCTCGGCATACCTTGCCGAGGGAGCGGAAAGGGAGCGCGAATTGCACGAACTTGAAAAGGGAATGCTGCATTCCCTCAAAAAGTCGAGACTGGGTCGGGCGACAAAAACTCTCGCAATAGAGGCAGCGCTCGTGAACGGCGCTTCCCCCTTCATAATGGCATTGCTTATAACCTCGCCCTTTATTCTCGCGCATTTCTCCGTAATCTCGCTTATTACCGCGGTTTATGCCGCAGTGGGAATCGCCCTTGTTCTGCTTTTCTTTCTCGGAATATTTCTCGGCAGGATTTCCGAGCAATCCATTTGGCTCATGGGCGCTAAAATGGTTTTTGCGGGGATAATTGCAATGCTTTTGTCCACGCTGCTGGGGGCTTTGTGATGAAATGCGGAAAATGCGGAGGCGAAATGGAAATATTGCAGGAATTCGCGCTTGCGGACTATCCTGTGCTGTCAATGTTCGTGTCCGGGGAACTGCTGGAAAAAGCCGAAACAATCTACATTTACAAATGCAGAAAATGCGGCAGACTCGAATTCTACACTAAAGAACAGTAAAGGGCCTACGATTATTATTTTGCGACTTCAAACTGTTTTTCTTTGGGCAGTTACCCTTTCTTTTTTCTAAAAGAAAGGGCAGAGCGGGGCTGTCGAGATTTGAACTCGAGTCGCCAGCTGTTTCGATCGTCTGGTTGCCGGAAGTATGGGAACCCGCCGGGGTTCTGATTCCCGAAGCTGGTATGCTGGACCAGGCTACACCACAGCCCCATGCTGACCTATTTTATTCCTTACATTTGCAAACCGTTTGCCCGAATAATTATTTAACAGGGCACTGTTTTTTATTGTTTTTCAATAACCATTATTCCATGCCCTTGGAAGGAAAGGTGATAATTGTCTGCGGCAGCCCGCGCAGGGGGAATTCTGAGCATGTCGCGCGGAGGTTACAGGAACTATTGGAGGGAAGGGCGCAGGTTGAACTTGTTTTGCTGCGTGAGAAGAACATTGCGCCCTGGCGCGAAGGCCATGAAAATGCAAAGGATGACATGCCCGCGCTGCTTGAAAAATTCAGGGCTGCGGATGCCTACCTTTTTGTCGCTCCCAGTTATTTCGGAATGCCCCCGGGAATAATGAAGAATTTTATGGACAGGACGGACGTCTACTTCGGACAGCAGTCAGAGTTTTCAAAAAAATTTGCGGGCATTGTCTCCATCGGCGCCTCGCCCTTGGGCGGTGGAATAGAGCACAACGCGGAATGCATTCGTAATTATTTCCACGCGCTCGGAATAAGAACGCTTGACATTGTATACCTCCTGGGACAGGAGCGATCGGAGGAAATTCTCAAGAAAAAGGACTGCCTTGAAAGGTTGCCCCCGCTCGTGGAAAATTTGCTTGAGGCAGTAAAGCGCTTTTCTGCAAAGGGGGAATGAAAATGGCCGAACCCTACAGAATCAAAATGGTGGAGCCGGTCAGACTGCTTTCCCGCCCTGAGCGGGAGCAGCGAATAAAGGAAGCGCACTACAATATTTTCAACGTGCGCTCCCAGGACATTTTCGTCGATTTGCTCACCGATTCGGGAACCGGTGCCATGAGCCAGGAGCAGTGGGCCGGCATAATGCTCGGCGACGAAGCGTACGCGAACTGCAGGAACTTCCAGAATCTGGAGAATGCTGTCCACAAAGTTTTCGGCTTCAGGCATTTCATGCCCTGCCACCAGGGCAGGGCAGCGGAAAACGTGCTGTTCTCCGCGATAGTAAAGCCGGGAATGCTGGTTCCGAATAACATGCATTTCGATACTACGCGCGCCAACATAATGGCCAACGGAGGAAAGGCGGTCAACCTTCCCTGCGCTGAAGCATTAAAGCCCTTTGAAGACAAGCCCTTCAAGGGAAACATGGATGCGAAAAAGCTGGAATCCTTTCTTTCAGAAAACGCTGACAGCGTGCCCCTTGTAATGGTTACTGTGACCAACAACAGCGGCGGAGGCCAGCCGGTTTCAATGGAAAACATTCGCAGAATCAGCGAAATAGCGCACGGTTACAAAAAGCCTTTTTTCATTGACGCGTGCCGTTACGCGGAAAATTCCTATTTTATTAAAACCCGTGAGAAGGGTTACTCTGACAAAACCCCCATGGAGATTGCGGGGGAAATGTTCTCTTACGCGGACGGCTGCACGTTCTCGGGCAAAAAGGACGCTATTACGAACATTGGCGGAATACTCGCAATGAATGACTCAGCGTGGTTCGAGAAATGCAGGGCGCGCCTGGTTCTGATGGAGGGCTTTCCCACGTACGGCGGTCTTGCCGGCAGGGATTTGGAAGCAATGGCTCGCGGCATTCTGGAAGGGCTGGACGGGGATTATCTGCAGGGCAGGACCGCCCAGACTCGTTATTTGGCTGAAGGGCTGAAAAAAGCCGGAATTCCCGTTGTCTGGCCGCCGGGCGGCCACGCGGTTTACGTTGAGGCGAAAACCCTGCTGTCCCAAATCCCACAGTCCGAGTTCCCGGGGCAGGCATTGGCTGTTGAACTCTACAGGGAAGCGGGAATCCGCGCCTGCGAAATCGGCAGCATTATGTTCGCCGAGAAAGACGATAAGGGAAAAATGCATTACCCCGAACTGGAACTCACGCGCCTTGCAATCCCGCGCAGGGTTTACACCAATTCCCACATGGATTACGTTATAGAGGCGCACAGGAAAATAAAGGAAAGGAAGGATTCCGTGAAAGGGTACAGGATAGTGAAAGGCGACGGCCCGCTGAGGCATTTCACTGCGTGGTTCGAGCCTGTCGAGAATTGAACCATTAATTATTTATACGGCGCAAGTGCAATTTTTTAATGGAGAAACGCAGGGAAAGGAACGGAGTGGACCTTTTCAAGGTCGGCGTGTTCATGGGCGGGCTTGCCCTTATGATAATTGCCCTCCTGGGCATCTCTTTCACCGTTTTTTCCTTAATGGCTTTTAACAGTTACCAGCAGGAAAGCTTCTACTCCCATTGCTATGAAAAAGTAATCACGGTTTCCCCAAGAGCCGATTTGGAAAATGTTGAGGTTTTTGACACGGAGGGAAACATCGTTTGCGAAATAGAAAGCATCAGAGCGGGTTCCGAGGATTTATGCACTGTCGATGAAGAGGGGCACTACAAGGTTGTCAGTGGTGAAAAAAAGAAGGTAGTGGAATGCTACAAGCAAACTTATCCAGCTACTATAGATTAGAATAATGCTCCAGTTCCCCGAGTTTCCCGAAATAGTGCGCCTTGTCCCAACAGTAGTGCTTCATTTCACGAATTCCACGTTTTTCATTCCCCTAAATTCCCTGTCGCCTGTCAGGAATTTTGCCCCCCGCTCCTTTGAAATTTGATATCCTATTGCGTCAATGTATGAAATGT
>Ga0180432_10007163_pt1 | contig 14257 bp, 20 predicted proteins | sample SS_ome_10_FD_132414 | JGI IMG/M metagenome (GOLD analysis project Ga0180432, IMG submission 132414) | Hypersaline lake sediment archaeal communities from the Salton Sea, California, USA - SS_1_MS_2 metaG | ecosystem: Environmental > Aquatic > Non-marine Saline and Alkaline > Hypersaline >... | reverse complement strand
GTAGGATTCGAACCTACGATGGGAAACCCGGCAGATTAACAGTCTGCTGCCATAAACCACTCGGCCACGGAGTCTTACCATCACCATGCTCATACTATATCAAACTAAAATTAGTCGTCTTGATCGTAAGTGTCAAGTCCTTTGTTGATCTCTACAATTGCGAGAATCCCAAGCAAAAGAAAAATAATAAAGCCTAAGATATAACACATCTCACTCTTCCAATGAACGCCGAAGGAGCGGGTCAGGCGCGCCCTGCTGCGCGATCGCGCACTCCACAATCGCGTCTGAGATCAGCTCCATCAAATGCTCAAAGTCGTCGTCGTCCTCAATCAGATAGCAAACGACTTCATCGTCAGCCAACTTATCACGAATCATATCTTCTAGCGTATCAATGTTTTCTCTGCTCATCGTCTCCTCCTTATTCTAATTTGGTAGGACAGGTGGGATTCGAACCCACAAGCTCATAAGAGCGAATCATTTTAAGTGATTTCCGTAGACCAATTCCGGCACTGTCCCATAAGTCTTGTGAAGTCGTCTCTTTCTCTCACTATGCACACAGTATATCAGAGAGCGAACTGTGCGTCAAGCCTTATTAATCTTTATATTTGTTTTTCCCTTATTCTTGTAATGTAATGTACCCCGACGATCGCAGTCTGTCAAGTAGTTTTTTTGTGGAACTTTCCGAACCAACAAACTACTTATTATAGTTCGTCATAAAAAGGAGTTTACCATTATGTTTGATAGAACCTCTTACACCGAAGAAGACTTCGTAAATGCTGTAAAGAACAACTATTCAGTTAGGTCTTGTCTTCTTGCTCTCGGGCTAAGTCCCACTGGTGGAAACTATGCTCTTTTCAAGCGCCGTGTCAAGGCTTTGGGTCTTGATACTTCTCATTTTACAGGAAAAGGGCACTTAAAGAATCGCACTCACGATTGGAGCAAAAAGAAGACTCTTGAAGAAATCTTGGTTGTTGATTCAGATTACACATGTCGTAGACTGATAAAGAAAAGGTTACTTTCCAAAGGCTTATTCACTTATGAGTGTAGTTGCTGTGGGATTACTGATTGGCAGGGTCAGCCCCTATCCCTTCATTTAGATCACATTAACGGAGTCAACAACGATCATAGATTAGAGAATCTTCGCCTCTTGTGTCCTAACTGTCATAGCCAAACAAGCACTTACGCAGGTAGGAAGTTGAAAGGGAAGCCGAGCAAAAAGAAACCAACCCCAAAGCCAAGAGTAAAAAAACAAATCTTCTGTGTTGATTGTGGAGTGGCTATTAGCCGCAAAGCGCAACGCTGTAAGAGTTGCCAAGGCAAGCTTAATTCCCCCACAAAAATAGAATGGCCTTCTGTTGACGAACTTATATTAATGGTTCAAAGAACGAGTTACTCAGCTGTTGGCAGACAACTTGGTGTTAGTGATAATGCCGTCAGAAAGAGAATCCGAAGACATAAAGTTTAAAGTGGTAGCGCGGGTGGGATTCGAACCCACAAGCTCATAATAAAGAGCGAATCATTTTGAGTGATTTCCGTAGACCAGTTCCGGCACCGCGCCATATCTCCATCGTGACTACAGTCTATCACACCCTGTCTGTCTTGTCAACCCTTTTCTTAACTTTGACCTTTATTTTGAGATGGTGGACCCCCTGGGACTCGAACCCAGAACCAATGGATTAAGAGTCCAGTGCTCTACCTGTTGAGCTAGAGGTCCATTCTCTCATCGTGACTACAGTCTATCACGTCCTGACTGTCTTGTCAACCCTTTTCTTCACTTTGGTCGGTAAATAGGAGCGGTTGTCCACACCCAGACTCCGATCGAAACACATAGTGTAGGTTAAACCAATCGTTGATTGCCTTGACAGTGTAAGGAATGGTGGGGTCGTCTCTGACATCATCCATCAAAAGCTCCTTAATCTCGTCTAAAACATGAATCTGCGGGATTGGAAAGGCTCCATCCAAACGATCTGCATCGTTCCAGACCGTGTAGCACTTGAAGGAATCTCCACATACGCGAGCGTATGTGTCTCCATTCTTCCATTGCCACTTGAATCCTAATCTCCAAAGAGCAGTCCAAATATCGTTCCAATCTCTAAGTGCATCCTCGCTCCAAGTAAAATTGCTTAGTAGGCTGCGAGTCTTATACTCTGACCAATCAAACTCTGACCAATCCTCAATCACCACCGTAAACCTCCATCGTTGCCATAGTATACCCTCTGAACAGCACGTTGTCAACGTTTATTTCGGATTCTCTAATTTCTCTCTCAAGACGTAGCTCTCTAATGCGGTTCCTTGTGTATCTTTCGATATCAGGGTCCATAGGATGAACAGAGGATGCCCCTCCTCTGATCTCCCTCATTCTTCGCCTTGCATACTTCTCAATCCTTTGATACTCGCTCAAGATAATCTCCATGAAATGTTATTGTTCTTCCGAACTTACTAAAATAAACATCATACTTTTTTTGCGCTGGTCCTGTTTGTGAACGATCCCACCTTTCTCCCATTGTAGGAGGAAGGTCATCATCAACTACAACTCCAATCCCATAACTGTTGTCGGTTTGGTTTAATTTGTCGCGAACTAAGTCGCCTACTTTAAATTCATTCATTAACGTTTTACTACCACCACATCAGGTGCCCTACGCGGCTTTCTCTTGCGTTTTGGTGCCTTATGCATCTTACTCCCTTCTGCTTGTCTTACACAGCGTCCACAAGCCACACGGTTCTTCATGGGACCGTCTTTGGATCGCTTAAACGCTGGCGCGTATCCACAACTCTCACAAGTTAGTTTTGATTGTTCTTTGGCAGCTTCAATGATATTTAAGACTGCCGGTGTAAGATTGCGTGCCTCAACATAAAGTGACCCGTCTTCGTTCCGAGAAACTTCTGTAATCGCTGGTGCGAACTCGTCGTCTGACGATAACGCAGCAATCCTCTTAGACATTTTGTGAAGAATATCATACCAACCATCATCACATTGAAAACCCCAGCCCATCTTTGAGCTTTCTAGCGGAGCCAATCTCTCTCTGTATAAGTGCGGGAACCTTTCATAAAGTTCGTTTGTCTTTTGACTATCCATAATAGCCTCCTACACTCATATAGTAGCACAGGAGGAAACCGAAGTCAAGGTTCAAATGTTAGTTTTTGGCTTTCTCACTTCCAAAACACCTGAATACAGACCAAAAGAACTGCAAGGAGAAGACTGACGCCAGTCTTCACACTGACGCCTTCACCCATTATAAGATATGAAAGTGCGGCAAAGGAAATCATGCCTGATGCAAATCCGATAAAGCGACCGGGCCACAGTAAGCCATCAAAGTGATTCACAACAAATCCGGTTGCTTTAATAAACATATAAGATATTGGAATACTGAACATGCAGGACATTAAGAAAGGATGTTCCTTTGCCCACTCATTAAAGAACTGCGCATTGGTTTGGAACCATATTAGTACTTGTCCTACAAAGAAAAGTAGGAAGCCGTAAATCAAATCTCTCATCTTATCGCCTTTCTACCAATTCAAAATCTCCGATTGGCAATGCGCGTTCTTTGCCGTCAATGTAAACTTTGCAACACCACCAAGAGTCACCACTTAGGTGTTTCACCTTATAAACATCTGTGACAATACCCACGCCACCTATCCATTTGGTTTTTGATCTCACAAGATCACCAACTCTTATGTTACTAGGACAAGGGAGATTTCTTGACTCCCAATTATCTAACGCTTCTTCGTAGTCTCCGTGAAAAACCATCGCTGTCTCCCACTGTCTATACACTATAGCAGAAAGAACCCCTAGCGTCAAGTTCTAACTGCCTAATGCGCAATCTATTTGTCGCCACTTTCAGCGATAGAGCCTGCATACCCTCGACTACCTTCGGGGCCGAACAAGAATAGACCAACGTCCGCAACGACCAAATCACCATTTGGACGTTGCATCAGATTGTGGGAATGAACATCGCCATACTGAGCGTCGTATTTTTCCAGCTTTTTAAGGCGAGTGTAAAAGTTTTTGGCTACCTGTGATTTTATCTCGGAAGGAGGGAGCATAGATGCTCCTAGCGCTGAGGATTTCCCGATAGTCTTTGGATCATATTGAGATAGGCGCATATTGGAGTCTAACTGCTTTCCAAGTATCTGCGGGTAGCGCAGCATAGTGTTGAGTGTCCGGAGAGCCTCGGGATCATCTATATACTTCGCGAAAGCGTCTTTTACATATTTCGAAATCTCCCTTTTCATGTCTTGGATAGCAAAGTAATCATTTTCAGGATCGGAACGTAAGTATGCCTTCTTGAGAGGAAGCAACTTTTTCTCTATCTCTCGAAATATGGGGAAGGCTCTCTCGTCCTTAATCGGCAAAGCCTGCTCTGTTACAGGCCCGGGGTCCGCTCCTCGACGCATGGCGGCTCTCTCAGGAGACTCCAAGGTGCTAAGTATTTTCTCTAATGTGTCTTCTCCTATCACTTTTTCTAATGCGGAGTAGATATTATCAATAGCCAGATAGTTATCGACAAACCGCTTACGCACTTCGGGCTCGGGTTTGCCTGTAGGGTCTGCCCCAAAAACGTCTGACCTTGTTGCGGAGTCAAGCTTTTCAAGCAACTCCATCTGAATCACAAAGACTTTGTATTTCTGACCGCCTTGTTTCTCGATGAATTTCCCGCGACGAATAGTTCCTTCGGGTCCGACTGGAGGGGACGGTAAAACACTAATGTCTAGTATCTCAGGTAGGACGTTGCCGGCCTGTGGGTCACGCGTTTCTAGACCATCCTTAAGCTTTTTGATGTTCCGATATGCGTTTATTTCCCGGCCGGATAACGTCATCTTTACCGCAACAGGGCCCCACTCGGGATTCTCTCCCTTATAAACAATTCCAAATTCTCCCGAGCCGAGGGGTCTAGGGTCAATGGAGATCCCCTCCTTGTTGGAGTAGGCTAGCAAAAGCTTATCTTGCACATCTTTCGAGAAGTCTGTGATAGTAAGTCGCTCTGGGTCCCGCAGTGAGAGCTCAGGGGCCTGTATAACTTCCCGTTCTTTATCCAGAGCGGCTTGTCGGGCTGGGCTTAGTTTTGCTGTTTTGTCAGGGTCAGAGGCAGCCCTGGGAGCATCAGGCATCTGTGTGGTGTCGGGCTCTTCCAGATCTCGTGCCCCTCGTGTGCCAAAAAACTTCTTCAGAGCCTCACGCTCTTTGGCGCGCTCACGTCGGCGTTCAACGTCGCCGACATAAACGGTCGGGTCTACTGACTGTTCAGCAAGAATGTTCTGTAACTCTTCTGTGATGATTCGCTTAAGCTTGGACTTCGTTATTTTCATTTGACTTTTCCTCTTCTGTAAGTAGTCCGTATCGCTCTTGCTCACCATCGTCGTATGTAATAATGGTGCGATTGCCGGGGTGTGGCTTGATATGAACTGTGATGAAATCATTCATCGAATCGAAAATAGCAATGGAACCCTTTGGTCGCGGATATAACCAATGTGCGATACATTGCCCTGTCGCCAACACAACGCCTTCAATAACAACGCCCTCGCCAGAGACGCCTGTTTCGTCTGCTTGTCGCGCAACCGTAAAAGTTTGAATGCCGCGAGGGCACAAACGAGATGGCTTCTTTGGGATTAGTTCCTCTGCCGTAGATCGTTCTTCAACTTGAAGTTCGTCTTCGTTAGTCGTTTGTTCGCTCATTTTTCAAAATCCAATCAAATATCTCAACGATTCGTGGCGTTGTATCGTACTGTTCTACATCAGCGCGAGACACCCATTCATAATCGTCGTGTTCAAAATCAATTTGAACATCCCCATCATAATCGGCTGTGTAGAACAAGTCAACCCACTTATTACTAAAATCTTTTAGGTAAGTTAGGTTCCGAATATTCAGACTTGTTTCTTCTTTTGTTTCTCGGATGGCTGCTTCTACCGGTTCTTCACCGCTCTCAACCTTGCCACCTGGGAGTCCCCACTTTTTAGGCATCCAACGAGACTTCTCTGAACGCAGCAACAATAGCATATTGCTATCGTCGTCCAATACTACAACAGCCGATCCTTTCATTTTCTTACCAATCCTTATTTTAATCATTGGTCAAGACTTAAAGCCTGATCGTATGCTTTGATGTATACGTCGTGTAACTTACTAAGTGCTTCCGACCTTCTGAGCATCTTAAAGGCAAGATTCTCTGGCGAGAACACACCGGCTTTCTCTAAGCCTGCTTGGCGCATTGTCTTGATCTTCTCTTTCAAGTAGGCTGCCTTGTCGAGTGCAGCTTCATGATTACCATCATACAGGACAGAAGCCACCTTGTCAACCTCTCTTTCAATATCAGCTGCTTTTTTCTTGGCAGTTTTCTTATCAATGAAAGGCTTGACTTTGTTTGGTTTCACAAGCCACTTGTCGTTCATTAAAGAATAAACTCCTGTTGAAACGTGGGGCTCATTTTCATCCTGAACATAAAGCTCAACTTCATGTCCCTTAACTTTTATGTCGTGGGTCTTATTCCAGTTGGAACGAACAGCATCAAAGAAGCGCTTGACCAACTCTTCGTTGTCATTTACCTCCTTGAAGTCAATAATGACATGCAAATCAATATCAGAGAACTTTGACCAGTTGTAGTTCGCCAAAGATCCAGTCATAATAATATCTTTGATCTCAGCATCTAAATCAAGTCGCTCTATAAACTCATCAACAATATCCATTAGAGCCGCTTTGACGCCTGGGCGGATCTTCTCATCGCCATCCCAAATCTTTTGCTGGAACTGAGGTTGCATTTCAAATGTAGCAAGATCGTCTTCTTTGCCAACAGAAATTAAAATGTCCTCACGCAAACGATTGAAGCGACTAAGGTCTTTCTCTTTGTATCGCGACTTGCGTTTGGCTGGTGGGGGAGTAAAAATATCAACAATCTTGTTTAGATTTTGTAGTTCTTTTGTTGTTGATCTGTTCTTCTTACGATAAACCTGCGCAAGGTGCTCGTTCTCTCCTGGCTTGGCTGCTCTATCTCTCGGCATTACAGTATGGTACTGATCTATATCCATAACCAACAGTTTGCCTTGAACGTCATCACGTTGAGTATCGTAAAACTTCCAAACTGCCGACGCATCATCAGAGATAGATTTAATATCTGGTTTTAGCCCTGCTTTGCCTACTGTTTCAAGGGCAACATCATACAATAGCGGACCATAGCCGTCAGCGGCTTTGACAGACTCTACAACGTAGTTTCCCTCGTAAGGGAAGTCTCTACCCAACTGAATAGACAAAACGCCGTAGACGCCATCACCGGCTTTCAACGGGGAGCGTAGATCTTGTTGTAGCGCATAGTAAATCTTGTAATAGTTTGGTGCGTTCTGTTTATCAACAACGACAACAATATCTTCTGGAAGGTCTGCTGCTGTCTTCATTGCTTCGTCAAGTAGTGCCTCTTCTAAACCAAACGCTCCACCTGTAGCCCCAACGATGGGCGGGGTACTCTTACCTCGTTTCGTACTCGCCGGTCGGTTAAAGGGAGCACCACCTGTTTCCTGTGGGCCTGTGGAGATATACTCAGACTTATCCTTAGCATACTCTCCTGCCTTCTGCCGACGAACCTTTTGGTAATCCAACTCATTAATATTCTGAACTCTCTTGGTGTATGACCCTGGTCCGTAGAAGGCTTTTCTTCTTTGCTTTGGCTTACGCTCCTTGTATCGAAGAACCGAAACGCCTTTCAGTCTCGCGATCTGCTTTACAACACGCTTCATCATTAGTTCTTTGGATGTACCGCGAGGTCTACGAACGTGGATCTTCAGAGTAGAAAGATAAGTGTTGCCTAGATCTTTCTGGACACCACCCTTTTCCTTCTCGATAAGAGTAACGGTTAGAACCTCTGGTAGTGCGCGAATATCATTTTTAGTTTCATCGCGAGAACCACCACGGTTCTTATCCATTGAAATTAGAACTGTGAAGTTAAATGTATCTTGGAAGTATGCTGGGTCTTTTGCTTCCTCAATAAACTCTTTAAATATTTGTAGTTGGCGTTTCATCTATATAAATAGTTTGCTATTGCTTCTTAAGCATTGCCTTGAACTTTGGTGTTTCTCAAAAGAATCTCTGCGATTTCTTTATTATAATCTTCTGCATTCTTCACAAAGATCTGTTCCATTTCTCTTTGCTCGTCAAGCAATTGCCAAAGAGCGTCATTTTCATCGGCAATCTTATCAAACTTTTTAATCTTTGTCTCGATTTTATTTATCGCGCTTTCAATTCTTTCCAAGCGGCTAAGCACGGTATCGAATGATGTTGCCGCTTGGAGTATTTTCTGTATTAAAGATAACATTGATTAACTCCTGTCTAGTAATTATGCCAGACTTGCGATTATAAATCAACTCTGCAAGAGAAAGAGATTACGCATTTTCTTAGTCCCTCAACCCGCCTCTTCTCGGAGCAGCTGCGCCAGGAATAGACTTCATTTCCTTCTCTGGCACATCAGATGTTGTGATTCTTGCTTTTAAAAGCTCCTGATCAATTTGGCTGATTGGCGCGACCCAAACAATGTTCTCTAGCGGAATTATAACTCCCTGACCAAATCGGCCAACATCTAGTCCAGATACACAGCCAAGATACCTACCTGACTGATCAAACACCCCGGAACCAGACGACCCGAACCACCCGAACATATTGGAAACAATCATATTGTTTTCTAAGCCCGCGATGTAACCACGAATTGTAAGAAGATCGTGGTGTGAAGGAAAGCCAGTATAAGTTAGACTTTTGCCAACTAGTCTCTCGTCATACTTTGATTCTGGTCTGTAACGGATGGCTGTTCTGGTTTCAATCTCAGGGACAACCAAAAAAGCAAGATCAACTTTGTGATCCACAAAAACAACCTTGCCTATGACCACCTCACCGTCGCGACCTTCTATAAGCATAGTGCTCTCGTTCCGGACGACGTGAGCAGCCGTTGCGACAACTCGACGGCCATAGGCCATCATGTAAGTGCCAGAGCCGTGACCGCCATATAAAAGTGAACGCACCTTGACAGCAGCCTGTCTGGTTCTTTTCTCTGTTAATGCAATATTAATCGCATCAATGACTTCCAAGACTGCTCCGTGAGAGTCTCGAACTTCAACTGTGCGTTGTGTTTGAATGAAATCCGGACTTAGATTAGAGTTAGATTCTGGTAAGACCGGTCCGGTACAACTTACCAAGAGTAAAGAAGCTATTATAATAAAGTTTTTAATCCACCTAGACACGAATAAGTCCCTCCGTGCAATAGGTTACTTTATCACTATCACCTCACCGTATATTTACCTGCAAACTCCTTACGGGATGCTAAATTTTGCATACAACCTGAGTCCTTTCTAACCCGTTTATGTCCATTAGTAATTATGTGGCTTGTTACCATTAGAGGAAAATTATTTTATTATTTTTGCCCAACGATCAAATATGATACTTTCTTGTAGCATCTCTTCGTCATCAGAAGGCTGGAACCCTAGACTGTCGAAATACTTCTCTACTTCTCCTTCAAAGCCCATTATATCCATCTTACCTTGGCCGCCTTCTTTATCAAATGCTTTCTGAAGGATTCGCAGTTGTTCGGGGTCAAGTCCACCGACAGTCATCGCATCAGCGTCAACACCAACCAAATATTTAAGAACATTCTTTACTTCTTTTCCGGCTTCTCTAAGTTTCTTTTTGTCTGGTGCCGGCACATCCCATCTCCATTTCAAATCATAATTCAAATCGTAAATATTACTTAGAGAGCCTTCGCCTTGTTCAGCCTTGGGACGACTGGGCTCTGGAAGTGTGTCGGATGTTCCGCTAGAAAAATACTTTGGGAATATTTCATTTTTAATATGATCTTGAATTTTGTCTAACTCCTCACCCCTTTTTGCGCGATCGCGAGAAGAGATGTTGCGGAAATTAAAGTAATCCGGCAACTTCGCTTTGTAATTGAGTTTGTAACTGATTAAAAATGTTAGACTGGGGGTGTCGGAGTCAACTACGAGTGGGGTATGCTTAAAGGTTATATTTTGAGACCTTATTGTATCGTAGGGCGGCGGTGAGTCTGCAAGTATATCAAAGCGAGAGAAAAGAGCTTCCGCATAATCTTCTAGTTCTTCCTTGTATCTATCTGCGAACTCAGCAAAATCCTCCTTAAGAACATCCGGATTTTGTTCTTGTAAATAATCATACATCTCACTAAAGCCGGGACCGGCTTTATCTGCTACATAATCTGTAACTGGCTTACCCTCTGTTGATTTAATATTCTTTATGAACCAAGAAATATAAGGCCAGTATTTCTTTACAGGCGCAGCGTTTTCTTTGCCTCTGATTTGATAGATGACACCGCGCGCAGTCATTTCTATTGTAACGTGAGGATCGGGATCTTTTTTAGTTCCCGATGGAGCACGCAAAGAGTAAAGGTTGCCGCCAGCAATTCCTTTACCACAGTGACCCATCTTTTGTCCTTCAATATCACAAGCATCAGATCTGATATCATACCAGTAATAACCATTATTAAACTTATGAACTACGTTCTGCGGATCTTCTGGTTCTCTTTCTAGTAACCTTTTAGCCTCTGCAGCTGCGGCGGACAGCTTCCTTTTATCGGAAATGCGACTCACAAACTTTAATATTGTTTGAAAATCATTCGGATTTTCTACAAAAGCCTTTATAATGGACTCTAATTGAGGCATTACAAATTTTTCTGCCCACTTAACCATAGCATCAACAAAAACCTTATCTGATGCTTCTGCTTCTTCTGTTAGTCCCGCTTTTTTAAGTTTCTTGACGTACCTCTTTCTATAACGATTTGTATCTAAAATGTTTACAAGCGGGGGGTTCTGCGTGGAGGGTCTCGAGAGGCGCTTGCTATCAAAGGCGCTTGCTATCAAAGGATGAATAAAATCTTCATCCATTTTCTTACGAAATGCTTCATCCTCGGCGGTTCTATCAGAACGAGCATCCCTGCGATCATAAAGAATAACTTGTAAATCTGGTATTGCGGGGGTGCTTCTAAACTTTCTGTCACCTAACGGGTTCGTCCAATCAATGATAAGGGGCGGACCATACGAGTAACTACGAGCCATAGTTCCAAGTGAAGTTAAAATCTTTTCTGGAACCGGACCTAGCTCGTTGCTGAGATCTCGGATCATAGCAACTACTTCAAGAGGCAAACCGGTTTGTTCGATTGCCTCTTGAAGCAGAAACTGTTTCCATTTATTAGATTGACGTAAATACATCAACTATAAATAGTATTAAATATTACTTAATGTCAATCTGAATGGAGTTGTTGGCAGGGGTTTCGCGGGGAACGAAGACAGAAAGGATGCCCTGCTTATACTCGGCACGGACGGAGGCAGTGTCAGCGTCGGAAGGAAGCTTCCAATAACGAGTAAATGAACGATAACGAACTAACTCCGACTTATCAGTGTTCTCGCTGTCGTAAGAAATATAAATATAGTTGTTCTCAACCTTGACACCCATATCGTCCTTGTCTAGTCCGGGAGCCACCACATCAATGCGGTATTCCTCGTTGTTGGACGCTACATTAGTTCTCACTGCATAGTCGTCAATAGTGCTGGTGTTTTCAAAGTTGAAAAAATCGTCACCTAGAAAGGTGTCGAGTAGGGTGCGCTGGTTTCGCGCTCTCTTAAGAATGGGGTACATAATAATCTCCTTGTGTGGTAGGGCTCTCACCTACTCACACATTATAACACCCACTAGGGGGGTGTCAAGAGACTACTTTCCGCTTGCTTTAATCTCTGTCGGCAGATCTGTAATCCGACGATAATCGTCTTCCAATCTTACCACGTCAAAAATATCTGATGTACTTACCTCGACCAAGCGAACATCTGTCTCTTCTGCACAGAAACGATGGATAGTTCCCGGGAGAACGTGGAAGATTTCGCCTGGACCCATAATGTGTCGCTTGATCTCGCCACCTACTTCTGTGGGTCCTTCCTCGCAGACCAAAGTTCCTTCAAGAACCATAATCGTTTCTTCTTTTACTTTGTGATACTGTCGGGACAGTCGATGTCCCTTGTTAATAACCAAAATCTTTCCTGCATAACGAGAAGACTGTGCCCAGATCTCTTCACGACCCCAGGGCTTATGAATAATAGCTGCTTTCTTTAGCATTTCCTAGCCTTTCAATAGTTGTGATCGGTCGCGCGAAAGCTTCCTGGCAACCGACTCAGGGTCTCCTACCACAGTATGAACCGTGGAAGTGCTACCTTCGTTTAATATAATTGTTGTAAACCTATGGTTTTGATCAAGTTCAACACCTAGTCTACCTTCTCTCAATAGGTTATTGTAACCTACGTGCTCTCTGATATTAACTACATACTTTTCATTAATCCAAACTTCGCCCAACTCAAACTGTGGTGTCGCTACTCTCTCCATACGGGGGTTCTTATCAGTCTTATTTATGACCTCTACAAAACGTATCATCTACAACTCCTTTAAAGTAAAAACGTCTTCTTCTCTAACGGACCATTCTTTGCCGTTCCATATAATCTGGACATATCCTTCTGCCCAATCCACTCCACTAACTAGAGCTACCTTTGGTTCGTCTAAACGTATTGTATCCCAAGGTATAGATGCTTGCTTGCTATTGGGACTAAAATATAATAAACGACTAGCTTGGGGGATATGAACTAGATCTCCTACTTTTGCTTTAAGCACTAATAATCCTTATGGAAATAATACTGACCAAGCTGTCTTAACTAATAAACCAGCGACAGAACCGACGACAAGCCACATAACCTTTGAGTTGGCTGCTTTCCAAGTTTCAAGTTGGATAATGCGAATATCCAACTCTTTCAATCTTGCATATAAACCAGAGTCCGGGTTGTAGACTGCATCCTTGATCTTGCTTACATTCTCCGCTAATTCTTCCTGTTTGTCAAGCACAGTTTGAATTTTGCCTGAAAGCTCTACTAACATTACAGTTAGTTTCTGCTGTTCGTCGCCAGTCATAATACCACACCTCCGGTCTCCACTAAATAGAGTTATACCTCCACAATAGCATGAGAAGTTGTGATTAATGTTCCAGCAGCAGAAGCAGCATTTTGAAGGGCAGTTCTCGTAACCTTGACCGGATCAATAACGCCTTCCTCTAACATATCGACCATTTCGTCTGTTCGGAAGTTGTAACCAAAGTTACCTTCGGCATCCTCTACCTTGGCTAGAACCAAATCAGGGGACAACCCACAGTTCTGAGCCATTTGACGTAGCGGAGCCTTTACAGCATCACGGACGATTTCAATACCAAACATCTGATCTTCGTTCTCGGCTTCAAGCATTAGAAGATTGTTTGATACACGAACTAGGGCAACACCACCGCCAGGAACAATACCTTCTTGCTGTGCTGACTTGACTGCTTCTAGCGCATCCTCAATGCGATGCTTCTTTTCAATCATCTCTACTTCTGTTGCCGCACCAACCTTGATAACAGCAACACCAGAAGCCAACTTTGTAATGCGCTCTTGGATCTTATCACACTCGCGCATATCATCTGTTTGTAGAAGTTCAGTCTTGAGAAGCTCAATACGACGATCAATCTCCTCAAAGTTGCCCTTGCCGCCAATAACAGTTGTTCCGATCTTTGTGATATCCACTGATCGGCACTGACCAAAGTGTTGTAGTTTGATATCCTTTAGACGCACTGTACCGTCCGTAGAGATGAACTCGGCACCTGTTGAGAGTGCTAGGTCGGATAGAATGTTACGGCGCCTCTCACCGTAGAAGGGAGCCTTTACAGCAGCAATCTTCATAGAGCCGCGAACTGTATTCATAATCAAAGCCGCGAGAGCCTGACCTTCAATCTCCTCCGCAACAATAACAAGCGGACGACCATCGCGAGATATAATCTCCAACGCTGGAAGGATTTGATCTACTGAATCAATCCGATTATCAGTTACAAGAAGAAGCGGGGAATCGTAATGAACAGCACCACGTCGCTCATCAGTTACAAAAGCAGACGCAGCATATCCGGCTTCTACTCGGAAACCTTCAATAACATCCAAGGAAGTCTCAACAGACTTGGCGTCCTCGATTGTAATAGAACCATCCTTGCCTGCCTTGTCAACAGCAGTCGCGATTAGCTTGCCAATAGTTCTATCGTTGTTGGCTGAAATAGTTGCGATGTTCTCTACATCATCAAGAGTTTCGATGTGTTGTGCGTTCTTTTGTAGTTCTCGGACCAAGGCATCTACAGCCAAGTCAATGCCTCGCTTCAACTCAACAGGAGAAGCACCAGCAGTAATGTATCGCTGTGCCTTGTTAAGAATAGC
>Ga0180432_10007161_pt1 | contig 14258 bp, 8 predicted proteins | sample SS_ome_10_FD_132414 | JGI IMG/M metagenome (GOLD analysis project Ga0180432, IMG submission 132414) | Hypersaline lake sediment archaeal communities from the Salton Sea, California, USA - SS_1_MS_2 metaG | ecosystem: Environmental > Aquatic > Non-marine Saline and Alkaline > Hypersaline >... | reverse complement strand
GCTTGGAGGGTTCGGTAAGGGCCGGCCCGGCAGCAACCGCCCGGGCGGCGCCGATCCGATCCACGGCTGCTCGAAGGTCCTCGACGTCCACCGGCCAGGGGACGAACTGGCTGCATCCGGCCCGCATGGCTCGAATGATCAGGGTCGGATCTGTCCGAGCGCTGATCCCGATCACACCACACACCGGCCCCTCTCCGCTGATCCACTCGACGACATCCAACGCATCGTCGCTGTCTAGATTGACGACGACCAGGTCGACCTCGGCGCCGTGCCTGATCCAGTTCAGCAGCTCGTCGCGGGTGGACGACTGGCCCAGGATGTGTATGTCAGGAATTCTGTCGAACGGCGACTGCAGGGGCATCGCAGGATCGGGGTTGTATAGACAGACACGCATACCCTTGGACATTGCCGTCACCTCACATTCGGACCGGTGTCGCGTGCGCACCGGCCCTGGACATCCTCATCTCTGCTATCGGTCCTGGCCTGCGGCGCTTGAGCTATTTGCTCCGATTGGGCGCTACGAGATGCGTCCGGCCGACGTGGTCGTCGTCGGACCAATGGCGTTTTATCGGACCAAACCATCCTGGTGCGGCGGTGAAAGGGCAATCACGCGAGGCTGGCTGTGCCGGCCTATCCGGTGCCCTCGGGGCAACGCGGCCCGCACAGGCGACCCTACGCCTCGGGAGCGTTGGCTACCCGGCCCGTTCGCCGACGCCACCACCAGGTCGTCACGGCCAGAATACCTAGCGCCAGTGCAACGGTGTAGATGCGCCGCCACGCCCCCTGACGAATCGGCCATTCCGCCGAGTCCGTGTGCGCGGTCTCGAGGATCGACGCGATCTTGGCTACGACCTTCGGGCGGTCGGACGCGACGTCATTCTGCTCGCCGACGTCGGTCTTGAGGTCATACAGCTCGATGGGGCTGGTCAGTCCCAGCCGAACGGCCTTGAAGTCCCCCATGCGGACGGCCTGCTCGAAGGTGTCCCCATAACCGTAGCGTTCCCAGTACAGGTATTCGTGCCGGACCCGCTCGGAATCGGCCAAGGCGGGCAGGATCGAGACGCCGTCGATGTTCGACGGCAGCTTGGCGCCGGCCAGCTCAGCCGCCGTCGGCAGGAAGTCCCAGAACGCCCAGACCTGGTCGCTGACCCTGCCGGGCTTGATCTGGCCCGGCCAACGCACGATCGCGGGTACGCGGATGCCGCCCTCGTACAGATCCCGTTTGATCCCCCGCAGGGGGCCGTTGCTGCCGAAGAACCCGGGATCGGCACCGCCCGCACGCTGGGGGCCGTTGTCGCTCGAGAAGAACACGACCGTGTTCTCGTCGATGCCGAGCTCCCCGAGCAGCGCCAGCAGCTTGCCGACGTCGCGGTCCATCCGCGTGATCATCGCGGCGTGGTTCTTCTGCGGTTGGGGCCAGGGCCGGTCCGAATAGGGTGCGTCGTCGGGAACCTCCATGCCGTTTCCGGTTGCCTCGCCCAGCTCGCTGTTGGCATGTGGGATCGTGTAGGCCAGGTACAGGAAGAACGGTTCGCTGCGATGTCGACGGACGAAGTCGAGCGCCTCGGCCGAAAACAGGTCGTGGCTGTACTCGCCCTTCTTGCCTGCCTGGTTGCCCTCAACGGGGACCTTCGTCTCGTTCCGCCACAGATACGCCGGGTAGTAGTTGTGGGCTCGGGTCTGGTTGAGGTATCCGAACCACTCGTCGAAGCCCTGCCGGTTCGGGACACCCGTGGTGTTCGGCTCGCCCAGGCCCCACTTACCGAAGACGCCGGTCGCATAGCCGGCGGCCTTGAGGACCTCGGCGACGGTCACGTCCTCCGGCTGGAGCGGAACGGGCCGGTTGCCTCGGATTCGGGCATGCCCGGTGTGCAGGCCCGTCATCAGGCAGCACCGCGACGGCGCGCAGACGGTCTGGCCGGCGTAGGCCTGCGTGAAACGCACGCCCTCAGCCGCCATCCGGTCGAGGTGGGGCGTGCGGATCCGCTTCTGTCCGTAGCAGCCCAGGTCGCCGTAGCCGAGGTCGTCGGCCAGGACGAAGATGATGTTCGGGCGTCGCGCCCGGCTCGCCGCTGCCGACGTCGCAGCCCCTGCCGGGTGCGACAGCGCCCCACCCACCACCGCGGCAACGGCCGCCGTGAGGACCTCCCGTCGGGTGACGCGACCTGGCATGAGGCTCGATCCCACAATCGTCGCATTATACCCGACAACACGTAGGGCCGGCTGTACCGGCCGTGACGGTAACCAACAGCAATCGGCCGGCACAGCCGACCCTACGATATCGTGTTTGGGGCGGGTTCGAGGCTGGGCCAGCCGTCCTCGGTGGGTTCGAGCCGCTCGTAGTTCTCGAAAAGCCGACCCCAAGGCGATGCCAACGCCTTCTCCACCGGGCGCTTGCCCAGGAACGGATACCACAGCCAGTCGTGATAGACGATGCTGGCGACGTAGCTCCACGGGGCCAGCCAGGTCTTCAGCGACCACTCAAGGGGCTTCTTCAGGGAACCCCAGTAGATCCTGTGCTGCATCCGGCTGGCGAACGTCATCTTCTTGTACGGTCCGACGAAGCGCCAGTTCTCCTCGGCCACCTCGGGCTCGCCGACGATCTCGATCTCATCGACCTTGCCGCAGCCCAGGCCCATCTCGTGCGCGATGCGGATGAAGTCGATCGTCATCGGGTCGAAGCCCATCAGCTTGGCGGCGACCGCGTCGATGGCAACCTGGTCGGCCGACGCGAGGATCACGTCCTTGACGTAGGGCGTCATGCATCTCGGCCCGGGCCCATCGCCCACCAGCGTGCCGTCCATCACCGCGAACACCCCGCGGTGGATCTTCTTCTGGATCATCAACAGATCGACCAGCGTCTGGTGGATGACTGGATGCGTCCAGTGCCGCCGCTCGTTGAGCAGCCCACCGAACGCGTTCTTCATCGCGCCCGTCATCATCGTGAACACGTGCGTCTTGACCGTCGGCAGGTGGATGATGTTCTCGCCGAGGAAGCGCTTGGGGATGCTGAACCCCTTCGGGTAGACGTCGTTGAGGACGAGGAAGTCCTTGGCCAGGTCGCCGACGGCCTCGTGAACGTTGATCCACTCCTCGCCCTCGTACAGGTGTACGTTGCCCAGGCCAAACTTCTCGACCACGGGCAGGTGCTTGTTGGCCCGCTCGCCCCGCTTCGCGCTGACCACCACCGTGCGGTTGTGACAGGCGTGCATCCGCTCGCGCACGTAGCCGTCGCGGAGCATGGCCGCAATGACCCCCTCGAGCTGCCAAGGCACCGTCGAGCAGGCCGGGAAAAAGTAGTGCCAGCTGATGTTGACCTTCAAGGCGGTCTCGACCTGCCGGTCGATGATCTGCTGGTAATCGGCCAGGTTCATCAGCCGGTGGTAGTCAGCCAGCGCCGTAGCCGGCGCGGTCTTGAGGATAGCGACGCGCGATGTCGACATAATTGAATGGTTCTCCCAATGCCGGGGAGGGCTGGGTGGTCTCCAGACCACACCCCTCCTCATAATATATAGAGGCTCGTCGCTTTGGACCAGGGCGATCTGTTTGCCGAGTGTAGGGCTGAATTCGGCAGAGGACAACGTGGCCGCAGCATCGGCGCCTCTCACCGTTGAGGGGAGGTCCATGACGCACAGGCAAGTCATTATCTGCGCCGTTGTTCTGATTGTCGGTGTTCCGGTCGGGTTCGGTCTTGCCCATTTTCTGGCGGTCAACGCGCAGGTGTTGATTTATCTGGGCCTCTTGGTGGCTCTTCCGATCCTGTTCGCCCATGTCCTATGCAGGTTCATCCTTGACCATCTGCGTTCCCATCCTCTCGCAGCAAAGGTCATGGCCGGCGCGGTCATTGTGCTGCTGTTCTGGTACATGCTCGGCGTCATTCCCAGCTGAGCGCCCCAGAAGCAATGTCCTGGCCGAGGCGGCTGTCTCCGCCGTAACGCAAGCATGCCTGCGCCCGCCGTACAGGGCGCCGTCTTGGATGGGGGCGCAATGACGGTCGCCGACTTGCCCCTCGTCCCCAATATGATAGGATGGAAGTGTCATTTTGGCAGGCTGCCATTTGGCGCCTTCTTGTGGGTCGCGCCTGCCAAATTGGCCGATACCCGTGTAGGCGCAGGGTTTGGCAACCCGGGCAGGTGATCGAGGGTGGCTGCTATGAGCGACACCGAAACGGCTTTCGTATTGATCGTCGAGGACGAGCGGGCGCATGGGGACGCAATCGCCGAGGGGCTGAAGCGCGCGGGGCACGCCTGCCTCGTGGTGGAATCCGGCGGCGAGGCGGTCACCTCGATGCGGCGCCGGCCGCCCGACGTCGTCGTGACCGACTACAAGCTCGGCGGCGACATGGACGGCATGGACGTCCTGCATCGCGCGCGAGAGCTGACCCCCGATGCCGAGGTCGTCGTCATCACCGCGCACGGGGATGAGCAGTTGGCCCGCCGGGCGCTCAAGGAGGAAGGCGCGTACGACTACCTGACCAAGCCGTTGGACCTGGACGACGTACGGGACACGGTGAACCGGGCCGCCCGGCAGGCGCTGTCCAGCCGCCAGAACCGCGTCCTGCGGGGGCAGTTGGACAAGCAGTTCAGCTTCGAGGGCATCATCGGTGCCAGCAACGCCATGGCCCGCATCCTCAAGATCGTCCGGCAGGTGGCGGACAGCAAGATCACCGTCCTGATCGTCGGCGATAGCGGGACGGGCAAGGACCTGATCGCCCACGCGATCCATCGCAACTCGCCGCGCAAGAACAAGCCGCTGCTGATCAGCAACTGCGCCGCCTACGCCGAGGGGGTGCTCGAGAGCGAGCTGTTCGGGCACGTCAAGGGCGCGTACACCGGCGCGGCCAGCGACCGCCGTGGCGTATTCGAGGAGGCGGACGGCGGGACGCTGTTCCTCGACGAGGTGGGCGACATGCCGCAATCGATGCAGGCGAAGGTCCTGCGGGCGATCGAGAACGGCGAGATCGTCCGGGTGGGCTCAAACAAACCGATCCGCGTGGACGTGCGGCTGGTGGCGGCCACCAACCAGGACCTGCGGCAAAAGGTCAACGACGGGACGTTCCGCGAAGACCTGTACTACCGGCTGAACCAGGTGACGCTCCGCGTGCCGCCACTCCGCAGCCGACGCGAGGACATCCCTCTGTTGATCGACCACTTCATCAAGCAAGCCAACATCGAGCACGGCAAGGACGTCGCGGGCATCGACCCTGAGGCCGTCCGCCGGCTCACCAACTACCATTGGGAGGGCAACGTCCGCCAGTTGCAGAACACCATCAGCGCGATGGTGGTCCTGGCCGAATCACCCATGCTCGACGTGAGCGACATCCCCGACCCCATCCGCGGCAGCACCGACCTGGTGCCCGTGGGCCATCCGGGCGTTGCCGGCCGAACCCTCGAGGAGATCGAGCGGGTCGCCATCGCCGAGACGCTCAAGCTGACCCAAGGGAATCGCGAACGGGCGGCCAAGGTGCTCGGCATCGGGGCGCGGACGTTGTACCGCAAGCTCAAGGAGTATGGGCTAACCTAGCGGATCAGTAGCAAACGGCGAAGCGCGGCAACAGGGAAACCGCTGGGATGGGTGCCCCACCCGGTGGACGGCGGTACCGGTTGGTTGCTTGTGTGGCTGCGTTTGGACAGGTAGCATGCTCACGAGGCGGCCCGGGGTGCATCGGGGCTACCGGGACCCGATCACGCCGTTGGCTAACCGGGGCGCAGTATGTCCGTCGATTTTCTCGCCGAGTTGCGACGTCGCGAACAGTGGGTGGTGGCGTACTTTTCGGATCCGCGCTTCCGCGGGCGGTTCCGGCCGGAGCATCTTCAGCGCGCGGTCTATGCGTATTTGGAACGGCCAGGCAAGCGGCTTCGTCCGGCGGTCCTGCTGTTCTCGTGCGGGGCGGTGGGCGGCAACGAGCAGACGGCCCTGCCGGCGGCGGCGGGCATCGAGCTGTTCCACACCTGGACGCTGGTGCACGACGACGTGATCGACCACGACGAGAAGCGTCGCGGCGGCCCGACCGTTCACGAACAGGGACGCCAGATGGCGCGGGCCGAGCTCGACCTGGACCCCGATCGCACGGCCGAGTACGGAAACAGTCTGGCAATCCTCGCCGGCGACGTCCAGCAGGGCTGGTCGGTGTGTTTGTTCGCCGAGCTGGCAGCCAAGGGCGTGCCCGCCGAGGTGGTCCTGTCGCTGATTGAGCGATTGGAATCGCACGTGATCAACGAGCTCATCCGCGGCGAGCTGCTGGACGTCCAGTTCGCCGGCACGGCCATCGACAAGGTGAACGAGGACGCCATCGTCGAGATGCTGTGGCTCAAGACGGGCATCCTGTACGAGTTCGCCGCGATGGCGGGTGCGATGATCGGTCTGGGCACGCCCGACGCCGAGCACCCGGTAGTGCAATCGATCGGGCGGTTCGCCAGCCACTGCGGCACGGCGTTTCAGCTCCAAGACGACATCCTAGGGCTGGTGGGCGACGAGAACGCGTTGGGCAAGCCCGTGGGATCGGACGTCCGCGAGGGCAAGCGCACGACGATCACCTACCACGCGTTCAAACAGGCCGACGAATCTCAACGGGCGTTTCTGAAGGACGTCTTGGGCAACCGCACCGCCGACGACGGCCAGGTGGCCGAGGCGACGGGCCTGTTGCGGGACCTGGGGGGCGTGGCGTATACGGATGGCCTGGCGAAGGACTACATCGCCCGGGCGATTCCGTGTCTGGATGGGCTCGAGCCGTCCGGCCCCAAGGACCTGCTGCTGGCCTGGGCGCATTTCATGATCGATCGGACGTTCTAACCGTCCCAACCGGGGCGGCGCGGACGCGGGGGACAACGCAGCTCTTGAGGCACGGAGGCGATGGCCATGCGACACAAACGTCTCAAGCCAGTCGGTGCGATCTGCGCGATGGGGGCGGCGGGCCTTGGCTTGCTCGGTTGCCAGGGCGCGGGGTCGATATGGGAATTCCGTGGACAGCCCAAGAAGGCAGAAAGGCCTGCGGCCAGGTGGCAGCTGCCCCAGGCATTCGGTCTCAGCCGGGCCGTGCCTGCTGACGTGTGTCTGTATCTCCACTGGGTGCGGAATCCCGAGCGAGACGCCCTCCGCCCGCACTACAAGCGGTTCTGGAAGCAAGTTCGCACGGCGGAGCCCGACAAGGAACTCCTGCGGCTGCTCCTGCCCGCCCAGTCGGGCGAAGGTCGCAAACGGTTCGAACGGACGTGGCGGCGCGCGGTGGACCGGTTCGACGCGATCGACTTCGACAGCCTGACCCGCGAGGAGGTCGTCGTTCTGGGCCGGATGAACGGCCTGGCGCCCGAGGTGATCCTGCTGTGCCGCGACGATCCCAAGACCGTCGAGCACAACGCCAAGGTAATGCGGGAACTGTTCGAGGCCCTGGCCGAGCTGGGCGAAGACTCCCAGGTCATCCCCCTCGACGTGCACGACACCGAGACGATCATCCTGGCATCGGCGCGAGAGGCGCAGTGTCTTCAGATGGCCCGGCGTGGAGACCTGATCGCCTTGTGCTACGGCCCGCGTCCACCGGAGCTGATGGACGACGTGCTGGGGCTGGTGACGGGCAAGTCGGCCAAACGACGGCTGGTGGACTCGAGTCGGTTCAAGACGATCATGACCCCGCTGCCCGCGCCGGAAGACGATCTGGCCTTGCTCGACGTCAGGCTGGCGGTCCAACAGATGCTCAGGACCGAAGCCGGTTCGGCAGGCAGCCCGGGGCCGACGTCCAGGCCAACCGGCCTGGCACGCGCAGCTCGGGGACTGATCCGGTTGCTCGACATCTACGACACCCATGCAAGCGTGGGTTGGACCAATGAATCGCGGCAGCACCATCAATCGATTACCGCGCTGGCGGCCAACTGCGAACAGAAGGCGCTCTACCCAGCCGTCTGCAAGCAACGGGGGTTCGAGTCATTCGACCGGTTCATCCCCGCTCGTGCCGACGCCTACTGGCTGTGGGGGGGCGCGAATCCGGCGGCCCTCTACGATGCCGTCCTGAACGCCCTGCGGGCCCAGGCCGACGATCCCGATCGGTTCATGACCGAGTGGACGACCGCGCAACAGCAGATCGGCCTGTCGTTCAAGCGTGACCTGCTTGAATGGTTGGACGGGCGTGCAATGCTGATCAGCCTTCCCAGTGCATCCGCGTCGGCCAAGGACCCGGATCTGGTGTTGATGCTTGGTGTGCAGGATGCGAGCCGGGCCCGCGCGAAGATTGCCGAGCTCGTCGCCCGACTGCGGGCCCTGTCCGCCCGGTGGGAACAGCCCATCACCACCCGGCCGGCCGCCTTTCAGGGCGAGCGCTTCCATCAGTTGCTCCTGCACGGCGCCGGCCCGGCGTCGCCCGTTCTCGGCGTGGCCGACGGATGGGTGGTCCTGGCGACCAGCTCGGCCGCAGCCGAACGGTGCCTGGCCACCGCAGGCGGTGAATCCCCGTCCATGCGAACCAATCCGCGCCTCAAGGCCGAGGGGATCGTACCCGACGGCTCGGTGTCGGCCGCGTCGTTCGTCGAGCTGGACCGGCTCGGTCCGCGATTGAGCCGGTGGTTCGGTCTGATCGGACTCATCGAGCAGTACTTGCCCGACCGTCCCGAGACCGAGACGGTCAAGGCCGCATTCTCCCTGCTCGACCGGCTGAGCGTGCCGATCCGCGCCCTGGACTTCTACGCCTCCAGTTCGTCGGTGACCCGCTTCGACGGTGGGGCATGGCGGACCCAGGCCGTGACGACGTACAAGCTCCCGGCGCGCAAACCGTAAGCGATGATCTCCCGGGCACCGGCCCGCGCTCTGCCCCCGGGATCCCGATTTCTGGCCCCCGGCGCCCACGACGGCGCCAAGCGGGACGTGCCGGCCGCGTCGGGTCGATTGACCGCGTAGGACCCCCCTCGATAGAATCGCCTCGTGCGGATTCTGTTGACCAATGACGACGGGATACATGCGCCGGGTCTGTCGGCCATGGGGCGGGAGCTGTGCCGGCTCGGCGAGGTGACGATCGTCGCGCCGGAATCGTGCCAGTCGGCGACGGGGCACGCCATTACCGTGGGCGAGGCCGTTATCGCCTACCGGGTCCACATCAACGAAACGCTCGAAGGCTACGGCGTTCAGGGCCGGCCGGCCGACTGCATCAAGCTGGCCGTCCGCGAGCTCCTCGACACGCCGCCCGACCTCGTCGTCAGCGGCATCAACGCGGGGGCCAACCTCGGCGTCAACGTGCTGTATTCCGGGACGGTGGCGGCAGCGGTGGAGGCGGCGTTCTATCGGCTGCCCGCGGTGGCCGTCTCGCTCGACTACCGATCCGAGCCGGATTTCCCCTGGGCCGCCGACATCGCCCGACGGGTCATCTCCGGCCTGATCGAGACCGGCCTGGCACCCGGGCGGTTGATCAACGTGAACGTCCCCGCCCTCGATGACGGACCGCCTCGGGGCGTTCGCGTGGTGCGGCAGTCGACCCGGGTGATGTACGAGAAGTTCGTCAAGGCCGACGATCCACGCGGGCGGACCTACTTCTGGCTGACGGGCGACTGGCCCGACGACGGCGAGCCGGATACCGACCTGCGAGCGATCAGCGAAGGGTACGTGGCCGTCACGCCCCTGCGGTTCGATCTGACCCGCGACGACGAGCTGGATGCGATGAAACAATGGCAGTAGCCAGAGATCAATGGACCGGCTTGCGGCTCCTGACGGTGCCGGTGGGGTTGTCGGTGCTTCTTGCCGGCTGCGGTCGGTCGGACGCACCAGCCGGTCCTAACGTGCCGGCTGCCCTGCTCGAACAGGCCCGCGCCGATTTCGCGGCCGGACGATACGAGCAGGCGGCCGACCGGTTCCGGCGCATCATCGAAGCCGACCCGACCGCGCTGGAGACCCGCAAGCGCCTGGCCTACGCACTGGCCGCCCTGGGGCAGTTCGACCAGGTCGACCGCGTCTTACGGACCGCGCCGATCCCCCCGCGGGACGACACCGATGAGAAGACATCGAAATCCGCACCCCTGCCCGTCACACCCGTCGACGTCCAGGCAGACCTGATGTTGTGGCGGCGGGCCTTCAACGTCTACCGCTACTACTACCACGTGGTCGACGGGCACCCGAACGGGGTGTTCCGCACGGCCGCTATCCGCGACGCCCTCGAGGCCCTGGCGCTCGGCGAGCTGACCGTCGCGGATGCACCGCCGATCGAGCCACTTCGGCTGGACGAGCTGTTCGAGCTGTTGCAGTTGTGGGCGTATTGGGACCAGGTCGCGCGCGACGCGGATCTGTTCCCCAATCGCCAGTGGATTCCCCTGCTGATGGTGGCTGAACCCGAACGACTCCGCGACCGCCTCGACCAGCTCGTCGAGCTCGAGCAACAGACCGCCGGTGCCGTCTGGCTGCACCCGGACGAAGAGGGCAACTGGCTGGCCCATCCCGGCGCGATCGAGGTCGACGACTTGCCCGGCGATCGGCCACGCCGCGGTGGCGCCATCGCGGACGAGCTGACGGAGACGGCCGGACCCGCCGCCGACCTCGTGCTGGCGTGGGGCGAGCTGGCACGATGGCTCGACCGAAACGTCCCGTCGCCGGCCGTCACGCTGGTGGCCGCCATCCGTCCGCAGATCGGGCGGGCGTTCGATCGCCGATTGGTCCTGAGCGGTCGAATTCGTGGCGATCGGCTGTACGTCGAACGGATCGGCGTCGAGGGGCCCGCCGGAGCGCTCGCCCTGGGCTACGCCGAGTTCCGCCGCCTACGCCATGCCAACCGGGTGGTGGCTCGGTCCAGTGTCGAGACCGAATCGCTGGCGGGCGCCTACGCCGCAGCCGGCCTGCCGACGACGGCCTTCCACGTCAACGAGGATCAACAGGTCTTCGCCGACGATCGGACGCGGCTCGCCTGCCTGCTCAGCTACGTTCGGTACGGCGCAGCCCTGTTCGACCAACCGGTCGTCATGACCACCGGGCCGACCGATTGACGGGTTAGTTCCCAACCCACGTCCGAACGATGTCACGGTGGCACCCTACCGGAACCACCACGCGCCCAAGGGCTAACGACACACACGCCCCGCGACGTACGAAGGGCCTTGGCGATCAACTGGTTGGTTGAAGGAATGGGCGTCCGCGGTGGAGAAGAAATCTCTTGATTTTGACGGCACCCACGGATATCATGGTGGAAGCATGTGGGGAGAATGGGGTTCGGACTCAGCACGGATCCCGGGTGCCCCGGGTGAACCGGCGGTCTTTGCCTCGAAGTCACGCTTCCCGCTCACATCGAAACGCATCACGTCACGGAGGAGGTGCAACCATAATCAGCAACGGCTTCACGACGCGCGTCGTACGGCCATCATTCGGCCCAACGGTTGTGCCCGGTTAGCGGGCGGCGCTGCGCGCACAACGAGCCGATCGGCGTCTTCGGCGCCGGTGGGCCGAAGACGGGTATCACTACCGAAGCAGCAAGCTCGGGCGAGCCGCTTGACTGCGTTACAGTCACGCTGCGCTGGGCCCCGATACGCAGAACGTGCAAGGAGAACTGAGATGCAGGCGAACGATTTGAGGACGTTGGTTGCTAGTCGGGCCCTGATCGCGGCGCTGGCTGGCGCGATCGTCGTGGGCGGCGCGGCCTCCGCTGCCCGGGGCGACTCCGAACTGGCCAAGCTGCTCGCCTGGGGCGCCGCGCCCGATGACTGGTTCGGGCGCTCCGTCTCGATCAGCGGGGACACCGTCGTGATCGGGGCGTACGGGGACGATGACGCGGGAACCATGTCCGGGTCGGCGTACATCTTCCAACGCGACCAGAGCGGGGCCGACAACTGGGGGCAGGTCGCCAAGCTCACCGCCTCGGACGCCGCGGGCGGTGACCAGTTCGGGTTCTCTGTCTCGATCAGCGGGGACACCGTCGTCATCGGGGCGTACGGGGACGATGATGCGGGAGACAGCTCCGGGTCGGCGTACGTCTTCCAGCGCGATCAGGGCGGGGCGGACAATTGGGGCCAGGTGGCCAAGGTCACCGCCTCGGACGCCGCGGGGGGTGACCAGTTCGGGTTCTCTGTGTCGATCAGCGGGGACATCGTCGTGGTCGGGGCCAAGGAGGACGATGACGCGGGAAGCAGCTCCGGGTCGGCGTACGTCTTTGAGCGCCATCTGGGCGGGTTGAACAGCTGGGGGCAGAGAACCAAGCTCACCGCCTCGGACGCCGCGGGCGGTGACCGGTTCGGGACCTCCGTCTCGATCGACGGGGACACCGTCGTGATCGGGGCCTACTACGACGATGACGCGGGAAGCAACTCCGGGTCGGCGTACATCTTCCAGCGCGATCAGGGCGGGGCGGGCAACTGGGGGCAGGTCGCCAAGGTCACCGCCTCGGACGCTGCGGCCGGTGACCACTTCGGGCTATCCGTCGCGATCAGCGGGGACACCGCCGTGATCGGGGCGCCCAGCGACAGTGATGCGGGAGACAAGTCTGGGTCGGCGTACATCTTCCAGCGCGATCAGGGGGGGACGGACAACTGGGGCCAGGTGACCAAGCTCACCGCCTCGGACGCCTCGCCCTATGACGACTTCGGGCGCTCCGTTTCAATCAGCGGGGACACCGCCGTGGTCGGGGCGTGGGGGGACGATGATGCGGGAAGCATGTCCGGGTCGGCGTACATCTTCCTGCGTGATCAGGGCGGGGCCGACAACTGGGGGCAGCTGGCCAAGCTCACCGCCTCGGACGCCGCGGCCAGCGACTGGTTCGGGGACTCCGTCTCGATCAGCGGGGACACTGTCGTGGTCGGGGCATGGGGGGACGATGATGCGGGAACCGACTCCGGGTCGGCGTACATCTTCCAGCGCGACCAGGGCGGAGCCGACAACTGGGGCCAGGTGGCCAAACTCACCGCCTTAGGCGGCGCGGCCGGTGACTGGTTCGGGATCTCCGTTTCGATCAGCGGGGACACCGCCGTGGTCGGGGCGTGGGGGGACGATGATGCGGGAAGCATGTCCGGGTCGGCGTACATCTTCCAGCGCGATCAGGGCGGAACGGACAACTGGGGCCAGGTCGTCAAGCTCACCGCCTCCGACGCAGCGTTCGGTGACGACTTCGGGCACTCCGTCTCGATCAGTGGCGATACCGTCGTGATCGGGTCCCACTACGACGATGATGCGGGAGAGAGCTCCGGGTCGGCGTACATCTTCCAGCGCGATCACGGCGGGACGGACAACTGGGGGCAGGTGCGCAAACTCACCGCCTCGGACGCCGCGGCCGACGACAAGTTCGGGTACTCCGTCTCGATCAGCGAGGATACCGCCGTGATCGGAGCGTACGGAAACGATGATGCGGGAAGCGCCTCCGGGTCGGCGTACATCTTCCAGCGCGATCAGGGCGGGGCGGACAACTGGGGGCAGGTCGCCAAGCTCACCGCCTCGGACGCCGTGACCGGTGACTACTTCGGGAGGTCCGTCTCGATCGGCGGGGACACCGTCGTGATCGGGGCCCACCACGACGATGATGCGGGAGACGACTCCGGGTCGGCGTACATCTTCCAGCGCGATCAGGGGGGGACGGACAATTGGGGCCAGGTGACCAAGCTCACCGCCTCGGACGCCGCGGCCGATGACTGGTTCGGGTACGCCGTCTCGATCAGCGGGGACACCGTCGTGGTCGGGGCCTACTATGACGATGATGCGGGAACCGGCTCCGGGTCGGCGTACGTCTTCCAGCGCGACCAGGGCGGGGCGGACAACTGGGGCCAGGCCGCCAAGCTCACCGCCTTGGATGCCGCCGCTCTAGACTACTTCGGGTACTCCGTCTCGGTCAGCGGGACCACCGTCGTGATCGGGGCGTACGGGGACGATGATGCGGGAACCATGTCCGGGTCGGCGTACATCTTCCAGCGCGACCAGGGCGGGGCGGACAACTGGGGGCAGGTCGCCAAGCTCACCGCCTCGGACGCCGCGGCCAGCGACTGGTTCGGGGACTCCGTCTCGATCAGCGGGGACACCGTCGTGGTCGGGGCGTGGGGGGACGATGATGCGGGAGACGGCTCCGGGTCGGCGTACGTCTTCGACGTGCTTTTCGCGCTGACGCTGCTGATCAAGAACCCGCAGTACGGCCGGGTCCTGCTCGACCCGCCGCCGAGCGACGCCAACAACCCGCAGTACCCGCCCGAGACGGACGTGACGCTGACGGCCGAGCCGAACGAGGGCAAGAAGTTTACCAAGTGGAAGGTGTGGGACGCTTATGACGCGAACATCACGGTGATCGACACGAACAACCCGATCACGATCGACATGGTGACCGACCG
>Ga0180432_10007160_pt1 | contig 14260 bp, 16 predicted proteins | sample SS_ome_10_FD_132414 | JGI IMG/M metagenome (GOLD analysis project Ga0180432, IMG submission 132414) | Hypersaline lake sediment archaeal communities from the Salton Sea, California, USA - SS_1_MS_2 metaG | ecosystem: Environmental > Aquatic > Non-marine Saline and Alkaline > Hypersaline >... | reverse complement strand
TTTCACGATTGACTTTCATCATTGCTCCTTTGTTTCTCGAAGGAAGCCGCCAGAAATTCACCGGCCGCCTTCCTGTTGTCCCTGTCATTCCACCATTGAACGATTCCAGAGGGATGCGGAATCACTGCAATCTCAGCATCCAACTCGTTGCTATACTTCCACTCCAGAAAATCCATGTCTTCACCGAAAGCCCTGGCCACATTCTTTCCGACGAAAACAACACGACGACCGGACAAATCATGCTTCATTTGCGAAGCACGTTCCATCGCGATCTCGTGATCCCATGCATCACCCTTCCCTTCCTTGCCAAACCATTCGTCGAACATGTTCACACGATCGGTTTGTCCCATGAACTGATCGTACGACAGCCCGGCAAGTTTTGCCAAGCGCTTTGCGTTCCGCCCCCCGAGCGGATCGCCAGCATCACCTTTTCTGCCCGGGGCCTGTCCGATCATCAACAGATTTTCTTTGCTGCCTTCCTTCAAATACATTCCGTATTCATCCATTTCCTCTGGAATATGCACTCCGCGCTTGAGTTTCAGCTTGTTTCTCTTGAAAGGAGAATAATCGACTACATGCTGCCATCTTCCCCACCGGTGCGTGATTTCGACGACATCGGGATGTTGTTCTTTCAGCGATTCGGCCATCTTCAGACGGCCATCGTCCTTGTACAACTCGTCAGTATTTCCTCCCTTCATCGTCATCGTAGCAGATTTCTCGGCAAGGAAGCTGTAGAACAAAACCGTGCACATCTCGTCCTTCAGCACCCGAAGCGACAAATCAGTATCCTCGTTGTACCTTCCACGCCAACGGTGCTTGATCGAGTTGTCAATGAGAATGCACGAATAGATGCGGGTGTTCAAGAAGAACGGAGTATAGTTCTCCTTCCGAATACAGAACATCGCATATTGAAATCCTGCGAGGCCGACATTCTCGTAACGGTCGACGAAATCTTCAGCGGCTTTGAAGATGTTGCCGCATTTGACCTTGATCTTTCGGTTCTTCCAATAGCGCCGAAAGCACCGAATGTTGTCGTCGAGAATCCAATGCCTCTTGGCGCCTTCCGAGATCGCATGTTCCCACACCCAATTGCGAACAGGTATGCTGCCCTGCCCGAGATTGGAAAACGGCAAGATCAACAACTTGTTTGGGTCCATCACCGATGCATATTGATCCCGCTCTTGGGGCTCAATCACAACACGATGCGGAACTCCAATCCGTTCCAATGCACGAACAGTCAACCTCGATTCCCATCGACCCTTTGAAATGACGTACACCGGATACTTTGGCAGAAGATTTTCTTCAGCAACAAACTCGTTGTTGATTTCTATCTTCGTGTCAGTAGAAGGATACCATACCGACCTGGTTTCCGTGCCGATCTTCTGTCCGATCATCCGTGCGAATTCTTCCCTGTCTTCAGGACACCGAAAATGAACCCTGAGAGTCTGGTGGGGCATCATGTGCCGATTGACGCACGAAGGCATGCCTCCCCAATGAATCTGCCACGCCGGTGGAAAACCGAGAAGACTTTCGGTTTTTTGCCTCTTGTGTTTTCCCGCCATGCTGGATCGCGGCTGAAAGCATTCTGCCATTTCTTCCCGGTTCATCTGGCCTTCCTCCAATAAGCAGGTCTGTTGTTCCACAAACGAGTCGACACCGGCCCATAACCATGAAGCCGCATCGTCTTGTTGAACTCACGTTGAACCATTCTGCCCGGGACCATCAACGAAGACAATCCCAATCCGCTACCGGCTTTCAACTTGTATGTTGGAAAATGCCCAACCGATCGTCCAGAAAAAGCATTGGCAACAATCATGGCCGCCGGTTCCAACTTCAAGATTTCTTCCAAATGAGCCAATGGTTCTTCGAAATGCTCGAAGTATTCAGAAGCAAAAACCAATCCACCCTTTTCCAATCCGTCGATTCCATCGACGATCGAAACACCAACTTCCCTCCCCATTATACGAGCGATGGAAATTTGTTTTGATCCCTCGATGTTTGTACCAGTGACGGTGACATTTGGAAACAGTTGCTTTAATGCGGCAGTCGTGAAACCGATGCCACATCCAACATCAATGACCGTTTGAACGAAAGACAAGTCGTCAACGATGCTCTTGTTGGCCAGGGATTTCTGATGGCTGATTCCCTTCAAATATCCCCTGGAATAGATCTTCCAGCAAGCCCATGTTTCGGACAAGTAACTGTCCTCGCCGTACACCCCATAATCAGGCTCTCCCCTTCCCAACGAGTCGTACCATCTGCTCTCATATTTCTCGAATCGATCTTTTTCCTCTGATTTCAATTTCTTGCCCTGGTACTTTCTTACCAATATGTCCGACATTTCAGCAACAACAGAAACATCGATTCCTTCAACCCTCCCGCATGCGTCCAAGAACAATCGATAAAGATCTTTGCTTTTCTCACCCAACACGTTTTTCAACAAGCCGGTATTCATTTCAATCCAAATCCCTTTCGATTCCGATCGCGCTGAGCAACAATCGTGCTGGGCACGATGATGTCACTCGATTTCTCGAGCACCTCTTGTTCCTCGCTCTTCGTCGGCAGGAGACTTTCCTTTGCTTCTTTTTTCTTCCACCCGTCAGCAAACACTTCAGAATCATCAATGATCTTATTCCATTTCTCACCATCCCACCAACCGTCGTAGGAACCTTCCGGCCACATGCCCGTCCAGTCACACTTGCTGAATGCACAATTGCACTGGCTGCAATACGGAATCCCGGACCTATCCTTGTTGTGCAAACGCTTGCGAATGCTTTGCATCAATTCACCAAACCAATACCGCTTGAATCCTTCAGGTCCATCCTTGACGTTGCCGAGCAATCCGCCACTCTCACACAAAAAGTCGATACAACAAAACAGATAATTGCCTTCATAATCGACGGTGGAAAAACGCATGGGTATAGTGCATTTTCTTTCGTACGACTCGCGAACAGGTACCAAGCCCTTCGGCATGGCCACTTTCCAATCGATGTGGTTCAAGAACGTGCTCATTCTCCCGAACTTACGCCAACGCATTCTCTTTTCCGGGCAATCTCGAATCACGACGAGCTTCATGTCTGGATCATTTGCATATGACCATGCGTTGCGATGATTTGGACTGCCGATCTTATGATCGTCGTACAGATACCATTCAGCACCGCTTTTCTTCGCGAGATCGACGAACCAATCCTTCTTGCTGTAAACATCAAACACGACGGTGTTCAATCCAGCATCAAACATCTTGCCCAACGAAACTTTTCCAGAAAGTACATTCGAACCATTCGTGTGGATCAACTGTTGAGTAGTTGGACTCGTTTTTCTCCCAAGTTCGAGCATCTCGTACAATTCTGGATGCAAGGTCGGTTCTCCACACTGTCCAAGCTCGAGTCGGCCGTTCGGTGTGCATTCGGCAGCGATTTTGAACATGGATTCCCATGTTTCTCTGGACATGTATCTGTGTACACCATCCGAAGGAAACACCCGTGCCGAACAATGCCAGCACTTGAAATTGCAACCCCGAACGAATTCGACCGCCCAAACCCATGGTCCGTATCGTCCCAATGGTTTCTTGCCCTTCTCGATCGTTTCCCAGTCAAGCATTTGTTTATTCCTGTTGTGCACAACGAGAAAATCCCGGCTGCCGATTTCAGGCAGCCGGGATCGACGAAGATTCACGCACCGTCCAGACCGTTGACATACCCATTGATGGCGTGCCATGCATCAGTGAGCTGGCTTCGCGATGCTTTCGGGTTGCTCGAACCGTACAGCTTGTCAACCTCTTCGACCATCTCGTCCGTGATGCCTTTCGACAAGTCATGCGACTTGATCACCGTCCCGGCCACGAACCGACGGTTCAAGACGCTGCGAACACCGACAAGATTCTCGTATTCCGGGCCGGCGGCCGACTTGGGTTTTCCGTTCTTGGACTCCACCGTTTTCTTGGAACCGGATTTCGGATCCCTTTTCTCCGGTTTCGGTTTGACGCCCCCGTCCTCTTCCCCCGTCTCGGCCTCTTCCGAATGCTCGTCCGGTCCCGACTCGTCCGCGAATTCCTCGACCGGTGCATCGGTGTCCTTCCCCTCGTCTTCGTCGTCTTTCTCCACGAGCTTGACATCGCCTCCGGTTCCGGAGATCTTCGACAACAAGTCGTTCAACCGGTCAGCTTCCGGATGATCATCAGGCACCGAAATGTCAGTATCGTTGTCTTCGAGCATCTCGGCCAGATCGCGCAACTTGGAACGCATCCGCTTGCGGTTCCATGACGAGGCCGTGCTGAACCCCAACGCTTCACACAACTCTACCACTTCTTTTCTCACAAGTTTGGTACTCATTGGATCTCCTTTCGATTGTTGGATCCCGTTCAGTTGACTAGTACTTCTTGGTACAAGTTATTATACTACCCAGTAGTTCTTATTCTGCTACCCTGCGGACGGGCTCGTACCATTCCCAACATCCCGCGACGACGGCTTGGTAGCTTTCCCTGAAACGACCCTCCCGTCTCACTATCCAGTTCAATCTGGCGACGCCGTTTTTCCTGTCGTTCTCACTGACGTTCACTCCTATCATGCCGTTCACGTGTGCCAGCTTCGTCTTTCGGCCCGAGAAATGCTGCTTTCTCAAGACCTTTGCCTTGTCGCCATACGCCGCTGCCGATGATTGGGTCGCCGTCACCACCAGACAGTGTTTTTCCTGGCTCATCCTGCGAAGTGCCTTCCACGTTTCATCTATCTGATCCAGCGTGTCCCTCACCCCATATGGTGGAGCAAGAATGTCAGCATAATCGATCACCAGTACATCGGGCACCCACCGCAATTCCCTTTCCCAGCTTGACAACTTCGCCGAAATGTCGTCTACCGATGTCGACGTGTTTGGCCTGCAGCAAATCCACAGCCTGTCAATTCCCCTGCAAGTTTTTTTCACAGCGTTGTAAGCAGCCCTCTGGGTCGGCGGTCCATCGAATTCCCTCGTCTCCGTCGAAATCTCGCCGTCCCGGTCGACACTGACCGGAATCCGCAGTTTGGACTTGAAATTCTCGACCGATGGGACCCTGAGAGCCCGGGCTCCCAACCGCCGAAGCACCTGGTCTTGCGAGTTGTCGCCGACATCGAAGTACGCCACCCGGCACCTGTTGCGAACCGCTCTGTACGCGAGATCGAGCAAGAACACTGACTTCCCCGTCTTGTCCGGGGCCATGAAAGCATACAACGAATCCCTGTTCAACCATTTGCCCAAGAACCCCTGCAACTTTCCCGGGTAGTAAATCAACGAGTCTTGTCTCTCCTGATCATATGCCTGACGCCAAGCATCGTAGTCGGACACGACCCTGCAGACCGAGTCTTCTCCCATCTCGATCCGCTTCAAGTTTGCCAGTTCTTCAAACGCCTCCGCCGGCTTTCCCAGTTCTTCCAGCTCCTCGGCCCGTTGAATGGCACGTCGCACCTTGACTGCTGCAAAATACTTCGCAGCACGGTCGAGCTGCCAGTCCGAGTTCTTCTGTCCGTCGTTTTCTTGTTCTCTGGCGGCCGCCAGAAGAAACCGCTCGTCTCCACGGACGGTTTCCTCCGGCATCTTGGTTGTTCTGGACCAATCTGTATAGATGTCTCGAAGCTGGCCGTTTGGAACATCGCCATACTTTCTCAAATAGTCAACCATCCAGCCGCCGACCAGGTTGGCCCACGGGGCATCGAACAGCCCCTCCATCGTCCATTGTCCTGCGACTCGGGACAACACTGTTCTGTCCGTGGCCATCGCGGCCAGAACTGCACGTGCTTCTTCGCCCTCGCGGCGTCTGGCTTTCATTCTATTCGATCTCGTTCCATTTCAATGTGCCCGGTTTCTCCCCGAAATGCTGAAGTGCCTCATCCGTGTCTTCTTGGGTCGGATAGTTCTCGCACCACAAGCCCCTTTCCCTTTCGAGCCATTCCCTCACTCTTGCAACCAGGTCGGCTCTTGGGTGTTTGTTTTCCGGCACGTCCCCGGAATCCGTTTCCTGTCGAAGCTTCGCGTCTCGGAACTTGCCCCACTTGTCGAAAACGTCAGCAGCCTTGTGGATCTTCGGACACCACGGTTCAGAGTAGTGGATCTTCATCCACTTGACCATGTTCCGAACTTGTTCCTTCGGGATCTTGCGACGGAAACGAAGAGCTGCGATGTGCTTCGCAAGAGTTGAAACTCGAACACTTCTCGGCGGAGCTACTATATCGGCATCATGCAGCACGAGTACTTCCCGAAGATATCCGGCAGCCTTCTTGTCCCAGTCGTTTGTTTGAACCAAGCTTGAACCGTTGTTTGTTTTTGTGTGTGGGCGCTTTTTCAAAGCGCCCCCATATTTCTTAGTGTCTTTCTTAGTGTCTTTCTCTGATCGATGTGCAAAGTTTGCACTAGTCTGGTGCAAACTTTGCACTAGTCCGGTGCAAAGTTTGCACCCCTCTTCTTCTGGTTGTTGTCGTACTTTGCACCCCTCTTCTGCCTGCTGTTCTTGGGTCTTGATCTTCAGGCGGTAGTACTTGTGAACGCGGCCCGGATCGCCCTCGGTTGTTTCTTCTATGTAGCCGTTTTCTACGGCTTTTTTGAGTCCGTTGATGATCGAGTTCTTGCTGAGACCAGTTCCCTCGTCAATGCGTTCCCCGTTCTTTGTTTTGCGGCCATTTTCGAACTCGTCGATGGTTATCTTCTTGTACTTGTCGTACTCGTTGAAACCCCATGTGTGTCGCAAGACGTACTCGACCAGCTTCAGTTCCACGATCGTGGTCATCTTGCTGGTGATGTTCGTCCACTCATTCGGCATTCTGAACCAATTTTGTCGGGAAACATCGAAGCCCTGAAACTTCGTCATCGTGGTACCTCGACGAAAGAAAAAGAGCCCGGACAGGTGGCATGCCTGGCCGGGCTCAGAGTCGAACTGGCGGGTACCGGCAGGAAGCAACGACCTGCATGAAAACCAGCTCGCGACGACAAATTGTTTTCGAATGTTGCTTTCATGGACCCTTTTCTTGTTCCGGTCACACTTATGCCATACCGGTAAGATTTCATATTCTAACGAGCCGGTGTCGCAAATGAAATACCGGTATTTCATGTCAAGAAAGCAGTTCTCAACTCTTCGATCTCTGCAGGATCGGCGTCTGCTGGATCGCTGCCGCTTTCCAATTCAACGACGTGGGTTTCTCCCGGATACTGCTGCAACACGTCGGCCAGAGTTTCAGCTTGGCGTCGTGCATCAACATCATAGCAGATGGCCCGTATCGTATGATTTCCCATTCGTTCGATTTGCTGGGGAGTGACTTTCAAACCGAGCGTGGCAACAGCACCCGGCCCGACTGCCCAAACGTCGGTCGGACCCTCAACCACAAGTATCGCGTGTCCTGCCAGATCTTCACCATACAACACCGTCTTGTGGTTCACCAGTTCTTGTTCCGGTGAGGCTGACAAATATCTCGGGCTCCGATCGCCGATTGCCCGCGTGGTCCAGCTCACCACGCGTCCGTCGAGTTCGATGGGTATCCAGATCCGCCATGCCAGGGGGCTCAGTGGCCCCGTAGATCGTGTTCCCCACAATGTCTCAATGGAAACAGGGTCGAAGCCGCGTCGCTTCAAATACGCTCTGTGTGGCTTCTGGAGGCTTGTCAGGCCCTTTGGGTATTCGAGCCCTCTTCCCGTCAAGCAATCGATTCTGGGGGCATCTACGCTCGCTAGAAATGATATTCTGGTTTTCTGGACCGCATGCCAGTTGATTCCTGCGGCTTCAGCAAGAAGATTCATCGAATTGAAGCCGCCACACTTCCAGCAAGCGGCACGGCCAGTCGACAATTCGATGCCTGCATGAAACTTGCCTGTTCCCTGCCCGCATCTCGGACAATCGATGCCGATCCAGCCAGCGCGTACGTGTCGATGACTTCCACCTTCACGATAGTCAATGCCATGCTGTTGCAAGAATTCTTGCACGGTCATGGTTGAACCTCAAGCGTCACTGGTCTCGATCTTCTCGCTCGCCGGCTTCTCACCGAGTTTGCTGTTCTTGCCAGCAGCATCTGGCAACGGCCTGCCGCCGTTGCCGCCGTCCCGGTATCCGGCACAGTAGACATATTTCACGCCTGTGATGATGTCGCTGGACATCAATTGAATGAGTTTTTTGTCAACACCTTCCAATTTGTTCAACACAGTCAATTGAAGCGACAAGATGCCTGACATGGCTTGACGGACAACTGGGGGAATTTGATCTACGTCAGCGGCGTCGCCATATCTGAAGAGGTTTTCTTTCCATTCACCAATCTTGTCCAGAAAGTCGTTGACGGTTTTGAATTGTTCCTGCGTCTTCTCTGTTTCGTTCATCTTTTCATTTCCTTCAAAAGTAAGTCAAGAACATTCAGATCCTCGTTGTTGAAACGACCATCGATCACAGCCGACAAGGTTTCTTGCTTGCTCTGTATTATACCCGCAAGATTTTCTTCCACGGTGCCAGTGGCCATCAAGTAATGTACCCACACAGTCGATTGCTGGCCGATGCGGTGGCAGCGATCCTCAGCTTGAACGACTGCTCCGGGCTGCCAGGGCAGCTGAACAAACGCAACGGTGGACGCCGCTGTGAGATTCAGTCCGACGCCGGCAGCTTGCACGTTTCCCACCAAGACACGGGCATCTCCAGATTGAAATGCCAGACGGGCGGCTTCTCTCTTTCTTCCGATCACAGATCCATCGATCGTGATGGTCTTGGCGTCAAGTCTTTTGGCCAGCATGCGAACAGCACCCCGGTGAACTGCAAACACGACCAATTGTTCATCGGTATCGCGGAGCCAATCGTTCAACCAATCGACTGCTGCTTTCATCTTCAATTGTGCTGCCAACTTCAACAGTCCACTCGTTCTCGTTACGGCTTCGGCTCTCCCAGCTCGTTCAGCTGCTTCAGGGTCTCTTTCTTCAAGCCATTCCAGGTAGTTCTTTTCAGCTTGTGCATATTCTTCTGGGTTTTTGAGCGGTATCGGCACAACTTGTCGTATCTTGTTGGGCAGATCTTTCAGTACATCGGCCTTGCGGCGGCGAACCATGCACGTGGATTTCAACAGCTCGTGCAACTCATCTGAATGACTCACGCCGTTGAAATCCCATCCCCAATAATTCTTCTTTCCATTGCAGTAACGCAACGCGTATTTGAATCTGGAACGAAACACGTTCGATTTCAATATGTTCAGCACGGGAAACATCTCGATCGGCCGGTTGAGCATGGGCGTTCCGCTGAGTGCGATTACATATCGTGCCTTGCTGCAGAGGGCACGAACTGCCCGGGTGCGCTTTGCTTTGGGATTTTGACAGTAATGACATTCATCCAGAACTACGGTGCCGGGCCGCAGCTTCTTGAGAACGGGCAACCAGTGAAAGAGAATGTCGTAGTTGATCACGATCAGATCCTCTTTCACTGGAAGCCCGGGTGCGATGCCTTCGCAGATGAATGCTTGCCGTCCAGTGACTTTTTGGATTTCGGACTGCCATTGGTACTTGACCGAAGCAGGACACACGATCACCGCAGGCAAGCTTTTTGGCCGGTTTCGCCCGATGAACCAGAGGCTCATTGGCGTCTTTCCCAGTCCCATGTCACAAGCACACAGGACTCGTCCGCCAAATTGTTCCATCTGGCGGACGACTTGCTTCTGATAACGCATGGGTTTCATTGGATTTCTTTCCCGATCAGTTGAGGTGGCGGAAGCGCTCGTCGCGAATGCCCGCCCTGTAGCAGATCCTCGAAAGATCGTTGATCATTTCACAAAAACGCTTGACAATGTCAATCGGCACGTTGTTGTGGACTACAAACCCGGTGCCGTACATGGTTACCATCGATGTGACAGCTTCGCGAACGACAACAGGAAGTTCCACGTCGTCGAAGTCTGAAACGTAATCATCGAGATTGTCAGCGGCCTCTTTTACGATGTTGAGTGCCTCTTGAATGTTTTTTGTCTTGTTCACTTTGTCATGAATGCTCATCTCACATCTCCTTCTTGGGTTCGATTGTGAAGAACGAACGACGCTCTTCGTTGACGCAGAAGTTCATAACTCCAACAGCATCCTCGGATGCCTCCTTTCTCGTGGAATATGGACCATAGGGGCCGTCGACCTCGTCGCCCACGATCCACCAACTGCTGCCCAGTTTCTTGAGTTTCAACTTGAGATTCTCGCTCACAGTACGAGTGCCTCCCGTATTTCGCTGAACGTATTGCAGATATCAGCAACGGTCCAACCCATATCTTTCAATTGGTGAATCAAGCCGGAACGAATGCACGACGGTCCGTCTGCCGAACAAGCGATTTCACACAAATCCCACGGGCTTTCCAACAACAATTCAATCACCTGATTGGCATTGTCGCTGAGCTCAAACAAGAAACGATCGATGTCGAAACGGTCCTTGTCTGCATGGACGGTGAGGTCGATGTCTTCACCAGCAGCCACAGTAATCTGTTCGAGCTTGCTCTTGTACCTGCTCTTGAAAATCTTGTTCACGACATGGTGCCAGAGCCATGTCGTGAACTTGGCCTTCTCCGGATTGAACGAATTGTAGGCATCGATGAACGCCTCGTTGGCAATCGAGTGGTACTCATCCCAATCGCCACCGAACTTTTCCACCGCTTTCCAAGTCAGCATGAAGATCATTCGTTCAATGTCTTCATACGTTTCTTGCATCGCGTCTGGTGTAACGGTTGCTGCAGCATCCATGTCTCTTGTCTCCTCTGGTGTTTGGGTAAACGGTGGATTCGGGCAGCTGATGAACGGCTGCCCGAATCCATTGTGAATTGGATCTTTCATGAATTCCAATTACCCATTACATTATGGGAATTCTAGAATACAACCTAATCGTCGAACGACAGTGAACGGCTGGGCATGTCCTTCAACAATCCGCGAAGCTGCTCCCCGACTTCTTGAAGACCCTTGCGGGTTGCGGTTCGCACAGATTCGATGTCGCGAAAATCCGTTCGGGACTTGCCGTTCATCAGTTCCTTGGCTTGATCGACCAGTTTCTTCAACTCGTCGTCGTCAACCACCAAGCGGTTTGGCAGAAGAGCAATCCACTCGTTGAAGGATTGCAGTGCCTTGTCAGTAACGGCCCGTTTCTTGCCGTTCTTCTTCTCGCCGAGCATTCCAGACAACTTGTTGATCAGCTCGAGCAGGCCACATCGCAGAGCAGCCTTGATCTCGTCGATCGCTCTCGACAGTTCCTCAGTCTGCTCGATCTTGTTGCTGGGAGTGAAGTTCAAGAAGAAGCGTTCCATCCAAAACTTCTGCCGCATCTGCTCGACCGTCGGGTAGTTATTTTGGGAGAACTGTCCCCGCAGCCGTTCCCGTGCGTTTTCGATCAGAGTGGGGTACTCATTGCAGAAGGCATCTGCTGCAATGTTGAATTCGTTTTTGGCTTCCTTCAATTTCTCTTCGACCGAATCGATGAGCGACTCGGGAATCAAGTAGGTGCCGGACCGCAAAGGGCTGGGCAGCGACCTGGCTTCGATCCACTGCCTCGTCTTGATCGCGACGATCTGTGCCTTGCGGAATGACTCGCTGCGAAAGATCTTTTTCTGCAGCCGCAATTCGCTCTTGTCCGCGTCTACCGACACGTCACCGAGAGAACCCTTGCGGGAATCACCCGGGATGTGAAACGTCACGGACAGGCAACGCGTTTTCTCCAACTGGTTCATCACAAATCTCCTTCGTTCGTGCCGACATGTCCGTCGGCGTGGACATTGGCTCACTCGGCCAACTCCCTCGGGCACCCGTTGCCGGGTGCCGTCGGGGCTTGGTCGCGTCAGCAGACTTGAAATCCCCCGCAGCCGCGAAGGAACTCGACGAACTCCTTGACATGCTCATCCTTGTCCTCGATGACCAATCCATCCTTGTGCGTTTCAAGCCAGTCCTCGATGCGATCGGCCAATTCGTCGCATTCTTCTTGCGAGTCAAGTCCGGCACCATCGTTGCTTCCCATCAAATCGATCATCTCTTCGTCGAACAAGTCCGACCCGATCTCTGCAATGAGTGCATGCAACGGCCTCCACGACCAGACGTTGGCCCTGAAACACTTGCCCGTCTCGGTTGACGGGCTCTTGCCGTAAACGTCCATTCCCATGATCAATCTCCTTCTTCTCGAACGCCTTGCCCGAAGTGGGCTCGGCAAGACCGCCGGGCGGGAGTTGCACCCGCCGCGAACCATCTCGGTCGGCGGCAACCCGCCCCTGCCGTGATTCAGCTACGAGCTGCGGCAGGGGACGGGCGGAGACCTGAATCATCCGACTGCCCGGCGGACGTTGGCCCGCTCTGGCAGCTTGTAGGTACCGGAGCAGCTGGCCGAGATGTACCGGCCAGCAGCCTCCTTGCGGAGCCGTTCGATGCGTTCCGGATCGGCCTTGGCCACCGGAACAACGAACTGTGCCGCGTCGGTCAGCGGCACGTTCCGCTCCCACGCTCCTTGGCAGCAGGCCCTGATTTCGGCTCCTGTCCAGTTACTGTCGTCCGGGCGGTCTTGGCTGGCATCCAGCTCGTACTTGATGAGGTAATAATCCCAGATCACCTTCCGTTCCTCGTCATCCGGCAGATCGAAGAAGAACGTTCCGGCGGTGAATCGTCTCCGGAGTTCCGGGGGCAGGTTGGCGATGGCGTTGCAGGTGGCAACGAACAGCGGACGGTCGTTGCTGACCGCCGTCACTACCTTCATGGCCTGCCGGATCTTTTGCTCGCTGGAACCGACCAGCGATGATTTCATCGCGTTGGTATCCAGAGCAATCGTCGGCAGCGATGCCTCGGCTCCGATCGACTTGGCCAGCATCGACTTTCCGGCACCAGGGTGCCCGACGAAAATCATGCCGGCGACGTTGTGGTCCTGCATGTAGGTGAGCAGAACCTGGAGGAATCCCTGGCTGGTGCCGGACGAATCACCCGTGCCGGCAGTCGCTCCGGCCAGCAGCTTTTCGATCTCGTCGATGAAGACCACCGCCCCGTAGTTGCGGCGGCCCTGGATCAGCGAGGAACAGTACTGCTTGGCGTTTCCCAATCCGCCAACATCCTCGAACCGCTCCCCGCCCCGCCAGCAGGACAGGCCGGGCGTGTCTTCGATCATGCTTCTTTTCACTTCCCAGAGGTGTTCGAGGTCGATGCCATCGGTCCGGACGGCCATCGCAACTGCCTGTTCGGCGGCGAAGGCAGCCAAGCCCTGGACGGCTTCGACGGCCTTGGCAACCGTCTCGCTGCTGGCCTTCGGCCGGCCCTCCTTGGCATCGCAGGCGGCATCATCGATCGACTGGACGATCTTTTCCAACTCCTCGGGGGTCGGTAGCTCCTCATCCAGGGCGACTACGTCGCCCTCCAGCTCGGCGGGCACCTCGGAATCACGGCCGAGCAGGACCAACGTCCGCCGATCCTGTTTGAACTCGTCCCGCAAGTTCCAGACGCCCTGCAGCCAGGGAAGCCCTGCTGCCTCAGCGACCTTCATTGCGTTGTGGATGAACAGGATCGTTTTGGCTGGCAGCTTGCCAGCCTCGTCGATCAACCCGAGTGGGTTCTGGACGGTGTTCTCGGCGTCGATGCAGCCGAGGGCTTCCTGCCCGGCATCGTTGACCGGTTGAATGCCCCGCTGGACGTCCCAGCTCAGGATCGGACCGTTCTGCAACCCGTCCGCTGCGAGGCGGATGGTCGCCGCAGCGTCGGGCGTTCCGATGCTGACCAGGGGCACACCAGCTCGCCTCGCGTGCTTCAGCTTCTCAATCAAGTTCATCTCAAGTCTCCTTCGTTTGAATGCTTCGGACCTCCCGAAGCTAGGAGGGCGTGGCGGAGTCGAACCGCCCGTTCCCGGTCGCCCTCACCCCCGTTCATCCGATCACCAGCAGCCGGCGATTGTGCTCGCCGGTCTCCTCGTGGAACGGGATGCCGGCCGCTTGCAACCTGTCGAGCAAGTTGTGCCGGCTGGTTGCGTACTTGCCACCGAAGTTTTTGGCGACACCTCGCAGGGTCGAGCCGCTGAGGTTTTCGTGGCCGAGAAGCAAGCCCGTTTGATAACAGCCCTTCGCCAGTTTGAGGGCTTGCTGCAGGGCCTCCTCATTCCTCACGATCGTCCAACTCATTTCAAATCTCCTTCTTCTCGAACGCCCCGGACCTCCCAGGGCAAAGCCGCCGTGCTGGAGTCGAACCAGCAACCTCCCGGCCGGCAGCTCGGGCATCAGTGGTGGTGGTGCCCATGAGCGTGATCATGGTGATGGTGGTGGTGCTTGGCGTGGCTCCGCTTCTCCTTCACCACCAC
>Ga0180432_10007159_pt1 | contig 14260 bp, 11 predicted proteins | sample SS_ome_10_FD_132414 | JGI IMG/M metagenome (GOLD analysis project Ga0180432, IMG submission 132414) | Hypersaline lake sediment archaeal communities from the Salton Sea, California, USA - SS_1_MS_2 metaG | ecosystem: Environmental > Aquatic > Non-marine Saline and Alkaline > Hypersaline >... | reverse complement strand
GTAGTAGTCCCAGGGACCCGTGCGCCCGCCGTGCTCCAGGGTTTCCATCCATGTCTCGTGCATCCCCGCCGCGCCGAAGAGCCTGGTGGTATAGCCGGGCTCAGTCTGGCGTTTGAGGATGAGGTCGAACGCGCCGAAACCGGCGTTGCCGCACAGGATCGGGTTCGCGCCCTTGTAAACGTCGATGCGCTGCGCGTTGTCGATGTTCAGCGTGTCCAACAGAGGGTGGCCCCACACGCCGACGTACTTGGGCACGCCGTCGATCATAGTGGCAATCTCGCCGCCGGGGCGCGAGGCGCCCATCCCGCGCACGAAGACCGCGCCACCTTCCCGGCCACCATAGCTGCCGACCTGGTTGAAGCGCGAGATGGTGACCCCGGGCACCCGCCGCACGGCGGAGGCCAGGTCCTGCGCGTTAAGCGCGTCCATCTGGTCCTCTGTCACGGTGGATACCTGTGTCCCGTAACGCGTGGTCGTGGTCGGCTCGACGATGGGCGATGCGACCACCTGCACCTCGCCCACCTCGACCTCTTGCTCCTGCGGCGCTTCCTGCTCTTCCGCCCCCTCCGCCCACACAATGGACGCCGCGAGCGTCATGCACAACACGCAAGACACAACCCATCTGCCCGGATGCATCATCGCTATCTCCGTGGCTCTGCGTGAACCCAAGTTGAGCAGCGAAGCTCCCACGGGTACAATGGACCTCGTCGGGTGGCTTGCCGCCCGGCCCGCGGGGAGGGGAGTTGGTTCCTGAGACCGCCCCTCCTCGCCTCTATCGTCTCGACGTGTCCTCCTCCCGGACCCGTTGTCTGCCGGCCTCGGATATCCTCTGCGGGGCGTATTACGATTTGAAGAAACGTAGCACGCGCCGCCCGCCCTGTCAAGCGAAACCTACAAGGGGTCCATGACTGGCGCGCCCACGACGGCGGCAATCTCTCCTGTGGCCCGCGCGCTTGCGGCCAGGCACGCGGCAAGTTAACGTGGGTGTGGAAGCGCCGATGTGCTGGGGGCGCGTTCGACAGGGGGATGTCCTGAAGTGGCGGCAAAGAGGCGAGTATGGCCGCGGCGCGTGCGGCGCGCAGTCCAGGCGAGCGCGTTCGCGTGCTTCGTGGCGTTCGTGGCGGCCGGCCCATTGCTGTCGGAGTCGGGGGCGCGCGGGGACTGGCTGATGCGCTTCAGCCCGCTGAGCGGACTCGCCGCGTCGGCGTCCGCCCGGCAGGTGATGTGGGGATTCTGGCCGGCCGCGGCGCTGCTGCTCGGCGCCGTGCTGCTGGGGCGGTTCTTCTGCGGATGGGTGTGTCCGCTGGGGACGACGCTCGACCTTGCCGACCGGGTTGCAGGTTTCCTCCGGCCGCGGCGCCGCGACTCAGAAGGACGGCCAGAGTTCGAGCACGTGCGCGGGCGGCGGGTCAAGCACTACGTGCTGGTCGCGTGCGTGGTCGGGGCAGCGGTGGGGGTACCGCTCTTCGGCCTGCTGGACCCTCTCGGCGTCGCGTCGCGGGGCGCCTACGTGTTCGTGGGGGCTTTTCCGCTTCAGGCCGCGACGCTGCTGGTACTCGTGGCAGTGCTGGCTCTGAACATGGTGCGCAGGCGTTTCTGGTGCCGCTACGTCTGCCCGCTCGGGGCACTGTACGCGCTGGCCGGCAGGGCGTCCCTGGCCAGGCGCCGGGCAACGGACGCGTGCATCGAGTGCGGCCTGTGCGCGCAGGCATGCCCGACGGCGTGCATATCGCGGGACGGCAAGCGCACGCTGCACGACGAGTGCATCCTCTGCCTGGACTGCCAGGCCGTGTGTCCGGTGCCGGCGGTGCGTTTCTTCGGCGCTGCGCCAACGGCGGAGAGACGGCGCGTGAACCTGAGTCGCCGGGGCGTGCTGGCGGGCGCGGCGGCGGGCGTCGCGGCGCATCCGGTTTTCCACGTCGGTTCGGCCTCCGCCGCCGCTGACGCCGCGCCGCCGATCCGCCCGCCTCTGGCCGGGCGTGACGTCGGAACGTTCCTGCGCAGGTGCCTGCGCTGCGGCCAGTGCGTGCGGGCGTGTCCGACGAACGTCATCCAGCCCTCCGGGCTGGCGGACGGGCTGGGTGCACTCTGGACGCCCGAGCTCAGGCCCCGGCCGGCCTATTGTGAGTATGATTGCGACCTCTGCGGCCAGGCCTGCCCGACGGGCGCGATCCCGCCGTTCACGCTGGAGGAGAAGCACCGGACGGCGATGGGGCTGGCCTCCGTGGACAGGAGCCGGTGCATCCCCTGGGTGGCCGGCAGCGGCGGGGGCCCGCAGGACATGTGCGGCCTGTGCGTGCGGGCGTGCCCGGTGCCCGGCAAGGCGATCCGCATGATGCCGCTGCCGGACGCCGACGAGGACGATCTGCCCTGGTACGTCCCGTACGTGCTCGAGGACGCCTGCATCGGGTGCGGGCGCTGCGAGTCCGTCTGCCCGGTCTCGGGTCCGGCCGCGATACGGGTCGCGGGCGGATTCCGGGACCTGCCGCCGCGAGGGCGGGGCGGGAGGTGGAGAACCCGCCGGCGGTCGGGCATGGCTTCCGAGGGACCGTAGGAGGATTGCACGCAGAGGGAATGGAGCTGACGAGTAACGACGAGGGATGGACGGTTCGAGGCTCTAAAGTGCCGGCGCTCAGGAGGGCGAGGGTATGCTGGATTGGAAGGAAGACGACGGGAAGGCGATTCGGCGCGTGCCGGCGATTGAGGGCGATTGGTGGCGCATCTGCGAGATGCCCGACCTGGGCGAGCTGAACGGCCCCGACCCGCAGCGCCAGCACGTGGTGGACCACGGATTCATCCAGGCCGCCAACGGCAAGTGGCAGCTCTGGGCGTGCATACGGGGGACTGCGGTCAGCCGACTGCTCTACGGCTGGGAGGGTGACTCGCTGGAGGAGGGCCCCTGGGAGCCGCGCGGCGTCGTCGCCCGGGCCAGGGCGGAATACGGCGAAGCGGCCGGCCCGCCGGAGGCCATCGGCGCGCCGTTCTTCGCGCGCTTCGACGGCGTCTATTACTGTTTCTACCACTCCTCGGGCATCTGCGTCATGACCTCCGAGGACGGCGTCCACTACACCCGCAAGCTCAACGACGAGGGGCACAGCGTCCTCTACCGGGACGGCGGGCGGGATGTGATGATGCTGAAGATCGGGGACAGGTTCTTCTCTTACAGCGCGGTCTCTACGGTGGCCAGGGACGGCTGGAAGCGCGGGTTCGTCATCGTCCGCACGTCGGAGGACCTGGAGCATTGGTCCGACTACACGATCGTCTGCGAGGGGGGCAGGGCGGGCAACGGTCCGGTCAGCCCGGAGAGCCCTTTCGTCGTGCAACTGGACGGCTGCTTCTACCTGTTCCGCGCGACCTCGACGGACTTCAAGACCTACGTCTATCGGTCCCGCGACCCCTACCATTTCGGCGTCAACGACGACTCGAAGCTGGTCGCGGTCCTGCCCGTCAAGGCCCCCGAGATCGTCCACCACGAGGGCAAGTGGTACATCAGCGACCTGGCCGACTTCCAGGGCGTCAAGCTGGCGAGGCTGCGCTGGGATGAGGACCGAAGTCCCCGTTGAGGCCGCCTTCACGGCCTCGTTGTCTCCTCACGCGCCTCTGCGTGCTTTGCGCACCGAAAGACCACGAGCGGAGGCACGCTTTTTGCCCGAGGCAGTTACGTGAGGGAATGTTGCGTTTTGAGTCAGGCGCGAGAGCGGCGCGGCCTCACTATCCTGCGCGTGTGCGGTGTCCAGAGGGGAGCCATGAGCGACGAGGACAAGACCAGGGAGGAGTTGATAAGCGAACTGGCCGGGCTGCGGCAGAGAGTGGCTGAACTGGAGGGCGAAGCCATCGGGGAGGATTCCGTGCTGCCGGGCCTGAACGCGGCGCGGCTGCTGCCGCTCATACTGGAGCAGTTCGCGCCCGACATCGTTTACCTGCTCAACCCGCGCGGCCGAATCATATTCATCAGCAACGCAGTTCGCAACTTGTGCTACAGTCCGAGGGAACTGATCGACAAGCCATTCGATATCCTCGTATGCCCGGAGGACCGGCAGACTGCGTTCCAGGGCTACCGGGAGCGGCGCACCGGTGACCGCGCCACGGAGGGGATGGCGGTGCGTCTCGTGGCGAAGGACGGGGGCACGCGGGAACACGACATACGCTGGGAACGGGTATCAATCTTCGCGCGCGGACTCTGGGACGTCGGTGACAGCGAGATCGGCGAGGTCGACAAGCGCTTCCTCGGCACGCTGGGAATAGCCCGGGACGTAAGTGGCAAGCGCCCCCCGGAGTGAGCAGGGCGCCGTCAGGAGAGCACTTCCATCACCAGTATCGTCCGATCGTCGCTCTGTGGGGCTGTGCCCGAGTGCTGACCGACCGCTTCCAGGATGCGGTCGGGGATATCTTCGGCCGGCGCATCGAGCGTATCGGCCAGCAGAGTGACCAGGCGCTCGCGCCCCAGCATCTCGCCGTCCTCGTTGGCGCTCTCAGTGATCCCGTCGGTGCAGAGGACGAAGCGGTCCCCGGGCGATAGCCGCACCCGGTCCTCCAGGTATACGCAGTTGATGTCGAATCCCGCGACCAGACCGCCGTCTCCCAAAGCCTCCACCTTCCGGCCGTCCCGCCGCACGATCATCGGCAGCGGCTGGTGGCCGGCATTTACGTAAGTGAGCAGGCGGCTTTCCACACCGTAAACGGCGAACACGAGCGCCACGAAGCTGTCCGGCGGCGTTATGCGCACGAGGATCTGGTTGACTTCGGAGACGAACCTCGCTGGCGACAGGTTGCTCTCGTCGAGCACCTCGAAAACTGTCTTGACAATGGCGGTCAGCAGGGCGCTGCCGACGCCGTGGCCCGAGACGTCTACGAAGAGCATCGCGAGCGTGCCGGGACCGGTGCGCTTGAAGTCGTAGTAGTCGCCGCCGACGGTCAGCACGGGGACGAAGGCGTGCGCCAGGAGCACGTCCCGCGGGAAAGGCTGCTGGCTGCGGCCCGGCATGAGGCCGCGCTGGACCCGGCCGGCTTCCTCCAGGTTGGATTGGACCTGCCCGTGGACGGCTGCCAGTTCGCGATACTCTTCCCGACTTACCCGATCTCGCTCCGCGCTCTCACGCTGCGCCGCGCCGATTGCCCGGAGCGCCATGGTCGTGGCGGCTCCGGCCAGACCGGCCAGGGCAACGGCGCCGGCCAGCGACAGGGCCGGCCTCCGGCCCACCAGCAGCACCAGGATGGCGGACAAGAGCGCCACCAGGCCGACCCCAAGCCCGCAGAACAACGGCGCCCTGGAGAAAGCCGACGCGGACGGGCCATCGCCCCCGGAATGGCTCTGTGATCCCGCGCTCGGCATGTCAGCGCCCCCCTTGGGTTCCCCGCGTCCAATCGTGCCACGCGGCCTGCCCTGTTCACATATCGTACGGCCTGCCCGGACGGGGGACAAATGCCCGCCCGCGCGCGGCACGTGCGGACGTTGGCCGCAGGCCGGTAGACGTGGATGGCACGCAGGAACGCGCAAGTCCCATCTTTGCACTTCAAGGGTTGATGGGGACCGATACATGCTGTAGAATGCCGCAGCAAAGCGGCGGCTCTCCGAGGTGACGAGGATGTCCGAGCAGCTTCCGGTGGCAGAAGAGGAGACGACTTACGCGCCGTGCACTGCGTCCTGCCCGGTTCACACGGACACCCGCCAGTTCGTCGAATGCATCGTCGAGGGCAGGTACGAGGACGCCCTGGAGCTGTTGCTTGACGCCAACCCCTTTTCCTCCGTCTGCGGCAGGATCTGTCACCACCCTTGTGAACAGAGCTGCCGTCGCGCCAAGGTGGACGCCCCCGTCGGGTTGATGCGCCTGAAGCGTTTCGTGATGGAGGCCACCCGGGAGTACCGGGCTTCGCGCCGGAAGGCCATGGACGTCGCGCGGGATGGGCGGAGGATCGCCGTCGTGGGGTCGGGGCCGTCAGGCCTGACTGCCGCAAGGGACCTCGCGCGGGGCGGCTTCAAGGTTGTGGTCTTCGAGAGGGATCCGATGCCTGGCGGGCTCCTCGGCCACGCGATCCCCCGTTACCGCCTTCCCTATGCCGTGGTCAAAGAGGACATAGACGACATCCTGTCCCTGGGGGTCCGGCTGGAGACGGGGGTGGAGGTCGGCAAAGACCTGCGGATCGACGACCTCTTTGAAGAGGGGTTCGCCTCCGTGCTGATTGCCACGGGGCTGTCGGAGAGCCGCGCACTGGCTGTGTCGGGGATCGACAGCCGCGGGGTCCTGCTGGCTCTTCCCTTCCTGCGAGCTGTGCTGTCACCTCAGCCGCCGACGTTGGGTGACAGCGTGGTGGTGATCGGCGGCGGGAACGTGGCGGTTGACGTCGCACGCAGCGCAAGGCGCCTGGGCGCACAGCGGGTCACGATGGTCTGCCTGGAGTCCCGGTCGAAAATGCCCGCCTGGCAATGGGAAATCGAGGAGACGGAGGAGGAAGGCATCCACATAATGGACTCGTGGGGACCGGCAGCCGTCTTCAACGAGGACGGCGCCGTCCGTGGACTGGAGTTGAAGAGGTGCACGGCTGTTTTTGACGCGGAGGGGCGCTTCAATCCTGAGTTCGACATGAGCGACACAGCGACGGTGGTCGCCGATAACGTCGTCCTTGCTATTGGTCAGAGGGGCGATCTGACGTGTCTGGAAGGTTCGCGGGTAGAAGGCGAGGACGGGCGGATCGGGTGGGAGGGGGAGACGCTTGCGACGTCGGCGCCGGGCGTCTTCGCGTGCGGCGAGGTGGTGACCGGGCAGGGATCAGCCGTAGAGGCCGTTTTTGACGGGCACAGGGCTGCCGCCGCAATTGCGCATTACCTGGCGACGGGCGATCTCCTTCAGCAGCCCGCAATGGAACTTCCTCACATCGGCGATCTCCCCGACGAGGTGGCCGCAAAGGTGAAGACGCTGAGCCCCGTCGCCGTGTCGTCTCGACCGGCAGAAGAGCGGGTTGAGGACTTCGCGGAGATAGAACGGGGCTTCACGGAAGCGGAGGCGCTGGCGGAGGCGAGGCGGTGCATGGCGTGCACCACGGGTGCGCTGGTCGACGAGGCGAAATGCGCCGCCTGCCTGACGTGCGTGCGCATCTGCCCGTTCGGCGTGGCCACCGTGGATCAGACAGCCGCCATGCCGAGAGACGAATGCCAGGCGTGTGGGCTGTGCGCCGCCCAGTGTCCCGCCGCCGCCATCGCACTGAAGAGGTTCGGGACCAACCAGATGAAGGAGCGCGTGCAGGGCCTGGTGGCGGAACTGAAGCGCAGCGACTCGTCCGAGCCGCTCATCGTGTCCTACTGCTGCCTGTTTGAGATGACCGGACGCGATTTCATACGCCGGGCGCAACAGGAGTACCCACAGCGGGGCGTCCTGCCGGTGATGGTCCCATGCGTGGCGCGGCTCAGCGTGGCCGACATGCTGGGGCCTTTCGAGGTCGGGGCCGAGGGCCTGGTGATCATCGCCTGCAGCGAGGACGGCTGCCTGTACCCCACGGCAGAACAGAGGCTCCTTGCGCGTGTCCGCTCGGCCAAAGGCGTGCTGGCGGAGATAGGGCTGGAGCCTGAGAGGATAGACTACTGGAAGACGGAAGGCTCGGCGGAGGTGTCCTGGAGGGCATTCTGGGCGCTTTCCCGCAGGAAGCTCAGCCGGATGTTGACAGCAGGGGAGGAGGACAGAGAGTGATCGTCGCCGAACGGAAGCCACTGTCGGAGATACGGGGCTTTGTCGAGGACTATCACCGCCTGCTGATCGTCGGGTGCGGGACGTGCGCCACTGTGTGCCTGGCCGGCGGAGAGGCCGAGGTGAAGGTGGTTGCCTCCGGCCTGCGCATTTCCTTCCTGCGCGACGGGAAGGAGGTGGAGATACTGGAGAGCTGCGTGACGCGCCAGTGCGAGCCGGAGTTCGTGGAACCGTTGAAGGAGAAGGTCCTGGACGAGGCGGTCGAGGCGGTCGTGTCGCTGGGGTGCGGGGTGGGGGTGAATTTCCTTGCGCAGACGCTGGAGACGGTGCCCGTGTTCCCCGGGGTCAACACGAAGTTCTTCGGCGCGGCGGTTGAGCCCGGCGTCTGGGTGGAGATGTGCGCCGGCTGCGGCAACTGCATCCTCCACCTGACAGGCGGCATATGCCCCATCGCGCGGTGCTCGAAATCAATCCTCAACGGCCCCTGCGGCGGCAGCCGGGACGGCAAGTGCGAGATAGACCCCGAGATCGAGTGCGGCTGGGCCCTGATCGTGGAGCGAATGAAGAGGCTGGGCACGCTCGACAAACTGGAGGAGATACTGCCGCCAAGGGATTGGTCCACTTCGCGGCACGGGGGGCCGCGCAAGGTGACTCACCAGGAGGTGGCCGCCGTAGGCCCACAGCAAGGAGAGGGCGAGCCGTGACAACGCGCAGCAATCTGCAGGAGGTGCTCGCGGCGGGCCACTTCGCAGTGACCGTCGAGGTCGGTCCACCGATGGACTGCGACGCCAGCGTCGTGAGCGAGAAGGCCGAAATGCTGAAGGGTGTGGCCGATGCCTACAACGTCACCGACAACCAGACCGCCGTGGTGCGTCTGTCCAGCATCGCGGGCTGCCTGCTAATCATGCGGCAGGGACTGGAGCCCGTGATGCAGATGACCTGCCGCGACAGGAACAGGCTGGCCATCCAGTCGGACATCCTCGGCGCGTGCGCACTGGGCATCCGAAACTGCCTTTGCATCGCGGGGGACCACCAATCGTTCGGCGCGGCCGGAAGGCTGAAGGGACACCCGGGGGCCAAGAACGTTTACGACGTGGATTCCATACAACTGGTCTCCATCCTGCGAGGCATGAGGGACGAGGGCGTGCAGCAGGGAGGAGACCCCATCGAAACGCGGCCGCCCCTGTTCATCGGCGCCGCGTGGACGCCCCTGGGCGATCCCGTCGAGATTCGCCCCCTGAGGCTCAAGAAGAAAGTGCGCGCCGGCGCGGACTTCATCCAGACCCAGGGGGTCTATGACGTGCGCCGGTTCGCGGAGCAGATGGAGACCGTGCGAAACATGGGACTGCACGAGCGCACCGCGGTCCTGGCCGGCATCATCGTGCCCAGGAACCTGGCCATGCTGAAGTACATGGACAAGTCCGTGGCGGGCGTGAGCGTGCCGTCGGACCTGATGAAACGCATGGAGGCGGCGAAGGAGGCCGCGGGAAAGGACAAGAAGCTCGCCAGGCGGAACCAGGCCGAAGAGGGCGTGAACATCGCGGTGGAACTGATAGAGCAAGTGCGCGAAGTCCCCGGCGTGCGGGGCGTGCACATTCAAGCCATAGAGTGGGAGAAGCGCCTGCCCGAGATCGTCAAGCGAGCCGGGCTGCTGCCCCGACCCAACGTAAACGGAAAGGAAGCGGGCGATGGGACCGAAGGCCAAAATCATGGTGGTTGAGGACAATCTGGACGAAGCGAAGCTGATCAAGATGGTCCTCGAAGGGGAGGGCTACGAGGCTGTCTGCGCGTTCAACGGTAAAGATGCGCTGGAGAAAGTGCAGTCAGACAGACCGGACCTCATCGTGCTGGACGTGATGATGCCCGAGATGGACGGCTTTGCCTTCTGCAGCGAGCTGCGTTCGTCACCGGAAAACGAGCACCTCCCAGTAGTGCTCCTCACCGCCGTGGCCAAGCACATCCAGGACAGCAAGTACCCGCTGAATGGAGTGCTGCGGGCCGACGCGCAGGAGTACCTGGAGAAACCCATAAGGGCTGAGGAGCTTCTGGAGACCATCTCAAGGCTGCTGTCATGACTCAAGCCCAGCCGGGCAAGCCGAACTGCTGGGATTTCATGGCATGTGGGTACGGGCCGGATTCCACTTCGCCGTGCGTTGTGGTTTCTGACCAGGACAGCGAAGGCACCAACGGCGGGACCAACGGGGGCAGGCTGTGCTGGTCCGTCGGCGGGACCTTGTCCGGCGAGCGTGAGTTGGCGGAGGGGGCCCGTACCGGCAACTGCCTGGTCTGCCCGTTCTTCCACCTGGTGAAGTCGCAGGAGGGGCCGGCCTTCCAGCTGTTCAAGCTCGCGCGCGGCGTCCGGGACTCCGAGCAGCTCCAGCAGACAATCGCCAGCGTTGAATCCCTGATGGCCATTCACGAGGGCCTCCGCTCCGATTTTGATCTGGGACAGACCATCAGGGACATAACCGAGGAAGCACGCAGGCTCACCGGCGCCCAGAGAAGCGTGGTTCTGCTGCTGAGAGGGACCTCGCCTGCCCTGCACGGGGAGATGCCGCTGAGGGGACAGACCAAGAGCGTAGTGATAAGCCTGGACGAGGAGAGCGCGGTCGGGTTCGCCGCGGTGCACAATCAGATCGTGAACCTGCACCACATTTACGGCCGACAGTCGCCGGACGGAGTGCCGGCCTTCAATCCTTCGTACGACCGGCAGTGCAGTTGCCGCACGCACTCGTTCCTCGCCGTCCCGATCAATGACCCCGAGGACAGGGCGATAGGTGTCATAACAGCCGCTAACGCCAGGAAGGGGTTCTTCTCCAGCGACGACGAGTGGTTTATGGAGAAGTACGCCACGGAAGTGGCGCTGGCGGTCGAGAAACAGAAGTTCGTCCAACAGAGCGTCGCCGTGCTGCGACTGGGGGCCATCGGTGAGACGATCGCGGGGCTTTCCCACTGCATAAAGAACATCGCCCAGGCGCTGCGGGCCGGTTCGCACGTGATCAAGCGCGCCCTGAAGACTAACAACTTGCAGGACGTGAGGGCCGCCTGGGAGATAGTGGACCGGCACATCGAGCAGTTGGCCGACCTGTCCATGGACGTGCTGGCATACGACCCCGTCGTGCAGGAACCTTCCAAGAAGACGGGGCTCAACCCGCTGGTGGAGCACGTGGTCGGGCTTTTCCGGGAAGAGGCCCGGGCCCGCGCCATCACGCTAGCCTTCAGCCCGGGCGCAGACGTGGAGACCGCCAGGTTCGACCACCTCGGCGTATACCGTTGCATGGTCAACCTGATAACGAACGCGCTGGACGCGTGCCCCCTCAGTGAGGGCGCCGTGACCGTTGCCACGCAGCGAACCGGGGAACATGAGTTCATGCTGAGCGTGGCTGACAATGGTCCCGGCATGGACGAGCAGACGAAAGCGGCCGTATTCGACCTGTTCCACACGTCCAGGCCGCGCAGGGGCGCCGGGCTCGGCCTCCCCACCGTTGCCGACATCGTCAACAGGCACAACGGCCGCGTCGAGATCGACTCCAGGCCGGGAGCGGGGGCAACACTGAGGATATTCATCCAGGAGAACGTTGCGGTCGTGTAGCCTTCCGCTGTGGCCCGGGCCTTCCCGAGGGGGCGGGCTATTCGCCCTTCGCGGACCGTGCCGTGCCTGGCGCGAGGCAACGCAGGGAAGTCCGCTACAGTACTCCAAAGGCCACACGAGAACCGAGGCCCAGCAGGAGCAGCACGACTGCTGCGACAGGGGCCAGCCGCCCGGGGAACCGGACCCGGAAGACGTACTCCAGGTAGTCCGTGTCCGCAACGCCCTCTACCTCTTCCTTCTCCACGGTGAACGAGCCGTCGCCGCGGACCGTGCAGAGCAGGTAGTGGTAGCGGTCACTGGGCTCCTGGAGGTCTGCCCCGGCCCCGCCCGTGATATAGACGGGTATGTCGGCGATCCGGTCCTCCAGGTAGGAATGTATGTGGCCGGCGAAGACGACCGTAACATCGTGGCGGGCCAGGACGGCCATGAGTTCCTCGCCGCCCTCGTGGAGCGCGTGGCCTTTGCCGGGCCGGGGATCTCGTGGCGGCACGTGCATGAAGACGACGCGGGCGTTGCAGGAGCCGCCTTGCGTTGCCAGCGTCCGGTCGATCCAGTCCACGTCCTCGGCGGTGCAGGACTCGGTCGAGTCGTCAAGGGCGACGAACAGCACGTTGCCGCAAGTGAACCAGTAGCGGCGCGGGCCGAAGGCGGCGTTGTAGAGGTCCCACGGCGAACCGCCGTGCCCTTCCTTGTCAATGTCGTGATTGCCGGGGACGACGCAGAAGGGGACGTCCAGGTTCTCCTCGTCAAGCTCGTGCAGGATCCACTCAAGGTCCCGGCTGGTGCAGTGGTGCATGATGTCCCCCAGGTGCAGGACAAGGTGGACGTCTTCGGCCTTGACTCGGCCAAGGACCCGTTCGAACACCGTCTGGTTGCCCTGGCTGTCTCCCATAACCGCAAAATGGATGGGGGCTTCCCCGGGGATGGCCTCGCCAGCCGGCGGCAGTATGGGCGGGGACAGGTCGGCGGCGGAGACGTGCCAGACCAGATGGGCGCTGACCAGCAGCGCCGCTGCCAGCAGGCAGAGGGCGCTCTCGCGCTTCAGTCGTTGCGGTGTGGCTTTCATTGCTGCGCCCCTTCTCATTGAGAATCGGTCTGCCCGAGTGGGCCGGCGAACGGAAGGGGCCCGCCGCGCAGGAGCAAGATGATCCTGTGGCCCACGTACTCGCGGTTAATCAGGCGGCTCTCGATCTCATCATTGCCCAGGACCTTGCGGAAGCGTTTCAGATCGCCGATGACGAGGGAATCCGGTTCGGCCAGCTCGTCCGTGAGTTCCTGCAGCGTCAGCAGCATCGGCATCCTCGCCCGACTCGTCCAGAGGTTGTAGACGCCCGAGTAGTCGTCGGCGTAGAGATAGACGGGCTTGCCCGGGCCGGCGTAGTCGCTGACGGTCTGGCCGAAGTGCTTGCCCGACTTCACGAGGTTGGCCGCCGGAGTGAAGAACAGGTCCACGGGCAGCGAGAACGAGAGGAAGGCGAGGCCGAGCACGCACCACTTGCGCACGCTGGGGGCGGAAGGACGGGCCAGGCCCCAGACGGCACCGGCCAGCGGTACGGCGAGCAGCGCTGTGACGCCCGCCTTCCGTCCCGGCGTCAGGAACTCGGCTATCTGCTTGCCGAACTCCGCCGCCGGGTACTCCCTCTGCACCATGGCCGGCGCGACGACGGCCACGATCATCATTAGCAGGGCCGCCACGGCGACCAAGGCGCACGCCGCCCCGTAGAGCCACCGCTCCGCCCGCAGAAGGCCGCCCTTGTCCCGCGGGTCCAGCGTGACGTACCAGGCGCAGAGCATTCCCACCGCCGGCATGACCGGCAGCAGGTAGTTGATCCGCTTGCCAGAAACGAGGGAGAGGAAGGCGAACGGCACGAGTAGCCAGAGCGCGGCGAGCAGGGGCAGCGGTCCTGCCGCCCGCCGCTGGCGCAGTACGGCCACCAGCGCCAGGGGCAGCGCGAACGACCAGGGGAAGAAATGGATCGGCCACTTCCACAGGTAGTAATAGAAGGGATTGCGGTGGCTCCACGAGCCGACCGCTCGGCCGATGTTCTGCTTCAGAAGGATCGCCCGTGCGTAGTCCGCGCCGCCCGCGATGATCGCCGGAACGAGCCACGCCAGCACGATGGCCGCGAAGAGCCCGACTCCGGCCAGGTGGGCGAGCCCTCCGCCTCGAACCTCCTTGCGCATGACCACGCCGTAAGCGAGCAGGCTCAGGCCGGGCAGGATGAACCCCACCGGCCCCTTCGTGAGCGTGGCCAGGCCCATGCAGCCGTAGCAGATGAGCCACAGTGTCGTGCGGCGCGTGGCTTCCTTGTGAAAGGCCCTGAACCCGGTGACCATCGCCCCTGTGACCAGCAGCGTCAGGAGCGGGTCGAGCACGCCGGCCTTCGTGAAACTCAGCACGAGCACGGTGCTGGCGCTCGCGAACGCCGCCAGCAGCGCTGTGCGCCTGCCCTGCAGCGCGCGGACCAGCGCGTAGGTGAGCAGCAGCGTGCCGGCAACGGCCAGGAGGCTGACGAGGCGGGCCGCGTTGTAGCCGGCCCCCATCCTCCAGAGCGCGCCCACGAGCCAGAAGAACAACGGGGGCTTCTGGCTGTAAACCTCACCGTTCAGGTGCGGCACCAGGTAGTCGCCCAGGACCACCATCTCCCGGGCCACTTCCATGTAGCGCGGCTCGTCGGGATTCCAGAGGTCTCTCGCGAACAGGGCGGGGACGGCCACGAATGCCACGAGGGCCAGGATGGCGATGACGTCCAGGGCGCGCCCGGCGCCTTCCCCGTCTCCCGGCAGGTTGCCTGCGGCGGCGAGCTCCTGGGATGCTGGACGGGCCTGAGTCACGACTTGCTCCACAGTAAGGCGCCGAGGCGCGGCTAACAGCCCGTTGAAAAATGTAGCTCAGCCGCCCCCGGCTGAGAACGCCACAGGCGAGGGCGCCTGTGCTACACCGACACGGCCCCTCGCGCAGGCACTCTCCGGGGAATCCTCCTTCTTC
>Ga0180432_10007158_pt1 | contig 14260 bp, 5 predicted proteins | sample SS_ome_10_FD_132414 | JGI IMG/M metagenome (GOLD analysis project Ga0180432, IMG submission 132414) | Hypersaline lake sediment archaeal communities from the Salton Sea, California, USA - SS_1_MS_2 metaG | ecosystem: Environmental > Aquatic > Non-marine Saline and Alkaline > Hypersaline >... | reverse complement strand
GTCTGTAGGGAACGCCCTCTGTGGCGTTCCGGGAAGCAGCAACGAGCGTGTTTTCCGGGTTTCGGAACGCCACAGAGGGCGTTCCCTACAAAAAGTCACAGCCTCAACGGTCGCGGCTTTATATTCATATTGACAGTCTCTCAGAACTCCCGCAGTAGTGCAAGCATCTTCCGGTCGAGTTTGTGCCCTTTGTAATCCTCGTACTTGACGTCGGCCCGATCGCTGTCGAGGATTCCGAAGCTTCCGCGGAAGTTCCACAGTGCCCAGCCCCAGCCGGCCTCCTTCCAGAGGGTGAGGAAATCGCGTGCCCAGCGGAGGACCACATCGTGGGGCGTCTTGTTGTACGAGCCCCATTCGCCCACGTGGACGCCGACACCCTTTGCCGCGAGCTTCTTCCACGGCTCGATGCAGGTCCGCCCGAGCCACGCGCGGTCCTGCGTTTCCTTCCCCTTCTTGATCGGCCAGGTCGGTTTCGGGAAACGGGAACCGTTCACCCAGGAAGCCTGGTAGTGGGTCAGCGCCATGGGATCGTATCCGCGGGTGCTCTGGGCGATGCCCAGGTCGGCCAGCTCGAAGACCGGCTCGCGGGCCCAGCGCATGCCGTCGGAGATGATCAACCGGTTGGTGTCCTCGCGGCGTATGGCCACCACCGCCCGCCGGGCGACTTTGGCGTATGCTTCGGTCGTCGTCCGGGCGGGCTCGTTGACCAGGTCGAAACTCAGCCGCGACGAGGGAATCCCACGATAGCGCTTGGCAAACTGCGACCACTGGAAGTCGAACTGCTTCTGGGCTTCCTCATCCTTCCAGAGGTTCAGCTTCTCCGGCGGCTTGGCCACCGTGTAGCCTGGTGCCCGGTGCAGGTTCAGGCTGACGTGTACGCCGTATTTTTTGCCGAACTCGACCGCCTGGTCGATCTCCTCGAGCACGCTTTCCTTGAGCTTATACGGGTCTTCGGCATCCGTCCAAAACCGATAGTCCATCGGCAGCCGGACGAAATCAAACCCCCAATCCGACATCCACTGGAAATCCGACTCAACGTACGGTTTCTTGCCGCGGGTGAGATAGAACTTCTCCAGCAGATTAAACCCCCGCCAACGCGGCAGCTTCTTGGCGAGTTTGGCGGTTTCCGATTTCGCATCGGCCAGGGCAATAACGCCCGACATGGCAGCGGTGGTCTTGAGGAAATTGCGTCGTTTCATTCTGGAATCCTTTTCTTGAAAGCCGTGTTCGACTACTCGCTTTGACCCGGGTGTTTCGTCATAAGGGAGGGGTAGCCGTATCTTAGCAAATCAACAACCCCACGGCCACCACAACCGACCAACCGATGTGTGTAGCGTTCATGGGTTCACCTCCCCTTGATTGAACTGCCGACAACCCGGATTCTATCACGGCGGGGCGGGCGGGGACAAGAAAGACGCCTTACTGCGGGCGGCGACCGGGGGCAAGGAACTCACTCGCCGGCGGAAAACCGACTTCCCGGCCAACCCGAACCACGAGGGCGAGCCCCTGGATTTCCACTGCCCGGCGCCTGGCTCGCCCTGACAGGTGCCCATCCCAAGGCCGTGCAGTCGGTGATGCGGCACTCGACGATTACGTTGACGATGGATCGCCGTTTTCCTACAATGGCATGGAGTAATCACGCGCGACCTCGATCACAACTGAGGAGCCACTCATGCATTTCCCCACACCCTACTTGATCGCGCCGCTGAGTCTTTGGTTGCCGGCCACTTCGGCGGTATCTGCGACGGCGGATACGAAAAGGCCCAACATCATCCTCTCCATGACGGATGACCAGGGCTGGGGCGACACGAGCTACAACGGCCACCCGGAGCTGAAAACACCGAATCTGGATGCGATGGCGGCGGCGGGCATCCGCTTCGACCGCTTCTATTCGGCCCACCCGATGTGCTCGCCAACACGGGCGAGCTGTCTCAGCGGGCGAAGTCCGGTTCGGTACCGCTGCATGACCTGGGGGCACGACCTGCCGCTCCGCGAGGTGACCATTGCCGAGGCCGCCCGAACCGCAGGCTACGCCACGGGGCATTTCGGCAAGTGGCACGTCGGAGGCATCCCCCATGCCGATGGCGGAACCGGCCGCGGTTTGCCCGATAGTTTCTGTCCCAAGCCGCGGCACCCCGGCAACCAGGGCTTCGACGAGTGGTTCTCCGCCGGTAACTGGTACGACATCGGCCACAAGTACATCTACCACAACGGCCGACAGGTGCCGCCGCGGGAAGGCGACACGGCAGACGTACTGATGGACGTGGCGTTGGAGTGGATCGGCCGACAGGCGGAGGACAAGAAGCCCTTCCTGGCAGCGATCTGGTTTCCCTCGCCTCATGGGCCGCACAAGGCAACGGCGAAAGACGCGGCCCCTTATGCCAAATATGGCGAAAAGAAAGCGAACTACTACGGCGAGCTTGCCGCGGTGGACCGCAACATGGGGCGGCTGCGGAAGGCACTGCGGGACATGAAGATTGCCCACGACACGATGCTGTGGTTCTGCTCGGACAACGGCGGGGCGTTCCCCTTGTCGACGGGCGGGCTGCCCGGCGGCAAGAAATGGCTGACCGAGGGGGGCACGCGCGTTCCGGGCATCCTCGAATGGCCCGCGCGGGTGCCCAAGCCCTTCGTTACCAGTGTGCCCGCCTGCACCATGGATTTCTACCCGACGGTTCTCGACGTGCTGGACATCGAGATGCCGGACGAGGCCGGGCCGATCGACGGCATCAGCCTGCTGCCGCTGATCGACGGCAAGATGACTCGCCGGCCGAAGCCGATTCCACTCGTCTCCGGCAGAGCCGTCCGCCTCGTCGACAACGAGTACATTTTGCAGAAAGGCCGGTTGTTCCGTTTTGACGAGGACGAACGCAAAGACGTGGACGTCACCGACCAGGAACCGGAAGTCTACAAGCGGCTGACCGAGGCGGAGAAACAGTTCCAGGCATCGGTCAGGGAAGACCAGGCCGCGTATACCTTCAAGGGAAAGTGAGAACCGTCATTTGTCGTGCGGCAAGAATGAAGAGAAAGATCCAATCGTGATAGACGCCATAAGGCGCACGATCAGCGTATTTGTATGCATCATGGATAGTTGGTAACATTCCGATCGCGTGGGATTCAAACCCCCGGTCACCGTTCACGGGGTCGATGTAAAAGAACTGGCCGCCTCATGCCGCACTTGTTATAACCGTTTGGACGTCACCTCACTTGGTGAACCTCATCTTCCATTCTACCTCTTTCGTGGCGGAGGGAACCATGCGGACCGTCCCGATTTCCCGCCAATTGGCAATTTTCGCCTGCTCGCCGGAAACCCCGGGGCTTTCAAGACGAAAACCATCCGGAAGGTAGACGGTCAGAACATACGGGTCGCCGATGACCACCTTGCTCTTTCCGGAAAGGGTCTTGCTGCCGGCGTCCCACTTCTCATCGAGCAGACTCACGCCGCCCTGTGATATGTGCCGGGTGGTCGAGAGCACCCACGGATGCTCGCGGGCCTCCCGGATGGCGAACACCTGCATGCCGTTGTTCTCATCCATCGCCGGGGCGGTAAACGATCCTTGGTGCTTGCCAAGGTACTTTTGGGTCCAGAATTCAAAGACCAGGTAATCGCGGTCGTCGTACAGGCCGAGGTCGGCGAACTTGACTTTCTGGTCTGGGGCGCCCTTTCCGTTCCAGTTGAACCGCGCCAGCACCGACCAGTGGTCGAACGGCCGGTCGATCTCCTGGAGCCACCAGGTGCCGTTGCCGCCACCGTCGTAAAGTTGCCCGGGCACGGTGAACAGCACGGGGGCACTGCGTTTGACGCCCTCGAGGTTCGCGTCATCCTCGTAGACCTTAGCCTTGTCGCTCAACAGCAGCATGCTTCCGGCCATCGCCACTACGGCGGGTCGGACGATCGTGTCGGTGGGCACCGCCTTCGCTCCGAAGGTCTTCATGGTCTTCCTCTTGCCCTTCCTCTCGGGCAGGATGTCGCAATGGTCGGGATCGCCGCGCCATGCGACGCCGTTCATGGAACTGTTGCCCAGCATGGTTCTCCACTGGAATCCGTCGCCGCCGAGCCGGACTCCATCGACCAGGCCGACCGAGACCCGGCCCGGCCCCACGCCCCAGCAGGTAAGGATGAAGATGTCGCGGCCGAGTTCTTCGCGGGCCACGGTGTCCCATTTGCGCAGCGACTGCTCGGGCGTCATGCCCACCTTCTTGAAGTGCGCGGCGGCCGGTTTCTGCTTGTCGGAGTACATCATATCGCCCGCCCCGTCGATCTTCACGTAGTCCCAGTTTTGCTTCTTGAGTGCCTGGAAAATCGGGCGGATCATGGTGTCCACCGCCTCCTTGTTACCGGTGTTGAGCGTCCAGATCCCGTAGCCGCCCTGGTAAATCTTGCCGTCCTCTTTTCTCACGAACCACTCCGGGTGCTCTTTGCCGATCTTGGGAAGGTACTTGTCGACATACGACCGGTAAACGCGATGGACCCAGATGCCCGGCTGCATCCCGCCCGAGCGGATCTTCTTGATGGCGCCTTCCGCACCCTCGGGAAACTTCTTCGGCTGCCAATCCAGGAATGTCCGCGGCCCGCCGCCGCCCCCGGCTTCGTAGCCGGCGTCGAGCTGCATGTATTTGTAGCCGAATTCCGGTAGGTGCTTCTCGGCGAACACGTCCACCAGCGAGCCGATGACTTCCTGGCTGATCCCGTGCCGATAAGGCCACCACGTGCAATATCCGGTGACCGAGTCTCTCCACACCTCGTAGGTCCACGGCTCGAAGCCGGGCAGTTCCTTGTGCTTCTGGTAAAACCGGGGGCGGAACGTCAGTTCCAGCGAGGGCCCGCGGCTGTTCCAGTCGAAACAGATCTCCTTCTTTCCGGCCTGCTTTGGCAGAATGCGCGTCATGCCGTTGCCCGGGCCAACCAGCGCCCAGTCCCAGCGTCGGTCGTAGACCGCGTTGTTGCGGAGGCTGCGGCTGAGCCCGACGCTGGTGCGGATCACGGGAAGGCCCTGGCGAGTCGCTCCCTGCGTCTCGGCGGGAAACGCCTCCGCGCTGCCGGTGACCGTGCCGCGCAAGACCAGTTCGGCGCCTTCCTTCGCTTCGGCGAGCGTGAACTTCAGCCGTTGCTCGACCTTGTCTTTGGCGTCGCGGGAATCGGCCGGTTCCAGCTTCACCGCGGCGTCCGGCAGAGGCTTGCCGTCGGCGTCCTGGGCAGTGACCGCAGCTTCGAAGATCGTCCCGCCGTGGTATTTCAAGCTCAGCTTGCCCGTCGCGGCGTTCCACTCGACGGCCGCCGGGGCGTTCGGCGGCGGGGCGATTTCCGCGGGACGGGAGGTCGAAGCCGTGCGCAAGCGCGGCCCAAGATGCACGACCAACCCGCCGCGGTTGGCGGCATCAATGGTCAGCGTATCGCCGCTTGCGACCTCCTTGGTCTCGACGGTCATCTCCAAACCCTTGAGCTTGTCGCAATAGATCGTCGCCGAATACGTCTTTCCTTTCTCGAGAAAGTCCAGCAGCACTCGAAACGCTCGGGCCTCGCTGGTAATGGCGCCCACGTACCAGTCCTTCCCCTTGCGGCGGGCAATCACGGTGTGTGTTCCCGGATAGCCGTCAATAAATTTCGTCTCGTCCCAGGCGGCGGGGACCTTTTTTAGGAACTCCTTCGAGGGATGGGCCAGGTACTTCCGATGTAGGCCCGGCATGATCAGCAGGCCGGTCTGAAAGACGACGCTGGTGGCAAGCTGGTACGCGTCGGTCTTGCCGCTTTTGCCGAAGCCGACCGGCGACCAGTCGACCGGGCCGAGCGGGTTGCGGATATAGGCGATGCAGTTGTCGCTTTGGGGACGCGGTCCTCCTTCCTGGCCGTGGACTGCTTCGGTTCCCACCACGTGCGGCCAGCGCCGCTGCTCGCCCGACGGGATCGCGCAGCCGTGGAAGACGAGTTGGATCTTGTGCTTCGCGCCGATGCGACACAGGTTGTCGCGGACCTTCAGACCCATCTGTGTATCTTCGTAGTCGGCGCCGGTCCGTCCATTCGGCAGCCGGTCGAAGAAGTCGACTTTCGACCCGCGAAAGCCGATCTCGGCATACTGTTTGAAGAGCTTTTCTATGGCTTCCGGCTCCATCAGCCCGGGCGTGCGGCGCCAGGCAAAGATGCCGACGCCTTTTTCCCGGCCATACTCGGTCGCCGCTTTCGGGTCCTTGATGTAGCCTTCCCAGCCGTCGTCGATCAGATGGTACTCCCAACCCATCTCGGCGTCGAAGTCGATCCACCCCTTCCAGTTCGCCTTGTCGCCGGCCATCCAGTCCCAGCTCGAGCGGCCCGGCACGATCCAGTCGGCGTCGACCAGTTCCGGCTCCGTCGGCGGATTGAGGTTCTCGAACATCGTCTGCTCGACAATGGTCGACAGATCATCGGCCGAAATCACCGCCACCCGCCACGGCGAGGCGAACGGCAGCGATGTCTTGATCGGCTCCTTTTGGTCGATTGGGAAGGTGACCTTCAGCAGGTTCCGGTTGCCGTCCACGCGTTTCAGATACGGGATGCAGTAATCGCTGTAGGTCGCCGCCTGGGCAAGCAGCACCCAGTGTTTTGATTCCGCAAGTTCGCAAAGCAGCGCTAGGGAATACGAGGTGTGATCGATCTTCCCCAGCGGAAACTCATAGCCGTAGGCGTTCGGATGGGACTGCCCCCAATAAGCGGGCTTACCCGCGACGTGGAAGGCGGTCGCTTCGTCGGTGATTTCGATAGGACCCTCGCCCGGAATGGCGTAGCGGAACGCGACGCCGTCGTCATACGCGCGGAAGATGACGTTGAGCTTATGGCCATCCTTCTGAAGTGTAAGCGCCAGCTCGTTCGCCTTGTTGTGATACGTCGAAACTTTGCCGTGCGGCAATGTATAGGTCTCGTCGATCTTGGCGCCTGCGGTCTCCATCAGCTTGAGGCCACTGGTGAACTTGGCTTTGTCGGTCGAGATGCCGAGCGGGCTTTCGGCGAGGATCGTCTTCTCGCGGCTTGTCACCTGATACGAGAGCGTCCCGGCAGTTTCGTCGAAAGTGATCGTCGCCTTGATCTTCCCGTCCGGCGAAGTCACTTCCATCGTTTTTTGGCGCCGCGGACGAGCTGCTCCCAGAAAACCTGCATTGACCCAATTCGCGTGATCGCAGTGAATGCCGTCGCCCGCGTCGCCCACCACGAGATGGATTTTCACACAACCCGCCGGCAGTGGTACGTCGAAATTATGCTGCACCTGTTTTCCGGATTTTAACGTCGGCGACTTCGCCAGGACTTGCTTTTTTCCGGCGGCGTCCTCGGCAATCACCAGGCAAACAATGCTCGCCCGCGGGTCGGAACGCTGCGAGTCGTCCAAGCCGACGGTGGCGACAAAGTCTGTCCAGCCCGGATTGCGGGCGTAGACCAAGTGGCCGTTGGCGTGTATTCCAATGCCGTTTTTGTAAATCTTTCCGGATAAACTCAGCGGCCTTCCGCCGGCCGACTTACCGATCCCCAAAGCCCCATAGCCCGTGGCGGCCTTCAGTGGCTTCAATTCGGTGATCCGCACCTTGGGCAATCGCGAGTTGGACTCGGAGTCGTTCGACTTTGCCGCGTCGGTCGTCTTGGGCGATACCTCGGATGTCTTGGACGATGTTTTGGGTGACAACGGATTCTTTGCGATTTGGAAATACTTGCTGCAGCGGGTAACCACTTCCGGGTACTTGTCTGCGAGGTTGTGCTTTTCGGCGATGTCGTTTTCCAGGTCGTGCAGCCGATACTTGTCCTTGCCGGCCGGGTGCAGCTTCCACTTGCCGACCCGGACGGCCCAGATCCAATAGAAGTATTCGTGCTTCTTCTGCGCCTCGGTCTTCCCGAGCAGTTCCGGCAGATAGCTGATGCCGTCGATGTCCTCGGGCGGATCGATCCCGGCCACTTCGCAGGCGGTGGGCAGAAAATCCCAGAACGCGCTGGGGTGATCGCTGAGCTGGCCCGGTTTGATTTTCCCCGGCCACCGGGCAATCATCGGCACGCGGATCCCGCCTTCCTGCATACTCCTCTTGCCGCCGGAGAGCGGCCCGTTGCTGTTGAAGAACTCGACGTCAATCTTGTTCTGCCATACCTTTTTGCCCGTCTGCGCATCCACTGCACAGAAATAGACGCCGTAGGTGGGAAAGACTCCCGCCGCAAAATAGACCGTACCGTTGTCCACGCCCACGCCGCAGCGTATCGGCCAGAGCGAAATCATGTGCCCGTTGCCGGATACACGTTTGTCTTCAGCCGTCGCCCTGTACTTCCATAGAAGCCCGCCGGTTCTTGCTTCAAGGCAATACAGACACCCATCATCAGAACCCGCATAAACCTTTCCGTTTGCTACTGCGGGCGCAAGCCTAACAGGTCCTTCCGTGACAAAACTCCACTGCATCTCTCCTGTCGCCGCATCCATGCAGTAGACAGTGTCGTCGGCGGACGAACCGTAATAAAGACTACCTTCTGCGACAACAACCTGGAATGCCCGGTCGTAAGTCATGGTGGGATACAGCTTCCTTATGCTGTGCCAGTAATCTCGATTTGCAGGCGCCGGCCATGCCGGCATCGGCGGATGATCTGCCTGGTGAATCCAGGATTGGGTCATCGGGAATTCGAGCGTTTCCGCCGAGATCCCGCTGCGTCCCGAATTAGAACGACTCGTGGGCCAATCACTCGCTGATATACTCAACGAAAAGAAACGCGAAACCAGCACATACCAGATAATGATATAATGATGTCTGACTATCATACTTCTTAACCTTCTATTGTTACAGTGAACTTGCCGGGCCAACTGGCAGTCATTTGCTTTCTCGCTCATTAAGAGATCGCTATTCGTGCATTATGGTACATTGCAGCGTCCCGGTCACATTCTTAACAGTTATTTGCGATTCTTCTTGACTGGCAGTTCGGTCGCGGCCGTTCTTGGTTCGACGACTTCTTTGGCCGTGACTGTCTTCGGTTCGGATTGTGCGTTGCAGAAACACGCGAAGAACAAGACTATAAACGCGAGCATCTTGTACATGGGTCTTCTCGCTCAGTGTAATTGGAGTGAAAACTTGGCCGAACACGCAGGATATCGCTAGCGCGAGTGATGGCGTCAACGGTTATTGATTGTGTTGTTAAGGGAGGTAGGTACGCGTCGGAAGGGAAGTTGAGGGCACTATGCCAGTGCGTCGAAAGTCCATTCGATCGAGTGTCTGTATTCTAGCGATTCAGAGGAAGACTTGTCGTACAAAATCCGCCACCGAGGGTTTTTTATCACCTCCGATTACCAAACCCCCCCTCGCGATCTGTGATATACTCAACCAAACCTGTGAAATCTCCTATTGGCAAGGGCTTCTGAAGAAGCCTCACTCGGTACGTTGCGGTAGTATACCAGTACCCGGCCCTGCCACGAGCCGACTTCAAGGTTCTTCGCCCGATGAATCTACCTCAGCGGTTTCGGTCTCTTCCGTAGGGTAAGACCGCATGAGCAATACCCGATGACCATCATCAGCAACCATGTAGAGGTGGAAATGGAGCTTGGGCGGCTCGTCGGTCAACTTCTTGTACAAAGTCCCCAGGTTCTCGAACTTCGTTTTTAGGTCTCGGATCGGTTTGAGCTCGGCTAGGATTGGTTCCCGACCTCCCTTCTTCGGCAACTTTCTACTCAACTGGGTTTCCCGAGCCGTCAGACCCAAGAGGTACTGACCTGCCTTGTTTGGCCGGAGCAAGACGGGCGTTGTGTTCGGGGGATATACAATCATGCTGGTGACTTCAATTGTATTCTGCGGCAGGAACACCACGCGGAGCCCGAATGCCGGGAAATTCTCTTTGGGAAACGTGATGCCTGTCAATTGGCCGGGCTTCAGGGTCTTCCCCTCGTCCAAGGCGGCGGCTGGCGGGTTCGCCATTTCTTCAGCAACCTCGAATCCTGGTTGGGGCTCCGAAGGGGGCGTCTGGGAAAGCTTATGAGCTGCTCTGCGGGGCTTGGCAACCTCACTCGGAGCCGAATACTGCTGGTCTTTCGGGAATCCGTCGAGACGCACGATCTGAAGCCGCAACGAGTCGGACTTCGGCAGCCGGTCTTTGGGGAGAACAATCTTGCCGGTACCGCTGGCCGGATAGATGACCACTGGTTGGACTTGTTCGACCCGGCCCAGGGGCAAGAACCGCGAGCGGCCGTCGACGGTGATTTCCAGCCCGCAATTGAGCAGATAGCCTGCCTTCGACGGTGCACCCTGAGCCCAGCGAAATAGAATCTTCTGATCACGCACGTCAATAGCGGCGACGGCCGCCTGCTTGGCGCTGTCCGTCGAGTTCTCGTCCCGCAGGTAGATCACCCAGTATCCCTTGGCATCGTCATGGTGCATCTCGAATGTTCGGGGCGAGGGAATGGCCTGCCTACCGCCGATGAGCTTCAAATCGACGGTCTGCTCAGGCGTCAAGGTGAGCTCGCCGATGGTCTGGTGGTCCGGCAATTCCACCCCCGTCTGCAACGGCCCCAAGTTGCCTGTTTCTGACAACTTCAGAAACGCCGTTGCCGCTGGAATGCCCCCCGCACGCAACTCGAACAGAGTGAGGTTCGTGTGCGGGCCGGTAATGAGTATGCGGTCGGCCTGCGTGCTAGGCTTCGCCGTAGCACGACTATGCCAGGGCGTACTGTCCGTAACGCTGAAGCCCGAGATCGTCTCAGTGAGGTCAGCCACATCCCAGGAACCGTCGTAGAACTCGATCGTCAAGCCATTGTCTCGATCGACGCAAGAATCCCGCCCGTAGATGTCCAGAAACAGATTGTCATATGACCCGTCAAACGTAAATGCGAGTACGGCGTCCGTCTGATTCTTGTGGTGGTAGCATGTACTGCCGCCCTTCCAAGACTGATTGGGACGCGGATCCGTCGGATTGTTCATGTCGTAGGCAAACGGATCGTTGAGCAGACCATCGAGCCCTTGGGTGCCGTGTGCATCGGCCGTCACGGGAATCACGCGGGGATCCGACGTGGATGAGTTCACTCGCGAGTCGCTCTTGGCCTCTTCGAGGGCTGCCGAGGCATCGTCGGCGGAAGACACCAGTGCACCGTCTTCCGCAACGGGCAATTCGGGCGGGCCAGCGCCGCCCTTGCCCGAGGTCACAGTAATCCGGTTGATCACCAGAGTTCGGGGCGATTTGCCCTGCTGGATAAATCCTCCGACGTGCGTCGTGCCGTCGAATAGCGTATTGTAGTTGTGCGTATCGGTCCAATTTCCAGACTTGTCGGCGAGAGAGTCGAGACCTTTGGCCGAGTACGACCACCCTGCTGCGTTGAAGGTGGCCGTGAGGGTGAAGCCGTCGAGAACTTCGCTCATTGTCACCCGGTCGTTGGCCAGCGCAGCAGCGCCAGAACCTTTGTGGGCTACCAGGCGAAACGATCCACCGAGGAACTTCATCAGCACGTTGGGCTGCCCGCCGCCCCGATTGAAGAACCCACCGTTAGCTTGCACGGTGAAGTTCAGGCCGTTGGCTTCGGGCGGGTCGGTTCTGGCTACGGTCCACGTGACAGTAAGACCGGTCGCCGGATCGCTTGTCGGATCGAAGGTATGGATGCTGACGATCCCAGCGTTGTTGTTACCGCCGGTGGTCTTTACTGTGGCGCCGCTCCCCGATTCGGTTACGGCCCCACCACCGCCTACCGAGTTCGCGACGAGTTTGAACCCGGCATTCGTATCGTCCGGACCACCGGTCGCGAGGTCTCCGTTGTCGAAATGGTCGTCCAGCAGAACCGTCCCCGCGCCGGTGCCGGCTGATTGGGCAATTCGCTCTTTTTCGTCGGATTCTTCTGCTATTGTCGCCTTGCCTTGATCTAGAGCGACCGGCTGTTGCCCGCTCGAAAGCTCTGGCCCCTTCACAGTCTCCATGTCCCGGCTCGTATCTCCCGACTCTAAAACGGGTGTCCGGGAAGAAGAGCTTTTGGGCGGTGCTTGGTTGTTCATGGTCAGCCAGTCGTCATCGGTGGATTCATGCTCTTTCGAATCGAGCGAAGTCAGCAATCGCGGGATCAGTATCGCCAGCAGTACGAGCAAACCGACGGCAACCACGGCCGCGATGATCTTCCCTTGCGTCTTCTTCAGAAGGCCGGCCTTTCGCGCACCGGATTGTCTCCCGGCGATGGTCTGCGCGCCGGTCTGATTCGCCGGCACTGCAGCGCCTCCTGCCTGCTCCGGCAGCGGTTCTGCTCGTTTCAGCGGCGCCGCCGGTCTTGCCTTGCGCCGCATCTTCGGTGGCGGAAACTCCGCCAAGAGTTTGCCGACTTCTTCTGCCGCCTGGTACCGCTCGTCCGGCTTCTTGGCCATCATTTTTTCACAGATCGCGAGTAGCTTCTCCGGTACGTCCGAGCGAAACTTGGTGATGCTCTCGGGCGTCATCGCCTGGTGCTTCATCAGCTTCTCGTGCAGCATCCCCTCTGGGAACGGTGGACGGCCAGTCAGCAAGAAGTAGAGCGTACACCCCAGCGAGTAGATGTCCGCTCGATGGTCGAAGTCCTTGGCACCCATTGCCTGTTCTGGGGCCAGGTAATCCACCGAGCCCAGCAGTTGCTGTTCGCTAGAGTCCTTTTCGGCCTTGCCTGGGTCCTGCAACCGGCTCATGCCCATGTCAACGATCTTGATGACACCCTTCTCGTTGAGCAGTAGATTCGACGGTTTGATGTCACAGTGGACAATCTTGCGGTCATGGCCATGCTGCAGACCTTCGGCCGCTTGGCGGGCGTAGTCGGCGGCTAGGCTGCTTTCCAGCGGGCCTTGCTCCTCGACGACTTCCTTGAGGTCCTTACCCTCGATGAACTCCATCACAAGGAAGAACCGTCCACTCTCTTGGTCGAAGCTGTACGCCTGACAGATGTTGGGATGATCGAGCGCAGCGATAGTTCTCGCCTCGAGCAGGAATTGTTCGAGGGCCCCGGGCGTGTTCCCGAACTCCCGCGAGATGGTCTTCAGGGCCACCCGGCGATTCATCGTAGTATGTTCGGCCAGGAAGACGCCGCCCATCCCGCCGCGCCCCAGCAATCGGATCAAGCGGTACTTGCCCAGATAGAAGGAGCTGCGCCCGGCGACGAGTTGGGCCCCTTGCCACTCGGAAATGAACCCCGCATCGACCCATCGCTTGGCGGCATCGACCGGCTCGTCCTCCGACTGGACGGCAGCCCGAGCTTGTTCGAGTTGCTTGCCCTCAAGCAGTTCGCTCTTCTGGAGCAGGTCAACAAGTTCTTCGGTTGAGGTAACCACCATCGTCTCCCTCATGCCACTGACAAGACTGGTCCGAGGCGACTATTGGGCGAATTTTCAGTCTACCAGGCCCGACGCTCTTCCGCCAGTGACAGGACGTGGCCACCGCGCAGATCTTGCCCATTTGCCACGGGCTTGTCTGCTGCTGCCCTATGCGGCAAGTCCCTGGGCAGCTTTATCTCCGAGAATCCACAATGTACGTCCAACGCGAGATAGTGAATCGTCATGCCTGGGTCTCCTTGGGGTTGTAGTATCGAATGCTGTGAACACCCGAAATGTAACAACCTTGAGGCCCCGGCTTCCGAGATCTTCACACCGCTGAAGTTCTTGAGTTCACAAAAAGTGCTTGGGGCCGACGAACCGACGTACCTATCGACTCACAGTTGGGTGACTACGATCGCTAAAGCAACGTGCCGTTTCAAGACGGATACTTGTGCTATGTGGGACCCACCCGTCTCGAGCGCCCGCGAACATTCAGAGAACAGTATTAATGGGGGGCTGCATTTACAGGTTTGTCATAACGACCCGATACATCCTACTGTTCTTATCCTTACTCGCCTTCTCCGCAAAAACCGCCGTCCAACCGGGATTCTCTTTTTCCGCCAGTGCCATCAGGACAAGGGTCGTCCCTTCTGAGGGTAACATAGGGCAGTCATTATTGCCGATTGGTGGGGAATTGCAAGGGACGGCAGCAAACGCAAAAAAAGGCCGTGCTGGGAGGCATGACCGCCGACAACGGCATGCTCGGCTCGGATTGGGAGTTCTCGCCCATAACCGGATTCTACCACGGCGGGGCGGGCGGGAGCAAGCAAGGTATTCGTGCCCTCACCTCGATCCTGCGGGGCGATAGGGAAAGGGCTATCATGTACCGACCTGGGCAACGCAGCGCGACACCCGCCTTCCACGAAAACCCACACGCGAGGCAGGTAATCTTAACGTCTCCCAACGCACTCGCGGGCAGTCCGGCAGGCCCGGCTAGAACGGGGCGATCGTCAAGATTGCGGCCACCACC
>Ga0180432_10007157_pt1 | contig 14265 bp, 22 predicted proteins | sample SS_ome_10_FD_132414 | JGI IMG/M metagenome (GOLD analysis project Ga0180432, IMG submission 132414) | Hypersaline lake sediment archaeal communities from the Salton Sea, California, USA - SS_1_MS_2 metaG | ecosystem: Environmental > Aquatic > Non-marine Saline and Alkaline > Hypersaline >... | reverse complement strand
GTGATACTGATGTCAAGCTCATTATTCACTCCTGTTGGCGTTGCTTATGCCGGCACATCAGAAGGTTTCCCTGCAAACAATTCCGCTGTATCTGTACCAGGGATAATAGTAGGAATAGATGATTATGTAATCAGGGACCTTAATGAACTGGATGCTGCACTCATGATAATCGGCCCACATAAAACCATAAACCTAAAGACCATGATCCTTGACGAGGAAGGCAACCTGATAAACCAGAGTTATATTCTGCAAACTGTTTGCGATCCTGAAGATGAGACTTGTGAAGATGGATACATTGGAATTCTATTCTATCCGTCGAACGCTAACGTGCGTGAGCTTAACGCTGGTCTGGATTCCTTTGCGGGCGCTATAGAATTCATAATGGGTCTGTTCGCTTTTGTATTTATAATAAACTTCCTTATAGGGGCTTTCAACCTGCTTCCTCTCGGGCCATTGGACGGTGGAAGAATGTACAGAATAGCGCTTGAGAAAATAACACCAAGGTATGCAAATAGCATAATGAGGGTATTGAGTTATTTCATATTGGCTTTGATTCTGATAAGTTTCATACTACCATTCATGAACATGATGGTCTAAGCTAACTTTTATAAACACAATATATAATATGGTATAACGCCTGAGAAGGCACCCGGCAAAACTGGGGAGGTAAATATGACAAACTTTAAAATCGTTGTTTCAGACCCTAAGAGCAGAAAGGGCTACCAGAAAGAGGTAGACCAGAATGCATCAGGACTAAAAGGAAAGAAAATAGGCAACAAAGTTTCTGGGAACATAATGGGACTTCAGGGATATGAACTGGAAATAACAGGTGGTTCTGACAGTGACGGATTCCCAATGCGTGCTGACGTGGATGGGGCTGTAAGAAAGAAAATTCTCCTAACCAAAGGAGTGGGCTTCAAAAGCAAAATAAAAGGCAAAAGGAAGAGAAAATCAGTCAGGGGCAACACCATATCCGCAGACATAGCACAGGTAAACACCAAAGTGATAAAGTATGGCAACCAGCCGATAGACAAACTTCTTGGTGCCAAGGAAGAGAAAAAAGAAGAGGCTCCAAAGGAAGAAGCTAAAGCTGAGAAACCTGCAGAAGAGCAGAAAGCTGAAGAGCCAAAAAAGGAAGAGGCTAAACCAGAAGAAAAAAGGCCTGAAGAGAAAACCACAGAAGAGAAGAAACCTGAAGAGAAAATGGGTGTGAAAGAGCTTGACAAAACAGAAGAAAAGAAAGAAGATGCAAAGTAATTCTACACGATAATGAAAGTTTCTAAATTTCTAATACCGCTTGACATCTTTTTTACCCTTCTTTAACCAAGCATATAATCTTGATAATTTGAAGAATCCTTCATTGCCGTGACTCCTGAACATTGTATTAAAGCAGCTGGTGCATAGGTAATTTTTAATTAAAACACCGGATTCTGTATCTTTTACTCTTATAATGTATCTGCCATCAACAACGTCTTTGCAAATAATACAAAACTTCATTTTATCCATTCAATGATCACCAAGAATCAAAACCAGCACATATCCCAATAGGGGCATTTGTGCCCATTAAATTTTCTAATGCAACAATCCTTGCATATTCGAGCTCCTTTAGGGTTGTGTTTTGCGCATTTCTTTACTGCAGTTTCTCTTGAGCAGTCATGGCACTTCAAGGTATACACCTTGGGCTATGCTTACCCATAAACCCTTATAAATATTTGCCCGGGTTTTCCCACAATACCCCCAGAATTCCAGCAACACAAATATAAGATTTAACACCAAATCTTCATCACAGGTGAAGTTTATGCCAATGAAAAGGATGACTGCCAAGAAAGTCCCAATTTCTGAAATAATGAACGGTGAATGGGTCAAAAAGGAGGGCATGGAGCCCAGTTTTGTAAAGATGGCTTCAGGCGAGAATATCTCCAGGGCAAGAATCCTGGCAACTGTTATTGCCAAGTTTGAGTCCGAAGACGGCAACTTTGGTTCTATAACTCTGGATGATTCAACCGACACCATAAGGGCAAAAGTATTCAAGGACATTGAGCCCATAAAGTCAGTGCAGAAGGGCGACCTTGTGGATGTTGTCGGCAAGATCAGGGAATATAATGAAGAGATCTACATGATACCTGAGATAATAAGGAAGGTTGAACCCAATCTCGAATTACTGAGAAAACTCGAACTTGCCAAGAGGCAGGCAGATATGAAAAACGGAAAGGTTAAACCAAACGTTAATGAAGCCACTGAAAGTGAGATGGAAAGTGGTAAAGCGGGCGAGGATGACAAAGAGATACTCAGGAAAAAGGTCATAATATTTATCGGAGATCACCCGGAAGGTGTCAATTACAATGAGATAACCGACAGCATAAACGCCAAGGAAACCCTTCTCGAGTCGGTCATCAATGACCTGCTCGCAGAGGGTATCTGTTTCGAGCCCACACCAGGCAAGATCAAAAAAATCTGATTCTCTTTTAAGTTTTTCTATCAAGATTAATCATGGCTGATACGGTTATTATCACACCAACAAAAAACAGATCAGACCCAGGAAGTGACACCAATCTTCTAGAAAAGACCATATATTCTGTTAGGAGTCAGACCTTTAAGGATTATGCTCATCTCATAGTTGATGATGATTCGAATGACATGACAGAAGACCTTGTGCACTTTTACATGGAAAAGGATCCCAGGATATTATATCTGCACAGAGATAAATCAAATGATGAAAAACCGAATGCATCATGTGCCAGGAATCTGGGCCTTGCATACGTGTTTGGTTCTAATGACGGCCAATTGACCGCGGGGCAAGAGAGGGAATTAGAACAGGCAGAATTCATAACATTTCTTGATGATGATGACTTATTGCCAGAACACAGTCTTGCTATGAGGAGAGCAGTGATGAAAAAAAACCCTGATCTTGGAATGGTTTATGGTAATGAAATGCTATTCAGGGATAACGGTAATGGCCCTGAAGCTTATAGGAGATTGAGAATAGCTAATCCCAAACCAAGACACCTGAGAAAGAAGATATTGTTTAAACCCAGCTTCCCTCACCTTTCTACGATGTGGAGAAGAGAGGTTGCAGAAAATATAGGTTATTTTGATCCAGATATAGGATTTGGTGAAGACAAAGATTATGTGCTTAGGGGAATAGCAGAGATTATGAGGGCTGGTTGTGGTGTAGCACATATTGATGAATTTGTTTTATTTTACAGGATGCATGATGGAGAGAGACTTTCTACTTTTTACCTTGGAAACGGCCAGAACTTTGAAGAAATGAAAGAGGTTGAAAAGAAAAACATGAGCAGTTTAGATTACAGAATGTTTGTATTAAAACGAGTTTTGAGCAAGCCGCATTCATTTTTACCAGAAGCAGTAAAGGTTGTACTAAGGCCGGTCAGGGACTTTGCTGCTAGTCTGTTTCTTCAAACATTTGTGAAAGATGATCTGCAATATAGTGATGACTTTTTGTACAAAATAGAAGATACTGATTCTGATTTCTTGAGACCTATTGATGAACAATGATACAAAACCCTATAAAATTTCGCACCAATTGTGAAACATGATTACAAGACTTAAGCTAAAGAACTGGAAGTCTCACCTTGATTCTGAGTTCAACTTTACAGACGGTGTGAATGCTCTAATTGGCATCATGGGCTCTGGTAAGAGTAGCGTTACCCAGGCTGTTTGTTTTGCGCTTTTTGGTACCTTTCCCGCACTCCAGTCAAGAAGGATAGGGCTTGATGATCTTATTATGAAAAAGCCATCGGCAAAGAAGCATTGCGAGGTAGAGCTTGATATCAGGGTTGACGGCAAGGACTATGCCATTAAGCGTGTTATTGAGGCCGGTAAGGGCACAACCAGTGCAGAGATACTTGAGGACGGCAAGGTTCTTGATGAAACCTCACAGGCCGTTACCCGAGCTGTTGAATCAATAATCCAGATGGACTACGAACTCTTTGCAAGGGCTGTATATTCCGAGCAGAACGGGCTCGATTATTTCCTCCGTCTGCCAAGAGGCAGTAGGATGCAGCAAATTGATAAAATGTTGAAAGTTGATAGATTCGAAACTGCAAGGTTGCAGACAGTTGCCATTTCGAATGATGTAAAAAGGGGGCGGGAGGAAAAGCTGCGCATGGTATCTGATCTGGAAAAGGAGGGCCTTGACGAAAAAGCACAGATCCTTGAAAAGGAAATTTCTAACATTAACAAGGAAAGAGCAACCATTAAGGTAGATCTTGAGGCCATCCAAAAGCAAAAATCTGTTGCTGAGAGCGGCCTGAGCTCTATTGAAGCCAAGGAAAATGAACTCAATGAGAACAAACAGGAACTTCAGGGCATCAGATATGCAAGTGAAGAGGTTAAGCAAAGCATTGAAGCAAAGAAAAAGAAGTTGGAAGAATTTGGTGATACTGCTGCTAAGAGCAAGCAACTGGATACAGAAATTCAGAACCTGAAGAAGGATTTGGAAAATGTCAATTCCAAGGTCATGACATCACGGGACCAAATTGCCTCGATAAATACAGAGATCAAGCTCATAGGAGACAGCCTAAAAGACCTTGAGGCTGTCAAGGCAAAGTGCCCTGTTTGTGAAAGTGACGTAAGCGAGGAGAAGAAGGCCTCACTGGTTTCAAACAGAAAAACAAAGGAAAATAAGCTCAGGGAAAAGGCCAATACCATTGCAACAGATGTAGAGAAACAAAGCGCGAGAAAGTCTGAGCTGGAAAGTGAAATCAGAAGCAAAGAGCTTGAGCTTGAGAAACTGAAATCCGTTTCAGGAGAAGCTGAACTGCTTAAAGAGCTTGAAGCAAGAGGCCAGGCGTATGTCAAGCGTGAACAGGCTCTGAGCAAAAAGCTCGAAGAGCTTGAGACAGAGCTTGCCAAAATAGACCTTAAAGAATTGCGTGAAAAGCTTAGGGAAATAGCAGCAAAAGAAAGTGAAGCTGCAACCAAACTCTCAGGTATGAACGAAAGGTTATCTGACAAGCAGGCCATACTCGATGACCTGAAGGAAAGGAAGGGTATAATAGAAAGGTACAAAAAAGAAATAGAGCAGGATTCTGATATATATGAAAAGCTTGGCGGGTTTGTGAAAGTTCTGAAAATGACCCAGGAACAGCTAAGATCTGAGTTTTTGAAGACCGTCAATGGGTTCATGGAAAGTGTCTGGAAAGAGCTCTACCCATATGGTGATTTTGACAGTGTGCGCCTGACTATTTCAGAAGGTGATTATGTTCTTCAGCTTAAGGAAAGGAGTGTTGGAAACGAGGAATCATGGATTTGGGTAGACGGAATTGCCTCAGGTGGGGAGAGATCAATGGCCTGTCTCGCTCTGCGCATAGCCTTCTCCATAGCTTTCATCCCGAACCTTAAGTGGCTTATTTTGGACGAGCCCACGCACAATTTGGACGCAAATGCCATAGAGCAATTCTCTACCATTTTAAGGGAAAAAATAGACCAATTCGTAGATCAGGTCTTTATAATCACCCATGAAGAGAGGATTTCAGAGTCTGTCGGGGGCACTGGGTCACTATACCGTTTGGAAAGGGACAAAGAAGCTAATGAACCGACAAGAATAAAAACAATATAGTTTTTACCTTGCACCTTCTACCTCAAGCGCAAGCGGTGATTAATATAGTCTTTTCCGTAGACGCTCATAAGCCCTTATATGAGTTAACCACTTCCCCAAGGGCTAAGGCTTAGCCCAACTTATTATCTGGTGTATAATGTTAACTGTAAAAGGGTCTTATCTTGCACCTTCGGCTTCCCTCTCGAGTCTGTTCTTTTCAGAGACGGCAAAGGCCTTGGTGTCTCCTGATGCTGCTGCAAGGAGTTCGTCTGCTATGACTGCGGAGAGCTTCATTTTGTTCTTGAAGTTCTTTTTGTATATGCCCTGTGTAAGAAATCTAAGAGCAAGGGCAAGCCGCCTTCGAGGGGATACTATGACCGCTTTTCTTGCTATAATGCCGCCAAGTCTGTAGGAAGCAACTTCCTCAATAATGGCGCTGTTTTCAATGGCGCTTACAAGTACCTGAACAGGATTTTTGTCTGTTTTCTTTTCAATTATATCAAAAGCGTCTTTCATGGATTTGTAAAGAATTTCACTGTTCTTGGGGCACTGGCCTGATGTTATCTGGTGTTTCTTGCCCCTATGTCCGGGCACTCTGAGCCTGTTAATGAACCTCTCAACAATGTTCATCTTGCTCTTGTGGAACTCTGTGCTTGAATGCCTTCCATAGGTTTGCGGGATTATCACGGGCTCAAGGTTAATTATGCCTTTAAGCCCTGCATCTTCCACATTAACCTGCGATAGGTCCCATTTGTTGAATAATAAAAGTTTTTGATCCATATTATACACCTTGCACTTTATGATGATGCCTTATACATATAATTTGTGAAATAAGGCATTTTATCATATCTATGCTCCCTTAGGTTTGTCCTTTTTACCCTTTAACATCTCGTTAAGGCTTACACCATTCACAGCAACTACCTTGTACTTTATGCCATGCATAGAACCAACAGCTCCGCCCTGGGAACCACCAACTCCCTGTATGGTTACTTCATCGTGTTCATCTATGAACTTAATGGCATTGGTTCCTGGCACGAATGCCGTGACCTGTATGCCGTTTTTGACTATCTGGGCCCTGACAGCCTTGATTATGCCGGAATGTGGCTGCTTTTGTTCCACGCCCTTTTTCTTAAGAACAATTGCCCTTCCGCTTGGGGCACCGTGAAGCGGGTCCTTTTTCCAGAGCTGAAGCATTTGTCTCTTTTTTTGGCTAGATTTCCATCTGTATTTTTTCCTTTTTTTCTTCATCTGCCTGGCTGAAAACTCACCCATAGATAGCACCTTGCATTCAATGATAAAGACAATGCTAACACATTGTCAAACTGATTATGATCTGTTTATTTCAATATACTGTGGTTTGCAATATACGATTATAGCAAAGAATATTTAAAAGCGTTGTATAGTCAATATCTGTGTTTAGTGCCTACTGCTACTGAAATCCAGCAAAGGCCTGATATCAGGAAGAAAATTAGGGCAACTAACAGGGCAAGGTAATATGAAAGCTCTGAGACGCCTATGTTGAATTCGAGATTTTGCACAACCCATACCCCAAACAGTAGAAAAAGCCCGCCAACTATCCACGTGGCTATTAGTTTGACGCTCAAATCCAACACCTATCCAACGCATTATAAGTCGAAGACCATATCTCACATAGTCGGATTATTTTATATTTTGGCGATTTTCTTTTTGAACTTTTCTGCCTTTTCAGCCAATATATCTGCTGCCCTGCCTACAATGTATGCGGGTTCCAGGCCTGACACAGACTCAACATTGAAAATAAACTTGCCCGGAACACCAACAACCTTAAGTCCATCGCAAACTTCTTCACAGGATCTGCAAAGGTCACAGTTTTTTGGATCTTTGATATAGGGTGTTTTGCCCTTGAGTGCTATAACGCCTTTCGGGCATGAGGCAACAACTTTTCTGGGGTCACTGCAGCTGTTAACCTTCATTTCAGGATAATATTGATAGGAAGCTATTGCTGCTTGGTGTTTGGCATGTTGCACACCAAGTCCAAGCCTTGCCACAGCGTCCATTTTCACTGAATGATTTTCGAGAAGCTTAACTATTGGGAAATTTGGGTCTGTTGGTTTAACTGCTTTGTTTGAGGATACCATGTCACCAGAATATACAACCCCGGAACCTGCTTTTTCAAGGCTAAAGGCAACCTGGCACAAAGGGCATCCTTTTCCGCCACATTTACAGTCTTCTGCAAAATTAAATTTGTCCGGATCAAACTTGATGGGTATCAGACCCATCCTATGGGCAACGGTCTCGTCAAAAAGGATCGAGCTGTTTTCACGGATGTCAACCCATTGTATGGCCATGGTAGGTATCTCAGATATCATAATCCTTCTAAGGGCATTGGCAAGAGCGGGTGTTATACCTTCAGCTATAAAACTTATCTTGTCTCCTTTTTTATTCAGAATCTGTATTTTCATCTTAACCTCAATTTTTTAATCGAACAGTGCCTGCTCAATAATTCATTAAGCGCCTTTATATTGCTTCCGTTCTTTCCAATCACAGTAACTTTGTCCTGGCTTGGAATGGTTATCATCATAGTTCCATTATTACTATCAATGTTCTTAATATTTGGTATTAGGTTCTTTATCAATATCTCTGGGTTATTTGAATATCCGAATACCTTTACTGCCTTTCCCGTATGTTTTCTAACATCCTTGATATTAGAGCCGTTCTTTCCAATTGCAAAACCTATCTTTTCAGGATCTACCAAGAAATATGCACATTTATCAGTGATCAAGCAGTCCTTTGGCTGAACCTTGGTAAGGCGTTCAAATAACGCTATTGTCCTTATTGTTTCTGTTCCTAATTTTACTGTCATCATACACCTGCTTAATATTTACAGTACCTTTGCTTTTATTTGTTTTTGATCATTTTTTTATTGCTGTGAGCAAGATTTTAAAAGGTTTACCGCAAAACTCACCTAACTGTGCGGAATTGCCATTGAATTTTTCCACATCAATCCCAGAGATCTCTACATAGTAGTCCAGGTCTTTTAGCAAATTTTCTGGCACATTGGTTGCGTGGAAAACGCTTGTTACCAAACCCTTCTTAATGCTCTTGATAACGGTTCTGGTCCCTATAACCAGGTTTTGGTTTTTCTGGGCGTTTTTTATTTTCTGTTCTATAGGGTTTGCTTTGGTTTTTATTGTTTTTTTAGCTGTCTTCACAGACTTAGTTTTGGTTACTGTTTTTTTGACAGCCTTGGTCTTAGTCACCTCTGGTTTAACTCTTTTAGTTGTTTTCTTGTTTACTTTCTTAGCCTTTGCAGGCTTTTTAGTATTTTTTGCAGCCATAGATATCACCTAATACACATAACCCAGCAATTTGCCCCCTATGCCATCCTTCTTGGCCTTGTGCTGGTCAACTATACCCCTTGAGGTTGTTATTATAAGAATACCGACATTGTTAGCGGGAAGAAACCTTTTCTCCCATTTTATGAAATCATCCCTTTTCAATGAAGACCTTGGCCTTATGACATTGCAGTTGTTTATCTTGCCGATAAGATTTACACTGAATTTACCGCCTCTGCCGTCATCTATGAATTTGAAGTCGCCGATATACTTATGCTCCTGCATTATACCAAGTATGCTCTTTATGATCTTTGAAGCCGGAACTATACATTCCTTCTTTCCTATTGATTCCATGTTCTTAATAACACAGAACGTGTCTGCAAGTATGTCATGGCTCATTAAATCACCTAACTATATTTCTTGAAACCAAGCTTTTCTGCCTCCTCTCTAAAACATTGTCTGCAGTACAATAGTCCGTAGCTTCTGATTATGGCACCTGTCCTGCCGCACTTGCGGCATTTCCTAACGTTCTTGCCGAACTTCCTTTTTTTGGTTTTGTTAAACTTTTCGAATTTGGCAAGTTTTTCGGGCTTCTTCAATATTTGTTTTCTGACTTTCTCGTAGCTCATTCTTCAACCTCTGTTACGTTTATGCCGAGTTTTTTTTCGGCAAACTCTATGGCTTCTTCCTTAGTTATAAGTTGTGATTTTCCAATCTTAGAAGGCCTAATTTTTCTTTTTTTAACCCGGAATCCGGGTTTGGTAAGAGTGACACTGACATCCAAGCCAAGCATACCGATATCAGGATCATAACTGGTTCCCGGTATGTTAATATATTCTGCAACACCAAAAGAGAAATTACCGGTCTTGTCGAACTGATCTGGCTTTATTTTGTTCTCAACTGCATGAAGCATTCTCTTAAGAATCTCCATTGCTTCATTGCCCCTGAAAGTCACCTTAACGCCAATTTGTCTGCCGCCTGGCCCAAAAGTGCTTCTCTTATGGGTGCTTGTCGTAACAATCTCTTTGCCCGATATAGCCTCGAGCATCTTTTTGCAGTTTTCGAGTTTGGGTCCTGGCTCACCTGCTCCCATATTAAGGGTAACCTTTTCCAATCTCACTTTTGTCATCGGATTCTCGCTCATTTCTTACCTCCTTTAGGTTTTGCCGCAGGCTTCTTTGGTTTTGCAGGTTTTTTAGTCTCTTTTACAGGTTTTGTAGCAGTTGGTTTCACTTTCATGCCGGTTTTAACTGTGCCAGGGAAAACATATTCAATAAGAGTCACAATTTCTTTGCCCTTGCTCTCCATTATAACAACGCTCTTCTCGAGCATGCTCTTTTTCCTCTTGATCTTCTTTATAGTACCTTCTGTGCCCATGTTTCTTCCTGCAATTATGAATGCAGGGCTTCCCTTTTCAAAGGCATAGTGTTTGACAATTCTTTGGTTGGGTATCTCTATGACCAATGAATCGCCGCATTTGTAGGCAGATTTCTTTCCGATTATAACATTCCTTCCGTCATGAAGATTAAGCTGATGAAGGCCTCCCTTGAGAACGGTTTTGCCCTGGATTCTGCATAGCTTGGCATTGGACTCTTCAGCAGATATATTCTCGAACTCCAGCCTCCTTTCACCCGGAATTATTCTTAGGTATTTCTTGGTTTCTGGTATCTCTATAACATCCATAAGTCCGACAGGGAATTTGGGCTCTTTTCTGACTTTTTTGTCAACCATTATCTTGCCTGCGTTAAGTATGCTTTTGGCTTCTTTTGAGGTCTCGGCTACGCCAAGAATTTCCCTAAGCACTATTTGCAGTGGTATTGACCTGCCAAGTGCATGGGCTCCGGGCATTGGTCTGACTACCCATGTTTCCTTTTTCCTGGCCAGTGGCCAGCTCTTCGGCATTGCGTATCTCTTAAGATGTGCCATAACAATCACTTCTTAGTCTCAGGCTTTTCAGTCTTGGGTTTGGCCTTGACTTTCTTAATCACACTCTTCCTCTTCTCCCTTTTTGACCTTCTTGGCTTCTTTACTCTTTTCTTTTTAACGGTTTCTTTCTTTTTCTTGACGGGTCTTTTGGCTTCTTTTTTCTCCACTTTCTTCGCAGTTTCTTTGGGTTTTTTTGCTTCCTTGGCCCTGTCAAAAACCTTCTGCCTCTTTTTGTCGTCAAGCTTGAGTTTGGTTATCCTGAGGTTTGATGGATCAAAAGATTTAAGAACATCAGAACCGTCCGCTCTTTTGATGTTAATGCCCTCGATGTAGACTTTACATCTGTTGAGATTGACTCTCTCAACATTGCCTTTGGATCCCTTGCTGCCGCCTCTCATTATCTCCACTTCGTCACCTTTTCGCACGGGTATGGATCTCTTGCCGTGCTGCTTTCTGATCTGGGGAGAAAGATTGACTGAAACAAATTTGTGCTTGACATGAAGCGGTGCATTATATCTGTATTTTCTCTGTTTCCTTACCTGCTTGCTGCTCACCCATTCACGCGACCATTTCTGTTTCATCTAAATTTATACCTCCTCTGCATATGGAATGAAAAAACCAATGAATTTGTTTATATCACCGCCAGCTCTCATAACATGTTTCAGGCCATTAGTGAAATCACTATATAATTCTGGTTTTATCCTAAATGTCCTGTCACCATCTCTGAAATATATAATACTTCCAAGATGTATTTGATATCTGTCTGTTTTTATTGTTGTTGGTTCTATCATACCATCACCTAAACTACCTTAGCTCCCGGTTCTACTTCTTTATTTGGGTGCAGGAGCACGCAATCATCATCAACATCAACTGCCAAGATCATACCCTGGCTCTCGTGTCCCTTGAAGAACTTGGGCTCAAGGTTGAACAGGAACGGGCATTTCTTGCCTTCAAGCTCCTCAGGCTTGTAAAACTCCGCAACGCCTGCAACTATTTGCCTTTTCTCAGAACCGAAATCAACCTGCATCTTCATCAGCTTGTCGGTCCCCTCTGCCCTCTCAGCCTTGATTATCTTGCCTATCCTTATGTCCATTTTCATGAAATCACTGAAACCTATTGTCTCGCTCATAATCACACCACTATGCTTGCGATTTTTCCAACTGTGGGAAATCGCTCAACCACCTCACGGGCTATGGCGCCCTTTATCTGGCTGCCTTTAGGCATGTTTTTTTCATCAATCAGAACAGCAGCATTGTCCTCAAATTGTATGCTTAATCCATTGGGCCTTTTGTATGGCTTTTTCTGTCTGACTATGACCGCCAGGAAGGTCTGTTTCCTTACTTTCTCTGTGCCCTTTTCAACTCTGCACTTTACAACACCCGCCACACCAGTAGATGGAATAGTTCTCCTAACTCCCTTATAACCCCTGACACTTATTATCTGCAAAAGTTTGGCTCCACTATTGTCCGCGCAATTCAGGATTGCACCAACAGGCAATGCCTTAGTTATCTTGGTGCTTATGGCTTTCATTTATTTTCCTCCACTTCTTTGGGTTTTGCAGACTTTGCGGCGTTTTTAGACACAACTACAAAGCTCTTGGTCTTTGATATGGGTCTGCATTCTGCTATGACAACCCGATCACCCTCTCTTGCATGGATGCAAGGAGGATTATATGCAGTAACCCTGGTATTCCTTCTTTCAAAACTCTCGTATTTTGGAATGATTTTATGGTAGCCCCATTCAACAATAACTGTGTTGTGGGCTTTGGCAGACCTAACTATGCCTGTAAAAATTCGACCCCTGACTGGCAATTTGCCGTGCCATGCGCATTTGGAATCCTCACATTTCTTCTCTGGCGCTTCAACATTGATACCTATTGATTTCTTCATAAGGTTACACCTTGATTCGCTGTGCTGTTACCATAAAAGTAGAAAGCTCTTCAGCCTCTCTACCTTCGCTATGCCAAAGCATAACGGTGGGTAACTTAGCTATATCTATTTACATATACAGCATGATTTAAATATGTTATCTACAACCATATTTATGAAATATCCTGTAACCTGGATTGTTTTTGACTGGGATGGTGTGATAAGCGATAGCTTTGATCAAGCCTATGCAAGCAATATGAGAATCTTAGATTTATTTGATAAAAAAACCATGACACTCGAAGTTTATCGCAGGGAAGCCAAACCATCAATGGTAGGATTTATGAGAGACCAGGGCATAACAGCATCAGATGACTCATTAATTGCCATGCACCAAGCCATTTATAAGCAGCTGGTTAATGAAGGTATATTTCCAACTGTTTATCCCGGTGCCCGAGAAGCCCTTCAAAAGGTACATGATATGGGAAAACCTATGATTGTTTTAAGTGCTCATCATAGTGATAACCTCCTTGAAGAAGCTATGGGCTATGAGGTTGATGGAATGTTTGAGGATATGATTGGTAGTTGCAGAGACAAAGAGCATGGTCTAAAGCAACTTTGTAGAAGTAATGGCCACAATCCAACTACTGGTATCTATGTTGGAGATACAATAGGTGATATTCAGGCTGCAAGAGGGGCTGGTATGCTTTCAGCAGCAGTATGCAACGGCTATCAAGACAGGAATACACTCATGCATGAGAACCCAACTCTGCCTCTTTTGGATTCAGTAACAGAACTTCCAAACTGGATAAGATAAACGCTTCAGGCTACCACTTCTTTAGTTTCTTCTTAATCCTGTCCTCGGGACGGGCGACAAGTAGCTTGCCGTCGATTTTTACCTTACCACCCTCATCTGTGGTAAAAACAAAAGTGCATTGGTTCTTGGCAAAGCTTTTCTCTTCGCCAACACTGGTTTCGATCATGATCATGTTCCTTGTCTCATTGACAACTTTACCCTTTACACCAACAGCCTCAGAATTTGTGGATTCAACTATCTCAACATCCAGGCCAATAAGTTCATGCCTGACAAGGTCTTTTGGTTTAACCATGTTTACGCCATCCTATCTGTAACGGAGCCTGACTTATTCTATTGGTTATGTCAGGCAATTTCTATCATGCTTTACAATCTCTGACAGAGCCAGATCTAGCCCTACCTAACCTCAATTTGCTCTTCGGGGAAGCCCAGTTTTATCAGAATTTCCTTTACTTTGCTCTTATGGTTACCCTGGAGCTCAATTTCATTGTTCTTAATGGTTCCACCGCAGGCAAGCTTGGTTTTAAGATCTTTCAGAATTTTCTTTATGTCAATGTCTTTGCTTATACCGCTCACAACAGTTGTTAGCTTGCCAAATCTTCTTTTTTCGGCATATATTTTTATTTTTTCTTTTTCTTTTACCAGGGTTTCACAAGTGCATATGTCTTTGGGCAACCCACATTTAGGACATATTTCAGCCATTCTTTGATTCCTTAACCTCTTTTTCTTTTTTAATCGATAGAATCCTTGCGATTATTCTTCTAATCTCCTTTATCTTTCCAGGAG
>Ga0180432_10007156_pt1 | contig 14269 bp, 15 predicted proteins | sample SS_ome_10_FD_132414 | JGI IMG/M metagenome (GOLD analysis project Ga0180432, IMG submission 132414) | Hypersaline lake sediment archaeal communities from the Salton Sea, California, USA - SS_1_MS_2 metaG | ecosystem: Environmental > Aquatic > Non-marine Saline and Alkaline > Hypersaline >... | reverse complement strand
GCTAGGTGCTATGCGCACACTGTTTTTTCAAATACCTTTAAAAACCATAAATTAATTCTAAGCAGTATGGTAGAACTACTAGCGCCAGTGTCAGACAGAGTAATGCTTAAGGCAGCAATAGATGCAGGAGCAGATTGTGTTTATTTTGGACTGCAGAAGCTGAATATGCGAGCTACTGGGAAGAATTTTACAATGGAAGAACTGCCAGAGATTGTTAAGCAGTGCCATGATAGTAAGGTTAAAGTTTTCTTGACAGTCAATACTATTGTTTATGATAATGAATTAGGTGATGTTGCGGATGTAATTGCAGGAGCTAAAGCAGCAGGAGTTGATTATGTTATTTGCTGGGATATGGCAGTTATTCATGAATGTAAAAAACAAGGAATGGCATTTCATATCTCAACACAGGCAAGTATTGCAAATTCAAAAGCTGCAAAATTCTACAAAGAATTAGGTGCAGAAAGAGTTGTTTTAGCAAGAGAGTGTACTTTAGAGCAAATAAAACAAATAATCAAAGAATCTGGCATAGAAGTTGAAACTTTTGTTCACGGAGCAATGTGTGTATCTGTTTCTGGAAGATGCTTTACATCACAACACTTGTTTGGGAGGTCTGCGAATAGAGGAGATTGCCTGCAGCCCTGCAGAAGAGAATATAAAATCATTGATGAAGATAATAAAGAATTAATCTTAGGGGAAAATTATGTAATGTCTGCGAAAGACCTTTGTGCAATGCCATTTGTTGACAAATTAATTGAATCAGGAATAACCTGCTTTAAGATAGAGGGCAGAGTGAGGAGTCCTGAATATGTTAAAACAGTTGTGTCTGCTTACAGAGAAGCAATTGATGCTTGTAAGGATGGAAAGTTTAACAAAGAATTAATTGATAAATTAGTTGAAAAACTTAAGACTGTTTATAATCGAGAATTTTCAAAAGGATTTTATTTTGGAATGCCAACTGCAGATGATTTTACAGATACCTATGGCTCAAAAGCAACTACAAAAAAAGTGTATGTAGGTTATGTCAAGAATTTCTACAAACAACCTTCTGTGGCAGAAATAAAATTAGAGGCAGACAAAATATCTCTAGGTGATAAAATAATGGTTCAGGGACCTACAACCGGGGTGCAGGAACAGATTGTGGAATCAATGGAAATAAACAAAAAGTCTGTAAAAGAAGCTGAAAAACGAGATGTGGGGATAAAACTTAACTTTCCTGTAAGACCAAATGATAAAGTGTTTAAGATAGAATCAAAATGAAAAGTCAACTTCGTATTCTGTACTGCCTAACATAACAGAACCCATTCCTTGACCAATTTTATAAGAAGCATCATTCATTGTTTCAATAACTGCTTCGAAAAAACCAGTCTTTTCCTGGAATTTCTTAAATGAAACAGTCAAGTTCAATTCTTTTTCTAAAAACTGCTTAGCATCTTCAGTAGTTCCAAGCTCGTCAATCAAACCAAGCTCTTCTGCTTCAAAACCCATATAAACATAACCATTAGCAAGTTTTTGCACATGATCAACATCTAGTTTTCTGTTTCTTGCAACTTCATTGATAAAAATTTCATGAAGTCTGTCTAATTTAGACTGTATCAACGTTCTTTCTTCGGGAGTCATCTGTTTATATGGAGTAGTCATATCCTTGAACTTGCCTGCAACCAAGCGTTCATAAGTAACATTATAATCTGTTAATAATCCTGAGAACTCAAGATAAGAAGACCTTACGCCAATAGAACCAACAGTTGAAAGCCTGTTAGCAAAAATAGTATCTGCAGAAGAAGCAATCCAGTATGCTCCAGAATTGCCCAACTCATGAATTACTGCAATGGTTGGTTTTTTGGCTTTCTTGACAGCATCTGCAATTTCTACAGTGCCAACTGGTGTTCCGCCAGGACTATCAATGTCTAACCAGATTGCTTTGATATTATCATTTTTTTCAGCGTCTTGAATCCATTTGACAATTGTTGAAGATTTAGTTCCTGTTGGTGACATAATGCTAGACATACTTGAAGTAGATATCGGGCCTTTGATAGGAATGTGAGCTACATTGCCAGTAAGAGTTAATGGTTCTCCTACAAACCAAGAAATTGTGCTTACAAAGATTAATAATACAAATGTGAAAATCATAAGACTAATCAGCATTCCAAAAATCGCACCAATAGTTCTGATGAATCTAAGGAAATCAAATCCTCTTTTTTTAGCCATACTTGAATAAATTAGAATTCTGGTTTATAAACTTTTTCTATTTTAGTACATGAATAGCACGCTTCGTTTTGCATCTGCTTTTGATTATGTCCAGATTTATGTTAAATCGCAATGTATATTTGAGAACTTCGCTAGGTGCTATTCCTGTATTTATTTTAAATGCTCTGTGAGGTAATCTACTTCTTTCCAGAGTTCTTCTGCAGACTTATTGCTATCCCAGTCTGGCATAATGTTCAATTCTCCAGTCATAAGATGAGTGACCCAGCCCTCTAGCAAAGAGATATATTGTTCATGAACGTGATCTGCATCGCTTGCTGCATCAGGACCAATATATTCATTGCCTGCGCAAAAAGAACTTTTTCTAACAGCGATGGGGAGACAGTGTGATAAAAGCATACCTCTAAATTGTCTTAAAACAACCCTGCCTTCTAAATCTAAAGTGAGTGTGTTATTAACGTTGTCATTGCCCATTGCAATTACTGATTTTACTTCTTGCTGTGTGAATTTATTTGGTTTTGTGAATCTGTAAATCACTGGATGGATATATACTCTTTGAGCTATTTCATGCAGAGTTCCGCCTTCTAAATCTTTTAAGGGATATTTTTTCCCATCTATTTCTACTTCATTAGGGAGAGTGCCGATAAATGTTCCTGCATCTAGAAGTGTATTATATAATTGGTCACTTGGTTCTGGACTGTCATCCCTGCAGAATTCTGGGTGATTTTTTGAGAGCGCACTGCTCATGTGTCTCCAATTTCCGTCTTGTTGAAGTCTATATCTTTCCACGCCCAAACCTAACTGTGCTTCAATTCGAAATTTCATGATTGTTTATAATTAACCGTAACTTATAAAGTTTATTATTCAAAGCAAAAGCCTTATAAATACTCCTCATAAACGTATATTTATGGGTAAAAAGCCAGTAGGCAGGAAACCGCAGCATAAAGGACCTGCATTAACTAAAGAACAAGAAGAACAGCAAAAGCTAGAGATGATGAGGCGAACGCCTCTGCCAAGACCGAATCAATTAGTAGGAATATGTGAGCAAAGAGTTGGCGGTTCAAGAATGAAAGTTAAATGCATGGATGGCAAAACAAGAATCTGCAGAATACCTGGCCGGCTAAAAAGACATCTTTGGATAAGAGAAGGTGATGTTCTACTAATAGAGCCTTGGGAACTAAGTGCAGAGACTAAAGGCGATGTTGTATTCAAATACAGACCAATACAAGTACATGCCCTAAAGAAAAAGGGATATCTAAAAACACTAGAAAGCGAGGAATTTTAAAATGAAAAGAATTTTTATCTTTGCAACAATGTTTTTATTATTAGCAAGTATTGCAACTGCTACTTGCACAGATTCAGACAACGGCCCAAATTATGCAGAACAGGGCAATACTAAAATAATCAGTGGAAAAGAAGATATTTGCATAATCAGCCCTAGCGCAGAAGTGAGAACAGATGCGAGTCAATATCTTAAAGAATATTTTTGTGATAAGAATGATCAAATAGATTTTGATATAGTAGATTGTGTTAGAGAAGGATTTACAGGCTGTGAATTAGGGGAATGTGTTGGAGGCACTGCTGGTGCCAAAGCACAGGATTCAAATTACACACCGCCTGCACCAGAACCATTTTGCGGAGATTCTATTGTAGATGCTGGAGAAGATTGTGATCCAATGAATAAAATGTGTTTTGATGACGATGGCAACATAGGACTTTGCGATGCAAACTGTCAATGCGAAATCAAACTAAAATCAGACAAAACAAAAACAACTTCTACATATAATGATACAACTGATACAGACACTACTGATGTAGTTGTAGATACTCCTGTTGAAGTTGATACAACACCAAAACCTCTGCCTGTTGTTAAGAACGATAAGCCTGATGAAGATAAAATCACAGTAACAATAGCAGACAAAACTGAACCAAAAGCTCCAACTGGATTCTTTTCAAGAATTTGGTCTTGGATAGCTGGATTGTTTAGTTGAACGTCACCACTCCAGAATAGAAATGTTTATATATTCGCTAGATGTCTTTTTCTATTATTAAGGGGGTAAGATAAAAATGGGACTAATACGAACTATAACAATAATATTATTGATATTTTTGAACTTTCTAGGTGCAATGTTCATCGAAACAAAGCTTCAAACCAATTTTACACTAGAACTAGTGTTCATAGTGGTTGGATTGATTTTAGCATTTGGTGTAATCATTGGAATCGGTCTTAATTTGAAATGGGCCTGGCCAATGGCAACAATCATGTTTGCATTATTCTTGGCAAATGCAGTGTTCTTGTATGTTAATCAAAAAGCATTCTTGACATTTGTATTGATGATGTTCTTCAACACAATAGGTCTGTTGATATCTGTAGTGTCAATTGAGGAAGAGGATGACTTTACAGAAGAACAACATCCTGTAGAAACATATGACTTTGATGAAGAACCGCATTCATTTGTGTATGATGTAAGCACAGCACCTAAAAAAACTGCTAAAAAGAAGGCTAAGAAAAAGTCTAAAAAGAAGAAAAAATAATTTTTTTTATTTTATTTACTTTTTATAATATTCTAAAAACACTTTAATTGCCCGTACTGCGTTAAACGGAAATCTAAAACAAGGCAAGCCATGCTCTTCAATTTCCTGCTTTAGTATTTCACTGTATTCGCTGCCTGTTGTTACTGTGATAATCGGCTTTTTCTTTTTGTCATTGAGTTCTTTCAAGACATCAACAATAGATTCTTTCTCAATCAAAGGAGTCTGGGAGAGAACAACTGCAAGGATGATATCAACATTCTTGTCTTTTATACAGGCCTCTAGAGCGAGCCTATAGCGTTCTGTGGTTGCATCACCAAGCAAATCAATAGGATTGTCAATAACTGCAATAGGTGGGAACTTCTTTTTTAATGAATTCTTTAGAGCAGAGCTCATACTGGCCATATCCATTCCTAAATTACTTATTGCATCGCTAGATAAGATACCAAAACCACCGCCATTAGTGACAATCTGAATCTTTCTTCCTTTTGGCTTAAAATTAATCTTCTCAAAAATCTTAACATAGTCAAACACTTCTTCAAGAGTGTGTGCTGTGATTATTCCTGCCTGCTTAAAAACTCCGAAATAAATCTCTGCACTGCCTGCTAGAGAACCAGTGTGGCTCATTGCAGCTTTTTTGCCTGCTTCTGTAACTCCGCCTTTGATAGCAATAATTGGCTTTTTAGCAGAAACCTTTTTACAGGTGTCTAGAAATTTCTTTCCGTCTTTGACACCCTCAACATACAGGCAGATAACTTTTGTGTCAGGATCATTGCCAAGATATTCAATAAAATCAGATTCATCAACATTAATCGCATTACCGTAGCTTACGAACTTTGCAAAACCAAAGCCTTCTTCAGCAGCTAAATCAAGAATAGCACTACCACTTGCACCTGATTGCGAAACAAAAGAGATGACGCCTTCTTTAGGCCGTTTTAATCTGTCTTTTGGGAGAAATAAAGTGTCAATGTGACCTTTAGAGGAATAGACTCCTAAGCAATTAGGGCCAACACATTGAATGTTGTATTTTTGAAGTGCGCTAAGCAATGCTTTTTCAAGCTTAGTGTTGTTAACCTCTTTGAATCCTGCACTTATGATTATAACATGTCGAATGCCTTTTTTGCCGCAATCCAAAACCGCAGAGGGGACAAATTTAGCAGGGACACAAATAATTCCTAATTCTAATTTGCCAGGAATATCTCTTACATTTTTGTAGCATTTATATCCCATTACTTCATCTGCATTAGGATTAACCGGATAAACTTCTTTATCAAAACCTTCTAAGAAATTTCTGAAAATGACATTGCCGACTTTTCCTTCATCTCTAGAGGCACCGATAACAGCAATCTTATTTGCTTTGAAAAAAGTATCTAGATTCATTTTTCACCTTCTTTTGCATACTTTAAGAAATCAGGGTATAAAAATGTTTTGCCTGAGAAATATTTATATACTGCTGGCACATAAAAGGATTTATGAATATACTATTTATTTGCAACCAAAATATGTATCGGAGCAAGACTGCGGAGGATTTGTTTAAAGGTGTTCTTAGTGTAAAATCTGCAGGACTTTATAATAATCCAGTTACTTCTAAACAGCTTGGCTGGGCAGACCTTGTTTTGGTAATGGAAGAAGAGCAAAGAAGAGAATTAAGCAAGAGATTTCCTGCACAATATCTTAAAAAAAGAATATTATCTTTAGATATTCCTGATACGTATACATATAACCAGCCACAACTAATTGCGATATTAAAGACAAAAGTAGAAGCTATTCTGACCACTCTTGAAATTGCTGCATAGCTTTTTTCTTGGATGAGAATATTTTTGTTTCTGAAATAGACATTTCCGGCATTCTTCTTGTGACTTTATACCACTTTTTTTCATCACTTTTGAATTCAATTAAGCTAATTTTCCATATTTTCATGAAATTCATACGCTTTTAATCTTTAATATTTTTTTCTTACAAAAATTCGAAAAGCTTTCGGAAAACGATAAAGAATATGTGGCGTAGTTATCGTTTTTTAATTAGTAAACACCATTATTTGTCTAAGTATTACAGTGTTTACTATTTCGAAGAAATATTTATAAACTCCAACTCAAATGATATAGCCATGCGCAAAAAAGAGGTATTTGCATGGAGCGTGTATGATTTAGCTAACACAGCGTTTTCTGCACTCTTTGTGACATTCTTTTTCCCGCTATATATTAAACAGTACTTAGGGGGGAATGAATTTCAGATAGGATTAGTGTTTGGATTATCTATGCTTTTGGTTGCAGTGACTGTGCCGTTTATTGGGGCATTATCCGACATTCGCAAAAGAAGAATGTCATATATAACTGGATTTACTTTACTTTGCTGCGGCGCAACATACCTTGTTGTTCATTCAAACTTAAAATGGGCTTTGATTTTCGGGTTTATTGCAAATTACTTTTATCATGCTGCATTAACAGTGTATAATGCAATACTTCCAAGAATATCCACAACAAAAAATGTAGGCAAGATAAGCGGAATAGGAGTGAGTGTAGGATACATAGGAACGTTCTTGAGTTTGCTTATGACTTGGGCAATATTACGTTATTATGGCTGGGAAAATATAAATGGAATTAAAGCAATGTTTCCAGCAACTGCAATATTCTTCCTAGGATTTGCATTGATAACATTCTTTATCTTAAAAGATAAAACAGTTCCTACGACCAAACTAAGCAGAGATATACTTAAATCATTTGCAGATGTAAAGAGTACGATACTGCGAATAAAACACCACAAAAATATGGTTTGGTTCTTAATAGCAATGTTCATGTATGTAAATGCAATCAATGCAGTGATAGTGTTCTTGTATCTGTATGGAAGAGCAGAGATTGGATTGACAATAAAATCATTTATGTTGGTTTACATATTATTTTCAATTGCAGCAGCAATAGGCGCTGCACTCTTTGGAAAGATTACAGATTGGATTGGACCTAAAAAAACATTAAGCATTGCAGGAGTGCTATGGCTGATTACATTGATTGTGTTGTTTAAAGTGACTTCTTTAACAACGTTTATTGTTGGAGGAATATTAGGAGGAATTGCATTAGGTGCAGTTTGGACTGCGATGCGGCCATTATTATTGCAGATTGCGCCAAAACAAAAAACAGGACAATTCTTTGGATTTATGGAATTAAGTGATAAGTTTTCAGGAGTAATAGGACCAATATTATTTGGTTTCTTAGTTGTAAGATCAAGTTATTCAATAGCAATCATATCCTTGATTGTATTTTTTGTACTGGGACTGATTGCACTACAAAAGGTGAATAAAAAATGAAAGCATTAACAGAACCAAAAGCTGAAGAGCTGTTATCTAAATATCTTCCAATAGCAAAAAGCATACTTGTGAAAAAACCAGAAGATGGTCAAAAATTCGCAAAACAATATCCTGTGATGCTGAAACTTATATCGCCGCAGGCTTTGCATAAAACAGAAGTTAATGGAATAAGAAAAGCAGATAGTGCAGAAGAACTTGAGGCAGAGTTTAATGACTTGGTTTCTGTTGCAAAGAAGAAAAAATTGAAACTAGAAGGAATCCTTGTTCAAGAACATGTTGAAGGAGTTGAGACAATAATTGGATTAAAAAATGACCCTACTTTTGGACATGTAGTCGTGTTTGGAATTGGGGGCGTATTTGTAGAACTGCTGAAAGATGTCAGCTTTAGAGTGTGTCCAATAACTGAAAAAGATGCAGAATCCATGATAGAAGAATTAAAAGCAAAAGAACTGCTTTTTGGATTCCGAGGCTCAAAACCAGTCAATCTGAAAATCTTAAAAAATGCAATAGTCGCTGTCTCTAAAATACCTGAAAAATATCCTCAAATACAAGAGCTAGACATAAATCCGTTTATGATTAATGATAAAGCTGGCAAAGTAGCAGACGCAAGAATTATTATGAATTAATGCAGGCAGAAATAGGGACAATCCTATTTTCACAAACACATTCTTTACTATAACAAGTGCAGGGAATGCCATCAATAACACAGCCATAACACAGGCCCATCTCGCAATTATCATTAATAGAAGCAACTGCATAAGTCTTGATATTATCAGAAAACAACCCTGCTACTAGGATTGCGCTCAATAAAATCAATGCAAGTATTATTCCTGACCTCATTTTTAAGTATAAAATAAGACTGATTTAATAATTTTGTCTTTTTAAACGCCATTTTGAGCATAACATTTAAATACTTCTTAAAACACTATTAAAGCAGGGGGACAAATATGGCTATAAAGAAAAAATACAGATGTGCGGCATGTAACTGGAAATTTACCAGAAATTTCGCCCCAACACTATGCCCGTATTGTGGTAGAGCGGCAATTGAGGAAGAGCCAGTACAAGACGCAAGCAATATAGTGAGAGAAGTAGAGGAATTAGGACAATAATTTAATTAATTTCTGCAATTCTTGGATAAACATATCACATTCTTCTTCAGTATTATACAGATATAGGCTAGCTCTGATACTACCCAGCATCTTATGCGCATTAAACCAAGAGTGACCGCAATGAGCACCGCTTCTAAGCATTATATTGGCTGCTTCATCAAGCATGATGGCAACATTATGCATTTCTATGCCAGAAACATTAAAACTAAAGATGCATCCTCTGTCTTTAGGGTCAAGAGGGCCAAGCAGTTCAACAGAATCTGCTAGAGCATCTGTTATTTTCTTGTTTAACTTTAATTCATGAGCAGAAATATTATCCAAACCAACTTTTTTCAGGTAATCTGCAGCTGCACCAAAACCCATTATTCCTGCATAATTCTGGAGTCCTGGTTCAAATAAGTGTGGAGCTTTTTCAAATTCACAAGTTTTGTAGGTAGATTCTGAAACAGTACTGCCTCCAACTATGAATGGTTTAAGTTTTGCAAGAGCATCCTGCTTTCCATAAAGTAAACCAACACCGCTTGGACCAAGCATCTTATGTCCTGAACAAGCCATGAAATCAACATCCAACTTTTTAACATCAACAACTTTGTGCGGAGCAGACTGGCATGCATCAAGCATAAACAAACTGCCGTTATCATGCGCTGATTTTATCATCTCTTTAGCATCAATACTAGTGCCGTCTAGATTAGATGTGTGAACCATTGAGACAATCTTAACATCCTTAGTTAGTTTGTCATTCAATGCATCAATATTATTAAATTCTACAACCTCGTGCTTAATTCCTTTTTTGGCAAGCATCTGCCAAGGAATCAAATTAGAGTTATGCTCTTTGTCTGTAGTTATAACTACATCTCCTTTTTTTAAATCAAGAGCATTAGCAACAATATTCAAGGATTCAGTAGCATTTTTTGTAAAAATAATATCTTCTGATTTTTTTGTATTAAATAAACCCTGCAGAGATTTTCTTGCAGAAGCAACACCTTCGTCAACTTTTTTGCCAAGCTTATGCATGCTTCTTTCTCCACAAGCAGGAAATTCTTTGTAGTATTCCATAATTCTGTTGATTACAGGATTAGGTCTGAGACTCTGACAAGCGTTATCTAAATAAATTATAGGTCTGCCTGCTAATTTCTTTTGCAATATTGGGAAGTCTTCCCTTATTTTGTTAATATTAAGACTCATTTTCTGCTTTAGCTAATTCCTCATCAATAATTTTTTCAAATGCTCTTAATGGTTTTGGTCCAATAATAGTTCTTCCATTAATGAAAAATGTAGGAGTTCCATAAACGCCTGCTTTTGCGCCATCTTCAAAATCTTTTGCAATTTCTTCAACATATCTTCCAGATTTCATACATTCATTGAATTTGTCTAAATCTAGGCCTGCTTTTTCTGCAATGCTCTCAATTTGTTTTTCCCGTTCTTCGCCAGTAGATTCTACGCAAACGTCTTGTTCAGTAAACAATAAGTCATGAACATCCCAGAACTTATCTTGCTCTAGAGCACAATTAGCAGCAATATGCAAATCTGCATCGCCGCTTTGTTCGATAGGGAAATCTCTGTAGACAAATCTAATTTTATCGCCATATTTATCTAAAACCTGCTTTACGACATCTTGTGCCTGCCTGCTAAACGGACACATATAACACCCAAATTCAATCATCTCTACTTTTGCATCAGCTGGTCCTAGCGCAGGATCATCATCTGTATCTGGAAGAATAATCTCGCCATCTAATTTAGTGTGTATCTTGGAGAATTGATCTCCTTCTAGTGCGTTATAGATACAAAAACCGCCAGTGTCTTCTGGGCCATAGCAATTGCCGTATAAATAGTAATTATATCCGCCATATGCTGAGTAAGCAAGGCTTGCTATGAATAATATTACAAAGAGCCAAGAGATTATCTCGAAATTCTTGTAGACTATTTTTGCAAGAAATGCATTTTTTCGCATAAGCTTGCCAGTAATCTGGCTCTTTAATCTTTGATCTAGATTAGTTCTGCATTTTCTGAATGTAACTTTTCTAAAAACACAATCAAATGCCTCTGCTGCAAGAGGTCTGTGACTAGCTGAAAAAATAGCTAAAATACTAAAGACCACTAATGCTAAAATACATATCATTAAGACTTAAGAAAAAAGACTGGCTTTTAAATCTTATGGATTTATTAGGTAAACTATTAAATATTATCTTTAAAAAAAGTAATAAAAAAGATAAAAAAAGAGGATTTATTCCTCTGTAGAATTTCCTTCAGAAGTGTCTGTTTCAGTTTCTTCAACACTCTCTGTAGTTGATTCTTCTGTTGTTTCTTCTTTTAATCCAACAATTTCATCAGTTTCAAGATTCTTGTAAACAAGGCCCTGAACAAGATCTAGTTTAGTCAAAGCATACTTGCCATCTTTTTCAATACCGATTTGACTCCACATATCTGGAATAGTTGGGTAATCTCCTAAATCACTTGAAAAGATTACTGTTGGAATAAGCTTGATATCAAAATCCTTAATCAACTGCTTTCCTTCTGTGCTGGATACATCCACGGTCTTATCAATGCCCCAAGACATGCCCATCTGCTGCTCAAACATTTTCTTAAGCTCAGCAGTGTCAAAGCACTCTTCACAACTTGCATCAACAAGATGAGTTATATCAACAACACCTTTAATACTATCAGTCTCTAAATCCATGTACGGCGGATTAACAGTTCTAAGAATCATCTTACCGTCAGATTCTGTGCTTCCTACTGTTTCCCAAATCTTCTGTATTTGTTCGTATTCATTAGCATCTGAAGAGAAAATAATTGTAGGAACTTTTGTTATAGAATAATCTGAAACAAGCTCCTTTCCTTCATCGCTGTCAATAGAAACTTCTTTTTCTGAGGCAAACTTAATTCCAAACTGTTTAAGATTAACTGTTAATTTATTTAAGTCAAAACACTTTTCACAATCAGTGTCAGTTAACTTAATAACTTCAACCAAACCTTTGATTTTTTCAGAATCTACATCATAATATGGCGGTGGTGTAGCGTCAAAAACCTGCGCACCTTCTCTTTTTTCAAAAGTAGGCAAGTCAATATTGCTGATTTCTTCTCCAGTCATGATAAATGCAGGCAATCTTTTCAAATCATACTTTTCAATAAGTGCTTTGCCTTCTTCTGAATCAGATTCTATAAATTCAGTCTTTAAAACTTTAAATATTGGCGCATCTGAAATAATATCTGCGGCCTGCGAAGCATTAATACATTCTTTGCAGTCAATTGTAACTGCGGTAAGCTCTACTTCGGGTATAATCTTAATCTCGCCAAGAACTTGTTTTTCAGGCTTAACTTCTTCTTTTTGCTCAGGCAGAAAGGAGTCAAAGACGCCCTGGTAATATAATGCAATCAAAATTACTATAACTGCGAGAACTAGAATAGCATAACCTAATTGTTTCTTACTAATTTTGTAAGTTTCATCATTACTTTTTTTAACATGCTTTTTTTTCATAAATATCCCCCATTTCCGATTATAAGACTGGTAATCAATAACTCATATTTATGTTTTACGCTACTCTTTAGTATGTGCATAGCACGCTTTGTTTGGCTTCTTTTGTTGATTAGGTTCAGATTTGTTTTAAATAGGCTGTGTATTTGAGAACTTCGCTAGGTGCTATGCACATATGTTCTTTAATAAAGTTTAAATACTCTGCAGTCCCTGCGTATTGCATGGATAAGAAAATTCAGAATAATATAAGGAATTGGGCTCTGCAGAATGCGTTAAAGTATGATGGCAAAGCAAATCAAGGCGCAATTATTGGCAAGCTTCTTTCTGACAATCCAGAATTTAAAAAAGAGCTAAAGACACTAAGCAAAGAAATCAGCGCAATAATCAAGGAAGTCAATAAATTAGGTGTTGAAAAACAGCGGGCTGAACTAGAGAAAAATGCTCCAGAATTACTTGAAGAAAAACCAAAAGAGAAGAGAGAAGGTCTAAAACCTTTGAAAGACGCAAAAGAGAAAAAAGTTGCTTTGAGAATGGCTCCTTCTCCATCAGGACCATTACATATTGGCCATGCTTATGGAATTTCTATAAATTCAGAATATGCCAGAATGTATAAAGGCAAATTCATAATCCGAATCGAGGACACAAATCCGGAAAATATCTATGAACTTGCATATGAATACATTCCAGAGGATGCAAATTGGTTAACCAAGAATAACGTGTCTGAAGTGGTGATTCAGTCTGACAGATTAGGGCATTATTATGACCACATGGAAAAGTTAATTGCAGAAGGCAATGCATATGTGTGCACTTGTGATCCAGATACATTCAGAGAACAAATAATAAAGAAAAAAGCATGCCCTTGCAGGGATTTGTCAATTAAAGAGCAAGGCCAGAGATGGGATAAGATGTTTGGGGAGTATAAACCTGGAGAGGCAGTGTGTAGAATCAAGACAGATGTTGCGCATAAAAATCCTGCAATGCGAGACTGGCCAGCAATGAGAATAAATGACCATGTTCATCCAAGACAGGGCACAAAATACAAAGTTTGGCCGCTGATGAATCTAAGCGTAGCAATCGATGACCATTTAATGGGCTTGACTCATGTCATCAATGGAAAAGAGCATGCGGACAATGCAAAAAGACAAAAGTACATATTTGATTATTTCAAATGGACGCGTCCAATTTACATTAATTGGGGCAGAATCAACTTTGAAGGAATAGAGGTTAGCTGCTCAAAAACAAAACAAAAAATAGAGTATGGTGAATATGAAGGCTGGGACGATATAAGGCTGCCATTTATGAGAGCACTGAAAAGAAGAGGGTATCAACCAGAAGCATTTATCAATTTTGCAGTAGATATGGGTGTATCTTTGTCAGACAAAACAGTGAGCAAAGACGAGTTCTTTAAAACAATAAATGCGTTTAACAAAGACATAATAGAGCCAATTGCAGATAGATACTTCTTTGTGGAAGACCCTGTTGAAATAGAGATTTCAAATGCGCCTAATCAAGAAGTTGAGCTGAAACTGCATCCAGATAATCCTAAACGCGGTGTCAGGAAATTTAAGTGCAGTGATAAATTCTATTTAGCAAAAGCAGATCATAAGACATTGAAAGCAAACAAACTTTATCGCTTGATGGACTGCCTGAACT
>Ga0180432_10007155_pt1 | contig 14271 bp, 7 predicted proteins | sample SS_ome_10_FD_132414 | JGI IMG/M metagenome (GOLD analysis project Ga0180432, IMG submission 132414) | Hypersaline lake sediment archaeal communities from the Salton Sea, California, USA - SS_1_MS_2 metaG | ecosystem: Environmental > Aquatic > Non-marine Saline and Alkaline > Hypersaline >... | reverse complement strand
TCTATCCGGGTTCTATCCGGGTCCTATCCGAGTCCTATCCGGGTCTATCCAGGACTATCCGGACGTGTCGGGGTGGCGAATTTTTTGGCCGTGGACTGGGGAAACACTCGTCCTGGGGCGCGGTCACACCGAAATCCCGGTCGCGGCCGCGTGGATTCGCTAGCGTGACCCGTCGGGCACCTCGGTGCCGTGTGCGGGGGACCGAGCCGGGATGTCTCAAGGGAGCCGACAGGCATGAGCAGCGCGATCGACGAGGTCAGCGCCCGATGTATTCGAGCGGTGCAGGCCGGTTCACTGGTTTTACGCGGATCCCCTGCCGCCGCCGGCTGGGTTGCGGGCTGGCTGGCAGCCGAGTTCGCCCCGCACGTCGTCACCGGCCACGCGCTGGCCGCGCTGCCGGCACCGGTGGAGCGGGTGGCCCGCGGACTGGCCGGTCAACGCGCCGACGTCGTCCTGGAAGCGGCCCTGACCGCGACCTTCGGCGCGGACTACCTGGCGGCGGTGCATCACCCACTGGAGCCTTACAGCACGCGTCAGCCGAAGCTCGGCGGCCTGGTCGAGGCGATGCGGCACCGGAAGCGCTACGCCGCGGCGACCACAAATATCTCCTACGGCCCGGGCGGCCGAAGCAATCTGCTCGACGTGTGGCGCCGCCCGGACCTGCCCGCCGGCCGGCGGGCTCCGGTGCTCATCCAGGTTCCCGGCGGCGGCTGGTCGGTCAATGACAAACGCGGACAGGCCTATCCGCTGATGACGCGGATGGTCGAACTGGGCTGGATCTGCGTTTCCATCAATTACCGCCGCAGTCCGCGAAACGCCTGGCCGGCTCATATCGTCGACGTCAAAAGGGCGATCGCCTGGGTGCGCGCCAATATCGCGGATTTCGGTGGCGACCCCGACTTCATCGCTGTCACCGGCGGCTCGGCCGGTGGACACCTCAGCTCGCTGGCCGCATTGACCCCGGGTGACGACAGCCTCCAGCCGGGCTTCGAAGATGCCGACACCAGCGTGCAGGCAGCGGCCCCCAACTACGGCGTTTACGACTTAACCGATCACGACCGTATGCACCGGCTGACGCTGCCGCTGCTGGAAACCCTGGTGATGCAGCGTCGGCTGACCGAGGACCGCTCCGTGTTCGAGGCCGCATCACCGACGCTGCGGGCACATCGTGACGCCCCACCGTTCTTCATCCTGCACGGGGAGAACGACGCCATCGTCCCGCGCTCCCAGGCGGAGGGTTTCGCGGCTGCCCTGCGCGATGCCGGTGCGGCCACGGTGGCGCACGCCGAGATCCCAAACGCCCACCACGCTTTCGACGCGATCGCCACCATGCGTTGTCAGATGACGGCCGAGTCGGTGGCGGCGTTCCTGGGCATCGTCTACGGGCGCCATGTCGAGGCACGCGATAGCCGCGACAGGGTCGCCGTCCGTTCGGCAGGTTGATCCGCGCCGCGTCGGCAATCGCCCTCGCGGTGTCGGCGCTCGGACTAGCCTGGTGAATCGGACGGGCGGGTCTGGCGCCGGGCGACGCGGTCACACGATGAGGAGGTAGTCGATGAGCGGCCCCGTGGATGCCTCCGGGCTGCCGTCTGAACTGGGGGCCTTCGATCTGCTGATGCATCGCGGGGAAGCCAGCCCGCGGACACGCTCCGGAATCATGGCACTGGAGATTCTCGACACCACACCGGACTGGGAGCGATTCCGCGGCCTGTTCGAGAACGCGTCCCGCAAGGTGCTGCGGTTGCGGCAAAAGGTCGTCATGCCATTTTTGCCCACCGCTGCCGCCCGTTGGGTGGTCGACCCCGACTTCAATCTGGACTTCCACGTGCGACGTGTGCGGGTGCCCAAGCCCGGTAGGTTGCGCGATGTCCTGGACCTGGCCGAGGTGATGCTGCAGTCGCCGCTGGATATCTCCCGGCCATTGTGGACCGCCACTCTGGTCGAAGGGCTCGAGGGCGGAAAGGCCGCGACGCTTTTGCATCTGAGCCACGCCGTCACCGACGGGGTGGGTGCGACGGCGATGTTCGCCGAGATCTATGACCTTGAGCGGGACGCCCGACCTCGGCCGACTCCGCCGCTACCGGTCCCGGAGGACATCACCGGCGCGGACCTGACGCGCGAAGGTCTCAACCATCTGCCGGCTGCGATCCTCGGCTCCATCGTCGGCGCGATGAGCGACGGTCTCGGGGTGGTGGGCAGGGTGGTGAGCAACCCGGCGTCGGCACTGTTCGGGACCATCGAATACGCCCGATCCGGACGCCGGATGGTGCGTCGGGCCGCCGAACCGTCGCCGCTGCTGCGTCGTCGGAGCCTCTCGACCCGGACCGAGGCCATCGAGATGAGGCTGGGCGACCTGCACCGGGCCGCGCACGCGGCTGAGGGTTCGATCAATGACGCCTATCTGGCCGGATTATGCGGGGCGCTGCGGATTTATCACGAAACCCTCGGCGTGCCGGTCACCACGTTGCCCATGGCCGTGCCGGTCAACCTGCGCGCCGAAGCCGATCCGGCCGGCGGCAACCGGTTCGCCGGGGTCAACCTGGGCGCACCGGTGGGCACCGCAGATCCGGTCCTGCGGATCAAGAAGATCCGCAAGCAGATGATCTCCCGGCGGGAGGAGGCCGCCATCGACGTGATCGGGGCCGTGGCACCGATTCTCACCCTGCTGCCCGATGCCGTTCTCGAGGCGATGAGCGGTTCGGTGATCGCCTCCGACGTTCAGGCCAGCAACGTGCCCATCTACCCGGGCGACACTTTCATCGCCGGTGCAAAAGTGTTGCGGCAGTATGGTCTCGGACCGCTGCCCGGTGTCGCGATGATGGTGGTGCTCATTTCGCGCGGTGGCTATGCGACTGTCAGCACCCGCTATGACCGGGCCGCGATCGCGGACCCCGCCCTGTGGGCGCGCTGTTTGCGCCAAGGCTTCGACGAGGTGCTCGCGCTGGCCGGGGATCCGCCGCCGCGGGTCGTGCCCGCATCGTTTCCCGAACCGTCAGAACAACCCGCGGCGTCCCCCCCGACGTCCACGAAGAGATCGGTGGCCTACTCATGAGTGATAAGACCGCCAACGGTGCGGGGGAGTTGCGGCTCCCCGGTTCGGTGGCCGAGGTGATGGCCAGCCCCCCGGGGCCCGGTATCGGCGCGTTCTTCGACGTCGACGGCACCCTGGTGGCCGGGTTCACCGGAGTGATCCTCACCCGCGAGCGGTTTCGCAACGGCGATATGGGTGTCGGTGAGCTGATCGCCATGGTTGCCGCGGGCCTCAACCACCAGTTCGGCCGGATGGAGTTCGAGGGGCTGATCAACAAGGCCACCGCGGTATTGCGCGGTCGCCCGTTATCCGATCTGCAGCAGATCGGCGAGCGACTGTTCGCCGAGAAGATCGAAAAGCGCATCTATCCGGAGATGCGCGACCTGGTGCACGCGCACCTGGAGCGCGGACACACGGTGGTGCTGAGTTCATCGGCGCTGACCATCCAGGTCGAGCCGGTGGCCCGGTACCTCGGGATCCCCAATGTTCTGACCAACCGGTTCGACGTGGACGAAAACGGTGTGCTGACCGGTGAGGTCGTCACGCCCATCCTGTGGGGACCGGGCAAGGCGAATGCCGTGCAACAGTTCGCCGCCGACCACGATATCGACCTCAAGGATAGTTACTTCTACGCCGACGGCGATGAGGATCTGGCCTTGATGCACTTGGTCGGCAACCCGCGGCCGACCAATCCCGGTGACAAGATGGCCGGGGTGGCGGCGAAACGCGGCTGGCCGGTCCTGCGGTTCAACAGCCGGGGCCGCGGTGGTCTGTTGGGACAGGTGCGCACCCTGCTCGGTGTCGGATCGATCGTGCCGGCCGCGTACGGAGCGGTCGGCTGGGGCCTGCTGACCCGGAGCCGTCGTCGCGGCGTGAACTTCTTCACCTCGGCGTTTCCGCAGATGCTGCTGGGAATCAACGGTGTCCGGCTCAACGTGCTGGGCGAGGAGAACTTGACGAAGAAGCGCCCGGCGGTCTTCATCTTCAATCACCGCAACAATTTCGACCCGTTGGTGGTCGGATCGATGGTCAAGGAAAATTGGACCGGGGTGGGCAAGAAGGAACTTCAGAACGATCCGGTTGTCGGCACCCTGGGCAAGTTGGTCGACACCGTGTTCATCGATCGCGAAGACCCGAAGAAGGCCGTCGAGTCACTGCAGCAGGCCGAGGAGTTGACCCGGAAGGGGCTCTCGGTTGTGATCGCCCCGGAGGGCACCCGGATGGACACCAGATCGGTGGGCCAGTTCAAGAAGGGCCCTTTCCGGCTGGCCATGGCCGCGGGGGTTCCGATCGTGCCGATCGTGATCCGCAATGCCGAGATTTTGTCGGCTCGTGACTCCTCCACTCTGCACCCCGGCACGGTGGATGTCGTTGTCTACCCGCCGTTGTCGCTGAAGGACTGGACCCTGGACAACCTGCCCCAAAAGATCGCTGAGGTGCGCCAGTTGTACGTCGACACCCTGGCCGACTGGCCGGTCGGCAAGGTGCCCAGGACCGATCTGTACGCCCGTCGCCCCTCGCCGCCGAAGAAGTCGGCGAGGGCAGTCAAGAAGGTGGCCGGATCCGCCAAGCCGGCGGCGAAGACCGCCCGCAAGAAGGCCACCCCCGGGAAGGCGGCGGCGAAGAAGACCGTCGCGAAGCAGACGGCGGCGAAGAAGACCGTCGCGAGGAAGACCGTCGCGAAGAAGACCGCTGCGAAGAAGACCGCTGCGAAGAAGACCGTCGCTAAGAAGATCCCCGCCAAGAAGACCCCCGCCAAGACGGCCCCCGCGACCAAGACCGCTACAGCAGGCGGCAGCCAAACCTCCACCCCGAGAACCCCGAGGGGACGCCGATGAGCGCCGTCGACTACATCACCGACTTCAGCACCACCGACGATGCTCTGGTTCTGGCCTCGGTGTCGTCAAAGGCGGAGTTCGACCTGCTCAATGATTGGGTGCGGGCGCAGCGCCGGGCACATCCCGATACCAGGGTCGAGGTGTTGCGGCTGCCGCACAGCGATCCGGCACCGCAGCTGGTCGGCGAACTTGCCGAAAGGCTCGAGGCGATGGCCGACCGCACCGTCGTACCGGTCCGGGTGTTCTGGGTGCCCGGCGGATTGCCCACCAGGGTGAAGGTGGTGGGTCTGCTCTCGGGCCGGGACACCTACCGCCCGCCGGAGCTGCTTCAGCGGGCCATCTTGCGCAAGAATCCCTCTCGCGCACGCATCGTCGCGGGTGAACCGGCGACGGTCTCCGAATTACGCCAGCAGTGGCAGGAGAACACCGTCGGCGGGAGCCCCAGTGATTTCGCCCAGTTCGTCCTGCGCCGGGCAAACCTTGCGGTGGAGCGGATCGAGTTGCGACTACTCGGACCCGAATACAAGTCGCCGCGGCTGATCACCGATGAATTGATGGCGTCCTCGCGGTTCATCGACGGTATGACCGAAATACCAGGGGCCGACGCCGAGAAGGCCGAAGTCATGCTCAACGAACTCGCCACCGGATGGAGCCGGTTCTCGGTCGACCTCATCCCGAACCTGGGCCGCACCATCTTCAGCAGGGGCTTCGACTCCCGAATCGACTACGACTTCGACCAGATCGAATCGATGCGCCGTGCCCTCGAAGACCACCCCGCGGTTTTTCTGTGGTCGCACCGTTCATATCTGGACGGCGTGGTTGTACCGGTCGCGTTGCAGGAGAACAAACTTCCGCCGGCCTGCACCTTCGCGGGCATCAATCTGTCCTTCGGTTTCATGGGGCCGTTGATGCGCCGCTCTGGTGTCATCTTTCTGCGCCGCAAGCTCGACGATCCGCTCTACAAGTACGTGCTTCGCGAGTTCGTCGGTTACATCGTGCAGAAACGTTTCAACCTCAGCTGGTCCATCGAGGGGACACGATCCCGGACCGGAAAGATGTTGCCGCCCAAGCTTGGTCTGCTCAGCTACGTCGCCGACGCCTACCTTGACGGCCGCAGCGAGGACATCCTGCTCCAGCCGACGTCGATCAGCTTCGACCAGTTGCACGAAACCGCCGAGTATGCGGCCTACGCCCGTGGCGGGGAGAAGATCCCCGAGGGGGCGGAGTGGCTGGTCAACTTCATCAAGGCGCAGGGCGAGCGGAACTACGGCAAGATCTACGCACGCTTCCCCGAGGCGGTCTCGATGCGGCAATACCTCGGAGAACCGGGCGGCCCGATCGCCAGCGATGAATCGGCCAAACGCCTTGCGCTGCAGAAGATGGCGATCGAGGTCTCCTGGCGGATTCAGCGGGCGACCCCGATCAACGCCACCAGCCTGGTGGCCGCTCTGCTGCTGGCCGCCCGGGGCCGTGCGCTCACCCTGAGCCAGCTCCACCACACACTGCAGGACTCGCTGGACTATCTGGAGCGCAAAAACACGCCAATGACCAATAGCGCCTTGCGCCTGCACTCCGCCGAAGGGGTGCGGGCCGCCGTGGACGCGTTGTCGAACGGGCATCCGGTCACCCGGGTCGACGGCGGCCACGAACCGGTCTGGCGAATCGCCCCGGAACAGGAACTTGAGGCAGCCTTCTACCGCAATTCCCTGATCCACGCGTTCCTGGAGACCTCCATCGTCGAACTCGCTCTGGTCCACGCCGCCCGTGCACCCGAGGGGGAGCGCTTCGACGCGTTCTGGGCGCAGGCATTTCGGTTGCGCGACCTACTCAAGTTCGACTTCTACTTCGCCCCGTCAGCGACGTTCCGGGAGAACATCGCCGAGGAACTGGAGTGGAACCACGACTGGGAGTCTCAGCTTGACGCCGGGCCCGAGGCGATCGACGCGTTGTTGTGCGCCAAGCGGCCGTTGATGTCCAACGCGGTGCTGCGTCCTTTCTTCGAAGCTTACGAGATCGTCGCCGACGTGTTGTGCGGTGCGCCGGCCGGTATCGGGGACGAGGAGCTCAGCACGCTCGCCCTCGGGGTCGGAAAGCAGTACGCGGCACAAGGGTTGGTCAGCAGCACCGAATCGGTGTCGGCGCTGCTGTTCAAGACGGCCCGCCAAGTGGCTGCGGGTGAGAACCTTCTGGAACCGTCGCCCGATCTGCGCGAGCGGCGGCGGGCCTTCCTGCACGAGTTGCGCGGCATCGTCGCCGATATGGAACAGATCCATCAGGTCTCAAGGGAGCAGTTCTACGCCCGGGAGGCCCGGCAGCACTCGCGCAGCTGAGCCGGGCCGGGAAACGTGCACTGAGCTTCGACAAATGCCCGCCCGAACAGCGGGGCGCGCGGTAGGTTCGGGACGTCGAATTGCGCTGTTGCCAGCGATATCACCAGCGATGTGTGGAGGATTCAACTGATGAGGATCAACGCCGCGGCCGGTGCCGCCCTGACGATGGCCGGATTGCTCGGCGCGGGGCTGACCGGGTGTTCTGCCACAACATCGATCAGCGCCGAAGATCTGCAGAAACGGCTGACCGATGAACAGGCCGAGGCCGGCGTCACGCCGCAGTCGGTGTCCTGCAACGACGACTTGATCGGCGAGGTCGGCAAGACCGCCGTGTGCGATGTCGTTTTCAGCGATTCCAACAGCGTCGAGGCGACGGCTTCCGTCACGAGTGTGGATGGTTCCAACATCGCTTTTGACGTCTCCCCGTCGGTGACCAAAGAGCAACTGGAAAAAGGGATCACCGGTAACGATGACGCCCAGGCGGTGACCTGCGACTCGGGTCTGGATGGTGCGGTGGGCGCGAGTGCGAACTGCGAAGTGACCGTCAATGGGATGACCGGCAAGCAGGTGGCTGTGGTCGAGGGTGTCGAAGGACTCCAGGTCGACCTTGAGATGTTCCCGGTGGTGCCCAAGGAAAAAATTCAGGACGTCCTCCTGCAGAAACTCAACGCCGACGGCACACCCGCGGAGACCGTCGAGTGCGCCGAGGACGTGACGGCCAAGCCCGGCACCTTCGGCGAATGCGTGGCGGTCACCGGTGACCAGAACCAGGGCTACGACGTCACCGTGACGGACGTGGACGGGGACAACGTCGACATCGAATACCAGAACAGCCCCTGAGTCGATCCGTCCCGTCGGCGGGCGCCGATTGGGTGGCGATCGTTCCCGGGCGGGGACGGTCTCGACCGCGACGTCACCGGTAGTCCACCGGCGGCATTTCATCCACAGGACTCTCGATCCGGCCGCCGCGGTGTGGCCGGAACGTCGGTGTCGGCGCGCTCACTGGAGGAGCGAATCCGCACCGAAAGAGAGGACATGAAATGTTCGAGACATCCATCACCGTCGTCGGCCGCATCATCACCGATTTCCGCCGCAGGGTGGTGGCCGACCAGGAAGTGATCAGCTTCCGGGTGGCCAGCAACTCCCGGCGGCGCACCCCTGAAGGCACCTGGGAGCCGGGTCAGACCCTGTACATCACCGTCAACTGCTGGGGAAAGCTGGTCACGGGTGTCGGTGCAGGTCTCTACAAGGGGGCGCCTATCATCGCCGTCGGAAATGTTCACACCAGCGAGTACGAGGACCGCGATGGGGTCAGGCGCTCCTCGCTGGAGATGCGCGCCACAGCCGTCGGACCGGACCTGGCCCGGGTGATCGCCCGAATCGAACAACAGCCCCGTTCCAACGTGGTCGACGGCGGCGCACCCCCGGACGCCGATGCGGAGGCTGGCGGAGACTCCGATGCCGATATCGCGGCGGAGGACATATCGCTGGGCACGGCGCTGGGCACGGCCGAGTGCAGCGGCCGGGAGGCGATTTCGGTCTGATCGAGCGAGCGGTCACGCCGGTCCGTCCGGCGTGACCGCTGACCCGTATGGGGCGTCGACCTAGGATGGTCGCCGTGGCGGAATTCATTTACACGATGCGCAAGGTCCGCAAGGCTCACGGGGACAAGGTCATCCTCGACGATGTCACGCTCAGCTTCCTGCCGGGAGCCAAGATCGGCGTCGTCGGGCCCAACGGTGCCGGCAAGTCCAGCGTCCTGCGGATCATGGCCGGTCTGGACCAACCCAATAACGGCGACGCTTTCCTGGCTCCCGGGGCCACGGTGGGCATCCTGCAGCAGGAGCCGCCGCTCAACGAGGAGAAAACTGTCCGCGGCAACGTCGAGGAGGGGCTGGGCGAGATCAAGGTCAAGCTGGACCGCTTCAACGAAGTCGCCGAGTTGATGGCCACCGACTACACCGACGAGTTGATGGAGGAGATGGGTCGGCTCCAAGAGGAGTTGGACCATGCCGACGCGTGGGATCTGGATTCCCAGCTGGAGCAGGCCATGGACGCCTTACGCTGCCCGCCGCCCGATGAGCCGGTCACGCACCTGTCCGGGGGGGAGCGGCGCAGGGTCGCGCTGTGCAAGCTGCTGCTCAGCAAGCCCGACCTGCTGCTCCTCGACGAACCGACCAACCACCTCGACGCCGAGAGTGTCCAGTGGCTCGAGCAGCACCTCGCCGATTACAAGGGCGCCATCCTGGCCGTGACCCACGACCGGTATTTCCTGGACAACGTGGCCGAATGGATTCTGGAACTCGACCGGGGCCGCGCCTATCCGTACGAAGGCAACTACTCGACCTACCTGGAGAAGAAGGCCGAGCGCCTCGAGGTCACCGGCAAGAAAGACCAGAAGCTGCAAAAGCGGCTTAAAGAGGAACTGGCCTGGGTGCGCTCGGGGGCCAAGGCCCGCCAGGCCAAGAACAAGGCGCGCCTGCAGCGGTACGAGGAGATGGCCGCTGAGGCCGAGAAGACCCGCAAGTTGGACTTCGAGGAGATCCAGATCCCGACTGGCCCCCGTCTGGGCAGCGTCGTCGTGGAGGTCGAGCACCTCGACAAGGGCTATGACGGGCGGGTGCTGATCAAGGATCTGTCATTCACCCTGCCCAGAAACGGGATTGTGGGGGTCATCGGCCCCAACGGAGTGGGTAAGACCACGTTGTTCAAGACCATCGTGGGTCTGGAACAACCGAACAGTGGCACGGTGCGGGTCGGTGACACCGTGAAGCTCAGTTATGTGGATCAGAGCCGGGGCGGCATCGACCCGAAGAAGAACGTCTGGCAGGTGGTCTCCGATGGGCTGGATTACATCGAGGTCGGCCAGAACGAGATCCCGTCCCGGGCCTACGTGTCCGCATTCGGTTTCAAGGGTGCCGACCAGCAGAAACCGGCCGGGGTGTTGTCCGGTGGCGAGCGCAACCGGCTCAACCTGGCGTTGACCCTGAAAGAGGGTGGCAACCTCCTGCTGCTCGATGAGCCGACCAACGACCTCGACGTCGAGACCCTCGGCTCGTTGGAGAATGCACTGGAGAAGTTCCCGGGCTGCGCGGTGGTGATCTCCCATGACCGCTGGTTCCTGGACCGCACCTGCACCCACATTCTGGCCTGGGAGGGCGACGGCGACAACGAGGCCACCTGGTTCTGGTTCGAGGGCAACTTCGGTGCCTACGAGGAGAACAAAATCGAGCGGCTCGGTGCCGATGCGGCGCGTCCGCACAGAGTGACCCACCGCCGGCTCACACGCGACTAGTGTCTCGGCTGTGACGGCTGTCCGCAAAACGTCTGCTCTCGAACGCGCCTACTCAGCAACCTACCGCGGTGCTCATAGTGGTGCAGGTTTCGACGTCTCCGAGACCCCGGAAACTGCTGCGATGGTGCCGCCTGAGCTGATCGGTTCACAGGAACGGCTCGCACACCGCCGCAGGGTCGGCGAAACACTGGTCGCGGTCATTCCCGCCGACGATCCCGGTGGGTTCGGCCCCGCGCTGCAGATCGTCACCGACGAGGCCACCACGTTGATGGACTCGGTGACGGTCCTGCTGCACCGCCTCGGCGTCGCCTACACCGCCGTGATGCACCCGTCGGTGTCGGTCCGTCGCGATGCCGAGGGCACCCTGAGCGAGGTCACCCCGGCCGGCGACGCAGATTGGCCCGATGCGATCGGGGAGTCCTGGATCCATATTCAACTGGCTGCGATAGTCGACGCGCGGGCGCTGTCCGAAGCCGTAAGGCTGCTGCCGCTGGTGATCGCGGACGCCCGCCAGGTGGCCCGGGACGCCGCCGCGCTGACCGCCGAACTGCAGCGGCTGGCTCACGAGATCGCTGCCGATGACGGCACCAGGTTTCCCTGGCCCGACCGTTTGGACGTGTCCTATCTGCTGCGCTGGCTCGGCGATGGCAACTTCGTGCTACTCGGTGCCCAGCGCTGCACCGTCTCGGACGGTCATGCGGACGTCGATGATTCGAGCCGGCTCGGCGTGGCCCGGTTGCGCACCCAGGTGCTGCCCGAACTCAGCCACCCCGGCGAACCGGTCGCGCTGGCGCTGGCCACCATGCCGAGCTTTCTGCGCTATGGAACCTTCCCGTACATCATCGTGGTCCGCGAGGAACCCGATATCGAACACCGTTTCATCGGCCTGTTCACCATCGCGGCGATGAACGCCAACGTCCTGGACATCCCGCTGATCTCACGACGGGTCCAGGACGCGCTGGCGCTTTCGGAGGAGGACCCAGGCCACCCCGGGCAGCTACTGCTCGACATCATCCAGACCATTCCACGTTCGGAGCTGTTCACGCTGAGTGCCGAGCAGTTGCTGGACACCGCCGCCGCGGTGATCGACCTCGGTTCGCGGCGCCGGGCTCTGCTCTTCCTGCGTACCGACCGGCTCGAACACTTCGTGTCCTGCCTGGTCTATTTGCCGCGGGACCGCTACACCACCGCCGTGCGGCTGGCAATGCAGGACATCCTCACCCGCGAGTTCGGCGGCGTGAGCATAGATTATGCCGCCAGGGTCAGCGAGTCCCCCTGGGCTATCGTGCATTTCACCGTGCGCCTGCCCGACGACCCGGGCAACGCGCCGATCGACACCGCTGAGGCAAATCGGGTCCGCATCCAGGACCTGCTGACCAGGGCGACCCGGACGTGGGCCGACCGGCTGCTGGGGGCGGTCCAAACCGGGGCCATCGGGAAGATGGTCGCCGAACACTACGCCGAGGCGCTGCCGGAGGAATTCAAGCAGGCGGTCACCCCGGACGAGGCGATCACCGATATCGGCATTATCGAGACGTTGCAACCGGACTCGGTCGCGCTGCAACTCGAACCCGGCGAAAACGACGGCAAGGTGTACCTGACCTGGTATCTCGGCGGGGTGTCAGCGTCGTTGAGCCAGCTGCTGCCGATGCTGCAATCCATGGGAGTCGAGGTCCTTGAGGAGCGTCCGTTCAGCGTGGCCCGTCCGGACGGGCTGGAAGTGCGGATCTATCAGTTCCTGATCCGCCCGAATGCTTCGGTCCCGAAGTCGGCGATGACGGGGGACTGGGACGCCACGGCGCAGCGATTCACCGACGCGGTCACCGCCATCTGGCAGGGACGTGTCGAAGTCGATCAGTTCAACGAACTCGTCCTGCGCGCCGGCCTCACCTGGCAGCAGATCATGGTGCTGCGCGCTTATGCGAAGTATCTGCGCCAGGCCGGTTTTCCCTACAGTCAGTCGCATATCGAGGCGGTGCTGTGCGAGAACACCTCCACCGCGCGGTCGTTGGTCGCCCTGTTCGAGGCGATGTTCGACCCGGACTCCGCCGCGAACGGACGTGACGCGAAGGCCGCGGCCCGCGCCGTCACCGCCGATATCGATGCACTCGCCAGCCTGGACACCGACCGGGTGTTACGGGCTTTCGCCTCGATGATCGAGGCAACCCTGCGCACCAACTTCTACGTCACCGACCCGCAGTCCGCGCGGGCCCGGAACGCGCTGTCCATCAAGGTCAATCCGGAATTGATCGGTGAACTCCCGCTTCCCAGGCCACGTTTCGAGATCTTCGTCTATTCGCCGCGGGTCGAGGGAGTTCATCTGCGGTTCGGCCACGTAGCCCGGGGTGGGTTGCGCTGGTCGGACCGTCGTGAAGACTTTCGCACCGAGATCCTCGGCCTGGTCAAGGCCCAGGCCGTGAAGAACGCCGTGATCGTCCCGGTAGGCGCCAAGGGTGGGTTCGTCCTCAAGAATCCGCCCGTGCCCACCGGTGACAACGCCGTCGATCGGGAGGCACTGCGCGAGGAGGGGGTGGCCTGCTACCGACTGTTCATCGCGGGGCTGCTCGATATCACCGACAACGTTGAACGGTCCGGCGCACCTGGAAATGCGCAGGCGGTCGATGGCCGCGTTATCACCCCTCCCGGTGTGATCCGCCGGGACGGCGACGACGCGTACCTGGTGGTCGCCGCCGACAAGGGCACCGCGACCTTCTCCGACATCGCCAACGATGTCGCCCGTTCCTATGGATTCTGGCTCGGCGATGCCTTCGCCTCCGGTGGGTCGGTCGGGTACGACCACAAGGCGATGGGCATCACCGCCAAAGGGGCCTGGGAATCGGTCAAGCGGCACTTCCGGGAGATGGGTGTGGATACCCAGTCGGAGGAATTCACTGTGGCCGGCGTCGGTGACATGAGCGGTGACGTGTTCGGCAACGGAATGCTGCTCTCGCCGCACATCCGGCTCGTGGCGGCCTTCGACCACCGGCACATCTTCATCGACCCCGACCCGGACGCCGCCCGGACATTCGCGGAACGTCGCCGGTTGTTCGACCTGCCGAGGTCCAGTTGGGAGGACTACTCCGCCGAACTGATCAGTGCCGGTGGCGGCGTGTTCAGCCGACAGCAGAAGTCGATCTCGGTCAGCGAGCAGATGCGCCGCGCGCTCGCGATCGATGACGGGGTCACCGAGATGACCCCGCCGGCCCTCATCCGGGCGATCCTGCGGGCGCCGGTGGACCTCCTGTTCAACGGGGGTATCGGCACCTATGTGAAGGCGGAGTCGGAGTCCGACGCCGCTGTCGGCGACCGGGCCAATGACGCCGTGCGGGTCAACGCGAATCAGTTGCGGGCCAGGGTGATCGGCGAGGGCGGAAATCTGGGCGTGACATCGCTGGGTCGGGTGGAGTTCGACTTGTGCGGCGGTCGGATCAACACCGATGCGCTGGACAACTCGGCCGGCGTCGACTGCTCCGATCACGAGGTCAACATCAAGATTCTGATCGACTCGCTGGTGGGTGCCGGCCGGATCGACCCGTCAGAGCGCCCCGAGTTGCTGTCTGCGATGACCGACGAGGTGTCCCGGCTGGTACTCACCGATAACAGCGATCAAAACGACCTGATGGGCACCAGCCGGGCGAACGCACCCGGAGTGCTGAATGTTCATGCCCGGCAGATTCGTGAACTCGAGGACAGCCGTGGCCTGAACCGGGCGCTGGAGGCGCTGCCCTCCGACAAGGAGATCCAGCGCCGCGCGGAGATCGGTATCGGGCTGACGTC
>Ga0180432_10007154_pt1 | contig 14271 bp, 15 predicted proteins | sample SS_ome_10_FD_132414 | JGI IMG/M metagenome (GOLD analysis project Ga0180432, IMG submission 132414) | Hypersaline lake sediment archaeal communities from the Salton Sea, California, USA - SS_1_MS_2 metaG | ecosystem: Environmental > Aquatic > Non-marine Saline and Alkaline > Hypersaline >... | reverse complement strand
GCGCAACCTGAAGGAATCGGTCGAATACGCGCTGGAAGACCCGCTGAAACAACGGGTGCGCCGCGAGGTCGCCGTCGAAGCCGTCTACGCCGTGCTCGACGGGACAGCGTCGGAGCGGGCGGCGCGGGTGCTCGACAACTTGCCCGAAGCGCTGGCGGGTCGTCGATTGAAGGCCAACCCCGTGTCGCCCGTGTCCATCGTCAGCGAACGGAAGAACAAGACGGTCGGGGTCGTCTATGTGGCGATGGGTGAGGCGGCGAAAGCGCGGGCGAAGTCGTCCGCCGAGTCGTTGCGTAGTTGGCACGACGTGCCCGTGGCCGTCCTCACCGACGACGACGACGTGCCGTGGGCTGACGTCGTCGTCACTCGCCCTGACGACGACGCGAGCGCGCGCACATGGAAGACGACCGCAATCGAGTGGTCGCCGTTCGACCACACCTTGTTCCTCGACGCTGACACCGAGGTCGTGGGCGACATGCGGCACGGGTTCAAGGCGCTTGACCAAGGGTGGGAGTTCGTCATCGCGCAGGACATCAACCCGGTTCTCAAAGACATCGGTTCGGCCAAGTCGGTCGACCCGTGGGAGATGAACAGCACCACGCGGGCGTGGGGCTGCGAGGACGTCACGTACTGCAACTCGGGACTCATGTTCTTCAGGAACACGGCACCGATGCGTCGTCTGTTCGCCGCGTGGCACGAGGAATGGGCGAAACGCTGTGGGTATGACCAACTGGCGCTGTCGCGAGCGATGCGGCGGGTGCCGGTGAAGACGTGGCTGTTGGCGACCTCGTGGAACACCAACGACGCGCAGGTCGCGCGGCACGTCTGGCACGACCATCACATAGTCGAGCGCGTCGGCTACTACACCACGGGCGAGCGTTCGTCGTTCGGGAAGGTCGCGACGTGACGAAACGCAAGGCGAAGACGCGGGGCGTAGTCATGATGGCCTTCGGCGACAAGGCTCGCAAGGAAGCCGAGGCGTCCATCGCGTCGCTGCACGAGCACATGGCGCAGTTGCCCGTCGTCGTCGTCGGCGACCGCAAGGTCGCAGGTGCGACGTTCGTGAAGTGGGACGGGGAGTCGCCGTTCGATGTCGACGCGCCGCAGAACTACAGGTTCAAGGCGGGTCGGGTGAAGCCCTTCCTCTACTGGTCCGCGCCGTTCGACCACGTCCTCTACCTCGACAGCGACACGCGCGTTTGGGACGACCTCAGCCCTGCGTTTGACCTGTTGACGTCGTTCGAGATGCTGCCGACTTACCATCCCGACCCGCATAGGCGAGTGCCCGCGCAGAACGTCAGTGCCCTCTACAACAAGGCTCGCGCCGGGTGGTATCACAACCGCCGCGAGCGTGAGGCGACGATTCGAGGTTGGGGAGACGGGGAACTGCCGTACTGGAACTCGGGCGTCATCTTCTTCAGGCGGTGCAAGGCGGTCGAGCGCGTCATGCGGGCGTGGCACGAGGAATGGATGCGCTATCAGCAGTGGGACGAGCAACTGGCGCTGATGCGCGCGACGTTCGCGCACCCGCTCAAACTGAGCGTCTTGCCCGTGGGGTGGAACGCCCCACACAAGGACCAAGCCCGCTACATCTGGCACAACTATGGACGTGCGGTCGTTCGTGACAACGGCTGTGCGGGGAGGGCGACATGAAGGAAGTGCCTGACGAGAAGCTGAGGCCCGAAGACGTGCCGTCGTGGACAGCCCCCGAGGAACGCCTGCTGTTGGCGCACTTGGCACGTGAGGTCCCTGCGGGTGGCCTCATCGTCGAGATAGGGGGGTTGTACGGCGGAGCGACGTCGGTGCTGGCATCGAACGCACCCGAAGCGCAGGTCGTCGTCGTCGACGACTTCTCGTGGGCACCTCGCGGTGAAGCGAGCGAGGACTTGCTGCGCGACAACATGGCGCGGCGCGGCATCACCAACGTCGAGGTCGTGAAGGGCGACTCACGCGAGGTCGGCTCGAAGTGGACCAAGGCCATCGACTTGCTGTTTGTCGACGGCGGGCACAGCTACGAGTTCGTGTCGTCTGACCTGCTGTTCTTCGGCCCGTGGGCCGATGTCGTCGCGTGCCACGACTACGACAACCCGCACTGGCCCGACATCGCTCGCGCCATCGAAGAGTGGCTTGCCGAGCACCCGGAGCGTATTCTGGAGCGGGCGGTCCACATGACCGCAGTCATCAGGAGGGTCTGACATGAGCGCGACGGACGCCGAAGTCGCTCGGGTCAAACGCCTGTGCGGCATCGACGACGACGACGCGACCTACACCTCGACCGTCGTTGCCGAGTACATCGAACGCTATCCCGCCCTCGACTCGGACGGGAACGACCCGAGCGAAGACGACTGGACGGATACCTACGACATCTACGCCGCGGCTGCCGACCTGTGTGACGAGAAGGCGGTGACGTTCGCGGGCAAGTACGACTTCAACGCCGATGGCGGCAACTTCAGCGTGTCGCAGGAGTTCGACCATTGGCGCAACCTCGCCGCGCATTACCGCTCGCGCCGCAAAGCGAAGAGCACCAAGGTGAGGTCGTCACGTCCCTACGTCCTCGCCGAAGAGGTCGAGGACTACAACGCCGACCAGATTGCTGAGGTCGGCAGCGTGAGTGAAGGCGTCAGGACCGAGGACATAGGGTGACGCTCCAGTGGACGACAAGCGAACTCCTCGCGATGCGGGAAGCCCACTTCTCCCACATGAACGAGACGTGCCGCATCGCTGTCGGCGACGGGTCGCGAGACGAGGCGGGGCAGGTCGTCCACGAGTGGGTCGAAGGTGACAGCGTGGCCTGCGGGTTCGGCCCTGCGGGCAAGGTCGACATCAAGGACACCGAGTCGGGTGAGCCAGTCATCGTCGACGCCGTCGCGCGCCTGCCCCACGGGACGACCGTCGAGGCTGGGAACAGGTTCATCCTCGAATCCCGTTGGGGGACAGCACTGAGCGAAGAAGAGGTCTACGACGTCGTCAGCGAGCCACGGACGGGGCCGAGCGGGACCGTCGTCGCGTTGAGGCAGGTGACCTCGTGAGGGAACCTTTCGGCTTCGTCGGGTACACCGTCAGGGGCGACAAGACGACTATCGCCAAGCTCGGCAAAGTCAGCGCCGATGCCGACGACATCGTCGAGGCGGGACTGGCGGTCGGAGCTGAGATTGTCGCCGCCAAGGCCGTCGTCAACATCCGTCAGCACGGCCTCATAGACACGGGCTACATGATGAACACGACCGAGGCTGGGGAAGTCCAGCGGGTCGGCCAACAGGTTCACGTCGACATCGGCACCAAGGCTGAGTACGGCATCTACCATGAGCTTGGGACCATCAGGCTCCCCGCTCGCCCGTTCCTGCGGCCCGCCCTGCTGAGTAGCGAGGGGGAGATTCGGCGAGCTGTCGGTTGGAAGGTCGACCAAGCGATTGCCCGAGCGCGCGCGGGAGGAGTGTGAGAATGACCAGTCTGTCGCTTCCGACAGACGTCATGGAACGCACCGTCCGCGACGGTGGCGCGACCGAGGGCGTCCAACGTGTACTAACATTCAGGAGGAGCGGGCCGCGATTCCATCGTGCAAACCACGCCTTTCTACGCCCTCATGGGAGGTGCGCTTTCTCATGTCCCTCCTGAGCGACATCTACGACGTTCTGAGCGCGTCTGGCGCGGTGTCGGCGCTCGTCAGCGACCGCATCTACCCGGCGCGTCGCCCGCTCAAGGCCGAGCTGCCGTCAGTCACCTACTTCAAGGTTGCCCACCCTCACGGCGAGACGCAGACGACCTGTTCAATCAGCTGGCCCCACTACCAGTTCGCAGCGTGGGCCGAGACGCAGGCTGAGGCGGCGGCTGTCGTCGACGTTCTCAAGCCCGCCATCCGTTCTTTGGGAGAATCGGCTATCATCGTTGCAGGTGGCGACCTTGAAGACCCGCAGGCTGAGGCATACGGCTCGTGGGTCGAGGCCGAGATTCACTGGAGGGAGACGTGAGCGACGACGACGCGCGCAAACGTCCTGTAGCCGAGAAGGCGCAGGCCGAGCCGTTGCACGGTGCCAAGATGCGCGGCGCTATCGTCCTGCTCCCGTACACCTCGTCCGAGCGGTGGCATGGGAGAACCAACTACCGCTGCAACTTCTGCTCCTTCGCCACACTTGACGAGGCGCGCATCAAGCGCCACGTCGCCGAAGACTGTCGTGCAATCAAGGGAGGTCACGCATGACCACCGAAGCCATCGCTTCGCACGGCACGCTACTCCAGATAGGAGACGGCGGCACTCCCGAATCGTTCACCACCATCGCGGAGGTGGGCGACATCGACTTGCCCGATATGGGCAACGAGTTCGAGGACGTCACCGTCCACACCACGTCTGGGCGTTCACGTGCCTACAAGGCCATCTTGCTCAAGGACAAGACGATTGAGGCGGAAATCAACTTCCTACCGGGCGACGCCACCCACGACGGCTCGACCGGCCTGAAGTCGCTCGCGGACAGCGGCGAGGCGAACAACTTTCAGGTCATCCTCACCGACGACGACAGCACCACCTATCGCTTCTCCGCGTTCGTCGAGACGTTCCAGCCCCATGCGCCTGTGTCCGGCATCCTGAAGGCGGACTTGGCGCTGAGGGTAGACGGCGATTTCGAGGACGTGACAGGGAGCTGATATGGCCGCAAAGATGCTGGACCGCGACTCCATCCTGAGCGCGCCCGACATCCGACCTCAGCGTATCGAGGTGCCGGAGTGGGGCGGGTTCGTCTATGTCCGTGGGTTGACGGCTCGCGAGCGCGACGCGTTCGAAGCCGCCACCATGAAGCAACGCAACGGGCAGCAGGTCGTCGACACGCGGAACATGCGCGCGCGACTGGCCGCACTCGGCATCTGCGACGAGGCGGGTCGACGGGTGTTCAGCGACGAGGACATCTCGGCGTTGGGCGCGAAGTCGTCGCTCGCCTTGGAACGGGTGTTCGATGCTGTCCGCAACCTGTCGGGCATGACGAACGAAGACCTTGCGGAGCTGGAGGGAAACTCCTCGACCCCGATGGTAGACGGCGATTCGCTTTCCGACTCGCCCTCGCCCTCGGGGGCATGACGGTCGGAGAACTTCTCAGCCGCATCAGCGAGCGCGAGTTTCAGGAGTGGCGGACAGTCGAGCGGCTTGACCCGTTCGGGAATCGACGGGGCGACCTGCAGGCTGGCAGCATCTCAGCGGTCGTGGCTACCCTGTTCGGGAAACACGACTATGACCCGAGCGACCTCGCACTCACCTTCAGGCGAAACGACGCCGACGCGCGCATGGCCGCGAACAAGGCGGCGTTGTCGTCGCTGGTCACTCGCCGACGAGGTGAGGACCACGACGAACGCGACGTCTGACGCATTAGAACGCACGGTGGCGCGCGGCGACGTCGTCGCGCATGTACCACGTCGAAGACGCGTTTCCGCGCGTCACCGTCGATTCTACGAGGAGGTGACGTTGACGTGAGCGTGCTGAATACGATGGTCGTCCGCCTCGTTGCCGACACGAAGGGACTCAAGACGGGGTTGGCGATGGCGCAACGCGACGTCGCCGCCTTCAGCAAAGCGGGCAAGACGAACATCGCTTCCATGAAGCGCATGGGGGCGGCGTCGACCAAGTACGTCACGCTGCCCTTGCTCGCCTTGGGCGCTGTGTCGGGCAAGGTCGCCGCCGACTTCGAGGACGCTATGACGAAGTCGACGGCCATCATGGGCGAAGAGGGCAAGCGATTCCGCACCGAGATGGAACGCGTCGCCAAGGACGTCGCGACCCAAACGACCTTCTCGGCGAAGGAAGCCGCCGAGTCCTACTACTACCTCGCCAGCGCCGGGTTGAGCGCCGAGCAGAGCATGGGCGCACTCCCGCAGGTGGCGAAGTTCGCGCAGGCCGGGGCGTTCGATATGGCGAAGGCCACCGACCTGTTGACCGACGCGCAATCGGCCCTCGGTCTGACCGTCGACGACACCGAGCAGAACATGAAGAACATGGCCCGCACGAGCGACGTGCTCGTGAAGGCCAATGTGCTGTCAAACGCGACGGTGGAACAGTTCAGCACTTCCCTGACGAACAAGGGCGGCGCGGCCCTGAAGCTGCTGAACAAGGACGTGGAAGAAGGTGTCGCGTTGCTCGCGGCGTGGGCCGACCAAGGTGTGAAGGGAGAAGAGGCAGGCACCTATCTCCACATGATGCTCAGGGACCTCCAGCGGGCCGCAATCAGGGAGGCCGACGTCTGGGAGGAGATGGGCATAGCGACCTACGACGCCGCAGGCAAGATGCGGCGTATCCCCGACATCATCAGGGACCTGAACAAAGCCCTGCAAGGCATGAGCGACCGGGAGAAGAAGGTCGCGCTCGAATCCCTCGGGTTCCAAGACCGCAGCAGCGGCGTCATCATCTCGGTGCTCGACAAGGCCGACGCCATCGACACCTACGAGCGCAAGCTGCGGGAGGCGGGCGGGACAACCGAGGAAGTGTCGAAGAATCAGCTCGGCTCTCTGAAGTCCCAAGCGAAGGTGCTCAAGAACACGTTCGAGGCCTTCGCAATCGACATCGGGCAACTCCTCATCCCGATGGTGAAGGGACTCGTCAAGGTGTTCGGCGGGGTCGCGCGATTCCTCAACAAGTTGCCGGACGGCTTCAAGAAGTTGGCTGTCGGCATCGGCATCGCTGCCGCCGCTTTCGGGCCGTTGCTCGTCATGACCGCCAAGCTCGTGTCGGCGTGGCGGGTCATCCGAATGGGCAAGACGGTCAGCGCGTTGACGGGCATGGCCGACTCGACGTGCCGCATGTCGAAGTGTGCGGGCAGGGGGGCAACGAACTACGGCAAGCTGAGCAAGGCCGCGGGCAAGGCGGGCGGCGGTGCTGCGGTGGCGAAGGGTGCAGCCGCGGCAGGTACCGGCATGAGCAGGGCGGCGATGCTCGCGGGCGGTGCGGGCTTCGGCACCTATGTGACAGGCGGGTTGTTCGGCCTCGCCGCGTTGACCCAACACTTCGACCCGGAGGGTCAGGTCAAGTTGAGCAAGCGGGCTGCGAAGACGACCTCGCAGTCGGCCAGTGGGGGCAAGACGCCGGGCGGCACTCAGTTGACCGCTCAACGCGTCAGCCAGACGAAGGAGAATCTGAAGAAGGCAGCGCAGGTCACGCCGAAACTGCACGTCGACGCGCGCAAGTCCTACGAGGACAGCCGCAAGTGGGGGAAGCAGATAGGCGAGGGGCTGACGAAGGCCCTGCGCGACGCCCCACCGAAGGCGGAGCGGCTCAAGATTCAGCAAGAAGCGATGCAGGGGGCCTACGACACCGTCACGACGTTCTTCGCCAGCAACCCGGTCACCATCGACATCGTCGCCGACCCCAAGTTCCAAGCCGCCGACCGCGCAGCGCGCAACGCGCTCAAGCCGGGGCGAGGCGGCATCATCCCGTGGCACGCAGCGGGGGCCGACTACATCGCGACGAGGCCAATGGTGTTCGGGGCGGGCGAGCGAGGCCCTGAACGCGTGCAGGTCACTCCGCTGAACGGCGTGCGGCCCAAGCGAGCCGAGCGGGGCGGGCAAGTCGTTCACGAGCACAAGACGGTCGTGAACATCACCGGAGTGCCGGGTCGTCGTCAACTGGAACAGCTCAAACGCGACCTCGCTGCGGCGAAGGTGGGGGTGTACTGATGGGCCTCACAGTCACACTCGACCCGACCGATGCCAACGTGAGCCTGCACGTGCGGGAAGACGCCGATTGGGGCGTCGTGCCGAGCGAGTTGCAGGACATCAGGCAGGGCGGGCACAGGTTGCCTCGGGTCGCAGGCGTCGACAGGTGCGAGGTGCGCGTGCTGCGCTTGCCCGTCGTCATCGACGAGGACGATGCTGACGACGTCATCGACGTCCTGACGGACATCAACAAGGCACTCGGCAAGCAAACGACGCTGGTTGTGCAGGACAGCGAAGCGTCCAACTCGGTCACGTTTCGCACCTACCCGTCGCCGGGGGTCGACACGCCGACGACGCGACAGATGGGCCTCTCGGGGTTGGTCGAGCCTGTCCTGAGCGTGAACGTCGAACCGTATACCTACGGCACGACGGAAACGCTCGTCGACGAGGTCGTGACGTCGCTTCCCGCCGAAACGAGTTTGGCGTCGCAGTCGGGCGAGTACGAGACGCCGTTGGAGTGGGAGTTCGCCCTGTCCAACATGACGCAACTGTTCCTCGCCGTCATGCCTCCCGAGTTCGGAGCATGGGCCTATTGGCTGCGCGACGCGAACGACTACACATGGTCGGGAGCCGACCACCAAGCCGACGCCGCGGCAGCCGGTGGTGTCGCCGAGCGAGCGAACAACGGCGCGGCCATCGAAAGCGCTCAGCCTGTCACGAACGCGCCGCAGGGCGAGTACGCCTGCCTCGTGCGCGCGCGCATGGTCAGCGGCGAAGGCCTGTTGTGGTGTTCGCAGTGCGGCGCAGGCGAGGACGACGCGTTGACCATCGAAAACACGTCCTACGAGTGGCACGACCTCGGACGCCTCGTCCTGCCGACCCGACGCTTGTACGGGTCGGGCACGGCGACAGCGACCATCCACGCCGACCCGAGCGGGAGCGCCGACATGCTGGTGGACCAACTCGCGTTCCTGCGGGTGAACAGTGGCTTCTTCAAGTACGACGGCCCCGCCTGTGACAACTTGGCGTCGGACGGCGAGCACGTCTACGTGGACGGCAAGGTCAACTATCGCTACTGTCAGGGCAGCATCCTGCACGCGTTGGGAGGCAGATTGCAGGCGATTGTAGAGGTCGACGGGTCGGCTGCGACGTACAGCCCGACGATGACCTTGGCCGCAGAGCCACGGCACAACCTTTGGAGGTGACCTGATGGGCTACTACTACAGCGGCGGGGCGGGCAACTCGGACCCTGACGCTTCACTCGGCGGCGCGAAGTCGACGACGGCTGTCGGCGAGACGTTGAACGACCTGTTTGACGACGTGAGCGGAGCGGAGAGCGAGGTCGGCGACACCGAGTACCGGTGCATCTACTGGCAGAACGAAAGCGGTGGCACGCTGGAGAACTGCCACGCCATCATCGAATCGCAGCCGAGCGGGGACGACAGCTTCCAGATAGGGAAGGACCTCGCGGGCAAGAACGGCACGGCGGACACCATCGCGGACGAGGACACCGCGCCCGACCCGGCGGTGACCTTCGACGATGCCGAGGACTACGACAACGGCATCGACCTCAGCGACCTCGACGATGACGACTACTACGCCATCTGGGTGAAACGCACCTGCCCGGCTGAAGCGACGGCGGGCACGTCGTCGTGGACGTTGCGAGTGCGCGGCGAGTCGTCAGGGAGCTGAGGCGAGCACGTGAGCGTCACGCCGGTCGTAAAACCCGACAACACGAAGGGTGGGCACCTCTACTCCTACGACAGCGGTGACTATGCCGGTGCCGTAGCGGGTGATGGGACCCTCAGCACCCAGACCGGCAAGTACCAGTATGTCGGGCAGACGGCGGCGAACCAGATATACGTCAACTTCATCGCGTTCGACTTGAGCGAGTTGCCCGCCGACCTCGATGTAGACAGCGTGACGCTCAAGCTGCGCGGCTACTGGGACTACACCACTGACGACTTCACGTTGCAGGTGCGCGGCCCTGTGGACTACGGCGGGTCGGTCGGGTCGAACGACTGGATGTCGCCGACCGACCTATCGAACGCGACGCTCCTTGCCACCTACGACACCAGCGGCGGGTGGTCTAACGGCCTCAACACCACGGTGGAAAGCGGCACTGCGCTTACAGACGCCGTGGACAACGCGGCGGGTGGGTGGCTGTACCTTGTCGTCTGCTCCGACCAGCACGTGGCGGAAAGTGCACCGTCGAACAACGAGTACGTCGGGTTCTACTACGGCAACTACCACGAGCTGCACGTCACGTATCAGGACACCGACGCCAAGAAGTTCCTGCTGCCGAAGGCGGCGTCCGGTTATCTCGGTGAGTCCGATGGCACCTATTCCACGTGCCGAGCCTTCGGGTCGCCGTGGACGAACACCACGGAGGTGCGAGCCGGGCAACGCTACGCGGGCTCATATGAGTGCTACGAGGGCTTCATCGCGTTTGACCTGTCGGCTCTGAGCGGCGAGACCATAGCTGACGCGACCATCTGGGCGGGTGGCCTAGAGTACGACTATGGCGACGTGACCGTGCTCAACTTCCGCGAGTACGACTGGGGCACCAGCGTCACCAGCGGCGACCTAATCGCTTGCGACGACCTCGACGCCGAAACGTTGCTGGCGTCCCTCGATTGCAGCACCGACCCGATACCGAGTGCCGGGTGGGGCGTAGCGACCAGCGAAGCGGCGATGGTGACCGCCGTGCAGAATGCACTGGGCGGCGACCTGCGCATGGTCGTCGCGACTTCGCGGCTGGAAGCGGGCACCACGCCAACCACCTACGAGTGTGTCCATCTGACGAAGTCGTTCGGCTCCTACTGGGCCACCATGCTGGTGGTGGAGCTACAGACGCTCACTCCGGTCAACGATGACCTGTCTGGAAGCCACCGGGTGCTGGAGTTGGTCGACGACGACCTCGACGGTTCCCACGGCGTGCAAGAGGCGAACTGGACCGACGACGACCTCGACGGCAGCCACGTCGTTCGGGCTTACGTCGACGACGACCTCGACGGCAGCCATCGGCTGTTGGTGTTGGTCGACGGTGACCTGTCGGGCAGCCATCGACTGTTGGTGGCCGTCGACGACGACCTCGACGGTTCCCACGTCGTTTGGGCTTACGTCGACGACGACCTCGAAGGGCTGCACGAGGTCTGGGAGGCGGGCGTGCCCGCGCGCGAGCCGCTGGCTTTGTGGACGCCGCAGTTGTCGCTCGTTGTGGGCAACACCAACGACCGCGTCGACCTCGTCGCCGAAGGTGCCGACGTCGAATCGCTGCGCTACGGCAACAGCGTCCTCGGCGGGCACACCGCGCTGACTATCGAGGTGCCTCAGCGCCCGAGTCGCTTGCTCGCCAACTACATCAGCCGAGGCGAGAAGGTCATCCTGCAGGACGCGGGCAGGACGTGTTGGGAGGGCGTCGTCAAGAAGCTCAGCGGCAACGAGGCGGGGCAGGGTCGCAGCATGACGACGTTTGAGGCCTGCGGCCCGCTCGACCTTGCTGAACTCGACGAGTCGTTCCGATGGGTGTGGGTCGACGCCGACTATGCCGGGTGGTTCGAAGTGCCGCCGATGGCGGACACGGTGGAGCACAGTTGGCTCGACGCCTTCGCCACCACGCAGTGGGACCCGTGGGGTTGGGACGAGGCTCCCTTCGAAGTGCGGACTGACGGCGAACTGTTCATAGGTGCCATCAAAGGGACGACCTACGGCGGCGACCCGTTCTACAAGAACCCGGCACGTGCGCGCATCGCCTACCGCATCGACCACTCCCTCGACAGCTTCGCGTCGGGGAGTTACGCCGAGATGGGGCAGGTCATCAAGGGTTTCCGCTACAGCTATCGGTGCGACGTCGGCACGAGGTTCAAGGCGAGGGTGATGGCCTGCACGACGCCGTGGGATGAACCGGGGAGCGGGTCGCTCGTGTCCCACACAGGCGATGGCACGTCGTCGCAACGTGAAGCCGAGGACGAGGTCGGTTATCCCTGCATCGTCGTCGAGTTGAGCTTCTACTACCAATCCGACTACACCAGCGACGGCAGTCAGTTCATTCAGCTCCTGCATCCTCGGGTGCTCGTGCGACCTGACGGACCCGGTACGAGGTCGTGGGTCGTCGACGACGCCTTGCCTCGTCTCGACGAAGCGATGACCGACATCTTGCTCGACGGCGACGACGTGCTCGCCACCGAGGTCGACGCCGAAGAGATAGGCGACGGCAAGTCCCACCTCGTGGCGGAAGGGCCGACGCGACGTGCCGCGCTCGAGCAACTGAGCGACTTCGACGAGGACGAGGACGGCACCGGGCAACCCTTGGAGTGGGGCATCTGGGACGGGCAACGCGGCCTGATTCGACGACGACCTGCGGACCCCGACAGGCAGAATCAGTGGCTCGCCATCGACGCTGAACGCGACGACGTCCTCGTCGAGGTGGCCTACCAAGACGCCCTCGATGCGCCCGACTACGTCGAGGTGCGCTATCAGTACCGACGCACCGACCTCATTCGGTACGGCAGCCCGGCAGCGGCGGGGGTGTGGGAGGCCCGTGGTCAGGCAAACGGCGCTGCGCCTGAGTGGGGCTTGACCGGCACCATCGACAAGGACACCATCGGCGGCAAGCGGTACTGGAAGATGAGCGACGGTGCGACGATGACCTATCCGGAGGAAGGCACTTACCCGTTGGTGAGCACTCGGCTGGCGGCGGCGTACCCCACCAGCGTCGACGACGCCGTGCTGCCGTTCATCATGGAACACCCCCTGCGGTTCCAGTTCTGGGCGAAGGGCCACGGCTACGTCGTCGTCAACTTCCGGCTCAAGAAGGGCACCACTCGCGGGTCGGACACCCTGTTCAATGGCTCCATCGGTGACAGCATCGACTCGGGCAGCGTCACGTTGACGCTCGCCGAGTGGATACCCGACCCGTCGAGCGGTGCCTACGAGATGCAGGCGAACATCCACGCCAGCGGCGGCACGCTGTGGTGGCGGGACGCGGGCCTCTATCTGCTCATCCCTGACGGTGAGATGCTGAGCGCGTGGTATCCCGAACAGCCGCAGGGCGCGGGTCACAGCGTGAAGACCTACGACCTGTCGGGGCCGCACACCATATGGGAGGCGAGGAACAGCGCGCGCAGGTTCTGGCGTTCGTTCAGGCGCGGGACCGGGCAGGGGACTATCGAGGCGCGCGGCGTCCTGTATGACGTCAAAGGTCGTCAGGTCGCCCTCGACCAGATACGCGGCGGCTGGTGGGCGAGCGTCGTGAACGACCCGCGCTGCACCGCGCCGTTGTACGTTTCGGGGGTGGAGTGCGCGCCGGGGGCGAGAGAAGCTACCCTCAGCATCGGCGGCGAGGTGCCAGCTTGGAGTGAGCGGCGTTCGATACGGGAGCGCAGGACCTACGGTCGCTACGCCGACTGGAGGGGGTTCCGGTACAGATGACTCCACACCGCCCAGACGACACCGAGCGTCAGGTCCGCAAGTGGGTGCTGAAACGCAACGGCGACCCGTTGCTGATTCAGGACGTGGTGGAGTTGGTGTTGGCCGTCGACGACGATGCCAGTGCCCGCCACCACGAGGTCACGAACGCGGTGAGCGACATGCGGGACAGGTGTGTCGACCGCTGCCGGACCTGCGACGACCGCTTCAAGGTGCTGGAGGCCCTCGAACACCAGACCACGAACGGCATCCGGGCCATCGCCCGCGAAGAGATGCAGGCGCACGAGCCGCGGCGCAAGGACGACGCGAACGACAGCGACTACACACCGGAGCGCAAGCCCTGCGGCACGGTCGAGGTCGTCGACGCAGAGAAGACCCGCGAGGTCGTCTGGAAGGTGCGGTTGCTGTGGGGCGGGGTGGGCATCGTCGCGACGACGACGCTGGTCTTCCTCGTTCAACTCGGCCTCAGCTATTGGCTGGGGACCTGACGAGGGAGCAGCGATGAGGACGTACTACCTGAGGATGCCGTACTTCAAGGGCGAGAACGTCAAGCGATTGCAGCGCGCCCTGCGGTCCAACTCGTTCAGTGCCAAGGGCAGGTCGGCGGGCGTGACCTTCGACCCCGGTCCCATCGACGGCGTCTTCGGCCCCAAGACGGCGACGGCGTGCAAACGCGCCAAGTGGTGGCTCGGCTACCCTCGTCGCAACGTCGTGAGGTCGGGCGGGCAGCAACTGTATGACCTGCTGACCAAGAAGCGGAAGCTGAAGCGCGCGCAGGTCGAGCGACGGAAGAAGCGCATCGCTGCGCGCCTCGCCAAGACGACGCTCGCGAAGCGCACCTACCAGAAAGCGAAGGCCGAGATTGGCGCTCCCGGCTCGGTCGAGTCGCCGAAGGACGTCAACAAGTACACCAAGTGGTGGTTCGGCGGGTGGGGCTACCCCATCGGCAACTGTTCCATCTTCGCCAGTTGGTGCTGCGCGATGGCCGGGTCCAAGCACTTCTACCCCTGCAAGATGAGCAAGTCGGGTCGGGTGTTGGCCGAGGGCTTCAGCGACTACAGCGAGGAGATGCTGGTTGCGGCTCGGGCGGGACGGCACGGCCTGCGAGTCATCAGCTCGCCGGTCAAAGGTTGCCTCGTCGTCTGGAACTGGGACGGCGGCGGGACCGACCACACCTCGGTCTTCGAGTCCCGAGGCGGCGGGCAGGTGACGACG
>Ga0180432_10007152_pt1 | contig 14275 bp, 8 predicted proteins | sample SS_ome_10_FD_132414 | JGI IMG/M metagenome (GOLD analysis project Ga0180432, IMG submission 132414) | Hypersaline lake sediment archaeal communities from the Salton Sea, California, USA - SS_1_MS_2 metaG | ecosystem: Environmental > Aquatic > Non-marine Saline and Alkaline > Hypersaline >... | reverse complement strand
GCACCGGTTATGGTCCGCGCTTCCTGCATTCAACCGGACAGCTCCATAAAGGCGGCCCCAACAAAGGTCTTTTTCTTCAGATCATAGATGATCCCGGAAAAGAAGTGCCGGTCCCGGAGTCGGCGTATACATTCAATGATTTGATCAAAGCGCAGGCCGCCGGGGATTATCAGGCCCTCGTGAAACGGCGGCGCCGGGTGCTTCGGATCGATCTCGGCAAAAAACCTCTTGAAGGTTTGAAATGTCTTCTCGGTCTCGTTTCCCGCTGAAGAGTGTGCCCCTTTCACGGCATGTCTCAAAAAGCGAAAGAGAGATTCAGGACGCCGAACCTGTGGTTCCGGCTCTCTGTCTTGAATTTTTTCGTCCAGAATACGTACGTATAAGAGATATACATTCCTTTGATTTGAATGCCGAAACCGGTCATGATGCTGGCCGTGAAGGGATTTTTTTCCACGCGGTGACTGCCTGTGATCGTGTTGCCGTCCAGGAAAATATTTCTGTAGACCGCCTGTCCGTCCAAGGCGGCATAGAAGTGGATACTGGGCTTATCCCAGTTGTTGATGCCTGTGTTGGTGTCTCCTCCGGGTCTTTGCATATCGACACCGAAGTCATAGGGGAGATTCCAGCCGAATCGGACTTGGTATCCGGCGTTGGCGTATATGTAGACGTTTCCCAGACCTCCTCCAAAATGGGGGATGAGCTCAATGCCCATTCCTTTATCCGGGCCAGTCCTGTAGACGCGGATCTTCCTTTCGTAGACCGTCTGGAGAGCGAATTCGTCTTTGAGCTGATGTTCCCAGCCCAGAGGATCCTCATGCTTGAATATATAGTGAATTATTCTTTGTGTTTGTTCGGCATACGAATGCTGTCCGACGATGCCGATATCGATCTCAAAGCTATCCTGACGCTTTTTGTTTTTGCTGTGAATGCCGAAGCCCAAATACAGGTATCCGGCATAGGGGCGGTCATTTTCGATGAATTCGGCGGTCTGGATGTTATCCGGAGTATAGATGTTTTGTCCCAATGAAACGGAAAAAGTGTGTATGGAACCGGGCCCGTTGGTGAATGAGAACCACTTCAACAGAGGATTTTTCCGGTAGTCCTTGATGTCGTGGGACATCCATGTCAGCTTGGCGCCGTGTGTGAAGCCTCTATCGGTGCTGACAAAGGTGTCGTTTCCGAAGGAAATACGAAAAAAGCTGGCATACTTCGTATCTTTCCATTCCGCGAATGAGGCAAGGGAAAGAAAAAGCGGCATCAAGATTAAAATCGATCGTTTGCGGTTCATCATTTTGTATAGACTAGTGTACCTATGGATTGCCTCTTAATTCAACTTGTCCGTTTGTCTCTTTTCATACTGTCCCATAGTTTAGTCGTTCCTGTATTTATTTGGAAGAATTCTCCGCAAAAAAACCCGCTCCCCTTGACCTTGTTCAATCAAAATTCACGGGTTTGCTCCGGCTGTGAGAGAAGCCTGCAAATATATATTTTCTAAAAAAGCATTTCGGAGTATCATAAGGTAGAATTAAAAAGGAGTGATATCATGCCGACAAAAATGATTTCCATCCACAGGCTGACGGAAGGTATCCTTGGGCTGTGCATGGCATTGCTTTTTGGAATAGTCATTCCCGCCCCGTCTCAGGATCTTCCCGAGGATCCCTACGCGCGCGGTTTGGCTTTCATGCAACAGTTCAAATACACCGAGGCCAAGTCGAGTTTCGATCAGGCTGTTTCACAAAATCCGGAAAACATCCAAGCCTATTACTACAGGGGGAGGGCGCAGGCCGCCCTTGATCAGTTGGATGCCGCGTTGCTCGATTTCGACCGCACTCTTCAGATGAACCCCAATTATGCACCGGGATATGTGGGGAAAGCACAGATTGCCGTCGTTCGCAAGAACTTCATTCAAGCGATGGAATATATCGCCACGGCACATACTCTGGATCCGCTGAATGCCGAAGCATTTTATCAGAAGGGATTGGTCTATGGATATCAGGGAAAAATCAACGAAGCCATCGATGCCTTCAACCAATGTCTCGAGTTGAAGCCCGATCATGCCTATGCCCATTATCAGCTCGGATTGGCTTACAATCAGCTCAGGCGCATGGATCTTGTGGTCACCCACCTGGAAAAATTTTTGACACTGGCTCCTGAGGCACCTGAAGCCGAGCAGGTCCGGAGGCTTTTAAGCTCTCTTCGAGATTAGATGCATACCGGATTGATCAGAACGCCTGCCCGATGCTGATGTAAAAGACATTGCCCGATTCGAATTCCCGGGGTGAAAGATTGAAGCCGTAATCCAGCCTGAGAAAGACCACGGGCAGGTCGAGCCGCAAACCCATTCCCAGTGACGCTCTGAAATCAAGCGGATTGAAATCACCGACAGAGGCATACACGTTTCCCATATCGAAAAAGGTGACCGCCTCCAGCCACGGCAGAACAGGAAACCGCAATTCCTGGTTTATGATAAAGACGGCTTCCCCTCCCTCGGCTTGCTGCAGAAACAGATTGAAGGGACCGACTGTGTCTCTTTCAAAGCCCCTGATGGAATTGGCCCCTCCGGCATAGAACCGCCGGCTGGGTACGAGGATTTGATCGAATGCGTCGGCGATTCCCAGCCTGAAGTTCGAAGCCCAAATGAAGAACGGCCGGACCGGGATGAAAAAGGAGTACTGTCCGAAAAAGCTGATATACGTAAGATCGGTTTTTAAAAAAGACGGGGAGTATTTCAGGCTGAGAGACAAGAATGAACCCCGCTTGGTGTTGATAAGATTGTCACGGGTATCGCTCAGCCAGAATACCTGGAATTCAGGCAGTGACAGGGTGATATCGAAGGGGAACGGCCCGATGGGATCCAGTTCATAGGTATGTGTCCGGTTGTACCGAAAGAGGTAGGAGAGCTTGGATTCGAAGGGCATGGCCAGTTCCTGCTGGATTGAAAATCCGAACTCTTCGGATTTGAAAACCGATTGCGTCTTTTCCAAATAAAACAGGGAATAAAGAGTGTTCATTTTTTTCCCGAAGAGGTACGGATCCTCGATCGAGAATCTCAGATCCTTCTCGCGTTTGTTTTGCCTGTAAAAAAGCAATCCGTTCCTTCCTCTGCCCAGAATGTTGACCAGGTCCAACTCCGCGAAGCCTTCGATTTTTTCTTCCGAATTGTACCGGAGCCCGTATCGGATTTGCAGAGGCGGGCTTTCCCGGACTTCCACCTCAACACGGATCCGGTCACTCCTGTTTTTCTCCGGCGATTGATAAATATTGACCGAATCGAAAACCATGAGATCGTACAAGTTTTTCTGGCTGGTGATGATGTCTTCCAGGTTCAGCGGCTCTCCTTCGTGGAAGACGAGCTCCCGCCGTATCACGTGGGCGGGTGTCCGCCGGTTTCCGGAAATCGTTATCCCGGAAATTGTCAGGAGCTCGCCCTCTGTTATCGAATATATGAGGTCGATCCGGTTTGATCCGGGCTCCTTTTCGGGCTGGACGTCGATTCTAACGTTTTGGTAGCCTTTTTCCCTGTAGAAGCTGTAAAGCATGTTGGTGTCCGTGGAGAGCAAGCCGGGGGAAAAAAGGCTCCCGGATTTTAAAGCCAGAAGCGGCAACAGAGCCGGATCTAGGAAGGCCTTGTTGCCCTTTATTCGGATCGATTGGATGCGGATTCGGGGGCCCTGTTCCACCGGAAGGACGATGTCGATCGTCTTTTCCTCGTGATCGGGCGATATTTCAGGATGTCCGATGGAAACGTTCCGGTGACCCAGCTCCTCATACAAGGACTCGATTCTCAGCCTCGCCCGTTTGAAGTCGTAGAGCAACGCCCATAAACCTTTGCCACGGGATTTGGGAATACTGGAAACCGCTTTCTTGATGGCTTCGGGCGTGACCGCGCTCTCTTGGCTCAAGGTGAATTTTTTTATCCTGTAGCGTGGCCCGAAGTGCACAAAAATGACATAGAACGATTCCGAATCCTCTTCGGTTTTAGAGAGGGAGACCTCCGCCTGAATGCAGCCCCTGCTGTTCAGCTCGAGCCTCAAGTGTTTTTCGGCCTCGGACATGGACATTTCTTCGGGCAGCCTCCCGTTCCATCGATCCCGGATTCGCTTTTTGAGTTCATTGCGTATCGGATCCCCGATGAATATCAATGAGGCGGGATTGTTTCTCTTGATATCGAACAGGATTCTGGCTTTGTTTTGATCTTCGTAGACGATGGACGGTGAGATGACCGCATTCAGGAATCCGTTTTTTTTGTAATGGGATGTCAGGCTATCGATGGCCTCTCTGAGATCGCCGTAATTGAATTCGGTCCCTGTCTTCAACGGCTTGGTTTTATCCGCCAGTGTCTTTCGGGTAAAAGGGGCCGTATTGCCGTATTGGATATCCGCAATGCGATATCGTCTCCCTTTCCGGCCGATTGAAAACCCGCCGGCTTGCGCTTTTTCACCTAAGGTGAAGCGATGGCTGAAACTGCCTCCATAGGTTCCGTCGTCCCTTGCGAATGACCGAATCGTGAAATGGCGGCTCAGATCGTAATCCAGTACCCAGGTCTGGTTCTGTGTGTTGCTGATATCGATGGAGTAGATGAGATCGAGAGAGGAGACGAGCCCTTTACGGAACGTGAACCGGGCGCCCGGGTCGGCTTCGGTGGCGATATTGATTGGCTCGATGCGCACTTCTTCAGCCCCGATGAGGTTCTTCAATGTGTTGGTGAACGGGGAGGCTATGGGAGATAAAAAATAGAGCATCATCTGGTTTCCGATTATGTTCGCCGCCTCGTTTTTCAGCCGCTCCGTACCATGTCCCGTGAGAAGGATCAAAACGAGATCGATCTCCGACATGGACGGGTATGAGCTCAGAGTGAAGCGCAATTCCGTTACCGGCCCGGTGACACCGAGAGTCACGTCATAACTTTTGAAGTCGTAGCGCAGCTGCGTGTGGGCGGTGATATTCAGCAATCCATCCAGAGGGTCGGAATCCGGGAAATCGATGGCCGCCTGTTCCACCTCAAAGCTCCGGTTGTTGAAAATGACCTCGCCGGTTTGCCGGTTCCTTAAAAATCCGGTGAGCCGGGGTTCGTATACGGTTCCGCCTATTCTGATTTTTCCTTCCATCTCCAGTGAAGCCAGGTTGTTGTCCACAATGAAGGGATCGACGGTGGTGACATCCAAGCCCAGATTCAAGCCTCTGATCGACGGCGGTATGTCGCTTTGAAGCGCTCTTCTCTGAGAACGCAGAGATTTGATGAGCTCGCTTCCGGGATAGATATCCGCACCGAAAAAAGACCGGGTGAGTTCCGCCTGTCCCGTCAAAAACCAATTTTGCTCTTTTGTGCCGAGAAAGAGATCGGCATCGGCGAGAGCCTGCAAGCCTTCGGGATAGCTCAACTGGACTTGATCCGCTTTGACACCGATATCCACTTCCTGAAGCCGGTTCAAGCCGATGCGCGTCCTGCCCTCGATGTCCGTTTTGCCTCCGTTGAGAATACCCGACAGAGTGAAACGGAGCTGGTTTTTTTCCGGAAAAGCGAGGCTGCCCTTGATATCGGTGACCAGGAGAGGAAAGCTCTTCACACGGAAGAGACCTTTTGAAATGCCGCCGCTCCCGTTTAGTATCAGATCATCGAGAGGCCCCCGGCACTCCAGGCCGGCGGCAAGCTTTCCTTCCATGACGAGGTCTTCGAAAAGAGGCGTGAGTTTTGAGACATCCACGGCGGTTTCCAGCCGGGCATCCAGGTTTGGTGCTGGAGATAGAGAGAGAGTCATATCAGCCTCGAGAAAGGAATCCCTGCCTATGAGCTTGAGACGTTCCATCCGGAGTACTCCCGCTTCCATTCGGAGCCGGATGTCGCCTTCATTGGCCATTCTGAACCTGGACAGGATAAGATCGAGCTTCGTAAGCGCTCCCTCCATGTGAATCCGTTCCGGCGATGAAAAATCTCCATGAAAACGAAAAAAACCCGCGAGGCCTCCCCCCATTTCCGCCGCCGGCTTTTCCGGAAGCAAGGCGGCGAGACCCTTGAGATCCAGTCCCTCAAAGGTCAAAATTGCTTCGTTTGGCGGGTTCTTCACCGGTTTTGACGGGGCTTTCAGGTCCTTTTCGATGAGAGAGTTCAAGTCGATTGTCCCCTCAGCCGAAATGTTTCCTCCGGCGACACCGGCGCTGAGTTTTTCCAGGGTGAGCTGGTTATTCTCTATGCCCGATTCTATCTCGATGTCATGGAAAGCCAGAGGCAAAGCGGCAGGGCGGAAGGCGCCGTTTTGAAGTGTGATCCGTGCATTCAGGAGAGGCCGCATCAGCGTACCGGAGATTTCGCTCTGAATAATCAGGGAGCCACCGGCATCGATGACCGGCAGGACGGTCTCCAGAATTTTAAGGTTTACCGATCCATCCATGAACATACGTCCTTGATTTTCCTCCCCGAACGGAAGGCTTCCGGAGATCGAAAAATGCGTTTCCGTGCCTTCAAAAGCGGCTGATTCCCAGGAAAGCTCTTGGTTCTCGTAACGCAGGGAAAAAGGCTGCGGATTCTTCAGAGATATTTTTTTATGGCGGAGCGCCAGCGTTTCTAAATCGATACGGACCGATGCCTGCGGCCAATCCATTACGGGTACGGCAAACTCCGCTTTGCCGGAAATCTCAGTGGATACGGGGGAGGGCAGAGGAACAGTGTGTGCCCGCATGGTGTGCCACAGATCAAGCGCCTCTGTTTCGATTTTTCCCCGCACAACCAGAGGCTCCCTGAGAAGCAGATGTGCTTCCAGTGAGGTGCGCACGGCTGGAGCTCCCATTTTAAGGCTTATCGAGTGTCCGTCCGCTTTTGCCTCCAGGCCGATCCGGCCCAGAGCGGCAGCGCCAAGATTGGATTTGTCTATGCTGAAATCCAGTTCGAAGACGGGTTTTTTCAAAGAACCCTCTCCCTGGAGCCGGAAACGGACCGTGCCGGAAAGGGAGTCATTCTGTAAAGTGGATTCTTCAAATCCGGAAAGCTCGATGGAACGGCCTTTCAAATGGACGGCATATTCCCCGGTGAACAGATCGAATTCCAGGCTCCCCTCCATCGTTCCGTCCCCTTTGGCCAGACGGATTTGCTCGAGGCTGAGTTTTCGTTCCTCATAACTCCCTTTGCATTCAAAGCGGGAGAGAGTCTCTCTGTCGAAGGCCAGGTCATCGCCGGAGGCCTCGAAAAGGACCGCCGGATCGTCGGGGGAACCGGAAACGGTAAAAGCGGCGGAAATCATCCCTCGTACGGAATGGTCGAGGGGAACAATTGAGAAAAAAGGCTCCAGATCGATCCGATCGGCGTCAATACGGAATTCAGATCCTTTTCCGAAGGATCGGCTCCGGAGATCGTAGACGAGGCGGCCTTGGGTCCGGATCTGTCCTTGTGCAAACTTCAGACGCAATTCATTGATTTCCAATACCGGGCGGGCGTAGGCCAGGTCCAAATTCATGCGGTTGATCTGCACCTTCTTCAGCCCGATGTCTTTTCCTTCCACATCCAGCTTCACTTGCGGATTTTTGATACCGCCGCGGACCGCTCCGTTTATAGAAACAGCTCCCCGGGAGGGGATGAGGCCGGCTGCATCCTCACCGGGGATGATTTTTTGTTCGATCATGCTTCGAAGGAATCCGTTCACTTCTCTCAGGTCCGGGGCCTCGATTTGAAAAGCACCATGGAAAATTTTGGTCTCATCCATTTTCCCTGAAAGGGAGAGTTGTGTCCGGTCAAGCCGTAGAGCCGACGGCTTTATGTGAACCGCACCGTTCGCCGCCTCCAATCGAAGCCGCCCCTCCAGTCCGTATCTTTTTTTGCCCGTATCAGCCGACGGCGGCCGGGGAGCGAATCGAATATCAACGCTCGCATCCGTTTCTTTTGGGTGCCGATCCTTCCACTTTGCCTTGAGCTCTCCTTTGCTTGTCGCTTCCAGCATAGGAATAATCCGCGGAGCCAGTTTTTCGAATAGCGAAAGTTCGATGGAATTCCATGACGCTTCCGCCGTCGATTCATCCCTGCCGGTCAGCGACATCTTCAATTTTCCGCGGAGGCTTCCCTCTTGAGTGACCACCTTCACTGAATCCACCGTCAAGTCCTTTGTATCCGTATCGAAATCCGCTTCTATCCGGGCAACGGATATGCCCGCCCCCATGATGTCCCCGCCCTCGATATTGCCTTTGAGATTCGTGTCTTTTCCGTATCCGTCAACGGCGCATTCGAAGAACACGCTTCCCGCATATTCATTCCCGAGCCCGAGGATTTCCGCGATCCGCTCCAATTGAATCGTTCCGTCAAGATTGAGCCTGTATTCCGGAATTTGACGGTAATCCGAGATCTTTCCGCTTGCTTTCACGCTCAGCGAGTCCATTTGGAGGTCCAGTTCACGAAATTCCACCGTCTCGTCATCGAACGTGAAACCGCCGTTGAATTTCCGGATAGGGAAAAGCTTTTCTCCGAACCGGATTGCTCCTGCTTCGGCCCGGATAAGGCCGGCATGCTTTCCTGTGCTGTTGAGATATTCGATTTCCACCTGAAGGTTGGAGATACCTGAGCTCAGGGAATATTCTTTATCCCGGAGCTTCAGAGATCCTTCTTCCACCTTGAATCTTTCGATCCTCAACGAAAGAGGTTTCTCGGGAGCTCCCGTCGCTTTTAAGGAAGAAGTGTTCCCTCCAATGGATTTGATTTCGAGATGGGGATGAAGAAGCCGAAAATTCTGGATGTGGATTTTTCGGCCGAGAAGCGTCAGAGGGGTTGTATCGAACGAAAGCTTCCGGGCAGTGAAAAGCTCTACGAGGGCGGGTTCGCCGCTCGAAGCCCGGCGCACTTCGATATCTGCCATATCCACGGAAAGCCGGAATATACTGAAATCAAAAGATGCGGCGGTGAGAGTCAGGTTGTATCGGGACTCGAGATATTCGCCGGCTTTCTCGATGAGGAACGATTTGAAGCTCCGGCTTTGGATATAGAGAAATCCGGCGAGAACGACGGCCGCAAAGAGACACGACAGCCCGATCCAGATCCGTTTCTTCCTTCTGGATCTTTTATTGCGTGGTCCGGTTTTTTCCTCTTTCATCAATATCCCGCTCCCTCGAGCCTTCATGTTTTTGTATCATAATAGCATATGTTCCGATTGAGAGGGAGATGCATTTGTGGATGGGGGTCCGGCGGGATCACTTCCCTTTACGCCAAAACTTATAAGTCCCCAGAAAAGGGAGGGGGACGGGCCGTGCCTTCCTCATGGGGAAAGTTCCTTCTTTGACCAGATTGACATCTTCGGCCGTATAGAAAGCTTTGGGATTGAATGATTGTATGGCCCCGGCCACATCCTGGAAGTCGGAGCGTCTGATCGTCAAGAAGATGACGTTTACTTTGCCTTTGGCTCCCTGGGCATCCACGGTGGTCACTCCATAGCCTTTGACTCTGAGATGTTCGATCAGTGATGAGGAATCGGTTTGGGTTATGACCCTTATGATGAGGGTTCCTATCGCGATTTTTCTTTCGATCTGAACCCCTATGAAGGTTCCCATGGCGAAACCCGCGCTGTAGGCCAAATAGCAAACCGCGTTATCGAGGTTCTGCATGATCACGCGTATAGCCAGGAGCCATATCGTTACTTCAAAAAAACCGACCAGCGATGACAGGTATTTCATGCCTCTGGAAACGAACACAATCCGTATCGTAGCCAGGCTGACATCGAAAATCCTGGCCGTGAATATTAAAAACGGAAGGATGAACCAGGTGAAGAGACCGGAATTGAACAACGGGGCCAGGTTCACCGCCTCTCCTCCTTCCCTTTCTCTCCCCTGGCTCTCCTCGCCCTTTTCGACCGGATGGGCGGTTTCCAAGAAGCGGTTGCGGTGCATGGATCGGGGAGCACGGCAGGGGCGAAGCGGGATTTGGCTCTTTGAGATTGCAGCGGCTTTCGGTCAAACATTGGTGATGTTTTCAAACCTTCCTTTCCGGCTTTTTATCATATTGCATGATAGCATGAATTCATGAAAGATCAATCTTTAGAATGGGCTGCCCTTGTTTTTTCAGGAGGGGGCCGTTTGATTCCGTTAAAGAGGCCGGGTGCTTTATGATATACTTACATGTTCCGGTCCATGCCGGAAAGATTTCCTCATGACTTAAACGGCTTCAGCGGATCAACTGTTTTCGTCGCTGAAATTTTGCCGGATGTCATGGATCGCCGCCTCGATTCCCGCCCAATGCCGGCAATGGTAAAGGAGGGAGAATGAAATTTCATACGGCGTTGCGTCCTTGGGCCAACAGGCGTCTGGAAAAGATGGCCTCTGTAGACATGATCGTTGGAGTTCCCTGTTTCAATAACGACACCACCATCGCACACGTCATAGATATGATAAGCGAAGGAATTGCCGAATACTTCAAGGACCTGAGGACCGTGATCATCATTTCGGACGGGGGATCGACGGATGATACGCGAGAGATCGCTCAAGAAAAGACCGTTTATCCCTATATTGAAAAGATCGTGACCATCTACCGCGGACTGCCGGGAAAAGGAAGCGCTCTGCGAATGATCTTTGAAGCCGCTATTTTTCTCAAAGCCAAAGCCTGCCTTCTTTTCGATGCGGATTTGAGGAGCATTACCCCGGATTGGGTGAAGTCGCTTGCATTGCCCGTGCTGGAACGCGGCCACGATTTTGTCGCACCCGTTTATTCGCGGTACAAGTACGATGGAACGATCACCAACAACATCGCCTACAACCTCACGCGTTCCCTCTACGGAAAAAGAGTCCGTCAACCCATCGGAGGAGATTTCGGCCTTTCCCAGGCCATGGTCAGGTCTTACTATGGGGAAGAGCACGACATCTGGATGACCGATATCGCGCGGTTCGGAATAGACATTTGGATGACGACTATCGCCATTCTCGAAGAGGCTTCGATATGCCAGTCCTATCTCGGAACAAAAATACATGACGTCAAGGATCCCCTGGAAAGCCTGGGACCGATGTACCGGCAGGTTGTCTTTCCTTTGTTTCAATTGATGGAAGAAAACACCGATAAATGGAAACCCGTCACAGGAAGCGAAGCCATCCCTTCTTACGGAGAACCCGAGCGCAAGGAGCCCGAAGCCTTCTCGGTGGATCTCGAGGGAATGATCGAAAATTACAAAGACGGCTTTGCCAATTTATCAGTCCTATGGAAGAAAATCGTCAACCCTCAAAGCTTCGATTCTCTCAGGAAGCTGGCGCATAAGAGGAAGCTCGAGACTTTTCTTATGCCTACAGAGGTGTGGGCGCAGGTGGTTTATGATTTTGCTGTCACTTTCCACCGGTGGCGGAAGGATAGAAAGCATCTGATCGATCTCATGAGGCCTCTCTACTATGCCCGGGTGGCCTCATTCATCAACCGAACCAAAGAAATGACCAGCCGGGAGGCAGAAGCCCTGATCGAGAACCAGGCCGCCGTTTTCGAAGAGTATAAACCCTACCTCCTTGAAGCCTGGGAAAAAACGGAATGACGCTTCGAAGGAATCAAGGCTCATGGAATCCCTGAACGTTCTTTTTGCTTCTTCGGAAGTGGCTCCCTACGCCAAAACAGGAGGATTGGCGGATGTATCCGAAGCTCTTCCCCGGGCGCTGGCAGCGCTCGGCTTGAGTTTGATCGTCGTCACCCCTTTCTACCGTCAGGTCGGCGAAGGAGGATTCGATCTTCAGGAAGTGAAAACAAGCTTGAAAGTTCCTGTTGGAGAGAGGGAGCTGCCCACCGCCGTATTCCGTACGAGGCCGTTCTCCGGAGTCCCCGTTTATTTCATCCGGCGGGATGAATATTTCGACCGCGGTGAACTCTACGGAACTCCGGAAGGAGATTACTTCGATAATGCCGAGAGGTTCATTTTTTTTTGCAGAGCCGTTCTTTTGCTGGCGAAAAAGATTGGATTTCAGCCCGGAATCATACACTGTAACGACTGGCAAACGGCCCTTCTTCCCGTCTATTTGCAAAAGACTTTCAAGGACGATCCGTTTTACCGACAAACACGCACGCTCTTTACCATCCATAACCTGGCCTATCAGGGAATTTTTGCCAGAGGCGCGCTGACGGCCGGAGGGCTTCCCGAATCGCTTTTTTCGATGGATGCATTGGAGTTTTACGGGAAACTGAATTTTATGAAAGGGGGAATTCTGTTCTCCGATGCGGTAACGACAGTCAGTGAGAAATATGCCCGGGAGATCCTGACGCCTGAATTCGGATACGGTTTGGACGGCGTTCTGCGGAATCGGAAAGGAGATATTTTCGGGGTGGAAAACGGTGTCGATTACCGCATATGGAATCCCGAGACGGATCCCTTCATTGCAGCTCGATACAGCGCCGGCGATCTTTCCGGAAAAAAGAGATGCAAGGAGGATTTGTTGGCTGCGTTCGGAATCGAAGCCGCCGGGGAAACGCCGGTCATCGGCATGGTTTCGCGGCTTGCCGGTCAGAAGGGAATGGATATCCTGGATGAAGCCTTTCACGAATTATTGGCGACGGGAGCCGTTGTTATCATTCTGGGCGCAGGGGATTCGGTTTACGAGAAGAGATTTGCCGAATTGGGGAAAAGGCATCGTTCCGCAGGAGTCAAAATCGGTTTCGATGATGTCCTGGCCCACAAGATCGAAGCCGGCTCCGATATGTTCCTCATGCCTTCCCGGTACGAACCGTGCGGAATGAATCAATTATACAGCCTGAGATACGGGACCATTCCCATTGTCAGAGCGACGGGCGGACTGGATGACAGCATCCGGGAGTTCGAACCTGATACGGGTGAAGGAACAGGATTCAAGTTCGTCGACTACTCCGCCCGGGCCCTTTTAAAAGCGGTGAGCAAAGCGGTTTTTGTGTACCGATCCCGCCTTCATTGGTCCCGGTTGATGGCCAATGCGATGAAAGAGGATTTTTCCTGGAATGCTGCGGCTTCTAGATATTCTTATCTTTATGAGCGGATCCGGATCAGTGAAACGGAAAAAACGGCGGCAGAAAAAAACAAAAGAAAAAACAGGAACCGGGATGCCTGATCCCGGACTTCGGGGGTTCTGAAGAGGAGCCTCTTTGTATTGATGGAAGGATTTGAGCCCGAACGCCCTTTTTTAAGTCTAAGCGAAGCTATCCTGACGAAGGGTGGCCATTTTTCCGCACGGCGCTTCCCATTTTTCCGCGGATATTTGCTTGCCTGTAAATATATTCTTGGCCGGCATAATTCCGCATCAAGACTCTTTCCCGGTCCATGGATTGGATATACGAAGGCAAGACCGGAACTTTGCCCCCTCCTCCCGGAGCATCGATGACATAGGTCGGCACAGCAAGACCGGATGTCCACCCCCTGAGAGAATCCATTATAGCGAGCCCTTTTTCCACGGTCGTTCTCAGGTGGTTCGTGCCTTCTACAAAATCGGCCTGATAGAGGTAGTAAGGCTTTACCCTGACTTGCAGCAATTTCTGGAACAGCGCCTTCATGATTCCGGGTTCGTCATTGACGCCCTTGAGAAGAACAGATTGATTTCCCAGTGGAATGCCTGCGTCCGCGAGCAGGCCCAACGCCTTGGCCGCTTCCTCGGTTATTTCCTTCGGGTGATTGAAGTGCACATTCACATATAAAGGATGAAAATTCTTGAGCATCTCAGCCAGATGACGTGTTATCCTTTGAGGCAGAAAACAGGGTATCCGGGTGCCGATACGGATGATTTCAATATGAGGAATCTCTCTAAGGGACTTTAAAATGTATTCCAGCTTGGCGTCGGTGAGTATGAAAGGATCGCCTCCAGATATGAGGACATCGCGGATTATTCTATGGCTGCGGATATAGTCCAGTCCGTTCTCGATGTACTGAGCATCAATACGGCTTTGATCGCCCACCCGTCTTTTCCTGGTGCAGAAGCGGCAGTAGGAAGCACACATATGGGTAACAAGGAATATGAGTCTGTCCGGATAGCGGTGAACGATGCTCGCTACGGGAGCATCCTTTTCCTCTCCTAAAGGATCTTTGTCCCCGGGGCAATCATCCAGTTCGGCCGGATCAGGGACGACCTGCCTGTAGAGAGGGTCTTCCTTGGATGTTATGAGATCGGCGTAGTTGGGGGTTATTTGGACACGGAAACTTTTTGAAATCCTGATAACCTGGTCGATGTCAAGACCAAACCGATCGGCGATTTCCCTCGGTGATCTGATACTATGCTTTAAAATTGATTGCCATGCTTCCATTTTGAATTGAGTTCCTCGCTGTGAAGTATTTTGTATAAGTGATGATATCATCTCCTCTTTTGTAATAGTCCGCTATCCGTG
>Ga0180432_10007151_pt1 | contig 14276 bp, 27 predicted proteins | sample SS_ome_10_FD_132414 | JGI IMG/M metagenome (GOLD analysis project Ga0180432, IMG submission 132414) | Hypersaline lake sediment archaeal communities from the Salton Sea, California, USA - SS_1_MS_2 metaG | ecosystem: Environmental > Aquatic > Non-marine Saline and Alkaline > Hypersaline >... | reverse complement strand
CCCGTCCAGAACTCTGGCGGGTTTTCTCGGCTGCATGGGTCTTGTCTTGGCTTGAGCATAAATCACAATCCCATCGGCTGAATCAACCACCAATAGACCAACTCCAACAACTCGCACAGCTTCCAAATTGCCAACGGCCAAGCAATGATTGCAGTCGCCAAAGCGATTCCCAACAACCATCCCGCGCAATCCGCCATCCAATGATGTGTTCGTGTCATTGTGCCACCAAATCTGCAATTGCGGGCTCCATCATGTCAGTCCACTCATTGGATGCAATGGTCTTCTCACCCTTGGAATTTCTCCACTGCCACCAAATCCACAACACCTGAATGATCAGGCTGATGATTGCGATGAGGATCAACGGGTTGCCAACATTGTTGTCCCTGCAACGCTCCGCGACCTGCCGCTTGAGAACCCGCCTCGCATCACGCTCGCTCCGAGCAGTCCACAACGTCGGGTCTGTCAACACAGCAGCAGAAATCACCCGTTGCTTCGTTCGCTTTCGGCAGGGGAACAACCGAAGCTTCAGGTCACTTTTGATCACGGCCTCTTGAAATCCCCGCAATTGATTCATAGAGTTCATCACTCACCCCTTGTGACAAAAGCGGTTATGGCACTGGTAAACCCAACCACCCCCGCCGACAGCAACAACTTCCACGCCGTTGCCGACGTCAGCCAATCTCCGATCCACACGGCGACCACTCCCAGGCCTCCAGCGAGGATCAGTCCGATCAACGCTGCAACGTGAATGTGCTTGCGGGTCATCATCGCCACCTCCGGAACAGCCGGAACCGACGCACCCGTGGCCGGCAAGTGCCACCACTGTAATTGGCCGAAGCTGCTTGCCGCTTTGTCTTGGCAGCCGGCACGAGCGGGCACTGCCCATCGGGACAAGCCGCTTGTTCATCTGGAACAGCCGGCGGGTCGGGCTCGACAAAAGGCGGGTCGGGCAGGTGGTCGCCCTCTTGGTTCTGGTAGTTCTTCAAGTCCTGTTGAAGCAAGTCATACCCTTCAGGGCACAACGGGACCTCGGGGCTGCTGGCTGAACACTCATCACACAGTTTGCAGTGCTTGTCGAACAGGGGCGTGGGAATACTCGTGGCAGGTCCACGAACCCGTCCACGCTTGTACTGCTTGACGATCTTCTCTGCCTCCTGAATGTCATCATCGCTGATGATGTTCGCCGCCGCCTTGATCCCCTTCGCCAGCTTCACGCCGAATTCCGCAAGATTGCATGCCTTTCGATAGAGGTCGATGATGCCCTCTGGATTGGCAACTTCCAACTGCTCGGGCTCCACAATTTCCGAAGCAACGGCAGGTTGGTCCACGGGCTGGAAATCCCATGACGCTGCCCAGTAACCAGCCAGCCCGGCAATGACGAACAACGCAAACAATTCGACTCTACCAATACGGTCGTTCATTGCAAACTCCTTTCGGAGATCACCCGCAGTGCCCATGCACCATATCTCCAGTTGACTTGACCCCACGACACCCAGATTCCCATGCCGTTCTGTTCCCAAGTGGTCCCCCATGAGTTCGGGCCGAACGGTCCTTCAGGCCTGTACTCCGTTCCGCAGACCGCATGGCCCCTGGCCCCATAAACCACGATGAACCCACGGAGGACAGCCGAAACAAACTCCTCGATCGTCTGGATGTCAAATACCTCGACCGCCCGGAAGTGCTTCGCTGCTTCATAAGCCTCTTGGGAAGGCTTCTTCTTCCAACCTTCCGACCGGGGCCAGACTTCCATCGGAGAGCATCCATGCTCCTGAATGAACCGCAGGTTTTCGTCGATCGACGAACCGGCATCCCGTCCGCCGCTGGTGTGGTGGTAGACAAACCACGGATTCAGAGGAACGTGGGGCAGGCCGGAAACCCTGGCACATGTCATGAGTGCCTGAGCCGTGGCTTCCGTCGCGCAACTTCCGACACCGTCCTGATCGAGAATCATCGGAACAAACGGCGTCACCTTGTTCGTTCTGGACAGGACCTTCCATTGATCTTGGGGGACAAGCTCGATACGATCCTCTGCCAACGGAAACCATTCACCAGGGTGACTGACCCTGGGCAAGCACCCAGTTTTCTTTCCGGGCGGAACAGCGTGATAGATGCCGTTGTCGATTTTCATGCTATCCCCCTGCCGCTTTGATTGCCTGGATCGTGTTGGCCACGTTCTTCGGCATCGGAGTGACTTTGATTACTTCCCCATAATCAGCCCCTCCCACCACCAGGGCCGGGATGTCACCCTCGGCTGCATCCGCGTAGGGCTTGGTTTGATCGCTCGTCTCGTTGTGGTCGATGATACGGAAGATGTGACCTTTCGTCTCACAATACTGCCTCACATCCTCCGACAAGATGATCGTGGCCAGCCATGTCGGCCGGTCCCCGGATTCCTCCACGACGATCGCCGTCCGAGCACCCGGAACAGCACCACCCCCGGTGAACTGGCCCATGTTCCGGACGACCAACATCGCCAAACAGAACACCACCAACGCAAACTGGATGGCTCGCCGATTGCTCATGGCCTACCCCCTTCGCTCGCATCAATCCAGACCTGAACCTGCGCAGCAATGCCCTTCCCCAGCATCACCGGCCAACCAGCCGTCAACACCAACGTGTTCCGAGCAACTCGCAAGAATCCGGCAACCCCCTTGTACGGCCACCAGTGCTGGTTCTGGCGGGCTGCTGCCACAGTGTAGGTAGCCAGCGTGATCACGAACGCCAGCACCGTGACGGCCAGATAGGTCTCAGCAGCATACAGCATGAGCCGGATCATTGGGACTTCTCCTTGGGCACCGGGTGGACGATGACCTGCAAAGCAGATTCAGCAGCGCTGGCCAGACTCTCTGCCGTTTCGCCCTGCCCGCCGGCGGCTGCCTGCTCCTGGAGGAGGATGATCTCGTTCAACAGATCGTGAGAATCGACAATGCCCGGCCGCGTCTTGGTGTTCTTCTTCTCCGACACCTTGCGGAACACCTTGGCCACTTGTGGCCACAACATCGTCAGGGCCAGAACGGCAACCACGCCAATCAGAATGTAGTCGGTCATTGCCATGGAAGCATCCTCCTAATGATGGAACAAAGAGCCGAAAGCCCACGCCATGTCTTCAATGCCCGCAGCTTTGCCAACCGCCATTGAGCTTCTACCCAGGCGACTACCACAAACAGCAAAACGAGGATGATGGTCCACTGGGCGAGTTCGTTGAGCATGATTACCTACAGCGTAGCCGACGCAGTGGCCGTTTGGCCAGCAAGCGTCTCACGGGCTGCCTCTCGCGCAGGAATGTCCGCACGGGCTGCCGCACCCTCACGGCATGAACGACCCGGCGAACGGGCTGGACGACTGCAGCCGCCACGGAACGTACCGGGCCAGCTTTCACAGCGCACCTGTTGGAGCTGCATTGGGCTTGGGCCTCTCCGCACCACACGATTGCCGCAACTGCTGCCAGTGCCAAAACAATACTCTTCATCTCGTTCTCCTGCTGGGGGTTGCTATTCTTCGAAGCAATCCAATGCATCTTCATATGCATCGTACCTTTGAATTGCTCCCATTACCTCTTTCGTTCTTCCGATCAATTCTGAAGCGTCCATTTCCCGAATGTTGTGAAATCCAGCCATGATCATCAAGCTCGCAGCTATCTGTTCGGCAGTCATTCCCGCGTTCAGGGCAGCCCGCAATCCGTTGATAAAGCACTTGGGCAATATCGAACTTTCCCGCTGGTTTCTCTTGGTAAACACGAGAACGTGCAAGTCGACCGTTCCCATGCTCGTTTCTGTTTTCTCCATCTTTCACTCCCATCATATCAAACGGATGCCAGTTCCTTCATACCGATTTCTTGTTTCTGAAAAGTACAACCCAACTCCGGTCGATCTTCTTGTTTTGAAGGATCATCCTGTAACTATCCTGCCCGTCGTTGAAGAAACCGTGTTCCACAGCTACCGCCCGGAATCCCATGTGACGGAAGAACAACTGTGCTTCCAAGTTCTGCTCACCCACTTCCGCCATCACGGCGTTCTCACCCGGCGTTGCCAACACTTTCGACAGGTCGTTCAGCAGCAACCGGCCCAAACCGATCCCCCTTTCCTCCGGGTGAACAGCCATTGTCTCGATGAACTTGACCTTTTGAAGATGCTGCCAATTGTTTTTCCTCCAGAAGCTGTAAATGATGTACCCCACGATCCTCCCCGTGGCGGAATCTGCTGCCACCTTCCCAGTAGTACATCTTCTCCGGAACACCTCGAAGAATTCATTCTTCCTCCAAGGGCACTTGAACGACCTGCGTTCGATGTCGAGAATTTCGTCGACGTCGTTTTTGTTTGCCCACCGCACGTTGTAGTTCAGCATCTTCCTTCTCCTCATCTCCCCGGATCAGGGATTCCTCATCCTCCGTGGCCAATCCCCGCTCGTTCCATCGCTTCTGCTTCTTCCTTCTCCATGCCCGGGGCCGGCGGATACTCTCATCTACCCCGCCCTCGTCCATCTCGTAGATCTCCCGCAACACCGGGTCCATGCCCTCGATTTCCTCGTACGTCAGGTCATCCACCATGTCCATGTCTCCTACCACGTCGTCTTCCCTCCACCGGCCAACATGATGCTCCAGCATCTCCATTGCTCGGGGGAGCGTGATCGCCAGAGCCGTACCCACGTCAGCATGGCCAAACTCGTCAGAAACAGCCGTCAGCTTGTACTTGCTGGGAGGCCGGTGCTCGATCTGAAACTTGCCGAAGTCCCGCCTCAGTGTACCGTCTGGCAAGTCGTAGCACATCAGCACCCTGTCCTTCATCGCCACCACGAACGATGTGGCCATGGCCGTGAGGTTGCTGGGCTTGGAGAATTCCATGGCCTGCATCGGCACATTGTTTGCCCGAAGACGCTGCGCCATCATCGACCCGCCGGCAGCCGGGTCGTAGCCGAACCACTCGATGTCGAACAACTCAGCCAGCCGCCGGCATTCATCTTCCACGGCCATCAGGTCCACTTCCATCTTGTCCCCCTGGGGCGTGTCGGGCTTCCACCGACGAATGCAAACAGTCTGCAGCAAGCCATCCTGGGCATTCACTCCCATCACAACCAGCCCGGCATGATCGTGGCTGATGCCGAGGTCGAGACCGGCGATGTACCGCCAGCCGGGTGCGGGCTGCTGCGTGGGGCCTCCCAAGCAGAATGCATCCTCTATGCATGCTTCATCTACTGCCCCTCCCACACCGCTTATCCACTGACCCCTCCACAAGCGGGCGAATTCTGCTCCGATCGGGTCGTTCTTCTTCGCCTCCTCCACATCTTCCTCGCTGATCCAGGGAGCCAGTTTGCTCCAGATGTGGACCTTCCACCGCTTCTGGTTCTCAATGGCGTTCTTCCGCCATACCCATGCCTTGCTGTTGCGGATGCCGGCGTTTGTCGACACGATGATGATGCCCTGTGGCACCCCGGAAGCATTGTTCCAGTGCGTCTGCATCACCGACCACTTGTCAACGTGGACCAGCTCGTTGAGCACCAGAACATCGGGCGTCTGCCCTTGTGCTTCACCGGAGGTACCAGTAGCCTCGATCCGCACCCATGCTTCCTTCGGCATCTTCCGGCTGCGGATGCATGACTGAATGATCTCGACCTTGTCGCCCAGCCACGGGTTGTAGTGAACCAGCTCAACGGCCCGGTCCTCGATGATTCTGGCCTGCCGGCTGTTGGCTGCCACCACCTGGCACTTGACGGGCTTCGTGGCAAAGGCAACCAGCCAAACGAGGCAGATGGCAAGATCGCTGTCCTTGCCGGCCTTCTTCGTCCGCTCGATCCAGAACCGGCGGACGGACGGGAGACTGCCGTCCCGTACAGCGTGCAAAGAAGGACCGAGGCTGGCGAACGATTCCTTCTGGAAATCCGCCATGCACAGCTCGTAGAGACGGGGACCGGTGGCCGACGGGATCGTCAGCCCCCTGGTGAAGAGTGAAAAGTCGTTCGCAGACTTCTCCATGTATGCCCGGTTGATCAGATCCGGGTCGAACTTGTCACTGCCCACGTCAACCCTTTCAAGCGGCTGAGGATCCGTCCCGGGCATCCGTGTCCTGCTGCTTCCCCGCAGCGCCGCCTCCAGACAAGGCCAACTGTCCGTTCCTGTTTCCGTCCTTGGCTTCTTCTTCCATCTTGGCCATCAGCACCTTTCCCTCGAGCACCGTCTCGGGAGAAATGTTGTCGAAATTGATTTGCGTCTGGTTGCGGTTGTCGTGGTAGTGGTACTCTCTGGTGCCGGAAATCACTCCCTGGATTTTCGCGAGCAATTGAATGGCCAGAGTTCTCTCCCTGAGAAACGATGCATCTCCCGCCTGCCCGGAAGTCGACCTGGTCACGATCTCGGTCTCGATCTCGCCTTCTCCTTCGCATTCCTCGCACCATTCTTCTGATTCTGGAGAACCACCAGCCATTCCCGTGCCCTTGCACGACCGGCACGACACCGGTCTGTACTCGACCTTCACCATTTCCTTGTTCTTCTTGCTTCTCTCCCATGCCGCAGACGATTCGAGAATCACGCGTTCGAGCCTGGCGATTGCAACTCCCCTGCTCTGGTCGAGATCGGCGTTCAATTCGTGGTTGAACAACGCCCACACATACTTCATGTCGATCGTCACCTGGGCAGGAGTAATCCCGTACCGCCGGGAGAATTCCACCTGGTTGGTCAACCCGTTGCAGACATCCTCGTACATCTTCATGATCCGGTTGAACCGGGATTCCGTCATGTTCTTCGTGCGAAGATTCCGCTTCTCGAAAGCCTCGATGCCGTATGCGGTCGTCTTGATTGGGTTGGTCATGATTGTTCTATTTAACCCCAGTACAAGCTGAGCTGTCAACCCCGGTTTCCCCGATCTTGCTGCAGGTGTCCTTGCTGCTGTTTTTCAGACCGTTCAATCCAAGCATCACCTGCTTGCCTCCCATCTCGGTGGGTTTCTCCAGAACTTCAACCTCCGACAGCCTTTCCTTGTAGTACGCCAGCGACCGCTCCGCAGATGCCAGCTTCACGTTGTGGTACTCAATCAGCCACGTTCGTGCCTCTTCCTGGCAGGAGCATTCCTCAGCAAGTTCTCCATGGTTTCCTGTACAGCTTTCGTGAAGGCCCCCTGGTCGTCCGGATGTTCTTGATTCTCACGGTACTTGTTCCACGCCGTGTCGGCCACCTCTTTCCAGCCGGTCTCGCCTTTGAAGGCTTTCACTGCACGCTCAGCCAGCTTGCTCTTGCCGAACTCGTCGAGCCGGATGGATTCCTTTCGGCCCTCTTCGGCAGCCAGGGACCTGATGTACTCTTCGCTTTCCGGTGTGAACTCCGGCAGATCGGCCGTCAGGGCAATCTCGTTGATCATCTCTGCCCTGCCAGACAGCTTGTAGTTCTTCTGGACGCCGCCGGGGCACTCTTGCATGATTCGTTCGATCACCATGAAGGCGTTCGGCCTTGAAACGGCGTCGTGGGCCGCCAGCTTGAAGTAAACGACCTGCCCGATCTCGAACTTGAACTCGATTTCGATCTTCTTCATGTCAGTTCTCCAGTCAGTCAAGACATGTAAGACATGTTGCTTCCGTTTCGGCGATGTACCGCAGGAAGTGCTCGCTCCAGCCCGAGACCTCCGCATCCCACACCCCTTCGTAGTTGATTCCGTGGGAATGGCACGAAACATCCACGATGTAGTTACGCTTCCCGTGGGGATTCGGCTGCCCGCTTCCGGGATAGTCACAATCCTGGGAGTCGCTGAAAATGATGATCCGGTCGGGCTGTTCCTCTTTATCACGAAGTGCATTGCACATCTGCCGGGTGAAGATTCCGCCTCCGCCAACGAGGGTGTGTGCAGATGCAACGGCATCGGCCATCGCAAATCCCCGCAACGGCTCGATCTTGACCGTGGCATGTTCTCGCTTCCAGTCATCACCAGCCGTGGCATAAACCGAGATGTTCTCGCAGACCTCCGACGCCAGAACAGTCATCGCAGCCGCCGCGTCCATCCGGCTGAATTGTGACCAACGAGACAACGGGACGCCCATCGACCCAGAAACATCCACGACGAAGATCGTCCAACCTGGGAGCTTCGGCCACTCCGACGCACACCGAAGCATCAAATCCTCGATCTGGCGGCTCCAGGTGGGTGCGGCGTTGCGTGCCCGCAGGAAGTCGATTGGCAGAAGCATCCCCGGACGGCAGTCGCGGAATGCCTTCAGGAAAGTCTCCCGCGACACCTTCACGGACTCCATGTTCCGCAAGTTCTTCATCAGGGCCAAAGCCCCGAGCTTGCCATCCTCGACCAACCGCTCCCAAACTGCCCGCTTGTCGGCTTCGGTCTTCGCGGCCGACAAGCCTACCTCCCAAGTGTCAGGTGTTGGGAGAGTGCCGTCGATTAACTGCTTCCAGAGCGATTCCTGCTCAGCGTCCTTCGGCTTGGCGTGACAGAGGAACAACACGTCGCGGAGCTTGACATCGCGGTCCTTGCGGTCCCACTTCCCGAATTGGTACTCGTCGAACTTCCGAAACGCCTTCGCCAGCCCACCTTTGACTTGCGCCGAGAGTGTCTTCTTTCCACCGTTGTCCCGCCAGTAGATCGACACGAACTCGGACAATTCGTCCGGCCGGCGGATCACCCGGGCCAGTGTGTCGGCTACAAGGCCCCGGTGACTCTCGTGGCGGGCCATTTCCCGCACGATCAGCAACGGGACGTGGCGGAGCTTCTGCCTCTCGCGGGCCTCCACGGCAACGGCTGCCACCACTTCCGGGTCCACGATGGGAACGAGGCTGCGAATGTGATCGGCCACTTTCCCGCCGCCAGCGTAGGCGATGTCTTCCCACAACAGGCAAGCCATGACTGCACGCCGCAACTGGGATTCCGCGTTCTGCTTGGCAGCCCGGACACCATAGCCACCAGCCGTTCGCGTGTCGGAATAGACATGGGACCGCTTCGTCTTCACGTTCGTCTTCATCGCAGTTCTCCTGGTCAAAAATGGCCGGGAACAAGCGGGCATGGCGTTTCGTTGATGATCGAAGTATCCATACCCCACGCCACGGCCAGTATCAAAAGAGCCACAGGAACAAGCGAAACGAGCAACGGAAGCGTGCTGCCATTTACACTACACGGCTTTCACCGCGCCGGGACTCGAACCCAGACTACTCGCTTCATAGGCGAAGTAACTCGTCTCTACGCCATGCGACCCTTGTTTCCTTTCATTATATCAATTCAGGTTTTGTCTTTCCCTGGACATGGATTCGATGGAGCTTTTCAACCGCCGCATGCAGCAGTCTCCAAACTCCTTTACACTCATCAACTCCTGTTCGCTTACGTTCTTCAAATCCTTCAACCAAATGATGCCCAGCTTGTTCTCGATCATGTCGATCTGCCGAACGGCAAGCCCGTGAATCTCGAGTTCAGCTACTGCGGCATCAAGCAAATTGTCTGGAATGTTCATGGATTCATGTTCTCCCGCATCTGGTGTTCGCCGCAGCGGCTGCTACCAATAACGGCCCTTGCGATAAGTCCAATCATGGTCAGTATAGTCCTCTTTCATCCGCAAAACACCCTGCTGCACCATCTCACGTACTTGCCGCCGCACTTGATCTTCCGGCCAGCGTTCGCAATACGTGATGATTTGCCGCATAAGCGGATCGCCGATCTTTTCCACACACTCTTTGATAGCATCTTGCAATGACTGCATCACTCATTCCTTTCTGCCGCTTCGGCGGCTCAATCTGCGCTAGAATCGGTCAACGTGCCGAAACACAAACCAGAAGTACCGCACCCTCCACCACAGTAACTGCCAGTATTTCCCCCGACCGCAGCAATTGCACTGCGGCTTCCGTGGCAACAACTCCCGATCACATCTTCCTTGGCCATTCCTTCGCGGGAAAGGGCAGCGGGACCCTCGGTGCCGTATCATATTCGGCCTGGCCCACCACCACGCCCCACAAACACATGATACCCGGCGGTATTCGCATTGATGGTTCTTCATCTTCCAGAAGACCTTGCGGCGTCTGTTGATCCAGCGAATCATTTCTCTTCCCCACCTTTACCCCTCAATCACCACAACCTTGCCCAACCCAAACTCCGGGTAGGCATCTAAGTCGACGTTCAGCACGATCTGCATGTCCAAATCATCGGCCAATTTCTCCAGCATGTCCCGTACCCGCTGCCTGTTCTGCAATCCCCTGACATTCTTCAACGGCTCGTCGAGCACGAGCAACCGCCGGCGCTTCGGCCGTGCCAACATCAGGCAAGCCACCCGCAAGGCAAACGATGCCACGTCGATCACCCCTCCCCCGATCTCGTTCAGGGGATCATCCAATACCACACCTGCCCGACTGAACTCCAGCGATGCTTCAGTTTTTCCCCGCTTGGCATCGAACCGGATGCGAAACGAGTACGGCTCGTCGAAAACCGTCTGCAAGCACTCCGTCACCACGGCGCTGATCCGCTCGTGGACCTGCTGCTGGATTTCCTTCGCCAGTTGCTGGACCACCTGTTGGGCTTGTTCTGCCGATTTCCGGTCCTGCTGTTTCTCTTCCATCATCTCCAGTTCCCGCTTCTTGTCTTCGATGGCCCGGCGATAGTCGATCTCCATATCAACAACCCGTGTTTGCAGTTCTGAGTAGTTCACAACTGATCCTCCCACTTTTCCTTGAACGCCCCCAAAGCCTCGGCATACTTGGCTTCGGCTTCTTCGGCTTCCTGCTCCACGGTCTTCAGCAGCTTGCGGGCTTCGGCCAACGACGTGCATCCGAACTCCTCTTTCAGACGATCCATCTTCTCATCACGGATGCCGGCGGCCCGATCGGCTTCCCGCTGCAACCGTTCGACCTTCGTCTTCAGCCGTTCGTATTCTTTCAGGGACATTTCTTTCACCTTTATTGTTACAATGACTCCGTTGACTTGAATTTTTTGTCGAGAAGCAATTCAAATGCTTTCGCGCGAATGTTGTCGCAAATCTTCCTTCCAAACTCGGCCTGTCGCGAACCGGTCGATGCTTCCTCCGAACACTGCTTGCGAATGTAGTACAAGGCTTCTTGCCATGCGTCGCGGTGTACCCGCAGCCGCTCGATCTCCTTCTGTTGCTCCTCAATCTTCAACTCCTGGCTCGACCACTCCCACAAGGCAGGCAGTTCGTCACGGAGCAAACGCGAAACCTCACACCCAGCGTCGCCCCAGTCGTCAATGCCTTTGACGAGTTCGACGATCCGATCCGCCAGCACATCTATGTCGCATGGTTTGTTTTCAGCCATCACTCGTTCCTTTCCAGTAAGTCCAGTCATGGCCCATAAACTCCTGCCTCATCTGCACAACGCAATGTACCGTCAGCTCGATCACCTCATCACGGACAATCTCTTTGGTCAAAACTCCATTGCAATCAGGTGAATACTCCGCAAAGGACTCCTTGCATCGTGCTGTGATATCATCCAGCGTCAATCCTTCTTCTTGCTCCACAATCTGGAGAATACAATCCTGCAACTGTTTGGCACTCACTGCTCGACCTCCAATGACTTCAACAACAGTTCCCGTACCATGACGTCCATGTCGTTCTCATCAATGTACCGCTCAACCAACTTGCGGAAGTCCAGGCTGTCAGCGGCCAATTCCCGCATCGTCTGAACGAGATGTTCCATGTCACGATCCGTGTAAATGACCGTCTCGTCTTCATCTAGCCAAACATCCTTGCTGTCATCCAATTTCTTCAGTTCTGCCGACCCATCGCTGTAGAGCAATGCCACGTTGCCACCGTGCTTCCGCTCATCTTGCTTGCGGGGGATCAGGCAGCCGGGGTTTACCACTTGGCAATTGCCTGCCGATGCGATGAACGGAATGTGGTTATCACCGAACAGGGCCAGTTCGTAACCGGCCAGCGATTTCTTCAATCCACTCACCTTGCCGGTGTCTGGAGCACCCGGGTAGCTGCAACCCGGCTTCCAGACGTACCGGTGAGCCACCAGCATCGCCAGCCCGCTGCCGGGTATTGGATGCTCGGGCCCTTCCAATCCCTCTCCCCAGTCGAACCCCTTGATGTCAATGCCACCGCTGGGATTGTCGACGAACGTTTGTGATCCTGGATAGAGGTGGTGAACCTTCCCCGATTCGACCAGCGTGTACAGCCCGGTGAAGTCACTCAGACTGGTGTTGTGATACGGCAGGTCGTGCTGGCCGTAGACGGTGTAGAACGGGTGGGGCAGGTGAAGCAACGCAAAGTTGATCAGCCTGGGCGGCGGATTCCACCGGTCGAACACGTCACCGCCACAAATCACCGGCTTGCCGTCGGCCAGTTCCCCCAACTGGCTCAGGCATCTGCCCATCGCCGCATACCAATCGGGCTCGGCCGACCGTGCCGTGGGCGGGGTATGGCACAAGTGGAGGTCGGAGCACAAGACTGCAACTGGTTCATTCATTTCATCTCTCCCCCGCAAAGTGGGCACCGACCTCCAAGCCTCTCTTCCATGTCCGTGCGAACAGTCTCCAACTGCTCTTCAGCTTTTTCGGCATCCATGGAAGCCACTTCAGCCGACCCCACCAACCGCCGAATCGCCTTCAACCTATCATCGACCCCTGCCAATTCTTCTGCCGCCCGGGCCAGTCCGATGATGTCGGGCACCTCCCGGTCAGCATCAGTGGCCGCCCGCTCAGCAACCGAGATTGCCCGTCTAAGAGCCTCCAGCCGGTTTGATGCCTGGAAATACCCATCCCCCGCTGCAACGGCAGACAGGCCCAATCTGGTCCGTTTCTGGCCGGATTCTGCCGTTTCCTCTGCCCGGATGGCATCAGAGAGCAGGGATTGGAGCCGATCCCGCTTCTCGACCGTCCCGGCAGCGGCCTTCTGGGCGTCCTCAAGCTGATTCATGCCTTCCGACATTTCCGGCACCCAGGCCAAGCCACTGAGCCTCTTTTCAGCCTCTTGCAGCCGCTCTCCACAAACCTTCTCCTCGGCCTTCACCTGCCGGACTTGTGAAGCCAGCCATGAAGCCGATCGGTCGATCACCGACAAATCGACGATACGATTCAACTCACGGGCCAGTTCACCGCCCGTCAAGCTGAACCAGAACGGTGGATCGTGCTGGCCCTGGAAGTTCTCCGGACCAAGATTCAGCAGATTGTCGATCTCTTCGGGAACGTCCGTGCCCACGGCGTTCAACGGAATGCCGTCGATCTTGTAGATGTTCTGCTTCTTGTCCCGCCGGCGGATGATGCTCTTTCCGTCAACCCGGACTCCCGCTTGACAGACAGATTCACCGTGCCGAACAAAACCGGTGCCCAGCGGCCGGTTGAACGCCACCCAACGGATCGACCGCAGGATGGACGACTTGCCGACATCGCTGGGACCGGTGATCGCGGTGATGCCCGGCGACAGTTCGACGTCGAGCTTATCGTGTCGCTGGAAGTTTTTCAGCCGGAGACGTTCGATCACTTCCGAGCTCCTTCTTCATCAGGTCAAGCAGCCAAAGGGCATCTGCCTCATTGTCGTCTTCGGGGCTCCAACCCCGCTCCTTGGCCGCCGCGATCATCGCATCCTTATTCGCGTTCCCATTGCCGGTCGCGTGTGTCTTGATCTCGCGGGAATGTCGCATCGCCGTCTCGACGCCATGCTCGGCAGCCCATGCTTGCAGAATGCCAACCATCCCAGCCAGCACCTCTGTGGCGTGCCCACCGCGCAGATGAGGCTGCTCGTACACCACCACGTCAAACGGGGCATCGCGGTAGATCCGCTCAAGCCATCCACGAAACTTCAGAAACAACATACCACGCGACTCGCCCCGCGACAGGGCGAACGACTGCACACCGGACGGTCCGTCAATATGTGCCCAACCGGTTTTGGTGGCGAGGTCGAGCGCAAGAATCCGAGTACTCATCAATCCCACCTCCCTACTAGTGATTTCATGCCCATCGACATCACCAGCTTGTTCCAGTCCTTTTCCGTTACTTGATCTCGTTTCAACTCGAACGGGCCACATCCCTCGGCCGGCAATTCAACCAGCTTCAAGTTGCGAGCAATCAACTCATGGTTGTCGACAATGTCCCGGTACTTTTTCGATTCCGTGTTCAGGGTGCCGGAGATGTACTTCGCCGCCGTTTTCTCGCCGATTCCCTTCACCCCCGGCACCTCGTCGCTGTTGCATCCGGCAATGGCCTTTACCAGCGACCACATCGACGGATCAACACCATGGGTATCTGTAAATGTCTTCTCGTTCACTACCTGCTTGGCCACGGGGGACCAGATGATCACCCGGTCGCCACTGAGCAATTGCAGCAAGTCGTGGTCACCGCTGACTACCACGAACT
>Ga0180432_10007150_pt1 | contig 14282 bp, 8 predicted proteins | sample SS_ome_10_FD_132414 | JGI IMG/M metagenome (GOLD analysis project Ga0180432, IMG submission 132414) | Hypersaline lake sediment archaeal communities from the Salton Sea, California, USA - SS_1_MS_2 metaG | ecosystem: Environmental > Aquatic > Non-marine Saline and Alkaline > Hypersaline >... | reverse complement strand
TTTCTACCGGAGAATTTGTGGCTTTCGCGATAAGAATCTCCGGGCCATCGAGAAGATTTTCAATGTTACTATCATTCCGAGAGGAAATACGCTTATTATAAATGCCGGAGAAGAGCAGAATGAGCGCGTCATCAAACTCCTGCACCTCCTTTCTGATTATCTGCATATAAAAGACAATAAGTACGAATTTGATGAATTCGATATACGATATCTCGCTCATGCAATAGCTGCCGGAAAGACAATCAATGCGAAGGACCTCGATCGGTTAAAGATAGTCATTTCTGAGAGCGGGAAGACGATATTCCCGAAAACAATCAATCAGGCGCATTATATCAACGCGATACAGAAGAACTCCGTTACCTTTTCCTATGGGCCGGCAGGAACCGGTAAAACCTATCTTGCGGTGGCGGTTTCACTGTCTTACTTTACCACGGGGAGGGTGGAGCGTATTATTCTCACGCGACCTGCTGTTGAAGCGGGAGAGAGCCTCGGTTATCTGCCCGGTGATCTGATCCAGAAGATAAATCCCTACTTGCGTCCCCTCTATGATGCACTCTTTGATCTGCTCAGTTTTGAAAAGGTCAAGAATCTCATCGAGCGGGGAAACATTGAGATAGCCCCGCTGGCATATATGCGGGGGAGGACGCTCAACAAAGCTTTTATCATCCTCGATGAAGCGCAGAATACCACCCGGTCCCAGATGAAGATGTTCTTGACCCGGTTGGGTAATAACTCCAAAATAGTGGTTTCAGGAGATATAACCCAGATAGACCTCGAGAAGCCGAAGAATTCCGGCCTCCTTCACGCGATGAAAATACTCAAGGGAATTGACGAAATCGACTGCATTGAATTTACCAGAGAGGATATCTGTCGGCATCCGGTCGTAGAGCGAATTGTCGCCGCATATGAGAATGATATTCAGAAGGTCAACTGATTTTACCCATGATACAAACGTATAAAATCTTCTATCGGAGATTATCGTATTATCTCAGGAAGCCTCCTATCAGAAACTCATTCTATCTCTTCCTGGTTATAATTGCGATTGCAACGGTTTTCCTCTCCTTTAATGTCATTGGAACAACCTATGACTATCGTATCGGAGATGTCGCCACCGAGGATCTCCGGGTGCCCAATGATATTAACTATCCCATTGAATCTGAAACAGCAATGGAGAAGAAGCGCGTCGCCGAGATGGTTCCCCTGGTATTCGATAAGGATCAGTCCATCTTGATCGAGCGATTGAACTCTGTCGAGGTGCTCTTCCGATATGTCACCCAAACGCTTGAGGAGAGTCCCCCCATCGGAACCGAGGACCGCACCTTTCAGCTCATCGCGTTGAAGTCCCGTTTGCCGAAATATTACCGATACAATGATCAGGTTCTCCTCGAGCTCTTGAAGCACGATCGCCCCCGGGAATTGCGAGGAATCATCGTTCGCATCCTGATTTATCTCTTTGACCGGGGGGTACTGGAGAAACCGTACAGCAATCCATTGAATATCAAAAACAACCTGGTCACTGTCAGAACAATCAACACGCCTGAAGAGATAAATGAGGTTACCAAAACACTTGACGAGCTCCAGGTCATTTCTGATATACGGAAAGATCTGTACAAAATATGCTACTCCATAGCACCGAACCTGAGCAAAGAGCAGTTGCAGGCCGTTTATACTATCGTCAATAGCAATCTTCGCCCGAATCTCACCTTCAGCAGTGAAGAAACGAGGAGAAGGATTGACGAAACCGTCAAGTCGGTGAAGCCGGTTATGGGGCTCTTGAAAAAGGGGCAGACGATTGTTCGTGAAGGCGATACGGTTACCACGGAAACGCTGAAGAAAATACAGATAATGAATAAGTACACCTCTTCAACAAACATCAGTTATATCATCGGCGTTTTTATTCTGCAGTTGCTCTTTCTGGCCATATTCGGTTATTTCACCATTCAGTTTTACGATGAACTCAATCAGGATGATAAAGCCCCCATTATCCTCTTCACCCTGCTCCTCTTTTTTATCTTCTACTCCTTCTTCGTTTCACGAATCGAGAACATACAGAACTCGAAACTGATATTCGCGCTTTTTCTCCCCATCCCCTTTGTCACGATGATAATTGCAATTCTCTATAACATGTTTCTCGCTCTCATGGTGGGAACGTATCTCATCTTTTTCAGCTACTTCATCAGCGATGTCTCCTATGCATCTCTCATCCTTGCTTTCAGCTCGGCGCTCGGCGGTGCCTTTGTGGTCGGAGATGTCGAGAAGAGAACAGAATTTCTCCGTGGCGGATTTATCATCGGGCTGCTCAATTCGTTCATCGTGATATCGATTGGATTGATGCAGGAACTCTCATTCAAGTATATTGTTAATAATGTGGAGCTCGCCTTCGGCAACGGTCTGATCAATGCGGTATTAACGCTTGGATTTATCCCCCTCTACGAAAATATTTTCGGGTACACAACAAAGTTTAAGTTGCTCGAGCTCTCCGACCTGAATGCGCCGATTTTCAAGAAGATGCTGATACGGGCACCCGGGACCTACAATCACTCCCTCATGGTTGCCAATATGGCCGAAGCGGCATGTAAAGATGTTGGAGCGAATGCTATGCTTGCACGGGTCGGTGGCTACTATCACGATATCGGAAAGATCGAGAATGCGGGCATCTTTATCGAAAACAAGATAGGTGATGTGAGGACCAGGTCGCTCTCACCGGTGGAATATACCAGGTTGATTATCGATCACGTTGCCAAGGGGGTCGAGCTGGGGAAAAAGAGCAGTCTCCCCGATTCGATTATTGACTTCATTCAGGAGCATCACGGTACAACAACAATGACTTATTTCTATCATCAGGCTCTCGAGATGGCAAGCAATGCCGGTGAGGCGACAGAGTTACATAAATCTGATTTCCAGTATCCGGGGCCCCGACCGCACAGCCGGGAAACGGCCATTGTGATGCTGGCAGATGCCGTTGAAGCTGCTTCACGCTCGCTTCATGAACCAACCAGCGCAAAGCTCGAGGGACTGGTAAAGAAGATAATTTACAACAAGCTCAACGATGGCGAGCTGGAATTTTCCGATCTCACCATGTCCGACCTGAATAAAATTCAGCGGGCTTTTCTGCGCGTCCTCTTAGGAATATTCCACACCAGAATTGAATATCCGGAGAAGGATGAGCTGGAGAAGCTTGAGGAGCAGGTTTTGAAGAAAAGCGATGAAGACGAAGATTGAGGTGTTCACCGAGGGACAGATAGCCTTCCCCTTCGGGGGGCTTACCCGCAGTGAAATTCACACGTATCTGAAACGGATCGCTGCAATCCTCTCACTGAACGATGTCTCGCTCTCACTGATTCTCACCGATAATGAATACATTCACGGGATAAACCGGAAGTATCTTCAGCGGGACCGGCCAACCGATGTTATCAGCTTTAGCTATCGGGATGACCCGTTTCCACTGAGCGAGGGGATGGTTGAGCATCTCGGGGATATATATCTCTCGCTCGAGATGGCTTTGGAGAATTCAGGTGCATACGATGTTGCTTTTATCGATGAGGTAAAACGACTTATGGTGCATGGCATCCTCCATCTCATCGGTTATGATCATGAACTATCCGATGAGGAGGATCGGAAGATGCGGGAAAAGGAGGAGACGATACTCAAGCTGCTGAAATAACAGCAGCACCTTCCCCGCTTTTCGTGATGTCCCCTTGAATCGGATGAACAAATCGGCTACAACGCATTTACCTTCTCCAGAAGGTTTTCTTTGAGAAGGTCTATCTTCTTCTCCAGATTGGATTGCAGGATCTCGATATCATCATCCTCAACCTCTTGGTGAACGCTGAAGTAAAACTTTATCTTCGGCTCGGTTCCCGATGGTCTCATCGTAATCTTGGAACCGTCTTCGAGGAAGAACTGAAGCACATCTGAAGAGGGGAGGGTATCAATCGTCTTCTCTTCTCCGGTTTGTCGATCGATTCTCTTCAGCCGCTGAATATCGTCGATAACCGCCACCGGTATATCGAGAAAGGCATCGGGTGGATTCGTTCGAAAGCCATTCATGATAGCTTTCATCCTGTCCATGCCCTCTTTCCCTTTCAGGGTCAGGGAGTGAAGCCCTTCACAGTAGAGTCCAAATTCCCGGTATATTTCATTGAGGAAATCGTTCAAGGTTCGATTATTTTCCCTGAGCCAGTCCGCCATCTCTGCAAAGAAGTAACAGGAACTGACCGCATCCTTATCCCGCACGAAATCGACCGGCAGATAACCGTAGCTCTCCTCGCCACCGAAGATGAAGGTTGCCTCACCGGTGCGCTCATACTCCTTCATCCTTGCCGCAATCCATTTGAAGCCGGTCAGGACATTTTCGATTCGACACCGGTATCGTTTGGCGATCTCCTCCTGCAGGTCAGTGGTAACGATAGTCTTGATTATGGAGGCGTTCTCCGGCAGTTTCCCCTCTTCACGTAGCCTTTTCAGGAGATAGTACTCGAGCATCGTCCCGATCTGATTCCCGTTGATGAGTTGATAGGAGCCGTCTGCTCCCTTGAATCCGATCCCCATTCGATCTGCATCGGGATCGGTGGCCATGATGATATCGGCATTGTGTTCTCGCGCACACTGAAGCGCCTGTTTCATCGCCTCGGCCTCCTCGGGATTGGGAGAGCGGACCGTTGGGAAATTACCATCGGGTACCGACTGTTCCCTTACCGGAATGAGGTTCGTAAATCCGAAGTGATTGAGGACCGCCGGTATGAAACGATAGCCGGTGCCGTGCAGCGGTGTGTAGACAATGGTGAGATCTGATCCCTGTTTTTTGCGCATTGCTGTTTTCTCGAGATGTTCGATGTATTTCTGTCGTATCTCATCACCGATGACAGCGATTTTTCCCGCCGCTACCCCCTCGCTATAATCAATTTTTTGTATTTCGCCAATATGTTTGATTTCCCGCACCTGCTCAATTATCTCCCCGTCGTGTGGCGACACGATCTGTCCTCCGTCGTCCCAGTATACCTTGTATCCGTTGTACTCCGGCGGATTATGGCTTGCCGTGACAACGATACCCGATTGCGCCCCTAACACTCGTATCGCAAATGAGCAGAGCGGTGTTGGCATTATATCGTCGAAAATATAAACGGCAATCCCATTCGCGGCAAGAATTGATGCTGCTTCCCTGGAGAAGACATCGGACATTCTCCTCGAATCGCAGGCAATAACAACGCCCTTATTTTTATCGCTCTGTCGCAGTATGTAATGGGCAAGGCCCTGTGTTGCCATACCCACGGTGTAGATATTCATCCGGTTCGTGCCGGCGCCGATAATACCTCTCAAGCCGCCCGTACCGAACTCAAGTATGGTATAAAATCGATCGGTGAGCTCCTTGACATTGTTCTGCTCAACGAGCTTTTTCACTTCGGCAATGGTTTCAGCGTCAAAGGGCTCCTTTTGCCATTCTTCTATCCTGCTGTTAACTACACGCTCCATGATTCCTCCGATAGGTGCATCGATTACGAATAACTTCATCATCTAAAGATGAATATATCAACTTTTTTTTCTTTTCACGATCGTACGTCCTCTCTGATTCAAGGCAGGAAAACACTTTTGTGATGGAATAACATTGACTTTATTGAAAAATGTGATTATGCTGTGACGATGAATACCGTTCCACTTCAACGGTTTCATCCTAGTATACATTCGGGAGAAAATTATCCATTCGAGATGCTGAATATGAACACTGCATCGGAATCCGCATATGAGAAGGTTCGGCGATTCGTTGCGTTGCATGATCTCATTGCCAGTGGTGATCGGATCCTGCTGTCCCTCTCGGCCGGCAAAGATTCGATGGCGCTGCTCGATATCATGCTGTATCTCCGGGAAGCGTACGCGATTGATCTCGCTCTCTTCCATCTCAATCACATGATGCGCGGGGAGGAGTCAGACGGGGATGAGGAGTTTCTTGCCGCGATTGCGAGGGAGCGTGGACTGGAAATTTTTATCAGGAGGTACGATTTTCAGAAGAATCTCCCGGCCGGGGAATCCTTTGAGGACTACGCACGTGCGCGGCGATACGAGATACTTGGTGAGATATGCGAAGTGAGCTATACGAAAATCGCTACCGGCCACTCGCGCGACGATACTGTCGAGACGATACTGATGCGTATTTTTACGGGAACCGGCGTGCACGGGCTGGCGGGGATACGCCCGCGACGAGGGAATATCATCCATCCGCTCCTTCCGCTCACTTCGAAGGAGATATACAGGCATCTCTCCGAAAGAGGTATATCCTGGCGAGAGGACATATCAAATCGGGATACGAACTTTCAGAGAAATTACGTCCGCCATGTCGTGATACCGAAGATTAGTGAACGGTTTCCTCATGCTGATAACCGCATCGTTCAGCTGGGTGAGATATCCCGCGATTACGGTGAAATCATCGATCTCCTTCTTGAGAAGCAGTACGGGAGGATATACGAGCGGAGGGGCGATGATATCATCATTGATCTTGAGATGTTTATACAACACGAGAAGCTCTTCAAGTACATAGTCGCACAGTCCATACGTGCGTGTTTTCACTATACGGTGAAATACGGCATGCTGCATGAGGTATATCGGAATGCGATCAATGAGAGAACGCATCTCCTTCTCTACCGGAACAGGTTTCTGGAGATTCGGAAAACTGAAATTGACCGTAAAAAATGCGTTGTGATATCACGTGAGCTCGAGAATGACCATCGAAAGCCCTCCTACGAGTATCAGGCTCTGGTGGAAGAGAGAACTGTTAATCTCTCTCTCAGCGAGATTGATCTTCGCATACGCCTTGATATTGTCGATTATCCTTTTTTCCGAAAAAACGTTCGGAAAAGAGAGTTTATTTTTGTAACTTTGAAGAAGGGAATGAATCGTATTACCGTTCGTAATCGAAGAAGGGGAGACAGGATGCGCCTCGATGCGGGTACGAAGAAGATCAAGGATCTCATGATCGACTATAAGTTCGATGAAGCGGCAAAGAATTGTATCCCCCTCCTCGTTATTGATGGTGCGATAGGTGCGTTTATGCCGGGATTGATCGGGAAAGGAGAAAACCGCGTTGATCCCGATCGCAGGGTACGGGAGAACTCAAAAAAAATACTTGCTATCTATAGAATCGAAAATTAAAAAGTATCGTGTTTGCGAACAGTTTATTATATTGTTGTGGAGGAGAATGGGCGCTACAATATAATTGAGAGATATTACCTATCGGTGCGGCCGCGTGCTTGAAAGTTATTGAGGTTAATGAATGAATAAAACAGGAAAACAGATTGCCTTGATATTGCTCATCCTGGTTCTCGGAATTGCAATATTCAAGATGAATGATATCACCAAACCGAAGATCGAACCCCTTCAATATAGTGACTTCATAAAAAAAGTGTACGATAAAAAGGTTAAGGCGGTAAAAATTGTAAACGGGAAGAAGATTGTCGGAACATACATCAAAGGTGATACGGCGCATCACTTTGAAACGCTCATTCCCTATGACGATCCCGATCTCATGAAAATACTCATATCGAATAAGATTGAGGTCAAGGGCGAGGAGGTTGAAGAGAATGTGCTCTTCAAGGGAATTTTAAACTTTCTTCCCTGGCTTATCTTCTTCGGGCTCATCTGGTTTTTGATGATACGACAGATACAGACGACCGGTAATAAAGCGATGTCCTTCGGAAAGAGCAGGGCCCGGCTCAATCCGGAGACCAAGAACAAGGTCACCTTCTTAGATGTTGCCGGCGTGGATGAGGCAAAGGAGGAGCTGAGTGAGATTATTGATTTCCTCAAGGATCCGAAGAAATTCGTTTCTATCGGGGCAAAGATCCCCAAAGGGGTTCTTCTCATGGGATTGCCCGGTACCGGAAAAACACTCCTTGCGAGGGCGATTGCTGGCGAAGCGGGTGTGCCGTTCTTCTCGATAAGCGGTTCGGACTTCGTGGAGATGTTCGTCGGCGTTGGCGCATCCCGTGTACGAGATCTCTTCGAGCAGGGGAAGAAGAGCGCACCGTGTATTATATTCATTGATGAGATAGATGCGGTGGGGAGACTCAGAGGCGCCGGTCTCGGCGGGGGTCATGATGAGCGGGAGCAGACGCTGAATCAGCTCCTCGTCGAGATGGACGGTTTTGAAACGAATGAGGGAGTTATCATCGTTGCTGCAACCAATCGACCGGATGTCCTCGATCCCGCGCTGCTGCGACCGGGAAGATTTGACCGGCAGGTGGTGGTTGATATTCCGGATATCAAGGGACGCGAGAAGATACTCGCCGTTCATTCGAAAAAAATACCCCTCTCACGGGAAGTTGATCTTAAAGTCATTGCACGCGGAACTCCGGGGTTTACCGGCGCTGATCTGGCGAACCTGGTAAACGAATCGGCTCTCCTTGCTGCGCGGAAGAACAGGAAGCGGGTCACCATGATGGAGATGGAAGATGCGAAGGATAAGGTTCTGATGGGACCCGAGAGAAAATCGATGATTATCTCTAATGAGGAAAAGGAGGTAATCGGCTATCACGAAGCAGGGCACACAATACTCGGGTTATTAACCGGTTCCGATCCGGTTCACAAGGTGACCGTCATCCCGCGGGGAAGAGCACTCGGGCTCACCATGCAATTACCGAAGGATGAGAAGCACCTGTACTCGAAGAGCTACTGGCTCAGTCAGATAACCAGTCTCTTCGGTGGATACGTTGCTGAGGAGCTGAAGTTCAATGATATCACAACCGGTGCGAGTAACGACATTGAGCGTGCAACCGATGTAGCACGAAAGATGGTGTGTGAGTGGGGAATGAGTGATAAGCTCGGGCCGCTCGCTTTCGGGAAGAAGAATGAACAGATTTTTATAGGACGGGAGATCTCCCAGCATAGGGACTACAGTGAAGCAACAGCTGAAATGATTGACGAAGAAGTCAAGATGATAATCGAAAGCTGCAAGAAGCGAGCGAAGGAGCTGATACTCAGCAACATGGAGAAATTCGAAAGAATCGCGAAGAATTTGATTGAGCGAGAGACGCTCAATACAGAGGAGATCAATATGATAATGAGGGACGAAGAGCTTCCTCCTCTCAATAATGCAGATGAACCGGATCAGGAGAGGAAAAGTGAGACGTCCGAGAAGAACAGTGAAGCCAAACCTGATAGCAAAGTCCTCCAGTGAGGTGTTCTCTTCCGGAATACTTTTTTATTGCGGAGAGCGATTGTTGTAGATGCAAATTCTTTCCATTATGTGCTCGCACGATGAACATGAAGTTTCCGATGAGTAGACTGAATCTCCACAATCGATCATGTGATGGGTAATCACGTATGATAGATGACGAACTAGATAGATTGCTTCAGGATATTGAGGGAGAAGTGGATTATACCAGCGCACGGGCAGAAGCTATCCGTGACAGCGAGCGTATTGCGCGGAAGGGAGATAAACAGGTTCAAGAATCGGGGGAAGGAGCTGAAGAGGGAGCCGTGGAGAAAAAGATGAGGCGCCTTCTGTTCGACAGCGATCTCCATATCTTCAAAAATGGCATTCCGTTCATCATTCAGGAACACAGGAATATTTCGGAAAAGTTGAAACGCACCTTTGCCGATGCTTCAGTATCCGAAGCTGTTGAGGAGATACTGAAGAAGTACCAGTACACTTTTTCAAAGTTTATAGACAATATCAATCAAACATCTGATAAATATATACCGCTTGTCTCTGAAGATGTGTTATCGCGCAAAGCGAAACAGGATTATGTTATAGTATTCACCGACAACGAAGACGGGAAGAAGAACAGAATTGCTTTTCTGAAATGTGCGGAGATTTTCATTCCATTACGAGAGTTCAACAGTATCGTGAAGAAGGAGTGGGAGGAGATACACCGAACACTGGGAATTCTCAATTTAACTCCTGAAGGGAAACAACTGTATCTTGAGATTGGAGGCATCATACAGGATGCCTTCGATTTAAGTGAAAAAACGGAGAAGTTCTTATCCCGGCTGCACGCCATATTGGGAATCTCTGATGAGGATTATGATGTCCTTGAAAAGGATTTATTCAATAAGATAACGTATCATGAAAACCTCTCCTATGATTATGACAGCCTCTTTGAGAGCCCACATCATAAGAGAGAAGATTCTCTTGAAACCGCACTCACCGATATCGACGAGAGTGATGAACAGGAGTTCGCGTCTGATATTGAAGCGGATGAAATAGAGACAGAAAAAAAATTTAAAGAAGATTTAGAACAGAAAGCTGCGGTTGAAAGAGTTGAAACGGATTTCGCCGAGCAGGAAACTAAACCTGTTGCACCGGTCGACTTTTCCATGAGCGGTACGCGTTCCTGGAATACACGCGTTCCCTATGTAATACTGATACATCCCGACAAGCTCGAACAGGATTATACCGATTTGAATAATTCTTTTCTTTTCCTCGATGATTCACAGGAGGGTTCACAGCTCGAGGGAGCTATCAAAATTGCGCTCCTGAAGTTCTTGAAGGATAAAACGCAGAACATCGTCAAGAGCTATTCCAGCTTTCTTTTCAAATCAATCGATTTCCATGTTGAAGAGATCGGGAGGTTTTTCGGATTTGACGGTGATGTGCTGAAACTCTTCATTTATCATCTCGGGCCTTTTAGCGTGTATCGAATTTTGATAAACTGGTTTCAGATGGAAAGGATCGGGAGCTGCTATAAATATCTGGGGAAGAATAAAGCCTCCAAGTTCATTCCCTACGAATTTGTAAAAGAGACAGTGTTGTACTGGTTTCAGGAGAACATTAATAAAAGCGAGCTCCCCTTTGATAATATTCAGGAATTCAACGAATTCAGGAAAACTGTTTCGAGGAAATACTACTCTGAAATTGACAGAATAACCTCTGTTATTGATGAGGTTGCTAAAAAGTCCAATCTTGATTCACGCGCTGCATCACACAAACTCGAATTATTCAGGAGCAAGTGGAATCAGTGGTTTGGCATCGCTCATATCGTGATCTATAAGAGGTTCATAGAAAAGACTATCTTTACCACTCACCCGCAATCATCACATCACGGATAAAACCTGTCAAAATTGATATTCGCGCATAGATATTCACAGTGATATATGGAGGGGAGGTATAATTCCGCAGGGAGGAAGTGCAGGGTATCGCTGTCGAATGTTACTCTGCACTTCAGGAGAGTAGTGAGAGGATCCTCTTCTTTCGGATTCCCTGCAGGATGACGTCAGCTTTCTCATTATCCTTGAGCGCATCGATGACGGTATCAATGCTCTCCATTGCATTGACAATTGATGCAGCTTCTGCGCGGGCAGTCATGATTAGGTTGAGATCGCTTGACAGGTCCGTAAACTCGAGCCCCGTATGGCCATGCTGTTTTTCACCCATGATCTCACCGGCACCGCGGAATCGCAAATCCTCCTCGGCGATGACGAATCCGTCATCGGTCCGGGTCACTATTTCTATTCTCTGCTTGCTCTCTGCTGAAATGCTGTCGGAGTATATGAGAATGCAGAAAGATTGATGTTCACCCCTGCCGATGCGACCTCTCAATTGATGGAGCTGGGACAGCCCAAATCGCTCCGGGTGCTCGATAATTATTACGGAAGCGTTTGGGACATCGATGCCAACCTCAACGACCGTGGTGGCGACCAGTATATCGATATCACGCTCTTTGAATTTCTTCATGATCGCATCTTTTTCTTCGGCTGGCATTTTCCCGTGAAGCAATGCGACCCGGAGATGGGGGAATACCGTTTCCTGCAGGTGATGATAGGTCTCTACCGCTGACAGGAGATCGGATTTTTCCGATTCTTCAATGAGCGGGAGTATATAGTACACCTGGCGTCCTTCTGAAACGTATTTATTAACCGAATTGTATATTCCCGTTCTCCTCGATTCCTTGAAGGCGAGAGTTTCTATCGGGAGTCTGTTTTGTGGTTTTGTCTTGATATACGAGATGTCGAGATCCCCGTAGATGGTAAGGGAAAGTGATCGGGGAATAGGAGTCGCAGTCATTATCAGGAGATCCGGCGACGTACCCTTCCCCCTGAGTGTCGCACGCTGCTTCACGCCAAAACGATGCTGCTCATCGATGATAACCAGACCGAGAGCTTGAAAAGAAACAGGTTCCTGTATCAGTGCGTGCGTTCCGATAACAATATTGACTTCGCCTTCTGCAATTTGGCGATAGAGCAATTCCTTTTCTGCTTTTGAAACACTTCCGGTCAGGAGCTGAACATTCACACCGGGAGGGCAGAGCGCAGTGCAGGTTTCATAATGCTGAGTGGCAAGCACCTCGGTGGGAGCCATGAGGGCGACCTGTTCATTCCGACCGTTCACCAGGAGAGAAGCTGCAATTGCAACAACCGTCTTCCCGGAACCGACATCGCCCTGGAGCAGCCTGTTCATGGGATAGGGATTTTCGAGATCGCGCCGTATTTCATCTATGGCAGTTTTCTGATCATCGGTGAGCTGAAAAGGAACGCGGGAAAGAAATTCATCGAATAACTTCGACGAGTACGCGGGTCTCCCTGCGCGGTTTTCCTCCTGTACATGTCTTTTCGAGATGCAGAGATAGTACTGCAAAAAGAAGAGCTCATTGAAGGCGAGTCGCCTCCGTGCTTTCTCGGTTGCTTCAAGCGTTTCGGGGAAATGCATGGAAACAATGGCATCGCGGAGGGGTATCAGATCAAGTCTTTTCAGAAAATCACTATCGAAGGGATCCGCAATACTGTCCAGATAGAATTCCAGCGCTATCCGCAGTATTCGTCTAAAACCACGGGAGTCAAAGCCACTCTGCTTCAGTTTTTCAGTTGAGGGATAGAGGGGAACGATTCGTCCGGTGTTAATTGATGTAATGGTGTATTCATGGTCAACAAAATCGAAATCGGGATGTACGATTTGCTTTTTTCGGTAGAAATCAATCTTTCCCGAGAAGAGGACGTGTTCGCCTGTTTTAAAAATTCTTTCGAAGTACTGTATTCCTCCAAAGAAAATGCCACTGATGGTATCAGATCCGTCATCAATCTCCACCTCGAGGAACTTTTTCCGTTTGCCGGAACGGGCAACTCTGCGAATGACGCCGAAAACGGTTACGACATCATTCACGAAGCAATCCCGTATTAATTTAAAAGTAGATCGATCGATATATCGTCGTGGACGATAATAGAGCAGATCCTCGATGGTGCTGATACCGGCATCACTTTTCAGAATTGCGGCCTTTTGGGGGCCGATACCCTTCAGATATTGTATACTCCCGTTATGCACTGCAAACCTTTTATGGCGATCTGCTCGTTGACACGGTATTCGCAATCGTTCGGGGGAGGCTACTCCTCCTCTGCGATGTACCATACCGAATTGGGAATCTGAACATATCGGTTGTCGCTGGTATAGAAATAGGTATAATCACGATCTTCCTTGCCTGAGGTGATCTTCTTAACATTCGTCCATCTCTTGATAATCCTCCCATCATAGCCGAAAATGGTGATGGTGAGATTCTGCCCGGTGATCGTTTCTATTCGTCTCTGCAAAACATTTCTCTGTTCGTAGGTGAACAAATACCTGAAGTAGAGAAATAAACCGATTATTGCCAGGACAATCAGAATGGCACCTGCAATTTTGAATTTAGTTTTCATAACAACCTCCTTTTGGAATAAAATGTATTAAGAGAATTTCAGAGAAGAACTCATTTTTTTCAATTAAAATTTCATGCTTCCTTTCACACGCTGAAATTCCCAATCCGCACTCTCGAATATTCAGTTATGGGAAGGTATTTAATTGAGTTTTAAATTGCTGTTTTTTTTTGACGATGAGGAAATTATTATATAAATTTGAATTAATCGGATTTTTAGTGAGTTATTATACCTGGTTTCCCCCGCAAGCAGGTAAGGGAAGAAGGAAGTATATAGTCATTAATCCGGAAAGTGTTTCTTCTTAATTATTCACGTGTCGAGGATGTGAAAATGAAAAGTAGAGCAAGTGGTGTGAACAGGGAAGAAGAGGGAGCAATTCATTCTCATTATTCTGAAAATGTTTTGTTAAAGAATTCGTTTTTTGATGATAAGTGCAGGAAGGAACTGAAAGAAATTAACAAGCATGAGATTATTGTTAAAATCTGCGAGATTCTCGGGCCCTGTCCTTCAAATCTCTGCACGGCTGAAGAGATTTTAGAAACAATAAAATATGAAATAGCGAATTATGTGATTCATCATGAATATGAATCACCGAATGGTGTGAGTGCGGATCTCCTGCTATGGCTCGACTCGAAGATAAATCCAGGATATTTTAAAAAGCTCAACGAGTT
>Ga0180432_10007149_pt1 | contig 14284 bp, 10 predicted proteins | sample SS_ome_10_FD_132414 | JGI IMG/M metagenome (GOLD analysis project Ga0180432, IMG submission 132414) | Hypersaline lake sediment archaeal communities from the Salton Sea, California, USA - SS_1_MS_2 metaG | ecosystem: Environmental > Aquatic > Non-marine Saline and Alkaline > Hypersaline >... | reverse complement strand
CTGGACGAGCTCCGGGTTCCCACGGCGGTGGAAGAGCCGCCACCGGAGGAAGAACCGGCAGTCGAAGAACCCCCGGAGGAAGCCGCGGGGCCTGAAGAAGATGAAGTCTCCTTGGGCGGCGAAGACGAAATGGAGGATGAAGACCGGGCCGACCAGCTTCCCGCAGAAATAGCGGAAGGAACGCCATCCATCGAGCTGGAAGAAGGTCTGGCGGACGAAGCGGAGGAAGAAGCCTGGGAAGACGAACCGGCTGCAGAAGAAGAACCCGCGCCGGAAGAGGAGAAACCGCAGGTGGGCCTGGCCGAGGAGCTATTCGGCGATTCGGCCGGGGAAGAGGAAGAGGCAGTCCAGCCCGAACCGGATGAGTCCTCCGAATTCGACCCCGAGAGTACGGTGGTTGTCGAGGAGCAGGAGGGGGGTCCCGGGGGGCCTTTCGGCGCCCTGGCTTCCAACCGAGACTGGGCCAGCGCGGCCGCGCGCTGGGCCGAGAGCGGATTCAGGGCCGATGAGATGCCCTCCTTCATCAAGGGCGAGGGCGAGGAGGAGGGCGCCGCGGAGCCCGAGCCGGGTCCCGAGGAAGCCGCCCCACCGACAGGCGGGGAACTGCTGATGGCCGAAGCCGCCGCGGACGCCGTGGAGGTTTCCGACGCCGACATTATGCTCCTGGAGGCCTCCGAGGCCGATATTGCCCCCGAGCCGGCCGAAGCTTCAGCGGAGGCCGGGGCGTCCTGGGCCGAGGCGGCCAGCCGGGAGGTCGAGGCCAAGAGGGACAAGAAGGCACCCATGGCCAAGGCCGAGCGGGTGGCCAAGGCGCCCTCTCTGTTTTCAAAGCTGAAATCACCCTGGGTGATCGCCGCGGTGCTGGGCGGGGTGGTGGTACTAACTGTGGCCTTGCTGTGGGTTTTCATGGGCGGCGGGGAGGATGTGGAAGCCTACAAGTTCCCCGGCAAGGGTCTGAAGGCCAAGGTGGTGAAGGCTCCCGCTCCGTCGGCCTACAAGGCCAAGGAAGAAGCCATCGAGCACTACGGGTTGGGAAACCGCCTGGCCTATCAGGGAAAATGGGAGGATGCCATCCTGGAGTACAAGCAGGCCCTGCGGCTCGACCCGGGGTATCCTCACCCGCACCGCGCCCTGGGAACGGTATACGCCGCCCTGGGAAAACCCAAGCTCTCCGCCTCCTCCTACCAGACCTATCTGCGCTTGTCCCCCCACAGCGCGGATGCCAGGCAGGTCCGCGGGATCATCAGGGGTTCCGACGGGAAGTAAGCCCGAGCATCCCCAGAAGAAGAGCCAGAGCGATCAAGAGCGGGTTGCTTTCACCGGCGCCGCCGCACCCGCAGCCTCCGTCCTTGCCGTTCCCGTTTCCGCCGTCGCTCCCCGGACCGGTGACGTTGAACAAGCCCTCGCCGGTGCCGCGCAGGGAGTGATGTACGGTTGCGGTGACGTCGCGGGGGCCGATCCCGGCGGCGGCGTCGATCATCAGCCGGCCGATCACCGCGTTGTTCGCGTCGGTCACCGAGACATTCTCGACGGTTATGCCCGCCCCCAGGTTCAGCTCCATTCCCTTTAAGAAATTCTGCCCGGTCACCTGCACGTCGGTCAGCTCTTCGCCGGGCTCACCGCCGGAAGGACTCAATGACTCCGGCAGCGGGGCCAAAAACTCGCAGGTGGCGATCACCGCGTAGCCCTGGGCGGTGGTGCCCTCCTCCCCGTTGCCGTTTACCGCCGTCCCGGAAACCGTGACCAGGTAGGAGCCGGCCGCGACGTCGCCGACGACGACTTGCTCGACGTTGTTGATAGTATCGGTTTCGCCCGTGGTGGAGGGCTGGGAGAAACCCTCCGCGTCGTATCCCATGTTACCCCGGTAGACGTCGCCGCCGGGAGCCTCCACCTTCAGATCCAGGTCGTTGATCAACGCCGGGTTCGCCCCGGGCGCCGCCGGGGGATCCGACCAGACCAGTGTGGCTTTCAAGATCTTCCCCGGTTGGCAGGCCGGCAAGGTCCAGCCGACCTCGTCGCCGGTGGAGAGCGGCTCGGTGGCATGGGGATACGGCGCCAGCGGGGCGGTGAGCATGGGATTGTCCGGCGCCGGGTTGGGCGTGTCGTTCAGCAGGATGGTGACCCTCGGGTCGCCTTCGAAGTGCAGGGCGTTCTCCAGGTTGACCCGCCCCCAGCCCTGCGCGAACGAAGGGGGCTGGGAGAGCGGGAAGTTGCCCTGCATGCCGATGACCACGCCCGGCAGGGGGGCGGCGCCGTTTATTATGGCGGCCTTGACCAGCGCGTTGGTGGGGTTGAAGCCGTTTTCTTCGTCGGCCTGGCCGGAATGCCAGAAGCCGTCGGTGAAGTACTGGCGCGCCAGGGTGGCGGTCCCGGCGGTGAGGGGCGAGGAGAAGCTGGTGCCCATGGTTATTGAACCCGGAGGATCGACGTTGCAGTTGTCGTCCATGTTGTTGGTGGTGTTCTTGCCCCCGCCCAGATCGATGAGCGTATTGCGGTCGGTGGTGGCCGAGTAGACTATTCCCGGGGCCACCACGTCGGGCTTCAGGCGGCCGTCGGCGGTGGGGCCCTGGCTGGAGAAGATCACCAGGTCGTTCTTCAAATACATGGTGGTGCCCAAAAAACTGATCTCCACCGGACCGGAGGCTCCGGCGACGATGGTGTTCTTGGCTACGCTGCCGGTTCCTCCCAGCGAGCTGGGCAGCGGGTCTCCGTTTCCGTCCATACCGGAGTTGCCCGCGGCGAAGACCACCACCAGGTCGTTCATCTCCCAGCAGGCCGCGTCGGCGGAGGCCGAGTCGGCATCGTAGACTACCGTGATGTTCGCGGCTCCGTAGCTGTTGTTGTGCACCCGCACGCCGGTGTCGTAGGCCTGCTTGAGCAGGTTGTACATGGGAACGGCGAAGAGGCCGATCAGGTTGCCGCCGCCGTCGCCGATGTCCTGGAACACGATCTGGGCGCCCGGGGCCATGCCGTCCTGGGCATCGTGGCCGGCGGTCGTCCTGGTAGCCGGGTGCTCGTAATTGTCCCCGGCCATGTCGCCCACCGTGTGGGTCCCGTGATAACCTCCATGGGAATCGTCGTAGGCCTCGGCGGAGCCCAGTACGTAGTAGGTGATCACTTTAGCGTCGGGGTTAGTTATGGTTGAATCGGGGGGTTGGTGTGTGTCTATGGCCAGGGTGACCGATTGGCGATCGGCGCTGTAGCGGAACTGGCAGGCGTCGGCATCCAGGCCGCTGTCGGCCACGCCAACTATCTGACCCCACCCGGTCAATCCCTTGCGCCACACCGTGCGGCCCTCGACCTCGTCGCCGGACTGGATCAGCCAGGAGGAGTTGTCGTTCTTAAGGACCGGCAGGGTATAGCGCTCCACCCACACCACATCGGGGTGGGTGGCCAGCTCGACCGCTGCCTGGGCGGCCTGGTCCGGGTTCAGCCGCAGCCATATGGTTCCGCGCCCCGAGCCGTCATCCACCCAGTCGGCGGTGGTCGCCAGGTGGGGCAGGGCCCGCAGCGGGCCGAGAGCCGATCGTCCCCGCAGGGTAGCGGCCCGCAGGATCACCGGCTTGTCCAAACGGACGCGGCCGGCCACCAGATCAAGCACCTCGGCCGACATTCGGTTGTTGAATTCCCAGGGCAGCAGCCGGGCCTTTTGAAGAAGGCGGGCGGTTTCGGGGACTTCGACCAGATAGCCGTTGGGCGGCGCCGCCTCCAGGATGCGCACGCCCGTCCGAGTCAGTGATTCCCGGTCCGCGTCGGTTATCGGTCCCGGGAACTTGAGCACTTTCACTTCTCCGGCGGACAGCGGCGCGTCGATGATCAAAAGACCGGCGACCAACAACCAAAGCAGACGTTTCATCAGGGACTCCTTTACTTTCCGCCCTTGCCCATCAGCGCTCCGGCGATGCGCACGATGAAGCGCCGGGGTGAAAGCCGCGTAAACCAGAATACCAGCTTGTTCACGAAACCGGTAATCACGTTGCGGCGCCAGCCGAACAGAGCCCGCAGGCCCACCCGGGCCACCTTGTCGGGGGTGGTCATGGTGGCCCGGAGCAGGGATGATATCTCCTTCTGGCCGGCCACGTCCCAGAACTCGGTCTTGACCGCGCCGGGGCACAGGCAGCACACCCGGACCTTGGTCTTGCGCAGCTCGTGGGACAGCGCCTCGGTGAAGTTACGCACGTAGGTCTTGGCCGCCGCGTAGACGGCATAGAACGGCACCGGTACGTAGCTGGCCGCCGAGGCAACGTTCAATATGTGCCCGCGGTTGCGCGCGTGCATGGTCCGGACGAAGCGATGGGTCAGCTCGGTCAAGACCCGGATGTCGACATTGATCAGATTGTCGACCGTCTCCCAGGGCATGTTGGCGAAGGATCCGAAGCTGGCGAACCCCGCGTTGTTGATCAGTATGTCGATGGGCTTGCCGGCGCCCTCGGTCTGGTCGAACAGCTTTTTCGCCGAACCGGGTTCGGACAGATCCATGGGCAGGCAGGTCACCTGAACGCCGTGGCGTTCGGAGAGATCCGCGGCCAAATCGTCGAGCAGCTCTTTGCGGCGGGCGGTGATCACCAGGTTCACTCCCCGGGCGGCCAGCTGTTTGGCGAACTGCGCTCCAATTCCGCTGCTCGCTCCGGTCACCAATGCGGTCTTATTTTGAGTTTTCATGTATTCAGCGTATGACGCCGGCATACCGAACGTCAACACTGGCCGACCTCAGAAGCGCCTTGACTCGGCTCGGCGCCGGCGGATACGATTTCGCCTGCCCATGCCGATTGAATTCATCGACGCCCATGTCCACTTCCGGCGCCCGGACCGGGCGGCCGGGCTGGTGGCCGCCCACGGGCCGGGGCGCTTGGTGTTTTCCACCGACATGGGCGCCGGCGCTTCCTGGCTGTTCGGCGTCCCCGCGGCCATATCGGCCATGCAGGATCGGGGGTTGGGGGACGACGTCATTCGCAAGGTGGTTTTCGACAACGCCGCCGGCCTTTTGGGTCTATGAGCAAGAAGACCGATCAGGAAGTCTCCGCGGCGATTCTCTCGGTGCTGAAGAGGAGCAAGCGCGGTCCGATGAGCATCAAGCGGGTGCTCAAGACGCTGGGGCTTCCTCCCGACTCCCGCCGCCGGATCCGCAGGTTGTTGAAGCTGCTGGTGGGGGAGGGCAAGGTGGTGGCCGAGGGCCGCGGGCGCTACTCCTTCGCCGGAGCGTTGGAAGAAGTGGTGGGCGTGGTGGCCCGCGGGCGGGGAGACACCATCCTGGTGGAGCCGGACGTCGAAGACGCCGATCCGCTGCGCATCCACCCCGACGAACGTGGCGGTGCGCTGGTCGGCGACCGGGTGCGGGCGGTGCTGATCCGCAGGCGGCTGAGGCATCTTTCCGACGGGAGAATCGTGGAGATCATCGAGCGGGGCGGCTTGCCCATCGTGGGCCAGTATCACCGGCGGGCCAAGGCGTCCTTCGTGGTTCCCGACGATCCCGAGGTGCCCGGCCCCATCCTGGTGGAAGGGGAAGCCGGGGAAGCCGTCGACGGCGACGTGGTGGCGGTTGCGGTCAGGGACATCACTCCGCGGGCGCGGCCGAGCGGAAAGATCACCCGGGTGTTGGGAGAACCGGGCGAGCTGTCCACCGAGGTTGCCCGGGTGGCCCTGGAGCATCTGCTCCAGCGCGAATTCTCCGAGGAGGTCGAGATCGAGGCCGGAAACGCCGGGGAGGATCCGGCGGCGGAAAGCCGGGAGGACCTGCGCTCGATCCCCCACGTGACCATCGATCCTCCCGACGCCAAGGATTTCGACGACGCGGTTTTCGTGGAAAGAAATGGAACCGGATTCCGGCTGCTGGTCTCCATCGCGGACGTCTCCGCTTACGTTCAGCCGGACAGCGCGCTGGACCGCGAGGCGTTGCGCCGCGGCTGCAGCGTCTACTTCCCCGCGGGGGTCTTCTGTATGCTGCCCGCTAGGCTCTCCGAGGAGCTTTGCACCCTGGCTCCCGGAAGGGATCGGGCTGCAGTAACCGTGGAGCTCGAGGTGGACTCGCAAGGTGCAGTCACCGACGCCCGGTTCAAGCGCAGCCTGATCCGCAGCGCCGCCCGGCTGACTTATCAAGAGGTCCAGGAGATCCTGGACGGGCGTGACGACCAGAAGGCCGGGCATCTGAAGGTAATGGCGGAGTGCGCTGAAAAGATGCTCGAGCGGCTGCACGGCCGGGGGGCGCTGGACATGGATCTCCCCGAGACGGACATCCGGCTGAGGCCGGACGGAGCGCCGCAGGAGGTGCGGCCGGCGCCGCGCTACTTCTCCCACCGGATCATCGAGGTGTTCATGATCGCCGCCAACGAGGCGGTGGCCCGGGCGCTGGAGCAGTCCGGCGCCCCGGCGGTGTACCGGGTGCACCCGCCGCCCGACGCCGAGAAGTTGGAGGTCTTCGCCAAGGTGGCCGAGAACCTGGGCGCGCCAGTGTCCTATAAGGCGACTCCGCCCTCACCCAAGCAGCTGTCGGACTATTTGCGGTCGCTCGGGGACCGGCCGGTCAAGGAAGTGGTCGGCATGCTCCTGCTGCGCAGCCTTATGCAGGCGCGTTACTCGGCGAGCTGCGACGGCCACTACGGGCTGGCCAGCCCGGCATACCTGCACTTCACTTCGCCCATCCGTCGCTACCCCGACCTGGCGGTGCACCGCCAGCTGACCACGCTGATCCATGGGAAAAAGAACTGGCCGCACTCCGGTGACGAGGTTGCAAAGGTGGCCGAGCTGTGCTCTCGTTCCGAGCGCGCGGCCCTGGCGGCGGAGCGTGCCGCGGTCTCTTTGTACCAGGCGGCCTACATGCAGGAGCGCCTGGGGGAGATCTTCGAGGGCATGGTGGCGGCGGTGTTTGACTTCGGGGTGTTCGTGCGCATGTATCCCTCGGGAGTGGAGGGCCTGGTGCACATCTCGCAGATGAAGGACGATTACTACCGGTTCGTGGAAGAGCGCCTGTCGCTGGTGGGTCGCCGCAGCGGCAAGGCCTATCGCATGGGAACCCGGTGCCGGGTGCGGGTGGAGTCGGTGCAGCTCTCCCAGGCCCGGGTGGATCTTTCGTTCATGGGAGCCTGATCATGCAGATCCGCAGAATGCTGGAGGAGCAGGAGCATCTCGTGCTGCACACGGCGGCGGCGTTTTCCGACCGCTCGCGGGGCCGCCAGAGGAAGGAGAAGTCCTGCACGGTCAGGCCGGCGTTTCAACGCGACCGCGACAAGATAATCCACTGCAAGTCGTTTCGGCGCCTGCTGCACAAGACCCAGGTTTTTCTGTCCCCCCAGGGGGATCACTACCGCACGCGCATGACCCACACTCTGGAGGTGAGCCAGATAGCCCGCACCCTGGCCAGGGCGCTGCGCCTCAACGAGCAGTTGACCGAGGCCATCGCCCTGGGCCACGACCTGGGCCATACCCCTTTCGGCCACGCCGGGGAGGAGGCCCTGAACCTCCTGATGCCCGGAGGCTTCCGCCACGTGGACCAGAGCGTTCGGGTGGTCCAGGTGCTCGAGCGCGATGGAAAGGGCTTGAACCTGACCCGGGAGGTTGTGGATGGAATCGCCCGGCACTCCAAGGGCCGCGGCAAGATAATCAGCGGGGCCGGTAAACAGCTACCCGCCACGCTGGAGGGCCAGTTGGTGCGGGTGGCGGACATAGTCGCCTATGTCAACCACGACCTGGACGACGCCCTGCGCGGGGGCGTGCTAAAGCAGCCGGACGTTCCCCAGAGGCTGCTGGCGGTCCTGGGCCGGACTCACTCCCAGCGCATCGCCCGCGCGGTCAAGGATGTGCTGGACCACACCCGGCTGGATCACCTCCCCAGGATCGTAATGGGCGCCGAGATGGAGGAGGCCGTGATTGAGATGCGGGATTTCCTATGGGAGCATGTCTACGACAATCCCACCGTGCACGAGGAGTTCGCCAAGTGCCACAAGATGCTGGAGGCGTTCTTCCAGCGCTTCCTGGACGAGCCCGCCACCTTCCGGCGCATCACCGGTCATTCGGTACCCAAGACCCGCGCGGGCCGTATGCGCGCGGTCTGCGACTTCCTGGCCGGCATGACCGATCGCTACGCTATCCGACTGTTCGATGAGTTATTCCTGCCCCGCCCCTGGCCGGTCGGCTAGTCGCAAGCGTTCGGGGGTGGCAGGGGATTCTGATTGGTCATCGTGGTCATGTGCAGGTTGTGATCGCCTTCCTGGCAGAAGTAGCTCGCCTTGATGTCGTCCGCCTCGGGGGCGTTCACGCACGAGTCGAAGTCGCAGCGGTTTTCGCCGGCGATGCTGAAATGCCGGCAGTGGCCCGAATCGCAGTCCGAGTCTCCGGTGCACTTGGTTCCGTGCTCGCCATTCTGGAAGGTCCACTGGTTTATGTCGTGGAAGTCGGTGGTTCCCTTGGCGATCCAGGTGTACAGGGTGGCGAACTCCCAGTACAAGGTCGTGTGAATTTTGCATTGCGAGGCGTTGTAGGCGATGCACTGGGCGTTGTTGTCCTGCGAGCAGCAGAAGCTCTCGCAGTCGAAGTTGTATATGCAGGATTCCCCGTCCTTTTTGTGCATCCGGCAATGCCCGGCCTGCGAGTCGCCCTCGCAGCCGAAGGCGGGGCCGCAGGGGTGGGTCCTTTCCACATTGGGATTGTGGATGCACTGCCCGTCGGAGCAGATCCCGTCCCAGGGGCAGTAGTACTGCAGGTTGTTGCTGTCGTAACAGCGCAGGTCGTCGAGTATCGGTCCGGTTCCCTCTCTCAAGCGGCACCAGTGAGGCGGGTCGGTGCTGACCGGATGCCAGTCGTAGCGCAGGGGGCCGAAGAAGGCCCGGCAGACATAGTCCCTTCCTCCGCACGGCACTAGCTGGCAGAGATTGGTCTCCTCGCAGGCCGGGAAGCAGCAGTAGGTTCCGCCCCGGTCTATGCAGCTCTCGCCAGCGGCGCAGGGCAGGCAGTCAATCCCGCAGTGGGTGGAGTCCTCGCAGGGGACGCACTCCGGGGGGTTTGCATTCTCGTTGCAGTACTCGCCGGCCTGGCATCCGCCGCAGCCGTCGTCGTCCGCGCCGCCGCCGTCGTCCGCGCCGCCGCCGTCGTCCGCGCCGCCGCCGTCGTCCGCGCCGCCGCCGTCGTCCGCGCCGCCGCCATCGTCCGCAGCACCACCGTCATCTCCATCGCCGCCGTCATCTGTTCCGGCGTCTCCGTCCGGCCCGATCTCCTCGGCGGGCTCATCCTGGTCGGGATAGCAGCGGTCCTGGATGCAGGTATAACCATCGGGGCACGATTGGTTTGGACCGCAATTGATCCCGGTATAGCTGGGAGTATAAGTACAGGCCAACAGGGCCAGCAGCAGGATGAACGGTACAACTCTCATTAGAACCTTATCAGCGCTTGAACTCCATTGACGGTGGGGGTGATCGAAACCCCCGACTCGTCGCCGTCGTCTTCGAAGAAGAAGAACAGGACCAGCGAGGTGACCGCCGCGGCCCCGGCCACGCCGAACATGATGTTGGCAATGGTGGCCGCGTCGCGCCCCTCGCTGTCCCGGTCGGGATCCCAGGTGCCCTCCGGCCAGCTTACGTCGTCCCGGGCGCTTTTTGACATGACTCCGAATCCTACTCCCACGCCCGCGGCGACCACTCCGGTGCCCAGCGCTATGGCCGACCACAGGTGCCGGCGGAAGAATCCCGGGCGCTCGGGCAACCGGTGGACGACCTGGCCCTCGGGCTTGGTTTCGACCTTGGCGATGATCTTCTTGGGTTCCCCGGTTTCGGTTTTGACGGGATCCTTGACCGGCGGTGGGGAAACGGATTTCTTCGTCTTTGCGGGCTCATCCGCCGCGGCCAGGATCGCCCCGTCGATGGGGGCGTATTGCTCGGTGTTCTCGAACAAAGCCGACACCGCGCCGGCGGCGCCGCCGATGAGCAGTTCGGTCAGGCTGCCCTCCACCACCGAGTTCAACTGGCCCGGTGGCTTGCTGTTGAGAGCAAAGCACTTGAGAATCAGGCGGTAGTTCTTGGCGGTCCCGTGCATGACTACACCGACAACGTGCGCGGCCTTGACCGCCCTGCCGATCTGGATCAGGCAGACGTCCTCGGCCTTGCACTCCTGCAGCTTGGTGTTCTCCGCCGCGGACAGCTCCTTCAAGGTCTTCTCGCGGGACAGCACCCGGATGTCCATTCTTTTGGCGAAATCCTCGTACACCTGGGCTTCCACGGCGGAGGCGTCGTCCAGAGGAATGTCCGAACCGACGGTGAACCACAGGACCACCAGGGGGGCCTTCATGTTCACCAGTGGAGTCAGCTCCAGGCCGGAGCCTTTGTCCGCGGCCTTATCAGTTCCAGGGTCTTTTTTCCCTTTCTCCTGGGCCAGAGCCAAGGAGGCAATCAACAGCACCAACAAGCCGGCCGGCAAGCGTCGCATGGGCACTTCTCCATTTAATAACTACATATTCAACTGGTTATGCTAGTCCACCCCGCTCTGGCTGTCAACGGCCGCCGCCAGCGTCTGTCCGGCCTGTCGGGCGAAAAGCTTGAGAACGTTGAATTCGTCCTCGGAGATGGCGGTATAACGTGCGCTGCGGTCGATTCCCAGCACTCCCAGAACCCGTCCCCTGAAGGTCATCGGCGCCAGGGCGAAGGGGTTGAGGCCGATCTGTTTGGCCAGCTCGACGTTGATCCCCTCGTGGCTGGAGGGATCGGTCACGTTGGTGGCCCGGTTCTCCACCGCGCACAGGGCGGTGAGGCCTTCTTTGGGATCCAGGGGCATGGAGACCTTCAGCGACTTGCGCGCCGACTCCGGCACCCGCTGGTGGTAGGCCAGGCGCTTCAGCTTGAGCCGATCCCCTTCGATTACGTACATCAGCGCCCGGTCGACGTTCATGTCGGTGACCAGGACGTCGCAGATGCGGTCCAACACCTCGTCCAGGGTCTCATGGTGCTGGAGCACCTCGTTGACCTGGTAGAGCATGGCGAACAGCCTGGCCTTGCGTTCCTCTAGCAGGCGGGACTCCTTGAGCTCCTTTTCCTTGTGGACCACCGTGCGCATCAAGAACCCGGAGGCGCCCGCCACCACCGTAAAGGCGAAGAGGTTCACCAGCACCATCAGTACGATGTAGCTGGTACGCTGGGCGAACTGATCCAGGGCCACGAAGTAGCTGACATGTGGAATTGCCCCGGTGGACTCCAGGATCACCAACAGGCCTCAGACCAGGGCGGTGAATCCGGCCATTAGCATGCCCGAACGGGGGGAGTGCAGGATGTTGGCGCCGATGATCGGCAAAAAGTACAGGAAGCAGAACGGACTGGTGACGCCGCCGGTCCGCCATACGTATGCGGAGAAGATGATCACGTCCAGCAGCAGTTGCAGGAAGACGAACTTGCGCAACTCGAACCGCTTGTGCTTTAGAGCCCAGAAGTAGATGGCGTTGAGGACAATGGAGAAGGCCGCCACCAGGGCGGTGGAAATCAGAGTTTCGCGGCTGAGTGCCGTTGCCCCCTTGGTCAGTCCCTGCCAGTTAGTCACCAGCATCAGCAGGAAAACCGCCGGATTGACCACGAAGCGGATGCGGATGATCCAGGCGACCTTTTTCTTCAGCTCCTCCCAGGAGTCCGAGAGGTCGAAATCGATTTCAAAGACCTTCTTGGGCAGGTGCAGCGCCAGATCCCGGGTGCCGGCCAGCAGCACGCCCGGCAGTGCCGCCGCCGAATGCAGGACGCCCGAATCTTCCTGTTCGGCCTCGGGGGCCTGCGTCGGTTCCTGCTCCTCGGTCGGCATGTCCAAAGCGTATTCTCCGGTGCCGGAGGTGTCAAACCTCGGTTTTTGCTGCGGTGCTTGCGGCACCTGTCTCGCAATGGTGAGGCGGTTGACACGCCGGTGAGAACTCTCTTAAACTTCCCCAATTGCGGACTGGAAGGAGCGTTTTGAATGCCTGCGCACGAGCCAGTTCTTGGAATCGATCTAGGGACGTCGTATTCCTGCGTGGCCGTGGTGGAAGACGGCCAGCCCACGGTTATCCCCAATGAGTGGGGTGAACGCACCCAGGCCTCGGTGGTTTCGTTTCTCAATGACGGGCGCATCCAGGTGGGCAACGACGCCAAGCGGCGCCTGCTCACCCATCCGCAGCAGACGGTTTTCTCGGTCAAGCGGCTGATCGGCCGCTTCGTATTCTCGCCCGAGGTCAAGAAGGCCAAGGTGGTGTGTCCCTACGAGATCGCCGAAGGCCCCAACCACGGGATCCGCATCAAGGTTCTGGGAGAAATGCTCAGTGTTCCCCAGGTCTCCGCGCTGGTTTTAAAGGAGATGAGGGAGATCGCCGAGGGATATCTGGGCCAGACCGTTTCCAAGGCGGTGGTGACCGTGCCGGCGTATTTCAACGACAACCAGCGCCAGGCCACCCACGACGCCGGACGAATAGCCGGCCTGGAAGTGCTGCGGATCATCAACGAGCCCACCGCCGCGGCGCTATCCTATGGTTTCGGCAAGGAGCTCAACGAGCGGGTGGCGGTTTACGACCTGGGCGGGGGCACCTTCGATATCTCCATCCTGGAGATCGGCTCGGACACCTTCGAGGTCATTGCCACCGCCGGCGACACCTACCTGGGCGGCGACGACATCGATATGCGCCTGATGGACCACTTCGCCGATCAGTTCATGAATGAGACCGGCATCAACTTGCGCAACAACGTCAATGCCCTGCAGCGACTGCGCGAGGTCTCCGAAGAGACCAAAAAGGCTTTCTCGAGCAAGAAGAAGGTCAAGGTGAGCGTTCCCGAGATTCACACCGACTCTGACGGGAACGTATATGACTTCAACACGGTGATCAGCGCCGAGACCTTCATCCAGTTGACCATGGATCTGGTGCAGCGCTCTTTCAAGGTGTGCGACGAGGCTCTGCAGTCGGCCAACATGAGCGTCCATGACATCGACGGGGTGATTCTGGTCGGCGGGCCCACCCGCCTGCCGCTGATCCGTGACTCGGTGCGGCACTATTTCGGCAAGGAGCCCCTGGCGGGGATCGACCCCGATGAGGTGGTGGCCATGGGCGCAGCCATCCAGGGCGACGCCCTGCTGGACAGCGAGAGCACCGCATTCCTCTTGGATGTGACTCCGCTGACCCTTCGGTTGGCAACCGTGGGCGGCTACACCGAGCAGATCATCGGCCGCAACACCCCGGTTCCCATCGACCGCACCCGCACTTTCACCACCTCGCGCGATAATCAGGAGCGGGTGAAGATACGAATCCTCCAGGGAGAATCGAACCGGGTGGAAGAGAACGAGATGCTGGGCGAGTTCGAGTTCGCCGGGTTCCGCGTGGCTCCCCGCGGCGAGGTGCAGATCGAGGTGACTTTCGAGATCGACTCCAACGGGATCGTCAACGTCTCCGCCCGCGACCCGGAGACCGGACAGAGCGCCTCGACCACCGTAAGCCTTTCCAGCGGGCTGTCCGAGGAGGAAATCCAGGCCAGCGCCGATCAGGTACAGGCGGCCGACCTGATGCAAGAGCGGCCTTGATTCAGGGATTCTAGAAAAGGCATGGAACAGAAGTTCTCAGAGGAAGTCATAATATTGGCTAACCTGATTGAAGAGATGAACTACTATCAGGTCCTGCGGGTGAATCCGCGCGCATCCCTGGGGCAGATCCGCGAGGCCTACCACACCCAGTCGCGGCTCTACCACCCCGACCGCTACTTCAATTATCCCGACGGCCCCTTCAAGCAGAGCATCTACAAGATCTCCAAAAGGGTAACCGAGGCCTACGTTACCCTGCGCGACGCCCAGAAGCGCCAGTTCTACGACCAGCAGCTGCAGCAGTCCGACAGCCATAAGCTGCGCTACACCGAGCAGTCGGAGCAGGCCCAGAAGAAGGCCAAGGTCGAGGAGACCGGCAAGACCGAGAAGGGGCGGCAGCTGTACCGACAGGGGATGGCCGAGATGAAGCGCAGGGATTTCGTCGCCGCCGAGCGCACCTTCAAGATGGCCCTGGCCTACGAGCCCGAAAACGAGCTCTTCAAGAAACTGTGTGAAGAAGCCGGCAGAAGCATAAAGACCGACTACAAGATCAAGTAGCCCGGGGGAATCCAATGGCCGGCCAGATCGTCCAGCGGGCGTTGATTTTACACGCGGACGACGGCACCCGTGAGGTGCTCGACCTGAAGGCTCCCGAGGTGCTCGGGCCGGTGGACTTCGGCCTGCGCATGCAGGCCCGGGGCGACTTTTTGTGCATCGGATCCGGGGTCATGGCCGGCTCGGTCATCCCGGGTTCCAACCGGCTGATTTTCACCGGGCAATCGCCGGT
>Ga0180432_10007147_pt1 | contig 14285 bp, 13 predicted proteins | sample SS_ome_10_FD_132414 | JGI IMG/M metagenome (GOLD analysis project Ga0180432, IMG submission 132414) | Hypersaline lake sediment archaeal communities from the Salton Sea, California, USA - SS_1_MS_2 metaG | ecosystem: Environmental > Aquatic > Non-marine Saline and Alkaline > Hypersaline >... | reverse complement strand
TCCAGAGAATGGATCGAAAGGAAGAAGGTAGAAATGCCATGTAGAGGATGTGGTGGAAAACCAAAGTCGCACATTGCTGCCCAGCAGGACCCCCTTGTCCGCCAGGCCGTGGCCGAGGGAAGTGAGCTGATCCTGGTCATGACCGGCAACTCGGCGGGGACGATCAGCATCAATTCCAAGGCTGTCCCTGGGCGCAAGTATCGTGTACGCTCCGGGCACCCGTTCAAGGTTCCCCCAGAGGACGCCTGGATGCTGCGCCTGAAGAACATTCAAAAGGTCGAGACCCTGGCTGCGCCGACGCACGCGAATCTCCCGACCAGCGTTCCTGTCGTTCCAGAGATCGAGGTCGACATTCCCAAGCCGAACGTCGAATCATCCATGCCTGCTGCCGAGGAGGAAAAGGGCGACGAGCTCCCCGAGATGGACGTCTACTCTGAGCCCGTGTCCGCCCTGAGCGGGATCCCGCACTCCCACCCCGACAGGCTTGCGGCGACTGGATTCAAGACCCTGGCAGATCTCAGGCGCGATATTCTCATGAACAATGGAGCGGGGATTCTCGCCGTCAGGGGGATCGGCAGCGGGACATTAGAGAGCATCGAGGACTTCCTCATGGACAGCGAGCGATGATCTCTCTCGCCCTCGCTATCTGGCGTGTGTCCAGCTTCCTCTACGACGAGGACGGCCCCTGGCACGTGTTCTACAAGCTCAGGGAGAAAATCGGCATCCAGCACGATGAGGAGGGCGTACCCGTAGCGTATCCAGAGCATCTTCAGCCTCTTGAATGTTTCTGGTGTCTAACGCTACTTGTTGCCTTTGCCTTAGTGTGCTTTACACACTATAAAAAGTGTGGTATTATAGAGGCAGTTGAACTGACCCTGGCGGGATCCGCTGGGGCAATTCTGGTAGAAAAGTGGTTAGGAAGGAGCAAGTCTAGGCTTTTCTAGCCAAAGGAATACACCATGGCACGTTCTGAAAGAGCCCAGCCATACCTCAGCCTGGACCGTTACCGCCAGCTTATGGGCATTCCCAAGTACCTCTTTAACGGCATGGAAGGCTCGGGTGAAACAGCCTACTCTTGCGACAAGTGCTTCACCCAGTTCCAGAGAGACATGATCGCCCGCGCCCTGGCTGACGCGGAGAACATTCTTGCTTCTCACCTGGGCTACTATCTCGGCCCCAGGTTCCTGGTCGACGAGGACATGGTTTACTCTAACCCCCTGCAGCTTCGATGGGGGCACGTCATTGGGGGCGGGATCCAGGGGCTGACCGATGTTTCCGCCAACGTAACCGCGTCTGATTTCACCATTGACCCGGCGACAATCACCATCCCCCAATCCAGTTTCTCTGGCGGGACTGACGAGATCTACATTGTGGATACCGACTCTACCCCGGCGCTGGAAATTGTCCCGGACAAGGTCGAGGAATCAGGCACTGATTACATCATCTACATCGGGCAGTATAAGCTCATCGAGTGGGATGATCTGGACGACCAGACAACCTGTCTGGACTACGATGCTACATTCCCCAACACCCTGTTCCTCAAGCTCGCAGACCTGACCATCTACAGGGAGTATCTCGACGACTCATCTCAAGCCACAATAACATTCGGACCCAGTTGTACCTGCTATTGCAGCGGTTCTGCATGTGCGGGAGAGGAGTACACTGGTTGCGTTTACATACTCGACGAGCAAATCTCGAAAGTCCGCGTCCAGCAGTCTACATACAGCGGAGGAGCATGGAGCTGTGATTATACCACAGTCTGTGGCTGTTATGTAGGGGACAAGGTCAAGGTGCGTTATCGTGCAGGGTACACTGATACGCCGGGGTGGGAGGACGCAGTTATGCGCCTTGCCCACACCTACATGATCCAGGAGCCCTGCGGGTGCAGCATCTTCGAGCAGACGCTCCAGAGAGACAGGAACGTCCCGACTGTGCTTTCCGTGAACCGTATAGAGTGTCCTCTGGGCACTGCAGACGGGGCCTGGTACGCATGGTCGTGGGTAAGCAATATCCATCATGCGAGAGCATTTATGCTGTAGTCATACAGCAAAGGAGGTCACATGCCCTCGAAAAATACTGCCATTGTCACCAATCAGGATACCAGAACTTGGGTCCAGACGGATGGCGTGGGAACAGAGTTTGACCTCTATGCTTGTCAGGCATTGACGAACTGGTCACGCGATTACGGTGAAACCATCTATGTCAAGATCAAGTCTCCCGACGAGTATGGAAAGAAGCAAATCAAAGAGTCCATTCCGGGCGATGCGGATGAGCCGACGTTCTCTGTCCAGGCATACACTGCCGAGGAAGAGGACTTTCTGCTCAGTCTGGACTGCCCCGTGGACTTTCAGGTACACTTTGGATCGTGCTCCAGCCCTGGCGACAGGACGGGGTACAAGAAGATCCGTCATTTCTATCGTGCCAGCAAGACCTCCGAGTCGGAGGACGGCCTGGACTTTCTTGGTGACGAGGAGTACGCGGGGATTATCCATACCGTTGAGTTCTCCTGTGAAGATATCGTCGAGATTGTCCAGGTCACAGTGACGCGCCAGAACAACGGCGTCACTGAGGCTCAGGGGTTCAATGACATCGCCATGCTCCGCAGTGCTCGCTGTGAAGGCGACTGTGGGGCGGAGATCAAGGCATGCAACTGGGGAGTGGCTGTAGCTGACAGCAACTACGGTGTCGCTACGGCCAATGCCTGGTACACGAACGATGGCGGTGCAACGTGGACGGTCTGCGCGGTAGACCCGTTCAGCGCAACGGATGCGGACATCTCGTCCTGTGTGATCCTGACCGGCGAGACTGCTCCCAAGATCATCGTGTTCCGAGGGAACGTTTCCGGCATCTACGGCGCGAGAGCGTCTGTTTCGGATGACTGGGGCGACTCCTGGTCCGAGGTGGACATGGGAGGCACGACAGACGGGAGCCTCGTCAACTCGGCCTTTGCGTACTCCAGTGGGTTGATCTTTGCCTGCGGGAATGCGGGGTACATCTGGTACAGCGAGGACCAGGGTTCTAGCTGGACAGAGGTCACAGGAACCACGACCGGCGTTGCTGTGGAGCTGTGGGACATTCACACTCCAGACGGGATCAACATCTACGCGGTTGGTGCCAACAACACGGTCATCAAGAGCGCGGACGGCGCGGAGTCCTGGTCGAGCATCACCGGACCCTCTGTAGCAACCACGCTGTGGACTATCCAGGCTCCGACCGAGTACCGCCTGATCGTTGGCGGGAATGTGTCACTTGCTGCAACAGAGTGTCTCTGGATCAGCGATGACGGGGGCTCAACCTGGACCGCCCTGGCCTTCACGGGCTCGACAACCGCGCTTACGCAGGTTCGCAGGGTCCGGCTGTCCGACAAGGCGGAGCAAAACCACTTTTTGTTCATCCACGGAACGAACAACGGTGCTACCCGGCGCTACGGCGCGGGGACCGACTTCAGGTTCTTCAGGACCCTGGATGGCGGAGCATCGTTCGAGCGAGCAACACTCGTATCCAACGCTGGGCTAAACGGGCTCAGTGTGTGTAATATCAACAGAGCCTTCGCGTGCGGTGAGCCTACGTCAGGTGTAGCCGATGTGCAGCGAATGGCTGCAGAGTAGCAGATTGGGAGGGTGGGGAGACTCACCCTCCTATTCTAGAAAGGGAATCAATGTACAAGGAACTCAAACTGTCCAATGGAGACACTGTCAAAGTGTTCACTCCTCCACTGACGAGAATCTACTCCCTGGTGGGGAAGAAGTACCCTGAGCCCAAGGCTCCTGTCAGGTCAGACAAGACCGTCACCGGCAAGGAAATCTCGATGGTGATCGAGGACGATCCAGAATATCTGGAAGCCTATGCCCAGTGGGAGGAAGACTACAATCAGGGCGTGGACGAGGCGATGCTAGTCTTTGCGTTGAAGGAGGAGTGGCCCCCAAAGGACTTTGACTTTTCGGGATTCGAGGAGGAAATTCTCTACTTTGACCCGGACTGGAAACCAAAGACAGACAGGGTCGGGAAAAAGATTGACTGGCTCCAGTGGGAAAGACTCGCCAACCCGCAGGACTATACCAATGTCCAGCTTATGATCCAGGAACTGCTGGGCATCGACCAGGAGGCGACCGACCAGACGGAGACATCCTTTCCGGGTGATGTGGCGGGGGAAGCCTCTGGACGAGTGGATGAGGAGGTCAAGGGGGAGAGCTGATCTCGTTGGACTGAGAATGTCCCCCAGGTGTGAGATATGCGACGTGGCCTGGGAGTATAAATTGTCCGAGAGAGAGTTCCTAGAAAGGTTTGATGAGTTTGACCGTTCGCAGGTCCTGGCGACGTACAGAAGCAAGATGAAGAGAGAGTTTGTCATGTCCGCGTTCCCCCTCCCTAGACGGAGGAGGCGCAAAGGGAAGTAATGGTTAAGAAACTCCCTAAAGTAGGGCTGGAAGCTGTACTGCTGCTCAAGGATTTCCAGCGCAATCAGAAGTTGTATAATGATGCGCTGAAAAGCATGGAAAAGCAGACGCGAAGCACAGCCTCGGCTATTACATCTTCATCCAAGAAAATGGCGACTAGCTTGGAAGATCTCGTCAAGAACTCGCAAGTTCTCAACGAGACAATGGAGCTTGCGCCAAAGTCTGCGTTGCGGACAATTCAAGATCTTGGTGTAGCCTATGGCGAGCTCGAAAAGGGCACGCAGGTCAATATACAGCGATTTGACGAACTCTTGAATCAGGGCTTTACTGTTGAAGAGGCACTACAAGGAGCATCAAGCTCTGCGCTAGAAGCCGGTACAGCGATGAAGTCTCTTGCTGCTGGGGCAACTCTTGCAGCGACTGCCATTGGCACCTCTATTGCCGTCGTCAAGGACGCAGTTAGTGAATACACTGACTTTGCAGAGCAGGTCCGCACCGTTCGTTATGAGCTAGGCGCGTCTGCCGAGGATGCCTCTGGCTGGGTCAGAGCTGCTGAGTCCGCTGGGCTATCCTCGACTACATTCAATCGCGCAATCACACAGCTCTCCGCCAAGATGGGCGATTATAAACTTCAGACCTTGGAAGGCAAAGATGTATCCAACGCATTCACAAGGTCGATGGATGCCCTGGGAATCTCTATCCTAGATTCAGAGGGGAATCTTCGCAATACAGAAGATGTTATGCGCGAGGTAAATACCGCCCTTCGAGACCTCGGAGAAGGCACGATCACGACAGAAGCGGCCATGAAGATTTACGGCTATGCTGGTCGTGACATGCTCAAAGTTGTCCATGATCAGTCTGCGTCTATGGACGAGCTTGTTGACAGAGCGAGAGATCTTGGTGCGATGACTACAGAACTTGCTCAAGAGCAATACGAGGAATGGCGTGCGGCAACGAGTGAGCTAAAGCTCGCTACGCAGGGCGTTAAGAACTACATTGCGCGGCAGTGGATTCCGGTGCTGACCGATCTCGCAAAGATATTGACTGAGATAATCGACAAGTATCGCAGGGTTATCGCGTCTAGCGTTGCCTTTTTTAAGACTCTCTCTATCGCTGGAAAGGGCGGTATTACCTCTATTGCGGATGGGATAAAGATATACGATGCGGTGCTCGACGATCTCTTGAATCTAGAGTCTGATGCCAAACGCGCAGAAGAGGATCTCGCCCAGGCACGCGATAAGGCAAAGCAGGATACCCTTCTCGCAGCAGAGGCCGAGGAAAAACTCGCAGATGCTCGGCGCGAAGCCCTTGCTGATCTCAACCAGGACCTTCTCGACCTCAACCAGGACTATCTCGACAAGGAAGAGAAAATCTACCTGGATCATTCCCGCAGGATGACAGACCTCCTGGAAAAGTTCCGGCGCGACGATATCATCACTGCCCTCAAGCAGGCCGGGCAGCGCGAGGACCTCTGGCTCAGGCACCAGCAAAAACTCTCCGACATCGAGCAGGACACCGTCGATAAGCAGCGTGAGATTCGAGACGAGCTCGCTAAAGACCTGGCGCGATTCGACGAGGACGCTGCACGCAAGCGCGAGAAGGCACTGAATAAGCACCTCGACAACCTGTGGAAGATCCGCAACAAGTACCTAGATACCGTCGAGGAGGCAGCGCGTAAGAACGATGCCGTGGCAGTCGTCCGCGCTATGCGGGTTGCCGCGCAGCAGAGGCGAGACGAGAACCATCGCTATGCCAGGGAGAGGTCGGAGCTAGACAAGGACCTAGCAATCAAGCGTCGTCGCATCCAGGAGGACGCTACGGAGAAAGAGCAGGAGGCTCAGAAGAAGCGTGACGACGAGATCAAGGCCGAGAACGACAAGTACAACCAGCAGCTCGCCCTCCTCGAGGCCAAGTTCGCACGGGAGAAGGAGATCACCCGGCTCCAGAGACAGTGGGAGATCGACGACCTGAACTTGTCCAAGCAGAGACAGCTAACTGACCTTCAGAACTGGTACAACAAGGAGCGTGCTGCCCTGGATGCACAGATTGCGGCTCTCACCCAACAGGCAGTGAATGGGATTGCCTCGATGGGGAGTGCAGTAGCTGCTGCCGCTGGCGCTGCCGTAGAGCAAATCATGAACACGACTGGAAACCGCATCGAGGCTGTCGGCGGGGGCGTGCTCTACCACACTGGGACCAGGGCGTCAGAGTCCGCACGCTCCGCAGCATACACAGGCGGGAGAGCGGCAATTGACCAGTGGTATCGTCGTACAACCCCCGGAGGCTATCGTGCCGAGGGCGGCGTCGACGTCGTCAACCGTCCCACCACATTCGTCGCTGGCGAGCGTGGGGCAGAGGTTGCAGCCTTTATCCCTCTGCACAACGTACAGCACTCATTCAATGGGAACATGAACGTCGGGTTCGAGGGTCTTCCTTCTGGTATGAACACAACTCAGATTCAATCCATCGTCTATGACACGATGATGGACGTGGCTAAGTCTCTCATGGGGGCGCGATGAAACGCTGTCTTGATTTAGAGATCGGTACTGCACTGGCGACCATGCACTCCCTTCGAGAACTGGGGGTCCCCGACCCGGATGACTGGACCTACTCTCCCTATCGGGAGGTCAAAATCCGCTCAGATGGTCGACAGGCCGGGTTCGGGTTCCCCACGGCGTCGTGGATGTGGCCTACACTGAGCCAGGATCAGCTGCAGGTGTTCTTCGACCTGCTGGGCACTGGCGCATCTGTGGTCGTCTACATCTACACCTACGAGGACTCTGGCATGGGGCTAGACGCCATGCGGAGCAGGTTCAAGGCGATTATGTCTAGGCCGGTAGATGGCTCGGGCAAGACGATGGTTCCCGAGACCCGGACCCCGGTCTATTCTGACATCACCATCTCGTTCAGCCACCTGGAGAGCGCATAGTGCCAGTCGTTCCAGCAGGAGATCTCACAACACTCAGGACATTCCCTCACGCCTCCAAGCTCTACATGGTGGTGCAGCAGCCCATGCGCCAATCGGCGGGGGTCTGGACGGGGTATCTCTGGGCGGGGCAGATCAACGGGGCAATCGCTGGCGATGCCGGGGACCTCGTCGCAGACCTGACCCTGGACAATGGCGAGGTCGGGGATGGCGGGGCCAACGTCCAACTCTACGCAGGGATGACGATATTCATCGGCACGACAAAGGGCGACCACGACAAGGGCATCTTTTACCTGCGGAGTAGCGTCCTGGCAACCGCTGCTACTGTCGCGTTGGACATCGGCTCATCCTCCCAGGTGGTGGACGTCGTCGAGGACGATGACTGGGTTGTGGTTCTCCAGGAGTACCGTATCTGGACACGATACCCAAGGATCACCGAGGCCGGCGGAGTCATCTCCTGGTACAAGGATTACGATGTCACCTATGCCAGTCTTGGTGGGGACGCTGCGTCCCGGAGAGAAGCCTCCCTGCCCCCTGTTCCTGTGATGGGACCGCATAGGGTGCAGTTCATCGACCAGGGCGGGTCCGTAGACATCGACTTCGACTGGTCGGACTCCTACGCCACCTATGCTGGGGCGGCGGTAGACACCTGGACCTCTCACGGAGAACGTGGGGCAAGTGGAGACTGGAACCTGGCTGTGCAGAACCCTGCGGCTCAGACCTACGATGGCTCTGCAGTGGCAGCGAATGACATCTCTGGCCTCGCCGGGTACCAGGTGGACCTGCGCGTCCAGCACGACGAAACAGACCCAGACGCCAGGTTCGAGCGCGGATTCAGGTTCGTGTTTACCCTGCGTCGGCCTGGGGAGACTGTCACTGGCATAGACCCAGCCAATGCAGAACCCATCACCGACTTCTCGGTGTCCTCTGTAGAGGGGTCCTGGGACGAGGGCGGCTGGCGCACCTCGGTGACGATCTTTGACACCCAGGCCAGCGAGATCTCCATTATCGAGGGGGCGCTGGTCATTATCTTTGCCGACGACTTTTACGGCGGCACCAGGGAATCAGTCGGGCCCATCTCTGGCGCGGAGAACATCCTGATGTGCGGGTACATTGCGGATGGGTCTGTATCCCAGGACCCAGAGACAGGAGATGTGTCATTCGACATCCTCTCCGCAGCCGGGATCATGAAGAATCGGGAGATGTACCCGATCCCCGTCGAGTATGACGATGGCGCGGACGAGTGGTACAAGTGCCCAGGCTTGACCACTGACCGCGCAGCCTGGTTCTACATCTGCTGGCATTCTACTGTGGCTACCGTCTGCGACTGGTATTGGAACGAAGATACAGAGTACATCAAGGCTATGGACTTTCTGGCTGGGGACCTGTATTCGACCATAGACTCATTCTACGAGGACAGGCTCATGGCGAGACTGCTCTGCGACCGCTACGGTAGGCTGGCTATGCCGACGAACCTCCAGCTTGGCGCGGCTGCGGCAGGGACGACCTTGTTCACCCTGGCAGATGGAGACTGGCTGGAGCAGGTCGAGTTTAGAGAGACTATCGAAACGCCGGTATCTATTGCCGAAATGGGTGGGCTGAACTATAACGCGGGGCTCGTCACCCCCTACCTCGCCAAGGCTCCGGGGACCGTCAACCGGCAGATGGGGTCGAACCAATCCAATATGAACCTGGCGGTTGCTGACCAGGCGACACTGAATACAATGGTCGGGAGATGGCTTGCCGCGCTGAACAATCGCTGGCCGGAGTCCGTATTCCCCTTTGGAAACTGGCGCGTGTTCGATATCTGGCCGCAGGAATACATCAATGTCACACAGGAAACTATTCGGCACGACTTCTCCGGGGACCTATTCATTCCCAGGCAGATTTCTATGGCCTACGACGGGGGAGCCGTCAGTGTTACCGTACAGGCAGAGCTGGAGAACGACGGCGCAGACGGGCAGACCATTGACATTCCAGACGAGGTTCCAACCCGACCCATCCCGAGGATCCCGATGTACCCGCCCAGTGTTCCGCCGACACCTACTTCTCCATCAGGCTCAGATGACGGGGTGCGTATCATTGCCACTGATGTAGGGGTCTATTACACGCCTAATATTGGGGCGGTTACGCCCGTGTGGATCCAGACTAACAATGGTTTTGTGACCGACGACGACAAGACTGTTTGGGACATCAAGCGAGATCCGTTCGAGTGGTGGACGAGCGGGGGCACAGAGCGCACGTTGTGGGCAGCGACCAAGAGCGGTGTCTGGAAAATGGAGGACTGGCCCCACGGCACCTGGGTAAACATTGTCACCGAAGTCGCCATTGAGGTTTGGACTGGCGCAATCCAGGAGATGATCTACCACAGCCGGATGGACTTTTCCATAGAGGTAGAAGGGCGCTTCGGCTACGCACTTTACGACCCTGGTGGAATTGGGAAGCACAAGTGGCACTACCTTGTGGTACAAGACGGTGTGATTCAGAACTGCTATACCCCACTGCCTGCTGGCAACTACTACAACTATAACGGTTGGCCCGACGTAAAGTGGGGACAACATTCAGGAGGACAGATTCTTTATGGGTCCCGGCCTTCTTTTGATCCGTTCGTCAATGCATCACTTTACCGCACTATCAACGCAGGGGGAGCGTGGGCGACCATAGACAATACTCCAGCAAATCTCACTGATGTAACTTCTTTGAGTGTTCCCTATGTCGATGCCTCAAACCCTGATTCTTACATCTTGTGGGGAGGAGAGGGGGCAAGCAATCTGCGTATTTCCATTGATGGAGGAGCTACCTTCAATGCTCTAGATCCAGCAATAGACGGCATGAAGATCGGAACGGGCGGGCATCCCGACTATATCTTTTTGCTGAACGCAGACTTTTGCTACTGGAGCCAGGTCCGAGGGGTCTCTTGGAACATGCTTCCAGACTTGGGCTACTCTGGCGGGCTCGCTGGTTCTATGCCTAGAGTGGGTACGTGGACAAAATGGAGCAATGGAGTTTTGCAGGAAGTTATTGTTGGTGCTGACAGCCGAGGGGGAACAGATGGAAGAATCTGGCAGTGGAAGAACGGGTCAGGCTCTTGGCTGGACAAAACAGGAAATTTGAAGACAAGTTTCAGCGTAGCGCAGATCTATCAGGTCGATAGGGATTCGATGGGGACAGCATGACCAGCCAACGAGATGTACTCCGACAATGGAAGAAGCTCCTCGGGTCCAAGCAGGACGCTCCTGTGATCCGATTCGCCCTGACGGGGGATGGGTCCGACTCCGCCACGGCAGAAGTAGCCAATCGCCCAGGCTGGGCCTGGGTACGGTACGACGAGGAGCCGCACAAGGTCAGCCAGGTGAGGAACAGAATCTTCCCTGGGATTGTGCCGGAGGTCCCTGTCGTCATCGGCAAGCGGTACGAGTCCGACCGCATGGTCCAGATCCTGGGGATCAACGAAGCTCTGTACGATATGGCGATGAGCGAGGGCGAGAGAATAAGCTACTTAGTGGCACCGCACGGCCCAACACACCACGCCCTGCTGGGGACGGACCCCGCAGAGATCGACGTCGCCAATATTCTGAATGGAAAATGTCGTGCCACAGACCCGGAGTCGATGAGCGTCGAGGTGGAAGCGGTGGCCTACTTTCACAATGGAAAAAGGGAGACCTTTGGCGGCGGAGGCGTAGACTTTACGGGAGATGATCCTGGGGCGACGAACTATCAACGGTACGGGTTGGTGACATTCGACGTTCGGGAACAGGCTTTGCGCAAAACCTTGGGTCTGTCGAGCCCCAATACCGTGCCAGCAACGCCACCGGACGTTCCGCTGTGGAACATTCCGATTGCAGTTGTGCTGCTCTACTACGGGATGACGGCAGTCACTGTAGACTACATCTATGACTATCGAATCCTATTCCCGCCAACGGGGATCTACCAGATCTACCGCAACTTCAATCAGTTCATGCACTACAATGAACTGATGTGGACCAGACACTTGACAGGAGAACTATAATGCCAGTAGTGAAAACAGCAGATGGAAGTATGAGCCAGGAAGCAGTCAACGAGCTGATCCCACAGATTGCAAGTCGCTACGGGGATGCTTACTCGATGGGGCATGGGGATCTGTTCGGGGCCGTACTTGAGAAGCCCGACCTGGCCGCAGATGAGGGGTTCGTCCTGGTTGACCTGAGCGACACGGCGAACTTTCCGCATACCGAGACGGGCAAGATCAGGGTCTATGAGATCGACGTCAATATCGAGCGTGGCGAGGATGCTGCCAGCGGGGAGTTCATCGTCTACATCGGCGTGATTACTGAGGTGGATGCGACGAATGGCTCTACGGCCTGGTTCATCGTCCTCCACGAGGAGACAGACGCCGAGAGCACCGACAATGCTGCGCGGTCGCATTATCACTTTGAATGGCGCGAGGGATTCGACCTTGAGATTGCCAGCGATGCGCCTGTGTGGTTTGTGTCCAACGTCGGGGACAGCGGGAGCACTACCTGGCAGACGGATGTTTCCCTGGACAGCCCTATCGGGGATGCCAGCAACGCCCCCGGTGCCGGGGACCTGGTCATGCTCGTCGACGAAACGGGCGGCACCGGATCGATCTCGATCTGCGTGACGGTTGCGTATCTGACGGAGAAGACATAGTGACCAGCAAATACCATGCCAGAAGGGTACTGAGGGGTACCCAGACAGAGCGTCGGGCATACGATACCGACTTGTTGCAGGAGGGAGCGATCTGGCTTGAGTCATCCAGCACAGATGGATCAACAGACGCCCCACAGGTCTATGTCTGGACTGGCGCATCTGGTGCATGGATGAGACTTGCAGCAACGGACCTGATAAGGTTCGGTGAGATTACAGATAACGATGAGGACGTTGCGGGTTATGGAATGCTGGTGTACTTTAGCGGTGGTCCATCATTCTCTGCTGGCGGTTGGGATTCTGACAACTCCGACCCTATCTGGATGGCAAGGTACAATGCCGCCTCTGATGACTCCGAGCTTCATATCAACATCGGGGACAATGGCGAGTGGGATGACCGAATTGAGATAGGCTATACGAGTGGCGGCACCTGGTATCCTGTATTCTACATCAGCTCAGATGGAACAGTAGTATTCACGCAGAACTCAGAGCCAGCAGACGCCTGCCTAGTAAACAGCAGCTTTACATTCTGGCTGACAGACACACCTGGGGCAACAGTGTTGAACGTCAAGGCTAAGGACTCTGGGGGAACTGTGAGGGCGGCAACGGTGAACCTATCATGAACAAGTACATCTATGGAGCGCACGACCCTCCACCTGACGACTGGCTGCGCACCTACCTGATGAACGGCGACGAGGCTCGGGGGTGGATAGTATTCACCGAGGAGCTTGGCGCAGACCCTACCGATTTGTCCAGCAGGGATTACTCTCACTGGGCGGATATGGGCTTTGGGATCATCGCCAGGCTGAACCACGGGTACTACCCGAATGGGACTATTCCCGCTCCCGACAAGTGGCAGGACTTTGTGCTTAGGGTGAAGAACTTTGTCAAGGGGTCCAAGGGCTGCAAGCGATGGATCATCGGGAACGAGACGAACATGCGCTGGGAGTGGCCCCAGGAGCAAGTGATTACTGCTGAACGGTATGCTACGCTGTTCTCAGATGCCAGGGTTGGCATTCATGAGGTCCGTCCATTGGACTTTGTCATCCCTGGAGCAGTGGCTCCGTGGAATGTAGACGCGGGAGACTGGCTGGAATATCTCGAGGACGTGCTCTACTACTGCGATCTTTACGGGGGGTTTGACGCAGTGTGCTTGCACATCTACACCCATGGCAGCGATCCGAGGTTGATTACCAGCCCGCAAACAATGGATCCCCCTTATCAGGACCGCTATTTCCACTTTCAGCACTATAAGCAGATGATCGACCGTATCCCGCCACAGTGCCGTGGGCTACCTGTATATATCACGGAGACCAATGAGAACATCCCCGAGGACGGGTGGCTGGACGAGCCTAATACTTGGATCCAAGAGATGTACAGGGAGATTGATTCCTGGAACCAGACAGAAGAGCCAAAGATTCACTGCGTGTGCCTGTACTGCTGGGACATGCGCGGGGACATGCAGTACATCCAGGGTAAGAGCTCGGTCTACCAGGACCTGGCACTCGCCGTCGCCAAAGCATATACGAACGGACTAGAGGAGAAACCCCCCGTGGAAGAAAATTGGAGCATCGTTTACGAAAATCACTGCAATGACTACTACGATCAAGACGGTGAGCCCGAGGTCACAGTCCCGGTCGGCTATCACGTCGAGTGGGTTGGGGTCAGGCCGGAAATGGACAGAAAGTATACCCCGCAGCCAGAGGTGTTCCCAGAGGACCCTCCATACTCCGGCGTAGGGTTCCACGTTTACAATACATTTGACTGGACATTGATTTCGAGCCAGCCGGTGTCAGTGGCTGCTGGGAAGCGGACCAAGCTCGAGGTCGCACTGATGGTTATCGCCCATGGGTTCGACGACGACCCGGACAAGCTGGGCGACTGTGGAATGCAGATCGGGGTCGGAGAGCCTGGCGGCGTGCAGTATTGGTCTGAGTGGCAGGCCGTGCGCGATGGCCCAGGCGGAAATCTGAACCAGGGCGAGTGGGTGGTTGTCGAGACCCCCGAGTTCGTGCCCACGGTCGGACAGGTCGAGGTGTATATCAGGTGTGTGGCGAATGTGCCTGCCGCCATCTCTGCCGGGCATTATGACAGGATCCGAATCTGGCAGGAGGATGGAGGTTCGCCCCCACCTGCTGGGGAATATGTGGTTGTTGTCTATGACCCCAATGGTGCCGAGGTCGCCAGATGCTCCTTTCCCGCAGTTGGTTCGGATCCGCAGATCTGTGCCCTTGCTCAAGAGATTGTCGCTCTGAGCTGTGGAGAATGAGAAGTATAGGGATATTACCGTCCTCCTGGTCGAGGACGATACACTC
>Ga0180432_10007145_pt1 | contig 14289 bp, 11 predicted proteins | sample SS_ome_10_FD_132414 | JGI IMG/M metagenome (GOLD analysis project Ga0180432, IMG submission 132414) | Hypersaline lake sediment archaeal communities from the Salton Sea, California, USA - SS_1_MS_2 metaG | ecosystem: Environmental > Aquatic > Non-marine Saline and Alkaline > Hypersaline >... | reverse complement strand
GGGCGCTTCCCTTTCCCTGTGTGATGGGGGGTGGAGGGACCGCCGAGTTCCAGATGTCGTCATGATCGACTGATCAGGGAAGCGTTCTAGGCCAAGGTGCTGTTTTTCCCGTGCTGTGCTGCAGTACGGGGTGCTCCGCCACCCGGTCCCCAGCCCAGACTCTTTCTTACTCAGACTCCTGCTACTGACTGCGTGGTCGCCTCATTCGCCGATGACAACGCCACTGAAAACGAAACAGGCCCACGGGAGAAGAATATCCCGTGAGCCTGATCGTCTGCGATGTGAGGCTAGATTGTATGACTACAACAGTGTTTCAGAGGGTGACAACACTTGCCTGTTGTGGTATAATGAAGGCGCACGGGGTGCTCCGCCACCCGGTGCCTCCAGCCCCGGTGGTGCCGCCACGCGGGGCTGGTTATTCATTTGATAAGTCCGGGCCTTGCATTCCTTTCTATTTCTAAAAAGCGCAAGCCACTACCCACGTGATGGACAGTGGCTTGTGCTTCCCCCCACCCCTCCTTCCCAGGGACGCGTTCGAGCGATACTATAATAGGCTGTTACCTTATACCCTGCATATATAGTATAACATGAAATACATGTTTGTCAAGGGTTTTAGCATCTGTAGTAGGATTTTAAGAAAACTTTAGCACTTTGGCCTGCTGTGGCCGGCGCCCTATGAGCAGATTCGCGGCCTCCCGTTGGGGGGGAGGCCGCGACGCGATAAGGACTGGCGCGCCCGGTGAGATTCGAACTCACAACTGTCGGTTTCGTAGACCGCTCCTCTATCCAATTGAGGTACGGGCGCGCGCGGCCAAATCATAACACACAGGGGACGACTTTGTCAAGTTCGATACCGGGTGCCTATATCATGGCTCTCGCCTTCTGCAGCACCGATGCCAGGTGCTCGGCGGTCTCCTCCGCACCCTCCTCGCGTAACCCGGCCTCTGCTTCTTCCATGTACTCCACCAGTTCCTGGGTCACCAGTTCCTGGTTCTCCTGCAGCAGCTCCTCAACTTCTGCCTCGTCTTCGGCCGTCATCAGCCGATTGAAGAGTCGCAGCTCTGGAGGCAGTGTCTCCTCCAGCAGACGCAAGGCCAGGCTCCAAATCCCCTGAAGCGCCGCGGCGGTCTCTGCGTCCTCCGCGGCCTGTGCTTGCTCCATGTTGGCCGTGAGCACGTTGAAGAAGCCCTGATCCAATTCCGCAAGCCGGCTCCGGGCCAACTTCTCAGGATCGTCGCTCAGCAACAGGTCGCGCAGCAGATCGGAGCGTTCCTTGTGTAGCGCGCGCGCCTGTTCATCAAGTCGATCCCGAATCTCGAGTATCTCTGTGCGCAGCGCTTTGAGGCGCTTTCTCTCGTCCTCGTCGGAGGCCGCTTCGATCTGGGACGTGAGGGATTGGAAGAAAAGATAGTCCAGCATCGGCCGGCCAAGGGTGACCAATAGTTCGCGCGTGCGCTCGTCGGTGGCCTGTGTGAGCAGTTCCAGAAGCTTCTCTCGGGTTGGATCCGTCCGTAGGGCCTCCAACATCTCGCTTCGCGCCTTGGCCGCTTGACCGGCCCTGCTAAGCTCAAGGAGTTTGTCGCGCAGGGCCAGCAGCCGCCGCACCTCGTCGGCTTGCCCCATCGACTGTGCGATCTCCAGGTTCAGGCTCAACATGCGGAGAAAGGCGGCGTCGATGCTATCGTTGTTCGCCTTGATCATCGCCTCCAGAGCCTCGTCGGAGGTGGCCTCGATCATGCGCTCCATCAGTTCTGCTTTGGCTCTCTGCTCTTCGATCATCTCTGGCGTGACGCCGTCCGCTTCGAGAATTTTCTTGGTCAGGTTCTCCATCGTGAGAAACACTTGAGGCTGTAGAAGGTAGCCCCTGGGTGCTTCGGGCGGGAGGCTGTTCATCGCGGCGGTGGTGAACCGGCCGATCACCTTTTGACGTTCCAGATTGTCCTGTCCAGCCTCCATGGGCATATAGACCAGGGCCAGCTGTTTGTCAGGATCGTGATAGAGGAAGGGCAGGTTAAGCGCCCCTCGGGTTTGGCAGTGAGGGCAGACGGCCACGTTAACCAGGCCATTCATGACCCTCAACTTGGCGGCGGGATCGGCCTTGACGTCCAGGATCTGCTCGATCGGGGTCTGAAATTGGTTCTGGCAGTTAGGGCAAGTCACGCGGGCGAGTAACATGTCAGGCATAGTCGAAATCCTTTCGATTAGGTGTTTGTTGACTAGAGGTTCGTTGGTGGTGGGGGGAGTCTATGGGAACGGTGAATGAGAAGGCCGCCCCTCCTTCGGGGTTGTTGGCGACCCAGATGCGTCCCCCATGGGCTTCCACGATGGCCTTGGACAGATAAAGCCCCAGGCCAGCTCCGGGCGTGCGCTGATTGCGCTCTCGCGCCCCGCGAAAGAAGCGCTCGAATATGAGGGGCTGTTCCTCGAGGGGGACGCCCGTGCCCTCGTCGGACACGGTGATGACTACTTCGTCGGGCTGAGCGCGGCCGCTGATCTCAATGGTGCCTCCCTCGGGGGAGTATTTTATGGCGTTGGACACCAGATTGTTGAGGACTTGCTCTAGCCGGCCTGGATCTCCCTCGGCGACTGGGAAGTCGGGAGGAAAGCGGACGGCGATCTCGTGGACGTGGGTCTGGGTGCGGAAGTGGCTGGCCACCCGTTCAGCCAGTGCGTCCAGCGCCACCTGGTCCGTCTCCAACGGCAGCGCTCCTGCCTGGAGCCGCGAGGCGTCGAGAAGGTTGTCGATCAATTGGTTCAGACGGTCGGCTTCCTCCAGGATGACCGTCAGGCTCTCGTTTGTCGTCTCGGCGTCCCAACAGGCGTCCTTGCGCAACAAGGTGTCCGCGTAGCCTTTGATCAAGGCGACCGGGGTCTTGAGCTCGTGAGAGATCACAGAGATGAAGGTGGACTTAATCTCGTCCGCTTCCCGAAAACGCGTGATATCGCGCACATTGGCGATGATGTTGACCAGGCGTCCCTCGCGGTCGAAGAGCGGCGCGTAGGTGATGCCGACGCTGACGTTTCCGCCCGGACGCCGGCGCAGGTCTCCCTCTACGTAGAGCGGCCGGGCCGAAGGCAGGGGCCAACCTCCGGCGACCGCATCGTTCAGGTCGAACCCCGTTTCGAGGCGTGCCCAACGGATCACTTCGTCGTGATGGCGTCCGAGCGCTTCGGCCGCTGACCATCCGGTCAGTCGGGCCAGTGCACGGTTGAAGACGACGATGCGATGGGCGGCGTTGAGGATCAGCACGCCATCCGCGCTGTATTCCAGGATGGCGTCAAGTCGATACTTCTCCTGGGAGATGCGCTCGTAGAGCTGCGCGTTTTGGACCGCGATCGCGGCCTGATCGGCGAAGCTGGCAAGGATCTGGCGGTCGTTGGCCGTGAAGCGAGCTCCGTAGGCGCGAAACACGTACAGCACGCCGATGAGCTCCTGCCCTATGGCCATGGGAAGCGCGACGACCTGTTGCAGGTGCAGGCCAAGGCCGGCCACGACTCGGCCGAGCTTATCGGCCAGATCGGGAATGCGGAACCGGTTGCGATCCGCGTCGTCGGGGATGTCCGTCAGTAGGGGTGCGAAATACGGTGTCAGGGCTTGGGACAGGCCGTAGCTGGCGTGGATGGCGAAAGTCCCATCGGGTCCGCGTAATGCGATCAGGCCCGCCTGCCCCGCCAATATCTTCGTCGCCGACTCCAGCACCATTTGTAGCAACTCGTCCAGGTTGAGTTGTGCCGTGAGAGCGCGGCTGATTTCTAAAAGATATTCACGTTGTCGGACACGGTAGTCGGTCAGCATCAGCATTTGAGTTCACCTGTCTTCCCAGGTTGCAACATATTATAACACAGCCCCGCCGGTGTACCAAGCGATGGGCGGTGCGTGCAAGGCGATCGGCACGCTAGGGCAATCGCATTTGGGTGTGTTTCAAATGAGTTGAGCGTTGTTTGTAGTGCGCGCTTCAGCGCGCTTTTATGGCGATAAATCGCTTACTACAAACCAGATTTCAACCGAGATGAAATGCACCCATCGCATTTGGACGTGGCTCGGTGTTGCCGAGTTCGCCCTCGAGGACGAGGGCTAGAGCTTCGAATGCGATTGCCCTGATTGGCTCGTGTGGGCAGTTGGGCAGTTGCAGTGTCCGATAAAATCTGGTACAATGTGAGGGTGGAGGGAACGTGGCATCACATCAGGTTGTCGATCAACTAGTCATCGCCACCGTGTCCGGAGCCCAAGCCGGTGAGCTTACCGACGCGCTGACCCGAGATGGGTTTTACGTCACCCAGGTGGATTCCAGTGGCGGTATCCTGCACGAGGCTACCGTGTCATTGCTCATCGGTCTTGACCAAGCGCATCTGTCCCGTCTCCTGGAGCACATCCGTGAACGCTGTCACACTCGCCGGCGCTTCATCCCAGCTCACGTTGAGGCTCCGATGCTTGAGATCCAGCCGGTGATGATCGAGGCGGAGATGGGCGGAGCGACGGTCTATGTCCTTGATGTCGAGCGCTTTGAGCAACTGTGAGCGGTTGTGGGGTGTGAGCGTCGATGAAACGAGGTTCCAATGAAACTGATCATTGCTATCGTCCGTGACATTGATGCCGGAAACGTGATTGAGCAACTGGTCACTCAAGGCCATCGGGTGACTCGTGTCGCCAGCACCGGTGGTTTCCTGCGGCGGGGCAACGTCACTCTGCTCATTGGTGCGGAGGAGCAGCAGGTGCAGCCGGTCGTTGATGTCCTTCGAGATGCCTGCAGTCCTCCCGAGCCCGGCCATCGACGGGCTACCGTCTTTGTCGTGGATGCCCCTCATTTCGAGCAGGTCTAGCCTGACCCTGGACGTATCTCGTTTATCCTCGTGCTAAGGCGGCGTGTTCCCCTACCCCGACTCTGGGCGCGCTTCCGCCGGTATGTCCTGTGGTTCACTGCTGGTGGTCGCTGGTCTGACCGATTACGTCCCCCTGTCAGGCGCAACTTGCGCTGGTTCTGGTTCGACGGGCTCTTCTCCAGCGCGAGCGACGCAGTTGTACTCTCTTATCTTTCTCTGTTCGTTCTGGCCCTAGGCGGTACGCGCGCCCAGATTGGACTGATGAGCTCTCTTTCCAGCCTGGGGGCTGCCTTGCTCCTTTTTCCTGGAGCTGCCCTTGTCGAGCGCTGGGGCCGGCGTAAACACATGGTCTTGCTCGGTGGGGGTGGGGTCGCTCGCGCCGCGCTCCTGTTGCTGGGGCTTGTTCCGCTGGTATTCGCCGGACCGGCGGTTGTCTACGTTGTCATCGGTCTGGCGGTCGTTCGTGACGCTTGCGCTAATTTCTCAATGCCGGCCTGGATGGCTATCACGGCGGACGTTGTCCCTCTGTCATGGCGAGGCCGTTACTTCTCGTCCCGTAACGTGGCGATGGGTGTGGCCAACATCCTGGCCACTTATCTTTTCGGGCAACTTATCACCGGGGTTGGAGGCCCGGCGGGGTATCAGCTAGCGATGGGGTTGGCCGCGATCATCGGTCTGGCGGCCACCTTCAGCTTTGCACGCATTGATGAATCTCCCGCTTCAATGTCCCTGCAGGGAGACGATCAGTGTTCAGAGACCCCTTCTCTTTCTCTTTCGAACTTGTTCCGAAGTCTGCGCCACCATCCTGAGTTCCTGGCCTTGTGTGCCACCGCTGCCTTATGGAATTTCTCTCTTGCGCTAGCCGGCCCATTCTTCAATGTCTATCTGGTAGAGAGCTTACATGCCAGTGCCGGTGCTGTGGGGACGCTCAGCGTCGTCAGCAGTCTGGCCGCGCTGCCTGGTCAGCGGTTGTTTGGTCCCCTGGTTGACCGCTGGGGGCCACGCCGGATACAGCTCATCAGTGGTTTTCTCATCCCTCTTGTCCCTTGGGCCTGGCTGTTGGTCCGTTCGCCGTGGCATGTGGTGCCGATTAACCTTGTGGCCGGGTTTGTATGGGCTGGTTACGGTCTCGCGTCTTTCAGTTTCCTTCTTGCCCTCATCCCCGAGCGTCGTCGTCCGCGCTACTCCGCGCTGTACCAGGTGATCGTGCTGGTGGCTCTGGCAGGTGGTGCCGTCTTGGGAGGAGGCATCGCTGAACGGTGGGGATATCAAGCTGTCTTCGGTTTGTCCGGCCTCGGTCGGCTCAGTGCGGCGTTACTGTTTGCGTGTTTCGCCTGTCCCCCGGTCGCCTCTGCCAGTTCTGCCAGTTCTGAAGGAGGTGAGACGGCACCTGAGGAGTAAATGTGGTTGAGGGAGATCACGTTGGCTACCGGTTCTCCAATCGGAACCCATGCCCCCGCACGGTGACGATGTAGGAATGATCCGGGTCTGCGGCTGATATGCGGTCACGCAGGCGGCGCACCAATGCATCGATCGCCTGCTCGGAGACCCCCATCTCCTCTTCCTCCGGCCACACCGTCATCACGATTGTGTCTCGCGACACGACCTCCTCTTCGTGATCGAGCAACAACTCCAGCAGCCGGTATTGGGCCGGAGAGAGCGGGGGGGTGAGTTCGTGCCCCCCAATGAAGACCCGGCGAGCTGCCCGGTCGATGTGCAGTCCCCTGTTGGGACCGGTTAGCTCCAGTGGCAGGGTTGCGTCGGCACCCACAAATCCCATCTTGACGCACAGGGCGATCTGTATTTCATCTCCGTCCCTCAAGCGGTACGGTCGCTCGCGCACACTCTCCCCGTTGACGTAAGTGCCATTTTTGCTTCCCAGGTCGTGCAGGAAATAGCCATCCTTGCTGCGCTTGATTTGGGCGTGGTGGCGGGAGACCGCTCGTTCCGGCAGTCTGATGTCCGCGTCCGATCCTCGTCCGATGACCATGTGGTTTTGGTCTATGACCCATCTTTGCCCCGCTAGCTTGCCCTCGTAGACGATGAGCATGGGCATGTCCTTCTGTGCCATCATAACCCCCTTGAGTAATGAGCGTGGTTGACGGTACATAGTGGATGTTTGGTGTCGCTCTGGTGTCTGCGTTTGTCACTCATCTCCCAAATACTTGACAGAATAGCTCTTCTCGCTTATGATGATGTGCGACCGCATCGGAGAGAAGAGGAGAAACTGTGGCTCGCCTGCTTGTGCCGGATACCATCCTGCGTGGACGGTACAAAATTATCGCGCCTGTGGGGCAAGGAGGTCTGGGCGCCGTATACCGCGCTGAGGACCTCCGCCTCGAAGGGCGCATATGTGCAGTCAAAGAGGTCCGCCCGGACCCCGACGCCACACCGGGTATGCTGGTTCAAGCTCAGGAGCAGTTCCGGCGCGAGGCCTTTACTCTGGCCCGATTGGACCATCCCAATCTTCCCAAGGTCTCCGACGCGTTCAGCGAGGGTCAGCGAGAGTACCTGGTGATGGATTTCGTCGAGGGGCAGGACCTGCGTCAACTGATGGAGGAGAGGCGCAGCCACGGCAAGTTTCTCGAGGAGAGTAGGGTCCTCAAGTGGGCCGATCAGCTTTGCGATGCGTTGGAGTATCTTCATAGGCAGGATCCCCCCGTACTCCATCGTGACGTCAAGCCGGCTAACATCAAGCTGACCCCCGGCGGTTTGATCAAGTTGGTGGACTTCGGTCTGGTCAAACTGTTGGCGGCGAGCGACTCCCGCACCATCACGGTGCTGCAGGGGCGTGGTACGGTCGCCTACACCCCGTTGGAGCAGTATGGGGTGGACACCGGTCACACCGATGCTCGATCTGATATCTACTCGCTTGGCGCTACTCTCTACCACTTGTTGACCAATCAGCCTCCCGCGGATGCTAAACAGCGCTTTCTCAATCCCAATGCGCTCGTGTTTCCCCGCGCGATCAATCCGCGTATCTCTCCTTCCACAGAGCGGGCTATCCTGGCGGCTATCGCGATGCACCCCGACCCGCGTCCACCGACGGTAGCAGCGTTTCGCGAACTGTTGCACGCTAACTCGCTTCCGCCATCTCTGGTCCCTCTTGTTCCCGCGCAGGGGGAATGGCGCCGAGCACTGGTCGAGAACCGGGGACTGCTGACATTGGCGGGCGTGATGCTTGCGCTCGCTGTGTTAGTGACTCTCCTGTAGCCTTAAGCCCGTAGGCCTTAAGCCCGTAGGCCTTAGGTCCGTAGGCCCTAGGGCCCTTAGGCCCACAAGGGAGCTCCTCCTACTTGGGCTGCTCCAGTTGACCAGTGATCCAGGCGATGGTCAGCGGCAACGCCCCCCCAATAAGGGTGATCCAGGCAGCGGTCCAGGCGTTACTTTGCTCTCGTAGTGAGGCCGCCCCTGGTAGGTGTAGGGTGGAGGCGTAGATCAGGTATAACGCAAGCCCTGCTATCACACCCCACAATGCCACCTGTAGTGCCCGATTGACCTGCCCGTTGTTTGTACGTACGATGTAGTATCCCACCCCCCCTGTGACTGTGACGCTGAGCAATGCCAGGATCAGGTCCTGGATCCTCGTGCCATCCTCCGCGGGCGGCGGTTCTTCTTCCATCGGCACCGGGGTGTGTGTGGGAGTAGGCGTGTCTTCTGGTATGGGCTCCGGTTCCGATGTGGGCGTGGGCGTCGGTATGACCTGTGTTGGGCGAGGCGTGGGCGTGATGGGCATAATGACGACCTCTCCCTCTTGAATCGTGATTTGCAGGGCGATGGTGCGCGGGACGGGATCCGCCTGGATGGAGATGTCGAGTTGGCCCGTTCGATCCAGTGTGGTCGCTGTCTCGGCCACGCCACCGCGGGAGCCTACGACAATCGAATGCTCCAACCCTTCCTGCGGATAGGTGAAGATAAACTGAACGGGAGTACCGTCGGGGACAGGATGCCCCTTGTGGTCCAAGATGACCCCAGTGCGCAGCCTCAACTCGTCGCCGACCTCGAGTTTGGGAGGCTCTGGCGTTGGTTGCCCTTCTTCAGGGGGCTCTCCAGTGTAGAGCGTGATGGTCTGTTGAGGGTCTGGAGACGTCTGAGTCAACAGGTTGTAGTTGATGCCGGTTACGTCGACAGGAGATTTCCCCACCGGCGTAAACTCGTTGAACAACGCTTGTACTGAGACTTCAATGAAAGGTTCAATTCGGCTGTAGGCCACGTAGTAAGCGCTTAGCTTGCTGATCTCGGTCGCATCCAGGTAGTAGGGGGCGTCGTAGGCCAGCACAACGAGATACGGGGTCCGGAGTGCATCGGCCCGCTCGGCGAGGAAACGACGCACGACGCCCGGCTGGGAAGGATCGCCGACCGGGTCGAGTGTGGCAAAGATGATCCAGTCAGCGTTTTGAAGCGCCCGCTCAATGGGGGGGAGGGGGATAGGGGTGCTTTCTCCCTCGGCGGGAGGAGGGGGCGTTGGGGTGAGGGGAGGGGCGTTCAGATATTCCTCCAGTTGACTGAAGGTGAAACTACTGACCAAGGCAGGGTTAATCTGTCCTGTCGCGTCCGGTCCATAGAGCCTGAGGATTGTGTCGCGCACGGCGAGGGGGTCGATGTAGGGTACAGGAGCGCAGGAAGTGCAAGGTTTTCCCTCCCGGTCGTCGGTGAAGATGACGATGTTGTCCTCTAGGGTTGGGGGTGCCGGTACCAGGTCAGGTGAAGGAGGAGAAAGCAGTGTCACGGCATCGCGGCCAATGGCCGGCAGTATTTCGTGGGATAGCCCTACTTGCTGGCTGGCTGACTCCGCATTGGGCCGGATGGCGGAGAGGCTGAATGTGTCGTCGTAGAGCGCGAGCTTCAATCGCAGTATACGAGCGACGGCTGTGTCTACCAGCATCTGGAACGAAGGCTCTGTCTCGTACTTCTCTTGGAAAAAGGTGATGGTGGACTTCACGTTGTCGATCTGATCATCCCAATCGTCGCCAAGCGCGAACTGAGAGAGAAGCAGGAGGTCGTTGCCAGCGAGGAACGCGTCGCGAGCGATACGACGGCCGTTGAAATTCTCCTCACTGGGGTCGTAAAAACGCCGCAGTGCACGCAGACCCAGCTCATCTGAGACGGTCACTCCGCCTTGCTCGCGCCAGCCGACCAGTTCGGGCAGACCCAGCAGCCGCTGAAGTGTCTGGCTGTCCACACTGACGGGACCGGTGGTGGCGAAACGTCCACCCTCCAGACCCCGGAAGCGAATGTGAGATACCATCACTCCGTCGGGGCGGGCAAGGGGATCCTCGGCCTGAGCTACAGCGAAGAAGGGGGCCAGGTCAACCTGGCGCAGTTTCTCCAGCGTGCGCTGCACGGTGGAGACTTCCTCGTCGAGCGAGCGTTCGGAGGTGCCCAGGCCAGGGAAATGCTTCGCCACGACTGCAACGTGTCCCTCGGATCCTTCGTGGACGCCGCGGACGTATGCTTGAGCCATCTGTCCCACCCAGAATGGCTCACCTCCGAAGGTTCTCACGCCCAGGTCCCCCGTACTTGCCGGGCGAGGATTTTCGAGCACGTCCAATGAGGGTCCCAGGAGCATATTGATGCCCAGGGCACGCAGTTCCTGTCCGGCGACCTGGCCCACGGTGCCCGCGTACGTTGGATTCCACGTGGCCCCTAATGCCATCTCGGAGGGCAGGGGAGTCGTGCCATTGACGATACTGGTGAAAGGCATGCCGTTGCCCTCATGATTTACTGCGACGAAGAGAGGGACGAAGGGGCCAGGTGGTGTTCCTTCCCTGAACGTCTCGGTCACGGGTTGAGTGGCGGCCCACGCTGTCTCCTGAAGCTGACTGACCAACGTGGCCACCTGCACGAGTGTATCACCCTCGTTGACGATGTTGTCGTGGTCGGGTAGGAGTACTACGCCGCCAACGTGGTATTCACGGATCAACTCCGTGATGACGGCCTCTTCGGTGACCTCGGACCCGGGGAAGGTGATGAGGAAGAGTTGCCCGACCTTGGCTGCGCTGGACATCTCTTCCATCAACTGGATGACAGGATCAGGGTCTTCTTCCTGTGCCCAGGCCTCCCTTAACGGCACTAAGGGGATCAATATGGTGACCAAGAGGGCTAGTACAATCTGTTTTCTCAATTGATCGGCTCTTCTTCTTCTTCCCATCCGATGATCCAGACGCACAGGCCGGCCAGGCCGATGGTAGCTACAATCAGGGCGGCCCACTGTCCCGGCAGGAGACCCACGTCGCGAGCGGACCATATGAGAATGGCCACCATGCCCACAGCCAACACCAGCCAGGCTGTCAGGCGTGGATGCTGGACGACAAATTGCTTCAAAGCGGACATTTTCACCTCCGATGAGAATGGGCGAATATGAGGCTCGCCCTTAACCATGGCATCTCGCCGCCCGGTCATTCATAGCGGGCGAATCACGCGTTTTTCCCGCACCTGCTTCACCAGTACGGTGTCTTCCTCCGCCAGCTGGGCTTCATGGGCGGCATCATGCCACGCCCTGGGTAAGTCGGCGACGATTTGGGGCTCATACCCGAACGTCGCGGAAAACTCAATCAAATCGGGAGAAGGGGGGTGCGGTGGGAGCAGCAAGGCGGCTTCGCATTGCAGTTCGTCTGCGGCCCGTTCCATTTCGGAAAGCAGCGCTTGAGTGGCGGCGAGGCGTTCGGAAGCCGGCTGAACCAAAAGGTCGGTCACCCGAACTACGAGATTCTCAGCCTGCCAGCCGAGCATTCCGACTATGGCGTCGTCCCGCTCGGCCAACAGAAAGCCCACACTGCCGAATCGGTCGATGACTTTCTGCCTGTCCACCTTCGGTCGCCCTGGCGAGGCGCGACTGACAAACGCGGCGATACGATGTGCATCTTTCGGCTTGGCTCGTCGTACGATCATCTCTTTTTGTTGTGCCATGTGTTTCAGTCCTCCTGAGACTTCCGAGGCCGAGCGGAGAAACTCCAGATAGAAGACGGATTATGAAGTGCCATCATTATACTCCTGATGCTCGCTTCTTCCAAGGTAATTATTCACCTCGTGCTCGCAGCGGATGAAAATCCGCTGCTGAAGGCAGAATCAAACCGGTTTAGCATCCGCAAAGCTGCTGGGCAGGATGCACATTGTCATCCAGCAGGAGCAGGTGCATAATCACCTTCCAAGGTTGAGATTGCGGATGCTCTTGGTTTTGATCAATTGCTCCCAAGCTGAACGTGCCTGCTCTCTCGTCTGAGAAAGAGTCCCCGAGGTGTCAATGACGACGTCGGCCCGGGCGATTTTGTCCTCCTGGGATGGCTGTGCCCGCACGCGTTGTTCGGCCTCAGCCCGACTTAAGCCACGCCCAACCATGATCCGGTGGACCTGTTGCTCTGACCTGCAGGCCGTCACCCACACGCTGTCGCAGACGTCAGCCAATCCTACCTCAACCAACTTGATCGCCTCAATCACGACGACATCGGCCGAGGTAGCACGGACACGGCGCTGGATGGCCTGGAGTGTAGCGGGATGGACGAGCGCCTCCAGTTCTTTCAGTGCAGCGGCGTCAGCAAATACCTGAGCTCCTAGCCGTTTTCGGTCAATCTCACCACCGGGGGTCAGTATGTCTGGGCCGAATGCTTCGACAATCCGCCTATGAACTGGTGTGCCCGACCGCATAACCTCGTGGGCTACCTTGTCTGCGTCAATTGTGTGGGCTCCCTGTTTCGCCAACATCCTGGCTACGGTGGATTTGCCTGTGCCGATGTTGCCCGTCAGGCCGATGAGCAGGGGGTATGGTTCGCGGGTCTTGTTGGCAGTGGCGTCTCTCATTTCCACGATGTCCACGATGGGGTGCATTTTTGTCATACTGCGTCCGCCCAGGCGATGAGCAGTGCGTTCAACTCCGCTTCGACCTGGCTGTATTCGGTGCCTAGCCTGCGTACTTGTTCGATTGCCTGCTGCTCACTGGCGACGGCCAGTTTAGCCCCTAACTGGGCTCGACGTCTCTCCAGTTTGTGGATTTCCTCCTCCAGTTCGTCCTGACGTTGGCCCCGCCTGGCTCTCTCCCGTTTTAGGGCTTTGTGGGCTTCCCGTATGCCTCCCCTCTTCCCCGGGATCTCGCGTCGTCCTCCTTGGGACGCTTGCCCTTCCTGGGCGCGCAGCCTCTTCCAGTGGCGATATGCCTCGTATCCCTCTCTGAATTCCCAAAGCTGGCCGTCCTCAATGGCCCACACGCAGGTCGCCAGCCGGCGGATCAGGTAGCGGTCGTGGGTCACGAGCAGCAGGGTGCCGTCGAACTCGGCAAGCGCCTGCTGTAATACCTCCTGGGAGGGAATGTCGAGGTGGTTGGTCGGCTCATCCAGGATCAGGGCGTTGGCCTTGTGCAGCATCAGGGTGGCCAACGCGACGCGGGCCTGTTCCCCTCCAGAGAGGTCACCGATCCGTTTGAAGACGTCATCGTCGGAGAAACGGTAGCGGCCCAGCAGGTCCCGGGCCTGACTGACCTTCAACTTGGCAGCGTCCAGGATGGTCTCGAGTACGGTCTTCTCGGCGACGAGGTCTGCGTGCCCCTGAGCGAAGTGGCCCATGTGGACGTTCGCCCCGATGCGTACACGTCCGGCGAGTGGTGGGAGGTCGCCGAGGATGGTGCGTATGAGGGTCGTTTTGCCTGATCCATTGGGTCCCACTAGTGCCACGCGCTGTCCCCGCCGCAGTTCAAATTCCTCGGCCACGAAAAGAGGAGCAACTGGGTCATAGCCCACGCTTAGCCCGTAAAGACCCACGACCAGGTCGCCACTGCGGGTCGCGTCATCCAGACTGAGATTCATCGGGCGATACTGGTGCGGTTGCTCGATCCGTTCCAACCGTGCCAGACGTTTTTGCCGCCCTTTGGCCGCTTGGCTGCGTTGGCCGGCGATGTTACGGCGGATGAACTCCTCGGTCCGGGCGATGAACTCCTGCTGTTGTTCATACTCGGCCTGCTGGTGGTTCAGGCGTTCAACTCGCTGGGAGGTATAGGCGCTGTAGCCACCACGATACTGCTCCAATCGCCCCCACGACAGTTCCCATACCTGTTCGACGAGCGCGTCGAGAAAGGCCCTGTCGTGCGCCACGATCACCACAGCGCCCTTCCACGTTTTCAGATAATCCTCCAGCCACTCGATCCCCGCTAGATCGAGGTGGTTGGTTGGCTCATCTAGCAGCAGCAGGTCGGGCTCTTCTAACAGGAGACGAGCCAGCAGGGCGCGCGTTTTTTGTCCGCCGCTGAGTTGCGTCAGCGGGCGTTGGAAATCCTCTTCGGCGAACCCCAGGCCAGAGAGCACCTGGTCGATGCGCCATTCGTACGTGTATCCGCCGGCCAACTCGAATGCCTCCATGGCCGAACCGTATCGCTGTAAGGCTCGCTCGCGCGTGGCAGGATCGGCTATCGCTGCCTCCAGGCGGCGCAGCTCGGCGGCTTGTTGCTGTAGATCGGCGAAGACCGCTAACATCGCTTCTCTC
>Ga0180432_10007144_pt1 | contig 14289 bp, 11 predicted proteins | sample SS_ome_10_FD_132414 | JGI IMG/M metagenome (GOLD analysis project Ga0180432, IMG submission 132414) | Hypersaline lake sediment archaeal communities from the Salton Sea, California, USA - SS_1_MS_2 metaG | ecosystem: Environmental > Aquatic > Non-marine Saline and Alkaline > Hypersaline >... | reverse complement strand
TCAGCAGATCGCGGCGGCGACGCCACGCTATCATGGCCCCAGCGATGGCCAGCCCCAGAACCGGTACGAACGAAATACCCCCAATAACTGCGTTCGTGAGGCCCACGTCGCTCGCGTGCGGCCAGGGGCGCCACAGCCTCACAAACTTGGCAGCCGCGAGCCGGGCGAACCGCCCTGGGTTCTTGCGGATGAACTCAAGGCCCATCCTGTAAAACAGCCGGTCGGCCTCCAGCTCGCCCAGTCCTTCGAAAGCCCGGGTATCTTCCGGCAGAAAACACTCGCCGCCCCCCGTGGCCTTCAGATTGTTTGTGACCCAAAAAGTATAGCCGCCTTCGGTAGTCGCGGGCACGACCCGGCCGAAGACGGTGTAGTTCCGCACTACCCAGGGCAGTATGGCCGCCGAAGTTCCGAGCGCGACAAGTGCAAATCGAACCACCGCGGCGCGCTTCTTCTTTGTCGCTATCATAAGCCAGAACCCGACGAGCGGAACCAGGCCCAGCATCGCCGAGCGGGCGAGCGCGGCCAGCCCGAGCATTACGCCCCCCGCAAACCACCAGGCAACTCCGGCCTCGCGCTTGTATCCGGTAAAAAGAAGAAACACCGCGCACGTCAGCAGGAAAACGTGAAGAGTTTCGGTCGTAAGGGTGCCGCAGTAATAGATCAACTGCGGGAAGATTGCGGCGCCGACCCCCGCAAGAATCCCCGCGCGGCGGCTGAACATCTCGCGCCCCAGCAAGTACGTGAACCCACACGTGAGAGCGCCGAGCAGGCATTGAAGCATCTGCGGTGCAAGGACCCTCCGGCCGAAGATCGCGTAAACCCCCGAGAGAACCAAGGGGAACAACACCGGCCTGCTGGCGCGGGACATCCCGCCGAGGTGATCCTCCGCCGCGTAACGGCCCTCGGTAACCAGCCGCCATGCGATTTTGTCGTAGAGCGGCGCATCCGGCCCATGGACACCCTCCGGCGCTATCGTCAGCACGTAAAGAAGGCGGACGGCAAATGCCAGCAAGACAATCGCCCACAGTGCTCGGTCAAACCGTTTTGCTGCAACTTTCGATGGCTGCCTGGTAAACTCGCTCATACTGTTCTGCTAGGGTTTCCCACGAGAAATTCTCAGCGTGTGCCCGGCATCGCGCGCCCAGCTCATCTCGGTCGGATCGGCTCAACGCCGCGATCACGGCATCAGCTATGTCGGACGGCTCGGTTCCGGCGGCGACCAATTGGGGGTCTACGGGATTGACGAGTTCCGGCGAAGCACCCGCGCGCGTCACAACAGCCGGCGTGCCGCACGCGAGGGCCTCCAGCGTAGCCATCCCGAATCCCTCGAGCGCCCGCGTAGGGAGCACGAACGCGTCTGCCGCGCGATAGTAATTCGGGAGGTCTTGTTCTTCCACGTAACCGAGGAACCGCACCGCATCAGCGAGGCCGGCCTCGGCCGCCTGGCTCCTGAGCGCTTCGTCCAGCGACCCGCGCCCGCCTATCAGCAAAATGGACTGCGGAAACGCTTCACGCACAATCGGCATCGCGTCGATCAGGTTGCCGAGGCCCATCCTCGGCTCGAGCCGCCGGATGGTCAAAACGATGGGGCAGCCCTGCGGCAGGCCGAGGCTCCGCCGCGCTTCCTCGATCGAAGTCGCCGGCGAGAAAAACTCCAGATCGACGCCGCCGGGTATCTTTGTGGTTTTTTGGGCCGGCGCCGGGAAATGTTCGGCAGCCTGCCGCGCCACAGCATCGCTGAGCGTGACTACCCGCCGGCATCTGCGCAGCGTGTAAGCCTCCATGCGTTTGAGGAGCGCGGCCGCGAGCTTTTGACCGCCCGTCGCGCCCGAGACATCCCCCGACACGCGGTCCAGATATTCCAGGAAGTAAGCTATGTGCAGCGTATGGACCATCGGGACGCTCGATCCAGCGGCATAGGCCGCTGCAAACGCGGAGACCGGATGATGCAGGTGGATTAGATCGCATTCGCGGGCCAGCCGCTCCAGCTCGCGCCGCACGGACATGAAACTGCTGTAGTAAAATGCGATGGTGCCGCCCATTTGCACGGGATAACGCACCACGCGGATTCCGTCCAGCTCTTCTTCGGCGGCCAGATCGCCTCTTACCCGTCCCGTGAGGATGGTAACCGTGTGGCCGCGTCGGGCGAGGGCCCGGTTGAGTTCGTAAATGAACCTGAAGCTGCCGCCCTCGGCGTCGGGGTATATCCAGCCGGCGACGGTAAGGATTCTCAGCGGCTTCATTCGTGCGCCTTTGTCATTGTGCGGTAGACCTGCGCGACGGCCCCCGCGTGCGCGTCGGCGGTGAAACGGCTTTCCACGGTCCGGCGGCCTTCGTCCGCGAGGCGTTTGGCCAGGGCGCGGTCTTTCAGCAGCCTGCAGATGGCCATTCCGAGCGCCCCGGCTGCATCGGGAGGCACGACCAGACCGTTGACTTCGCTCTCGACGATCTCACGCAGCCCGCCGGTGGCCGATACGACTACGGGCACGCCGAGGGCCATCGCCTCCAACGCCACGAGCCCCAGCGGTTCGAGTCGCGACGGAACCACCACCACGCTGAGATCCTTGATCGCGGCGGGATTGTCGTGGCGATAGCCCGTGAAGATCACCTTTTCCGCCACCCCGACCTTATGAGCAAGCCGTTTGATCTCCTCCTCAAAGGCAGTGTCGGCGGCCAGCCCCTCCCGACTGCCCGCGACCGGGCCGCCCGTTATTACGTACCGCACCTTCGGGTGCAATTCGGAGACGACCACGGCGGCCCTGAGAAAGACGTCTTGCCCCTTGGAGCGAGCAATTCGGCCGACAACCCCGACGAGAGGGGTGTCGGGCGGGATATTGTATTCTTCGCGGACCGACGGCCGCCGGGATCGCTCGATCAGCTTCGGCACGTCCACGCCATCGTAAGCCACGAAGACCTTCTCGGCGTAACGGGGCGAATGCTTTCTGAAAGGCTCGGCCGCCGACTCCGAACAGGAAATGAGCGCGCCACAGTGTTTGATAAGAAACGCACCGATTCGACCCAATCGGCTGACCGGGCTTCGCACGTGCCACACGGATTCCCTCTTCAACAGCATCGCCGGGATAACGGCGAAAAACACCACCGTATTATCATTTGCGTGGATGATGTCGATATTCTTTTCCCGGCAAATCTTCATCACGGATCGGCAGCCCCGGATCAATCGCAGGAGGCACCTGAGAAGAACGAACGGATTGCAGCTTCGGACGATGGGCTTGAGCTCGGCGACGGTGACGTCCACCCTCATACCGCGGAGCACGCTGGCAAAATCGCCGTCGGAACCAAGGAGCGCGTAGGGCTCGAATTCCGACGGGTCGAGCCGCTGTACCAACGCCGCGAGGCTCACGGTAGCGCCGCCCATTCGCGCGCCGGTGTCCGACAGGTATAGAATGCGCGCCGGGTTGTTCACTTTTGCACCTCCTGTGCCAGGCGACTTTCTCGGGACCACGATGCCGCCGCTGCAATCTGCTCGAAGCCGAGAAGCACGGCGTAAAACAACGTGACGCAATAGAGCGGCCCGTATTGCACCCGGGGAAAGAAAATGAACTCGATGAAGGTTGCCAATGAGATCACAAAGAGCGAGTTCGGAAAGATGGAAATCCGCCCAAGCGTTTTCAGATACAGCGATTTCATCGAAGGGCCGCGCCCGGCTGCCGGGGCGCCGGCGTCCTCAGCAGTTTTCGGTGTGAGAGGGGCGCCGTGAATGCTTTTGACAACGTTGAGCGCCGTTTTGGCGGGGTTGCCGCCTGCGATGGCGGCCAGCGTGCCGAAGACCAGCCCGCTCGCGCTCCCGTGCCTGACCAGCAGCCCGATGCCGGCGGCAAAAAACATCGCCGGGATCGCGACGGCATGGGAGAGGCTGTCGATAAAGACCCCGCGCAGGCTCGTATTGGAGTGAAAACGGGCTACCTCGCCGTCGCAGCAGTCGAGCACGCAGCCAAATACCATCAGCAGGCCGCCGATCGCCGGCATGTAAAACGGCCTGAAAACAAGGCAGGTTACTCCCGTCAGGGTAACGGCCATTGCCAGAAGGCTGACCTGGTTCGCGGTTATCGATGTGCGGACGAGCAGGCATGTCAGGCGAATGGAAATCCGGCGGATAAGAATCTTGTCGACGATGAGATCGACGTTTTTCTTGCCGCCGCGCTCTTTCACCTCGTGCAAGGAGGCCCCGCCGTGTTGATTCTCGGTCATACGCCGTCCTCCTCTTTTCTCAGGCCCGCGAGCCTGAGGCACAGGCGCTTTTCGGCCGCGCTGAAGATGAATAGGTAGCTAAAGCCCGCATACACTATGCAGAATATCGCGCCTGCCGGCACTACGTGCAGGGGGGTGAGCCTGAGCGCCGCGGCCAGCGCAGCGCACAGCAGCACGGCAACGGCAAAACGGCGCCCGATGAACACCGAACCGAGGTGCTTGCGCGAGAAGTAGATGTAAAACGCCTTCATCATCAGATACGTGGCCAGCGTGGTGCCTGCCGCCGCGATCGCGCCGTACCGTGGGATGAAAATAAGATTGAGGACGACATTCGTCGAGGCGCACGCCGCCGACACGAAGAAGTTGATCCGCTGCTTGCCCATCGCCACAAACACCGACCCGTAGGGCGGGCTGAACCACGCGAAGTATCCCACGCTGAGCACGATCAGAATGTACTTCGATTCGGCGTACTCCGGCCGGAAGAGAAACGTCATGATCTCTCCGCTGTAGACCAGCGCGAAAACGGTCAGAGGCGCGATCATCGTGACCCCCATGCGGCTGAGGGTATAGACGAGGGATTTGAAATCCTCGCGCGGCCCTATGAACCGCCGCGACAGCATCGGCATGCAAACGTTGATCACAATGCTAACGGCCATCACCGCGGCGCTCAGCAGCTTTACGGGCGCCTGGTAGAGGGCGATCTGTTTTTCGGGATCGGGTTGCCACAACTTCGACAGCATGAGTGTGTCGATCTGCATGTAGATCAGCCCGAGCATCGCGTAAAAGGCCAAGTAACTTGATTCCTTCAACAGGCCCTTGCAGAAAGCAGGCTCAATGGCGAGGCGCAGCCGGCCGGCCTTCGGTCCGAATAAAAGAATGATCAAAGTCGTGGCCACGATCCCCGCAGCAAGATAGCCCGCGGCCACGCGGCCGATGGGCACCGGGTACCCGCCGCCCGCGATCAGCAGGGCGCCGAGGACAAAGACGATGAGGCAAAGGTTGTAGGTCAGCGCGGCGGCCGCATCGACGTCCATTCGCTCCAGCCCGCGGAAAAGAAAATAGTGGTAGGTCCCCAGCGACGCGATGAACATGAACGCGGCGATCGGATAGACCACGCGTTTTGTTTCGGCGGGGTAGTTGAGAAGATTTACGAGTGCGACGAGTGCGGCGAACGCGACGGCGGAGAAAACGATCTTGAGGGTGAAGATGTTTCTGTAGTATCGCGAGAGCTGAGAATGGTCACGGGCGACGTCGCGCACGGTGAGCGCGGGCAGGCCGAAATCGGCGGCGACGCCGAAGAACGTCGCAAGGGTAAGAGCAAAGGCGAGGCGGCCGAAATCTTCCTGTGCCACGTGCTTGGCGACGAGCACGGTAACCAGTATGCCGGCGCCGAACCGCAAGAGGTATGAGATGGTCAGGAAAAAGGAGTTGCGCGAGAATCGGTCAAGTTCACCCAACGCCTTTCCCCCTGCAGTTTACGCCTTCACGGTTTTGTCTCGGTTGTCCTTCACCTCCGCGGCACCGTTGCGTGTTTCCTCTGCTACTCGGTCTCGGCGGCTGTATCTTCTTCCTCGGGTCCCACTGTCTCGCGATATCTCAGGCCCACGATGACGTTGAAAAAGGCCATCGGCAGCGCCGCCGCGGCGGCAATGAGAATTGCCTTAAAGAAAGATGCCACAACGATTGCCCCGCTCTCCGTGAGCACGGCGCCCGTCACGGAAAGGACCAGTCCGTTGACGCAGAACAACGAAACGCTCAGGAGAGCGAAAACAGGAAGCCCCACCAGCACGGCCGCCACAAAAGCGCTGCCCAGGCAGTACAGGCAATTCAGCAGCTTGCGGAAGGTATTGCCGAAGACGGCGCCGACAGTTCGCTTGAGGTCTTGCTCTCTGAGTGCGACGTGTGCCGGTACAACAAACATGCCGACGAGAAACGACAGCACCCCCGCGGCGGCCATGAGCACCATCGGAATCAGCAGCACGGCGAACAACACCTGCCCGACCGCCGGTACGCCGGCGACCGCGGCCGGTATCAGCAGAATGCACACCAGCGCGACAAAGCCGGCGTAGAAAATACCGTAACCCCCCGACAATGCGCTGCAATTTCGGTGAAAGAACTGCAGCGGAGCCTGCCAGGGCGACTCGTACGAAGAGGGCGACGGCGAAAACACCCGGCGATGCACGGCACCGGCGCCCGCGGCAAGTATGATGCCGGCGGCCCCGAGGGCGATCACGCCGATGATGAAGCCGAACGTCTTGCCTACAGCACCCCCGGCCAGCAGTTTCAGGGCAATGGTGCCGATAAGCGACAGCACAATTATCGCCAGCAGGTTGGCGACCAACTGATATGCCAGCACGTATTTTTCCGTTGCCTTGCCGCAGGCGTCCGACAGAAAGTCCAGTTCCTTATCAAGCTCTTGGCGGTCCATGCTTCTTTCTCCTTTGCCGTTTCGGCCGATTCCGATCCGGGGTCTAAGAGGCGGATACCCAGGTTACATTGGCTTCCCGAATCTGGAGCCTATCGGCTCCAGATGGTCGTGAAAGCTTTTTCCGATTTCCTCGCCCGCTTTTTGTAGCAATTGGTTCTTGAGTTTCCACTTGGGGAGGTCGATTGTGGGCACTTTATCGTACTCCCAGCCTTCCGGGAACACGACCTGGCGGCGCTTCATTTGCCAAACGGCCCTGCCGTTATCTTTCATGTCGTAAAGCTGGGCGCTCACGACAACGCGGCCTTTGACCACGTTGACGTCTGCGGGATCGCGAAGAGAAATCCTGCTCTCGATCTGGCCCGTCAGCAGGAGATCACATCCCAGTGCCTCTGCCATCTTTCGGCGTGCCATCGTGGGATCGTCAGCGAATTTCTTGTAGATCGCCCTGACGTTCATCGGAAAGAACCTTTCAGAGCGCACGGGCGTTATGTTTTGAGTACCGAGGTACCAGCAGGCGGAGTCGGCGATGGCGCGGCCCTCATCCGAGTCGAAACAGTCATAGGCCATGTCTTTGAAAGGGATTATTGCTATTTTTCTGCCCTTCGGGTCGTACTCGCACTTGACCCACTTATGCCCGGTGGCCCGGGGGCAGCTCGACCCCGACGTCAAGATCACGGCTGCAACGCACGCGAGCCCGACAATGTTTCTCTTGGCTATGCTCATCATTATCCGCTCCGGCATAATGTATTGCCTCATTTGATGGGTTCGAGGTGATCGCGGAAGGCCTTGCCGATAGTCTCGCCCGCCTTCACCAGCATTTTGTGCCTCAGTTCGGCTCTTGTCATGTCTGTTGCAGGCACGCCCGCCTGATAGGCGAGGCCCTCCGGGTAGATGATCTTCTCGCGTCTCATGTACCACACGGGTCTTGCGTCCGCCTTCATGTCGTAAAGCTGAGCGCTGATGAACATCGAGCCCTTGATCACGCCCACGTCCTGGGGATTGCCGTCGTGGATCTCATTGATTTGCCCCACCAGCACCAACTCGGATTCGGCGGCGCGGGCGGCTGCCTTCAGGGCCTCGTAGAAATCCGCCTTTTGCTCGCCGTAGGCCGCCTTTACCTTCTCCGGGAAAAACCCTTCGTACAGGACCGGCGTAATGCGGTGCCTGGCGATGTAATCGCCGGCGCACACCGCTATTGAGCACCCCTCCGATGATTCGAAGTAATCGAAAATAGGGTCCTTGAAAGGGATTATCAGCATCGTCCTGCCGGCGGGGTCGTACATGGCTTTGACCTTGCGCAGCCCCTGTAAGTGGTAGTATTCGGCGCAGCCGCCCGCCGAGACAACAAAACACGCGGCCGACAAGAGAAGAGCGATTCTTTTCATGAGCCACCTCACAAAACGCCTTGAGAGGTCAGTATCTTATAAACCCAGCCTGCAATGAGAAACACTAGTACGCTGCCGAGGGCCCAGTCGGGCGGCACTCTCAAGCTCGGTCCTCGGCCCGTAACCGCGAAAAAAAGAGCAACCGGGACCAGCCCCGCGGAAAAAACGCACAAGAGGGCGCCGAACGGCTGGGCGCCGAATGCCTCCTTCATCCGCAGCCGCGTCGCGTAAGCAAAGCTCGTCGTCATTCCACACGTCGGGCATGGGATACCCGTGATCGACCTGAAAAGGCACGGCCCGCGCGTGATCGGTGCATGTGTACCCAGACCTCGCGGGTCAGGTTCCAGATACCTTGCGATCCCCAGCGCCGCCACGCACATGACCAACGCGAACGCCCAGAATATGTGTTTCTTCACATTTGTCATGCCGGCGCCCGGACCCTTGAAACGGCCGCATAGAGGCCGCCGCGCGAGGTAGTCACACACTACCTGATTATATCGGCGACCTGCCTGAAATCAATGGATAAATGGCAGGATAAGAGCGTAAGCGCCGGACAACCAATTACGGTTCTTGTGCAGGGCGCTGCATATCGATTCGCCTTCGGCCTAGTCGTCGAATAGCCCTCTCGCACAATATGCCGCGCGTTAGGAAAGCCGATTCTCACGCTCGTGAACCGAGCGGGAAGCAGATGTCCGGCGGCTTCTCCACACGGTGTTTCCACCGCAACATCAGTGCCCAGGATCAACATTCCGGTGCACTCCCCGGGCCGGGCTCTGTATTTCGACCTTTTGCCATTCCATGTCGTATGTAATTCGCGGTGTTTTTGCTTTCCCCTGTCACCGAATCTGCCGAGACTTCAGTTGATACACCAATACTGACGATACGGGCAAACGGGCGTTCAGCACCCGAGGGGTTCTGTCATGAATCAGCTTACAGCAAAACGGAAGTACCCCCGATTCAACAAGGACTGCGAGATACGCTACAAGATTCTCGACATGGGAGAAATGCCCCATGACGGCAAGGCGGTCAATGTAAGCGGCGGCGGCGCACGCTTCAAGTCCGGCTCCGAGATCCCCGTGGAAGCCGTTCTGGCCCTCGAGCTCACGCTTCCCAATGCCAAAGCACCCGTCATGGCAATGGGCAAGGTCGTGTGGTGCAAAGACAACGGAGACGGCACGTTCGACAACGGAGTGGAATTCTGGTGGCTCGGCTACCGGGGAGAGAGCGGCGCCGATTCGACGCCCCCGGGGGAAACTCGTACCGAATAGGGTCATCGGTGATCGGCGCTACGCTCACGCGGGTCGATAGATCACGCGGCCCAGCGTAATTTGGACAAGCCGAGAATAAAGACGGACGTGAATCCCATGCATCAGATGCGTTCAGCAGATACTCCCCGGTCGGTCTCGACCCAAAGGCGGCGATATCCAAGGTTCGCTAAGGAGTTCCCTGTTCGCTATAAGATCATCAAGCCGGAGGATCTGCCGCATCGGGGCAGAACCGTTAACATCAGCGGCGGCGGCCTTTGCTTCACGTCGGAGTCCGAGATTCCGGAGGGAAAAACCGTGGCCTTGGCACTCGACCTTCCCAACGTAGGACTGTTCGCAGTGGGGAAGATCATGTGGACGAAGCCAGCGGGGGAGGACTTCTTCGAAAGCGGCGTTCAGTTTCTGTTCTCGAAACAGAGAGAAAAGGAAGAATTCGAAGCGGAAGAACTCGACTCTCTAGTCAGCAGGTTGGAAGGCGGAGGAATAAGCTCGGTCGTCGAGGAATGAACGCCCCGATCGAAAATCAGCCCGCGCATGCGCCTCGTCAGGTTTTTGGACTTTTCTTTTTTACGATGTCTCCTTCGCGCACTTGCTGATCGCCGCCTCCGTGCATGATTCTGGCGGCGGAGAATTGCTGAAGAACGCGAAAGATTTTCACCTGGGCGATCACCCTGCCGCCGCGGATCACGTCGAAATCGTCCCCCGGCTCCACTGCGTCGCCGCGGCCCACGTCGAGCATCACCAGTTTCGGCTTCACGTTTATCACCGTACCGAGCACCTGCGACGCGTCGATCTGTACCTCGCCGGCCTTGAACTTAATGTACCACCGGCGCCAGGCGGCGATGGCGTTGTCTTTGTCATCTTCGTCGGCGGACGGATCGAAGTTGAAATTCTTGCGGCATAGCTTCCGAAGTTTTTCTGCGGATTTCACGGCAACGAAGCCCTGCTCGTCGTTGAGCCTTTCGATGAGGATCGGTATGAGCTCCGGAGTGTTGAGTTTCAGAATTTCTTCTACGGCGCGGGCTCGAATGAAATTGTTGCCGTTGCGCGACAAATCGGCCAGGACCGGGAGCGGATTCTCGGGGTCCTCGTGCGCCAGCAGCGAAGCCGCCGCATTAAGCCGTACGAAAGGATCGCGGTCGCCGAGCGATTTCAGCAGGATTTCGCGCGATTGCCGGCTGCGGAACTCGGCAAGAATGCGCAGCGCGCGGATTTGGACGTCGCCGTGGGCAGAACTTGCCCGTACCAGCGCCTCCATCGAGTTGAGGCTGGGCGCTTCATACACGGGCAGATAGCGGTAATAGACCTGCAGGTTCATCGCGTTTATGGCAGTGGCGTACACGCGCCCGGCCGTCTTTCCGAGCCATTTACCTGCGGGGTCCCAGCTTCCGCGGGCGCATCCTTGCCGCCTCTGGTGCCGCACGAGCATGTCGCGGAGATCGGAATTCCACAATTCCCAGTTCTCGCCGCCCGCCTGGAACATCGCCAGCGTGCCGTAGTACCAGTAATACATGTTGTGGTAGGCATTTTGGGCGAGCAGCTCCCAGCGTGGCGGATTGCGCCGCATAAATGCGTACTGTTTTCGAAGCTTTTGAGAGTGAATCGGCCAGCCCAGAAACTGGCGCGCCAGCGCTCCCACGGCTACCATGCCGGGACCGGCCCGGCCGGCGCCGATCCCGCAGTTCGCGTAGATAACGTCGGCGTTCTCTGTCGTCATTCGGTCGAAATGCTGAATCATTCCGTAGGTGACCATCCAGGGAACGTCGATTCCCGCCGCGGAGGCGCTCTTCAGGGCCATCACCACGAAGCCTGTTACCGAAGTGTCGTTACGCCCGGTGCGCGCCGGGGTATAATCCCACCCACCGGCGGCCTGCTGCGCCTCGATGAGGTAATCGACCGCCCGCTGCAGGGGCTCCCGCAAGCTCTCGTCTCTGCTGAGGATATACGCTTCGGCGATGGCAAGGGTGCCGATCGAATGGTTGTACATCTCGTGACTGCTACGCGGGCCGATCCGTCCGGAGTTGTGCTGCACGCTTGTTAGATACCGGATACCGCGGGCGACGGTCCGTCCGAAATCGGTTGTCTGGGCGGGGGCGTGCCCGCCGCTCAGGAACGCAAGGACCGCCAGGCCCGTGAGGCCGCTGTCTATACCCACCCTGGTACCCTCGCCGCCGCAGCGCGATCCGCTCAGACAACGGCGGGTGAATCTGTTGCAACTCCATTTGCCGTGGCCGTCCTGGTGGCGCATCAGCCAGCCGAGAGCGGCCTTCACGGCGTTCTCGGACTTCTTGGACCCCCCGTGCATTTTGATAGCGGTGCGTTTGCCGCTCGGCGTGCGGTTGGACATCAACGAAGGGGGCCCGCTCCGGCCGAGCGCTATTTTCGGTTTTTGAGATATCAGCGTCGGGATTTCGACGTCGAGCGGATCATCCTCGGTATCAGGGGAGGCTTTCTCTTCCGCGGGGGGCCGTTCTTGCGGTGTCTCTTCTTCAGTGGGTCTATTCTCGGGCTCGGGGGGCTGCTTATGCTCGCGGATGGCGGCCAGCAGGTCGCCGAGGAGGTCTTGCCTATGCGTTTCGCGGAGGTCGAGGGTTATCGTCGCGCGTTTTATCTGTTGCTGCGGGGCCGGGAAAACTGCGAATTGCGAGAGGATCAGCAGCACGACCAAGTGCGCCGCGCCGGAACCGAAGAACATCGGCGCCCGCCGGAAGAGATTCAGCCCGATACGCTTGATCGGGCCGCTCCGACCCTCGGCGTCGTCGTTCAATCTTGCAGGTAGGTTGCCCATTTGCTTTCAAGATCCTGCAAGGACCGCACTCCGTACACGTCGCGGAATGCCCGTTCGGCAGAGCTGGTTTTGAGGGCCTCGACAAGCCGGCGGATTTTCTTCATGCCTCCGAGTTGAATCAGCATGTCGACAAAACCGTAAGCCGATGCATAGAAGCGATTGTTGTCGTCTTTGCTTTTCGGCTTGTCGTCGCCGGCCAGCAGTTCGCCGACCGCCATCGGCTTGCTGTCGCGCAGCTTTTGCCAGTATGCCCCGGCGCCGGCCTCTTGCCGCACCGCAAGGCCTTCGTCGAGCCAGCGCGGGATCCTGCCCACCGCCTGGCCGAGCATCACGTGGGCGAGCTCGTGGGGAATAACGTTCTCAAGTATAGCAGATGCACCGTGATAGGTCCACACACATTTGCCGGAGCTGTAGCCGTCGCCGAAGACGTTGCCCGTGGCGGCCACGAATTCCTCTCGGGTCCGGAGGATGCGAATAGTGCACGCGGCCGGGGGTCCGCACTCGAGGTCCGCGGCCACCAGTCGCGCGATCACCGGCAGCTTCATTATCAGGTCGCGGCCGAGGTCCGGGTCGCAGAAATGAATCTCGAAGCCCGGGAGCTCGGCCTTCTGCATCCGGCCTGCGGGTAGCCGGGGGGCCGGCGGCGCGGCTGAGTCTTCTATCCGGAGATTAGCCCTGATGAATGCGCGGAGTTGGTCGGCCGTCTTTCCGGCTTCGTCCGAGCCGACCTTGCCGGCGATTATTTTTCTGTATTCGGCCAGCGCGGCGGCGTCGCGGCCGAGCCTGCGGTAGGTTTCGGCCAGCATGAACCGCGCGTAGTCGTTGCCCGGGCGCTTTTCGAGCTCTCCCTGGAGCGCCCGCATCTCGGCGGCGGCCCGGCGCTCGGCGGCCCGGGCCCTTTTCAGCAGCCGGTCGGCGCCGGCGTCGTGCGGGCGGAAAAGCAGGGCCCGGCTGCAGGTCTCCGCCGCGCGGGCGGGCTGACCGTCTGCCAGTAGATTGTCGGCGGCGCCCACGCATGACTCAACGTATTTATTCTGTATCGGTTTCGACAAACAGCCCGACCGCAGGGCGCTATCGAGAATCCGCATCGCCGTAATCGCGGCGTGCCCCTTAATGCGCTCGAGGTACCATTGGGGGTTGTCCTCTCTTTTTATCTCTTTGATGTTTTCCGCAAGCAGGGCAGTCTGCCCGGGCAGCAGATCAAGGTGCACGGCGCCGTTTGATCTGCCGATGATCTCGCCTCGCAGTTCGGCGCCTGTTTTGAGCACGACCACGTCGAGCGCCTGCGCGGCGCTGCAAAACGCAACAAGGCATATTAACGGCCGGGTCAGTTTTAGCGGGTGCCCCATAGTTCTTCTTGAGACCAAACCTGTGAAAAAGGGTCCGCGTACAAAACGCCGCTCCTTCCCGCGGGTCCGGAAGGAGCGGCCGCAACCGTCACGTTGTCGGCTGATCCTCGCAGTCCATCACTTCATCAACAGTCGCCCATTGATTATCTCGACCCAACTGTCGGGAGCGACAGTGTCTCTCACAAACTCCACGGGTCTCTCGGGTGCGAAGATACTGCCGTTGTCGCGGGCGGGGAAGGGCCGGTTGAAGTGCTTCATGCCGGGGCAGTGTCATCTCATCCGTTTTATGCGACTTCTTCCCTTCCGTGAGGCGCCCCCGCTCGATATGGTCGGCTTTCACCGGGAGAGCAACCGGGGCAAGATCCGCAGCCGCCGGCAGCCCGATCCTCCCAATCCTCGTGTGCGTCCGTATCATCGCAAACACTCCTTTCCTTGGGGAAAAAGTAGCCAGTTTCTTTCCCGTCCATGTCCAGGAACTGTTTGCTTGCTCGGCCCTCCGGAATAGACGTTCTGCTAGTGAGAGCGTGCCGCCGACCCTATTCCCGCATAGGCGCCGGCGGCAGAGGCCATACCGTCGAAATGGTCCCGCTCGTTGGTCTTACTCCACGTCGTCCCACGTGTCGGGAGCGATAGTGTTTTTTATGAACTGCACGAGTTTCTCGGGTGTAAATGTGCTTTCACCCGAATCGCCTTCGTCGCCCCAGTCTTCCCATTCGCCTCCTACTTCGCTCGACACGCCGCCGCCGCCGCCGACGGATGTCCCAACGCGGTCACGCAGCATCTGAAGATTGCCGGGGAAGTCTTTGATCTCGAGGGTCACGTCGGTGACGTCATATAGTTTGAGCTTTGCTTCGCCTCCGTTTTC
>Ga0180432_10007143_pt1 | contig 14290 bp, 28 predicted proteins | sample SS_ome_10_FD_132414 | JGI IMG/M metagenome (GOLD analysis project Ga0180432, IMG submission 132414) | Hypersaline lake sediment archaeal communities from the Salton Sea, California, USA - SS_1_MS_2 metaG | ecosystem: Environmental > Aquatic > Non-marine Saline and Alkaline > Hypersaline >... | reverse complement strand
CGTAGGACTAACGGCCGATTGGGGAGTGATCATTAGTTTCGTTTCCGCAGGTGATGGCCGCTTCTATGTGATCTCCAATCTCGTTTTGCGGGCCGAGTATGAAAGCCGACTAGGTGAGCCGAACGCAAGCTGGTGGCATCTTTGGAAGCGACCGCGGGAAAAAGAAATGGGAAGAACGATTGGCTCGTATGGATAGCGCGGCGTGCTTGGCTGAGAGCCGGAAGCTCACGTCAGGTACGAGCCCGGGGTTCCTTGGTGAGCCCCGGGCGACCGAACCCGAATCAGAAAGAGATGAGCGGTGGGGCGCAAGGTCATTCCGGTCAAGGTGGGGTTGCTGGATGGGAAGCACATTCACCAACTCGGGGGGCGAACCGCTCGATGGGAATTCGATTGGTGTCTCATCTCTATCAGCTTTGAAGTCATGTTGCAATCCGGTGAGAAGATTGGGTTTGTGAAGGGTGGACGGCCGGTGCCGAATTCAGAAATAGCGGAAGCGCTGACTGCAACGGGTTTTCCTCGCACGGAGATCACCGTCAGGCGGATGATGGCTCGTCTTGAGAAGTACGACTACATCTACCGCCCACCGAATCCAGGCTTTGCCCGCCCGATCCTCGTACGGAAGTCCGACAGATGGCAGAAACTCAGTCAGTATGTCAGGAAACTCCCGTGGGAAAAGATCACTGAACTGTGTGAGGGACTCCGATCAAAAGTGATCGGACCTAACGGTGAACCCCGATCAGAAGTGATCAGGGGTCCGATCACTAGTGATCAGGGGTCCGATCAGTTGTGTGAGGGGTCATATAAGGAAGTTGATTTGAAAGAGAGTAGAAAGAGATTTGCCAAAGATCCTGCTTCGCGCGAAAGCCAACCCCGAAAGTCAAACCCAGACGCAGACACAATCGCAAGAGGAGCGAGGCAGATGGCAGATCGTCTGTCAGGCAAATCCAAGTCTGACGAAACCGAGGAGGCGGAGCATGCCATGGCGTGAAGTGTGTTGGATAGTCGCCGGCGGTGTTGGGATCCTAGTTCTCGTTGTCTGTCTCTACTGTCTTCTCTCAATCACGAGACTGAAAGCGAGCATGCCCGATGTCAGTGAAGAGTGAAACGGTGCGGCAGATTGGGATTGATTCTTCGTTCCGAATGACGGGCATTGTCGAGCTAGAAGGGATGCGCGTACTTGGCGCCGTGCTAGTGCCACACCCGGGAATAAAAGGACTGTCGAGAAACCAAGCACTAATAATCAGATCTAATGCAGTGTGGCAAGTATGCAATGCAGTCTACACACTAATTCCTGGTAAGGGGATAGATCTCTATTCACACGCGATCGCACTCGAAGATGCGGCGCCGAAATTCGGAACCAAGAGCGGGGTTATGAATTCCGATCATGTGGCCTTTGTATCTTCGGTTCTCATTGCCCTGCAATCGAAGGGTCTAACCATTGATGTTGTGGCACCCGATGCTGTGAAGCGCGCGATAGGACTTGACGTGAAAGGGGTCGTTCCGCGACTGAAAGCCCTCAGTTGGTCTCAGCATCGAATCACGAAGGATCTGAAAGAGCGAACGCTTGAGATGATGTGCCGATTGACGAATCTCGGAGAGCACTTAGAAGGCATGAAGCAGGATGAGCGATTCGCGCTTGGCGATGCGACGGCGGTAGCGATTGCGGGGATGGGCGAAGTCCAGCGGCGGAGAGTGGAGGCGATGGCGCGGTGACTCGCTACGGCGGCATTCCTCCATACGCGCAGGGTAGCGAGACTTCGGCACTCGCAGCCCTTCGAATGCGCGGGCCGGCGGCGTCTCTCCGAGAACGGATCTATGACTACATAGTTGACCGGGGGCGGTACGGCGCGACGCGTGATGAGATTGAGGCCGATCTGAAACTCAGGGGGAATACGGTTCGGCCTCGGTGCCGTGAGCTTGAGGAAGTAGGACGGGTGCTCAAGACACCGAATCGAAGGAAGACGCGATCGGGTCGGGATGCGGTTGTCTACGTTGCCGTGCACGCGACCCCGCAAATCGAAATGGGGGTGTGATGTGAGCAAGAAGAATGCAGTCGTTGAACGGGCGAAAAAGGAGCGGGCTCGATTGATGGAGCTTCTTCGTACAAACAATCTTTGTAGCGCAGACTGGGATCACGCCGCGGAGATTCTACGCGTATTTGACTGGATCATAAGTCCTCGTTCGGCGGGATCGCCGGTTGAACGTATCGTGAAAATAAGCCGACCCGCAACGGATAGAGAACTTGACACGATGCGGGAATGCTTTGAGCGTATTGGGGTGCTGAACAACGCGGCGATGAATCGCGTGATGGTCTGGCTGCGGCAGAGATTTTCAGATGAATACTACAGCATGAGGCAGCGGTAAGGCGGCGGGGGTGTTTGCGGAAAAGTCCACGCCGAGGGAGGAGGATAGGGGGGATGCTGTCACCGAGCGAGCTACTTGACGCTTTCACACCTACACATCTCGGAGTTCAGAACAACCGCTGGCTCTGCTGGCACGTGCTCATGGCGGCCGTGTATGCCCGGATTCTCCGACGTGCCGGGGTCCGACCCAGGGCCATCATCACATCTGTCATCATCATCGCAATCGCATTCGAGGTTGGCCAGACTATCTGGCAGGTGACCGATGGGGGCCTTCTCTCGCACAACGCGAGTTACACCCACTGGTGGTGGGACTCGTTTTTCGACATCGTCTTTCCGACGGTGATCGCGCAGTTGGTGGTGTAGTTGGGAGCAGGAGGGAAGTGTGGTGTTCTACGGCCTCCGATGCTCGCCTTCAAGTGACGAGGTGGTGGTGCGGCGGTTTGCGGCGAGAGGGAAGTTGCATGATTGGATTGAGAGGGATTCGCAGTTTCGGACGCGGCTTCTGCCCGCCGACGAGTTGGTACAGCTGGCGCAGAGGGCGGTGGATCTGGGGAGGGCAGAGTGGCCGGCCGTGTTCGTGACGAGGTTTCGGATGTCGACGGAGGTGACTCAGCGTTGAATTCGCTTGACACGGTACTGCGATCTGAGTAGTGCGCGAAGTGGAGGTTGTTGTGACGAACGGCACGGTGAATCAGACGGCTCCGTTTCAGAACGAAAGCCAGGAGGACGGGGAGCAGCGTTGGGGTGAATGCCGGATTAATCCCCCTGAGGTATTGGAATCCCAGCGGGGCATTATGATGGGCGCATGGCCGCTGACTGAAGCAGGGCATTGGTGCGGGAAGGGTGTGGGCATACTGGATAGGTTTGTGATGCCCGCGGGGGTTACGTTTGGGGAATGGGTCGAAGGCGGTCAATTCGTATACTTGAGGGTGGAGGGCAAGGGTGCGGAATGCCAGTGCGCAAATTGCATCTTCTGGCATGAGACGAAAGAAGGGGCTGCGAAATGACCACAACGAAGTGTGACAGATGTGGGAAGGAAATCGACTGCCGTTCTCTGGCCTGGGACATAGCTATTCGTCCAAAGAACGAAGACAGTTTGGCGCTATTCGAGGCGGAATTGTGCGAGACCTGTGCGGCCGACGCGGCCGAGGTCCTCGGGGACTGGCTGAAGCAACCAGCGGAAAGCGACTGAGACATGACCGTACAGGTTGAAAAGGAATGGCACCTCGCAGCTTACGAGTACTGGTCCAACCCAGAGGGCGGTACGCCGCGCACCTATGCTGAGGTAGCACGGAAGTTTACAAAAAGCAGGGCCTATATCAGTCAACTCGCAAAGAAAATGAACTGGAAGGGCCGCTATGCTGCGCGCGTGGACGCTGCACGGAAGAAACTCGACGAGACGATCGCACAGCGCCGTGCCCGGATCGCGAACAGGTCACGGAAGATCCAGGACCTGGCCATGAAGGCGCTCATCGACGACAAGGGGAATCCGAAACTCAAATTTGCGAAGGCGGAGGGAGCGGTCGACGCGTTTCAGAAGACGGCACGGTTGGAGCTGGGGGCGCTCGGTGAAGAAGGGGGCGGTGAGGGTGGTGACGGGCGCCTCCGGCACGTGTCGGACGAGATGCTGGACACGATGATCCAAGAACTCGAACAGGATCTTGGGGAGGGCAAGGGCGATGGAGCTGTTCCGAAGCGAAAGCGGAAAGGTCAGCGTGGGAAAGTACGCAAACGCTGAAGATGTTGGATTCAAGGGATGGATGTCGATCGGACCGACACATTTCTTCGTTGCGATGGACGGAAAGGTCCTCCTGTTCGGCGGCTACGACGGCGGGAATCTGGCCGTTATTGAACGGGGTACGGCAGAGGATGCTGCCGCTGAGAACGGCGTGGCAGAGCAGTTCGCTCAGGTTCTGGCGGCGTGATGCGCTGGCGAACATGGTTGCACGTGCATCGGTGGAAAGACGCGTGGCTACCCTCTACGTGCGGCGAGAGATACTATCATTATCGCACCTGCCGATGTGGCCTCGAAGAGGTAGAGATGAATCTCCCCGGGCTCAATGGTCCGTGGCTGGATATCTATGCGCCGTGGACGTTTGAATGGGAACGCAAGGAGTTCTTTGAGGCGCTGAAGGCGGAGCTAAGTGGAGATAAGCCGCTTCAGATGCGGATCAAGAGAAGTTTCTGCCCCTCAGTTCCCGGATTGACAAGTTCGGATGGAGGTGAGCGTGAGTTCTGAGTGGGCTGTGCGACTGATCTGTTTCTCCGCGGGCATCATCTTCGGCGTATTCTGGTTGTTCGTGCGGACCTTCGGTTTCAAAGAATTGCCAGCGCTGTTTCGGCAGGGGTTTCAGGAACACAGTGCAGAGTGGGCTCGCCACTCAGGGAAATCGGGGTGTAGCGACAACAGCGTCGTCGCAGACCTTCGATTTCCCAATGGGAATGTCTACACCGGACAAGTGCTGCATGGGGTAATCCAAGGGCTAGTGAAGGAATCAGCGGCCAACGGGCGTGGCGGACGAATACTGAAGAAGATCAAGCTGACCGGGGTCAGCCTCGAAATACCGGACCTGGAACGTTAGCTATTCGAACACTGGGCGGAGTGGACGGGTAGGGTAGTGACGGGTGGTAGTGCGGTAGGGCGGTACACTGAAGAGCAGAAGCGAGCGGCGCTCGCAGAGCTGCGCGAGGAGAAACTGGTTCGAGCAGCTCGCCGTGATCGCATCGCCATGCTCGAATACACCATGCGGACCGAGCATGGCGAGCCCTGGGTCCTCCAGAAGTTCCATGTCGAGTGGCAGGACCTCATCCCTCGCAAGCTCAACACCGGAGCAGCAATCGCCATTGAGGCCCCGCGCGATCACGCGAAGACCTCTCAGGTCAGCGGTGCCCTGCTCGATCTCATGGGGTGCTTCCCCACCATTCGAATCAAGTACTTCACCAACTCCGATGACAAGGCGGCAGATACTGGCCGCTTCCTCCAGAGCAACATCAAGAACAATCCGCGTCTTCGCCGCGTCTACCCCCACCTGAAACCAACGGAAGGCGAAGGGTCCTGGACACCCCACAAGTTCTGGATCTCACGAACGGTGCAGGACGATACCCTGGACGATGTCGAATCGAGAGACGCCACCTTTGAGGGCCGGGGCATCTTCACGTCTGCGACTTCCGGCCGAGCAGATCTCATCTGGGCGGATGATGTCTGTGATTGGCGTAACTCCGTTGCCAACCCAGCTGACCGTGAGCGCGTGAAGTCTGCCATGCGAGAGAACATCATCAATTTGCTCGAGCCAGGCGGGATTCTCATCTGCACGTTCACCCCGTGGCACGAAGACGACTACAACATGTCGGAGATCGTGGCCAAGTGTCGCGAGGAGAGGGACGGACTGCTCTATGCGATCTCGAATGTTGGGGGTCGGGAATCCATCAACTGGGTGCTATGGCAGCGGCCGGCCGAGGACGGAAACTTTCAGAACTGTCTCTGGTCGAGCAAGTGGGGCCCGGAAGAGCTTCGGGCTCGGAAGGCGCAGATCGGGCCCAGGGCATACGCGCGCGGGTTCCTCCTGAAAGCGATCTCGGATGAGGAGCGCATGGTGACAGAGACTGCCATGGACGCCTCTCTCAGCCGCGGAAGTGACATCGAGATCGGAGTCGAGTACGCCGACAGCACATGGCCGAGAATCGCTGCGATAGACCTTGCGAACGCTCTGAGAAAGAAGCCAGGGAAGCGAGTCAAGGATAAGGGCAGCTTCACCGCGTGTGGCTCGATTGCTCTCCACCCAGACCTCACCCGTCAGCCCATTGACGTATTCCACGCGAAGCCGTCCTTCCCGCAGATCATGCGGATGCTCCGGGCCCGGAACAAGCAGCTCGGCTGGCGGCTTCTCCTCGTCGAGAACAACGCCTTCCAGCAGGCCGTGGTGGAAGAGTGCGGGGAAGACCCGGAACTTCGCGCGATCGTCCGCGGCTTCACGACTGGCAGCGCGAAGTCCCACGAAGAGTTCGGCATTCCGGGGATGGTGAACTCGATGGAGCGAGGTCTGTGGATGCTTCCCGGCCTCAACCACCCATCGGACTGCAAGTGCGTGTGCTGTCTCTGGAGGGCGGAGCTCATCACCTACCCTAACGGGAAGACCACCGACCTGGTGATGATGCAATGGCTACTCGAGGAGGCTGTCCGGATCTACTGCGGTGGCCAGCACCGACCCATTTCATTGACCAGCTCGATCCTTGAGAAAAGAGTGGCGAACCGAAAACAACCACAGCCCGGGGGCAAACGAGGAAGGCCACGGAAGAAGACGGGGGCATCAATCTTTGACCAGGAGGACAGGGATGAGTACTGAGAGCCGCGTGCTCCGCGCCCCGTTTTCACCCATCGTGAGCGCGATCAACAAGATCGTCTTCAAGTCTGTGCAGGCCGAGCCCCGACCCGAGGCCAAGGCCCCCGAACAGATAAGCGCGCCAGTCATGTTCCCCGGATACATGCGGGCCATGATGCGTCCATGGGAGGACCTATGGACCCAAAGGCGAGGCCGAGTGAGAATCGCCCGCGACTGCTGGAAAATCTATGATACCGATCCGGATCTCAAATCCCAGATCCGCCGGATCTGTGCGACAGCAGCAAAGAAGGGAAGCCGCGGCAGCCCCTTCCAGGTCGAGATCACATCGAAGACTGCTCCCGAGACTGAGACGGCGAAGCTGCTGGACTGGACAAATGAGTTTATCAAACGCCCCGGCATCCGGCTCCACAAGAAAGTGAAAACCTTTGCCCGCTGGATGCTGAATGAGGGAAGCGCCTTCGGGGAGATCCGGGTCGCATGGCCGGAGAAAGAGGTTGTCGAGTTCCGACGGATCCGAGGGATCAAAGAAGGCTTTGTGATGATGGATGAAAAGGATCAGATCGGCAACGTTATCGGTTACAAGCTGGTCGACCTTCTAGAACAGAAGATCGTGGCCCTCTACGATGTCTGGCAGATTGTACCTATGCACTGGGAGCAAGAGGGAGACCACGGTCGGCCGCTCATCGATTCTGCAATCACGAAATTCAAACGACTGGACAAGATGGAAGAGACCCTAGCGATTGCGCGCCAGGAAGCCTACATCCGAATCGCACGAATCTTCGACAAGGAAACTCCCGAGCCTATGATGAAAAGCCTTATGGAGAGGGAGCAGCAGATCACAGAGGAAGCGGGAACTTCCGTACGCGATATGTGGGCCAACTTCGGCGTCAATGTCATTGATCCCCAGAACACTGCGCTACGGAACATCCCTGACATTTACTTCCTCAAGAATCAGCTTCTGTCGGCGGGTGATACCCCGAAGGCGCTTCTCGGTGGACACGGGGAAGAGGTGAACCGTGCAACCCTTGATCGTCAGATGGAAGGGCATGGTTCAACGGCAGACGATGTCTGCGATGAGGTCGGCGAGGGATATGAGCAGGTTATCAAGCTGCAGTGGCTTCTCTGGGGGGTGGACCCAAGCAAGTTCGACCTGTCTTTGAAGTGGACTGAGAAGACAACGGAGACTGAGAGGGAGAAGACGGTACGTATCGACAAGCTGGTTCGCACTGGGGTGTACACGAAGCGGCGGGCGCGGATAGAAGCGGACCTTGATCCGGATCAGGAGCAGCAATGGGAGGAAGAAGAGGCGGAGAGGGACGCGGAGTTGATGTTCGTCAACTCCGGCCCTGGGGAGGAAGTCGACGACGACGAAGACGAGGGCGGTGAGTCATGAGCGGGAATCGTGGGCGTAGGGTAGTCAGAGTGCAGGTCAAGAACGACCTGTACGTCGCAGCGCTCCGGAAAGCATTCGACAAGCCGGACGCCATCTTCCTTGTCCAGACGAATTGCCACAAGTGTTTCGAGCGGGGTTTCACCGCGTTTCGGCAGACACGGCATGGTCGCCGGGTGGTGCCCTGCTCGTGCCTCTTGATCGGCAGGAACGGGAAGCCAAAGGAGGGTAGGGGCAATGAAAAGCAAGCCGTTGATTCTCGAGCAGAAGAAGCCTGAGCGGCCGAAGTGGAAGAAAGTGCTCTGGGCCGTGTTCGTGGTGTGCTTCGCAATCGCAATCACTACGAAGGGCTTGGGACTGTGGTAGGGGGCGCACAAAGATCGTGAGCCTCGAACTCTGAACCAGGGCGGAGATGTGGGGAGGTAAGTGATGGGTGGCAATGAGTGGAGCGGTACGTGGCGGATCTTCTGCGAGATGACTCCCGGCCAGTGGCTTCAGGTCTACAACGAGCAAGGCATGGACGCTCTCATCGAGAACCCGGTGAAGGACCTGGTCGATGAGCGGCTCCTGCCGTTCAAGGAGGGGTCGCTGAAGGAGAAGGTCAGCGACGAGATCCTCGAGACCTTTGGCGGCCAGCTCTTCGATCTCCTGAAGCCGATGGTGGAGCAGCTGGTCAGAAGTGCGATCGACCGGCCGTGGCTGGAGAGTCTGGCGGGACTGGCGGAGGTGCAGGCGACGTGAGGAGTGCAGGGGCCCGGGCGGCGTCAACGCGCGATGCGTCCATCGGTGGGCGAGGGTTGGAATCCCTCAGCTGCGGCGGGCCCCCATGCATATTGTCACTCGAGGACAAGATCACGTTCCGGCAGGAACGTGAATGGATGCAATGCACCGGCCTGGTTCTGACAGACTGCACACCGGTCAGGGAGTGGGGTGTTCGGCTCGTCGTGCTGACTGACGAGTGCGGAGGTGAGGGATGTGGGGTTGGCAGGCCGAGCGGGTCGTTGTTCCCGTTGCCATCGTTCTCCTGATCCTGGGGGCGGTATGGCTGGCAGGGCGATTGTGGAGGCCCAAGAGGTCCGCCCTGTGTGCCGGTGAGTGGTGTGGCCGAATCTGGCACGAGTATCGGCGAGTTCCCGGCGGTAGGTGGACACAGGGAACGGTGGCGAGGAAGAGGTGACGGGGCATGGACCACATGGAAGATGACGGTGTCGTGTGGCTGGAAGAGGGTGCCGACTTCGGGAGATTGCCTGGGCGTGACCCAGATCTGACCCAAGTTGAGGGCTGGAGCACTGGTGAAGTCATCGGGGGCTGGTTGTTCGCTGCCTTCGTGGCTGGCTGCGTGCTGGTCGCATTGAGAGGATAACCCGTGGCAGTAGACACCTTCCAGGCAAAACATCGACAACTCCGGAACAGCTGGGTGGCACTGAACCGCCAGGAGGCCACCCGGCTGTGGGGGGTCTTCGACACCTTCCTCCAGGACGTGCGCGGTGAAATCGAGAAATACTACTCTCCAGGGCGGGCATGGCTGAGTTCAGAGCGCCGGGTTGCCCTCCGCGGCGCTCTTGAGATTGAAGCCGCCCGCTTCGCGGAGAGTTACGAGGATTTCATCCACGCGGCAATGAGAAGGTCCGCCCGAGTGCCGCTCCATGCCCAGGCTGCTGCTCGTCAGTACTACGCCGACCTCTGCCGGACAGAAGGCGCGCGGGCGATCGCCGACGAGCTCGAGACTCTGAACCTGCTCATGTTCTCTCAGGTCCCCACCGCCACAATCGAAGCTCTCTGGAACCGGGTTGTCAAGGGCATGGTGCTCTCAGATCGGATCTGGGACCTCACCGAAGCGGGCATGGCCGACATCCAGCAAACTCTCGTCGCGGGGGCGATTGCTGGAAAGGACGTGGGCTGGGTCTCGCGAGCCGTGGAACGCCACATACGCCCCGGGCAAAAGGGGCCGGGTTGGACCTCTCGAGGAAAACCGGCGAAGCGTCCGCTTCCGGACGGTGGATACGTGGGCATGAAGGGGCGCCCGGCCATGTACTACGCGGCTGCGCGCCTGACCCGGACGGAGATGAGGCTGTGTGCGCACGACGGGCATGTCCGAGGGCACGTTGCTACCAGGACACTGATGGAGCCGGAGGGGCTGAACTATCTGCAGGGCATCAAGTGGCAGCTCTCTGTGAGTCATCCGGCGATGGATCAATGTGATGACTACGCTGCTGGCGGTAGCGCTGGCCTTCCCCCAGGGGTCTACCATCCCGAGGATGTCCCCAGCAGTCACCCGCTCTGAATGTGTCACCTTCTGGACCAGTTGGTCCCGCCGGCGAAGTTCAAGGGGATGCTGGAGAGGCACGGCGCCGGAGAGAGGCCCCCGAAGGTATCAGCCGCCCAGGCGGTTGAGAAGGCGGTGAAGACGAAGCGGACACCGGGGATGCGGAGTCTGGCGGCGGCGCGGGCCACGGATCGAAAGATGAGGGCGAAGGCGAAGAGAAAGGCTAAAGCCAAGGCATCCAAGAAGGTGGCCTACAGGGCTGTCACCCCGGAGCACTTCCGGCGAGCGCTCATGGCCGGAAAGAGGAAGCTCCCGAAGGATCTCAGGCCCTACGTCACCACGTATTCGCTGGAAGAGTACAGGAACATGGGGGCGAAGTTCAGGGTATCCCGCGGTGGAAGAAGCGGCTTCGCTCTGAAGCCGGATGGTGATATCATATCCGTGTTCTCAGTACCGAATGCGAAGCAGGGCGCAGCGGCAATCAAGGAGGCGAAGCGGTTGGGTGGATGGAAGCTCGATTGTTTCGACGGCTACTTGGCACAGCAGTTTTATCCACAGTTCAGATTCCGTGAGGTGAGCCGGCTCAAGTGGGACGACAAGTATGCCCCGACGGGCTGGGATTTCAAGAAACACGGACGCCCCGATGTGCTTTTCATGGAGTTACCGAAGAAGGTTCGGAGGAAGAAATGACCAACGGTCCCGACGACGTACAGAAGAGATTTGTCGATGAAGTGATGGGCGGCATGCCCCAGTGTGCAGAGTGCAAGCACCAGACTGAGCCGGGCTACTGTGAAGCGTTCCCGGACGGCATCCCCGATGAGATCACCGCCGGGGAGCATGATCACCAGAACCCATACCCAGGCGACAACGGCATCCGCTTTGAACCGAAGGACGACGATGAAGAGTAGGCATCATGAATGGAGACCTTGACAAAACGGTAGCAGAGAGACTGCTGGAACTCATCAGGGAGATCGCCGGGCCCGGGGTCACCCTGGCGCCGGATTTCTACGGCTTTGTGCACGTGGGGATGTATGTCAGGGGCGGACGGCCGCATGGCCACGTGAAGGTGAGTTCGGAGGTATCGAGTGTCATCGAAAACGGCAACGGACTCGGAGAAGATTGAAGCCGCCCGCGCTGTGGTGAAGGAATACTACGACGCCCTGAAGCGGCGGGACTTCGTGGCCGCCGGCGTTCTTGCCTCCGAGAAGAACATCCACCGGGGCACGGTCAGAGAGATGTGCGGTGAGGATCCGGTGACCGGGAAGCCGAAGTTCAAGATGGTCGACGGCAGGGTGGTCACGGCCAACCTCATGCGCGCCTCCTGGGGGCCACTCTGTGTGAAGGAGATGGGGTGGAAGCTCCGGAAGGCCACCGTCTCGTTCCTTGACATCAAGGGCAGCCACATGATCCAGTTCAACGTGACGGCCGAAGCGAAGGGCGGGCAGGGTCGGATCCGGAAGGGCGCGGCGAGGCCGAACGCTCTTCTGGAGAGATTGGGGTGGCGGATCAACATCCCGAGTGCTACGATCTGCTGGAAGTGACAGTTGTTGACGCAGGAGGCTGTTGCCCGAAGGGCAGACATCATCCAGGCATCTGTGGCAGCGCTCCAATCTCCTTGGCTGGAACGAAAACAGCGGGTTTCGAACGGTCATGACACCACCGACACGCGAGGACGCACACAGACTCCTGCAACTGCCAGAGGAGGATCTGCTAGCCGAGATCGTGGAGACACTACCGCCCTATCGCGCTGGAGCTTGGTCCGGGGCGCGGGTTGCGGATCGGGTGGAAGATGTGGAAGGCTGGGTGTCTCGACCTAGGGAGGTCGTAGACACCTGGCTTGACGGCTCCGACGTGCTGCTCTACGGCAAGCTCTGCATTCAGAACAATCTGTGCGAGAAGATGGCATCGCCCGGATTCGGGGACAGCGTCACGCTCGTCTTGATAGTTGGCGACATGATTTCCAGCGTCCTTGTTGGGGTCCCGCCATTTACGGTTGCCGCCCTCCTTGTGAAAAGGGGTATGAAATCATTCTGCCACTGCGGTAACGCGATCGGAGACGAAAGGAAGGCTCGCTTGCTTGGCGCAGCCCTATCGATGAAGAGGCATTTGTCCTCCTCGCTTGCCATGGAAGGCGAGAGTAAGCTCTGCGGCGCGTGGTCCGAAATTGCTCGCAACTGGCTGGCAGTCGCGGAGGACGTGATTCAGGCATTGCCAGCAGGGTCTAGGCACAGCGAGCAAGAAGGCCCGGCTGACAAACAATAGCGGCGGCCATTCCAAGCACGACGATCTGATGGAGGTCGAAAGTAGAGAAGCCCATCCCCGGCAAGTTCATTGTAAGGAAGGCGAGATCCGAGACCAAGGCCTTGCGCATGGTCAACGCTATGACGGGGGCGCATGCCATCGTTGTCTCGATCACGACTTCGACTTCAGCCGCTGGCTCTCTGCTGTTCAGAGTCTGGGCCCGGGTTAGGGACAAAGCGCACATCAAAGAAGTGGACGGCGCAATCGCGGCAGCTGATGCTCGTGTCGCGAAGAAAGTCCCTTGACACTTTCGCGATCATCGACCATACTTTGCAGTGATGAGTGATGCGTAGGCGCAAGCCGACACTAACTCTTCTCCCGGGAGCGGTGAATCCACGTGATCCCGCTCCCACCCCAACAACTGAATAGTCGAAGCTGAAGAGGGAATTCACCCCGAGCTTCGTCTGGATCGCCTCACTACGGTGTGGGCGCTTCGGCGGAGTCTCGGGGTTTTTTGCTTTCCGGCGAAAGATCCCGAGGCCCGCCGCGGGGGCGGCAGGAATCAGGGATTCGAAGTAGCGGCAGAGAACGGGGGCGGGGCAGGGATGGGGAATGCCGAAGACATTCGAGAAACTGAGGGATGAGCTTTACACGGCACTGACTGAGAAGATCAAGGAAGTCGAGGGCGTGGGCAAGGACCCCGGCGTGAGCATCTTCGCCACCTTCGATGACACCGTGATCTTCCAGATTTGGGACGGCGACGGGACTGAGAGTGAAATGGCCGGCAAGCACTTCCAGGCCAACTGGAAGGATGCTGGCGAGGAAGGCGTCGAAGTCTCACGAGTGATCGAGGTCGAGCCGCAGTACCCGACAAAGGGGAAGGTCCTCGCCGAGTCGGGTACGTCCGCACCCGCCGAGCCGGAGGCCACTGACCAGCACGGAATACCCCTTCTCGTGGAATCCTCCATGGAAAAGGGCGTCCTCGAGTTCTGGGGGCAGCTCGAGCTGGAGAGCCGGGGCAAGCGCTCCCCTGAGATCAGCCCAAGTGGGCACAAGATCGTCCGGGGTCGAATCCCCATCATGCGCTTCGGTGTGCCGACCTCCAACGGCAATATCTACACCGATGAGTGCTGGAGATGGCTACAGATTGACAGCAAGAGAGTCCTGGAGAGCAAGGCCAGCGGCCAGCTCCTCGAATTCCAGGGCAGCTTCGGCGGTGACAACCGAAGCACCGCACAGGCTGTCAACGAACTCATGAATCTTGGGCCCGGGGCGATGTTCCTCACCCACCGGGCCGCACTGGATCCCGCGCAGTTCAACCCCATGCTCGAAATCGGGGCCAAGGTCACCCACTTCTCGAGAGAAGGAGATCTTGGCTACGCGCATTTCCGCACCGTGGACACCCAACGAGGTGACACCACAGCGGGGCTTCTGGGCGAGGGATTCATTCGCGGGGGCAGTCTCCGGGCAATGCCCCGGGACGACGGGGGGCGGCAGTGGTGGAAAGACAACAATCACGGGGGCAAGACGGTCGAGCGCCTGAATTTCATGGGCGTCGACTTCACCAATGCACCGGCGACGAATTTGCCCGAAGGCGTGGCATCGCTGGTGCTGGAAGCAGACGGGGGCGGTGGAGGATGGGAGGAAATGACTCTCGAAGAGCTGAAGAAACTCAAGAGCGAGAACCCGG
>Ga0180432_10007142_pt1 | contig 14290 bp, 10 predicted proteins | sample SS_ome_10_FD_132414 | JGI IMG/M metagenome (GOLD analysis project Ga0180432, IMG submission 132414) | Hypersaline lake sediment archaeal communities from the Salton Sea, California, USA - SS_1_MS_2 metaG | ecosystem: Environmental > Aquatic > Non-marine Saline and Alkaline > Hypersaline >... | reverse complement strand
TGCGTTCGTGGGTCCACTACTGCCAGCTACGCTGTGGGCCAGAGACCCAGAAGGAGCACCGTGAAGTAGCCGAGGCGTGCGCCGATCAGATCGCTAGAGTTTTTCCGTTCTTCCGACAAGCTATGGAGATGAATGCAGATGACTAAAACTACGACCGCACTTACATTCGCAGCAATGCTTGCTGCATCCTCTGCGGCGGCACAGACCGCACTCAATTCGCAGAGCAATTCCGCGCCAGTGCTGGCGATGAGCTCCGCTTTGAACATGACGGTAGATACCGAATTGAGCGGCAACAGCACGGACGCGCTGGCCTACGGGAACGCGATGACGTACTCGCCGACTGACGGCATCGCGAGCATCGACAGCACGCAAACCAACGCCGCAGCAATCGAGGCGCGGATGACGAGCGTGACGTATCTAGCGCCGACCGTGACGGCGAACTCGCTGCGGGCGATTGCCTACGGCAACCTCGCCATCATGGGCGTAGACGGCGGCTCTATTCTCAGCACGCAGAGCAGCACGACGAGCGGCGGCGTGACTGCGACCACGGCGGACGTTTTTATCGGTGCCGTCATTACTGATGGTGTCGATCCGGGCGTCGTGGAGGTGAGCGGAAACAGCGTCACGTCGTCAGCCACCGGCAACTCCGCGTCCTATACGATCACTCGGTAGGACTGGGTGTGCAAATCCCACTTGAACCATCACCGCAGCCTGGGGCTAACCTCGAAGAGTACATAGCGTACCTGCGGTACTTAGCCCGGGTGCGTATCACGGCCGAGGAACACACTAAGCGTTTGCTGACCCAGGCTGAGGCAGACGGGCTCGACCGGACAGCGCTGAAGTGGTCTATGTGGATGCACCGTGAGCCGTCGGCTCGTATTGCCACGCTCATCGAATACCTCCAGGTACATTGGGAAAGAGATAAGGCCGATGACTGAACCGAAAGCAGCCAATCCCGGGAGTGCGTGAGATGCGCAGTGTCTTCTATAACGACTTTGAGCCGTTCGCCGCCGCTTGGCTTGCCGAACTCCAAGCCGAGGGCGCGATAGGCGCAGGCGATATTTCGACAACCTCAATCAAGGAACTGACGGGCCATGACATTGCCGGATACCAGCGCGCACATTTTTTCGCCGGAATTGGAGGATGGGACGCCGCGCTCGCCATCGCCGGATGGCCCGATGATAGACCTGTCTGGACCGGCTCCTGTCCCTGCCAGCCATTTTCCGCGGCTGGCAAAAGGGCTGGAACGGATGACCCTAGACATCTCTGGCCCGACTTCGCCCGCCTCATTGGCGAGTGCCGCCCTCCAGTCATCTTTGGAGAGCAGGTTGCAAGCGCGGATGGCCGGGCATGGCTCGCCGGAGTACGGGCTGACCTGGAAGCGCTGGGATATGCCGTCGGGGCCGCCGATCTGTGCTCTGCGGGCATCGGCGCCCCGCACATCCGCCAACGGCTTTATTGGGTGGCCCAAAGGCTGGACGACGCCGCAAGCGCACGACACCAATCCGCGCGGCGCGGGCAACCGGGAAAACCCAAACGGGGGCGGGGCGTGTTTGGCGTGGGATGCGAGGATGGCGGGATGGCCAGCACCGACCGCGGGCAATGCAGCGGGCTCGCAGATGGCGAAGGGCGCGAGCGCAACGGGGCGGAGACCGGACGGCAGCAAGGCGACAGTCAGCTTGAATCACGTTTCAACGCTAGCGGACATGGGCGGTTCGGTGGCGATCCTCGCCGAACCTGGCAGCTTGTGGCGTGCCGAGACGGTCGCATCCGACGCACCCCGGCTGAACCCGCAATTTTCCCTCTGGCTGATGGGGTACCCAACCGCGTGGGCACGCTGCGCGGAGCGGGTAACTCGATAGACCCCTTCCTAGCTGCCGAGTTCGTGACGGCGTTTATGGAAACTGAACAATAGGATAAGGCCGATGACCGAGCCGACGACTAAACCGTCGCATTCATATACGTCCATCAAGATGTTCGAGAACTGCCCGAAGCGGTACTTCCACCAGCGCATTGAGAAGTCTGTGCAGGACCAAGGTGGGGAGGCGTCGCTCTACGGTGAGCGTGTCCACAAGAACCTGGAGGACCGGCTGAAGTCCGGCGCCGAACTGCCTGCTGACTGCGCGACTATGGAGCCTGTATGCCGTAAGCTGGAGGCGGCGGCAGGCGATGCCGGCGTACTGGCCGAGCAGGAGATGACCCTCAATGAGCAGCTTGAGCCCACCGGCTGGTGGGATAATGACGCATGGCTCCGCAGCAAGATCGACGTGTTGGCTGTACGTGGGTCCACCGCTATGATGGTGGACTGGAAGACGGGCAAGCGGCGGCCGGACTTCGATCAGCTTGAGATGTTCGCCCTCCAAGTGTTCAAGCACTACGAGGACGTAGAGCGGGTCCGCACGACGTTCGTATGGACGAAGACCAAAGACACAGACAGCAAAGTGTTCACCAGGGACGACGAAGCTCCGCTGTGGCAAAAACTACTGGCCAAGATCACCCGCATTGAGCAGGCCCTAGAGGCGGAGAACTGGCCCGCCCGGCCAAGTGGGCTCTGCCCGTGGTGCCCATGTCAGTCCTTCTGTGAGTACGCTCGCTAATGGCTACCACCCCCGAGGGCAGGGTTAAGAAGCGGCTCGACGCCATGCTCAAGGCCGAGGGGGTGTGGTTCTACAGCCCCCAGGCTGGGCCGTATGGGCGGGCCGGTATCCCCGACCGCATTGCTATTGTGGGTGGGCTGTTCGTTGGTATAGAGTGTAAAGCTGATAAGACAAAACGCCCCACCGCCTTGCAGAGGAAGGCGATGGAGGATATAAATAAAGCAGGCGGCCAGAGTTTCGTTGTTTTTGATGACGAGACTATAGAGGCTGTGCGCCAATTTATAAGGAAGACGCTAGATGTACGTCGTAAAGAACCCGAAGGTGGTTGTACTTGACGTAGATAACCCCCACAGGGTTCTCAACAGCATACCCACTGCGAAGCCGTTCAAGCTCAAGGGTAAGTATTTTGTGGGTGTACCCCACAAACCAGATGAGGTCCGGGTCCTACGCAACCTGGGTATCCCCGCCCCTGCGTCTATCAGCTACCACTACGACTGGCCCGGCCGATTCAAGCCGTTCGAGCACCAGCACAAAACCGCTGCATTTCTGACCCTGCACCGTAAGTGTATTGTGTTGAACGAAATCGGATGCGTCGATGCTGATACGGAGTACCTAACCCCCTCCGGCTGGAAGCGCATTGCGGATTATACGGGTGGCGCTGTGGCCCAGTACTGGCCGGAGACAGGTAGCATCGACTTCGTCGATAGCCCGGAGTTCGTTAAGCTACCGTGCGACGATATGTATCGCATCCGTACCAAGTACGGCGTCGATCAGATGGTCAGCCGCGAGCACCGGGTGCTGCTGCGCAGTGCCAACAACCCCCACAAAACCGAGACGCTATCGGCTGATGAGCTATACGCCCGGCAGGAGCAGTGGGTAAACCATATCCCGAGTGGCCGCAGCCGTACCCGCATCGGATACACCCAAGCGGCTATCCCTACCGTGTTCAATACCGCCGGCGGAGATGGGCTACCGCTTACTGATGCACAGCTCCGGGTCATGGTGGCCGTTATAGCCGACAGCTGGATAGCCACCACAGGTAATCTCTGCCATGTACGCCTCAAGAAGCAGCGCAAGAAGGACCGTCTCCGAGAACTGCTAGACGCAGCATGTATCCCATATACCTACCAAGCGTGCAAACCCGAGGGGTTTCACAAAGTGTCGTTCGCACCGCCAGTGCGAGCGGAAACCTTCGGCCCTGAGTTCTGGTCGGCTTCGGCCCACCAACTCCGCGTAATCGTGGACGAGGTGAAGCATTGGTATGCGACTATCCAGCAGACCAAGCCTAGGGGGAGGTTCTTCTCGAACAGCAGAGCGTCGGCGGACTTCATCCAATATGCGTATGCCGCGTGTGGGTACACCGCACGACTGGTGACATATAAGCGGGGCAGGAAAACCAAATACGTAGTGGGGGCTAGCACAACCAAGCGTGGGTCTACTCAACTTGTAGGTACTACCAAAGGTAGGCGGCACCGAGCTATGGAGCTCGTACCATCTACAGATGGGTACAAGTATTGCTTCATGGTACCTAGCACGTACCTCGTACTACGACGGAATGGGTGCATCTTCGCCACAGGCAACACAGGCAAAACTTTAAGTGCTCTATGGGCTGCCGATTATCTACTAGAAGTTGGTGCTGCTAAGAAGGTGCTCATCATGTCGCCGCTCTCCACGTTGGAGCGGGTGTGGGGCGATGCCATCTTCATCGGGTTCCCGAAGCGCAAGCACGTCGTCCTGCATGGCACAGCCGCTAAGCGCAGTAAGCTGCTACGTACTGACGCAGACTTCTATATCATCAACCATGACGGCTTTCGCATCATCGCCGACGAAGCGGATGGTATGTTCGACCTCATCATCGTCGATGAAGCAGCGGTGCTGCGGAACCCTAGTACCAGCCGGTTCAAGGTCTTCAACCGGTTCATGCGGACAAACGGGCACGCTAGGCTATGGCTGATGACCGGCACCCCAACGCCAAATGAGCCCACTGATGCGTGGGCATTGGCCAAGTTGATCGACAGCCCCAACGTGCCCAAGACATACGGCATGTTCAAGAACCAGGTGATGATTAAGACCGGCCAGTACGCATGGGCACCCAGGCCCGAGGCCACGGACATAGTCTTGGAGACGCTACAGCCGGCGGTAAGATACACCAGGGATGAGTGCTTCGACTTGCCGCCGACGACGGAGCAGCGACGTCAGGTTAAGATGACCGCAGAGCAGACCGAGGCGTACAAGGTCATGGTCAAAGAGCTCGTCGTGGAGACAAAGCAGAAGACCATCACAGCGGCCAACGAAGCCATCAAGATGCAGAAATTGGTGCAGATTGCGTGTGGCATAGCCTACGCCGAGAACGGCGAGGAGGTGCAGCTGGACTGCAAGCCGCGCATTGCTGCGGTAAAGGAGGTCATCGAAGAGGCTGGGCAGAAGGTCATCGTCTTCGCCCCACTGACCAGTATCCTGGGTATGCTCGACCGTGAACTGAGCAAGCATTGGTCCACGGCCGTCATCAATGGCGCAGTGCCGGCGGCCAAGCGCAACGCGATCTTCCGGGCGTTCCAGGAAGATGCCGACCCACGGGTGCTCATTGCCCACCCTGCCACCATGTCGCATGGTCTTACTTTGACAGCCGCGTCTACTATTATCTGGTACGGACCTATCACCAGCAACGAGGTGTATGTCCAAGCCAACGGCCGCATTGAGCGGGTGGGTAAGACCCAGTCCTCCAATGTGGTGCATATCCAAGCATGTGAGGTGGAAGCGCTTATGTACTCCCGCCTTCGGAAAAAGCAGAAGATGCAGGGACTTCTGCTGGACCTAATCAAGAACGGCTCCCTGTAGGAGAACACAGTGACAGTAGATGAAGCGATAGCGCACTACCTACGGCTGCGCGCGAAGAAGAGTCAGATCGAGGCTGAGACCAAAGACAAGGTCGCTGAGATCAAGGAGGTGATGGAGAAGATCGAGGGCTGGCTCCAGCGTCAAGCCGACGCCCAGGGTGTCACCTCATTCAAGACCAAGGCGGGCACTGCCTTCCTCACCACAAGTGATTTCGCGTCGGTGGCAGACTGGGACGCCGTCCTTCAGTGGGTCGTAGATCAGAACGCATTCGATATGTTTGAGCGGCGGGTGAACAAGTCCGCAGTGCGAGGGTACATCGAAGCCAACAACGCAGTGCCGCCCGGTGTGAACTACGGCACTCGTATCGACGTCAGCGTACGCAAGCCGTCCGCTAGCGCATCCAAAACCAAGGAGTAGTTATGTCTAACGTAGTCCCTGTAACCCTGAAGCTCCCCGCCCACCTCGCCAAGCGCATTGGTAAGGGCCAGGATACGGTCGCCGCAAACCTCGGTAGTGGTCTGAGTTCCGGCCCGCCGTTCGCACGGATCAGCATCAAGAGCAGCCGTTTCCGACTGGTCGAGGATGGTGCTGAGACCGTCCTCAACGAAGCTGTACTGAAGGCGGCGATTGTCAACGCCGGCCCTGGCTTGGCCAAGACCTACTACGCCACGGAGTGGGACCCGGATGCCGACCCGTCCGGCCCGGACTGCTTTAGTATGGATGGTATCCGGCCGGACAGTTCAGTGGCTGAGCCCATCTGTGACCTCTGCGCCAAGTGCCCGAAGGGTGCGTGGGGCAGCAAGACCATGCCCAACGGCAAGAAGGCCAAGGCATGTACTGACCACAAGCGCCTGGCCGTCGTGGCTGCAGAGGACCCCGAGGGTACTGTGTACCTGCTCCAGGTTACGCCGTCTGCACTGGGTGGGCTGAACCAGTACCACAAGGAGCTGAGCCGCCATGGTGTGTCGCCGAACATGGTCATCACCAACATCGGCTTCGATCCGAAGGCCAGTTATCCCAAGCTGACGTTCAGCTACGGTGGGTTCCTCGACGAGGAGGCGTACAACGCCGTCGCGGATCGGGTGCAGTCCGACGAAGTGCTGGAGATCATCGGTATGCAGCCGCAGCCGCAGCAGACAGCGGCACCGGTGGTCGAAGATGAGGACGAAGACGAGGACGTCCAGGAGGTCATCGCCGAGCCGGTCGAGGCGCCCAAGCCGAAGGCCAAGAAGGGTTTCGGTGGCTCCAGTGACGAGCCGAAACCGAAGCCGAAGGCGAAGCCAGCCCCCGTTGTTGAAGATGAGGACGATGAGGACGACGAGGACGATGAGGACGGCGTGGCCGTCGTCGAAGACCTGACAGAGTTGGGAGACCTGTTCGGTGACTAAAGATAGGCAGTCAGACGCGCTGCCTATGGATAAGGTGGAGCAGCTCCGGGATTACCTGGGGCTCTCTGTCCTCCACATGGCGAAGCTCGTAGGCGTATCACGACAGACGTACTGGAACTGGCAGACTGCCGGCGTAATAACTCCCCGGTCCGTCGGCAAAGTCCGGTCGTTCGCGACGCAGGTGCGGCCACTACTGGCAAACAAACAGTGGCCGAAGGGTGGTGCCCATCTACCCGATAGCCGTAGCCGGTTCGATCGGCTCATTGAATATACTGCCACCGGTGGATAGGCTGGCGGGAGGCTACGGCCTCCCATAGCCCTAGGGTGCTCCATGAATACACTTGATTTTCTGCGTCGGGTGCTGCCGACGAGCGGCCTCTACTGCTCCTTAGCCATGGTCGGCGACCAGCGGCGGCAGCGGTTTTATTCCACCATTGAAGATTTAGCCGACGCCGTCCTGCGCACCGACGGTAATGGCCACACCGTTTATCATGCCATCTCTTCGTTTGTAGATAAGACCTCTCGCAAGAAGGAGAACGTCCACGCTACCAAGACGCTCGCACTGGACATCGACTGCGGCCCTGAAAAGCCGTTCGCAGATCAGAAGGCTGGTGCAGTTGCGTTGCGCGATTTCATTGCCGCTACGGGCTTGCCCAAGCCACTCATCGTGAGCTCGGGTAACGGCCTGCATGTCTACTGGACCTTGGATAAGGACTTACCCCTGATCCAGTGGGCACCCCTTGCGAACCGGTTGAAGCAGGCTGCTCAGTCTCATGGCTTCGCCATCGACCCCGGCCCCGCCGCAAACCCTTCCCTCGTCCTCCGTCCACTAGGCACACATAACCGCAAGCACGGAGCGAAAGAGGTTAGGGTCATTGTCGATGGTGGACCCACAACCGTTCTCGCATTGCAGACCGTCCTCGGCGGCGCGGCTCGCGCCACTACCCCCAAACCCCGGAGGTCTGCGACGCAGACTGTCCTCGATAACCTCTCAGTTCCCCAAGACTTCCCACCGGCAGACCCTGGCGTCGTCCTCCAACAGTGCCCGCAAATCCACTGGGCAGTAACCAATCAGGCAAAAGTAGAAGAGCCACTATGGTACGCCGTACTCGGTGTGGCCGCATACTGCGAAGACCCTGAAGACACTGCGAAATTGTGGAGCAACCAGCACCCAGGATACGACGAGGGCGAGACCCTCAAGAAGCTGGACCAGTGGAGGCGGCAAGCAGGAGCGCCTACTACATGTAGTAGGTTCGCTGCAGAGAAACCTTCGGGGTGTAAGGGCTGTATCTTCGCCGGCAAGGTGACTACCCCAGCGATGCTGGGTAGGCACGCCGCTGCCGTCGATACTTCCGACGATGCACCTGCGTCATCTCAGGTGGACGTCGCACTACCCAAGCCGTTCAAGCGGACGGCGGAGGGTATGGCCTTGGTGATCGACGGCACGGATGTGGCCGTATGTCCGTTCGATATCTACCCGGTAGGGTATGGGCGGGATGAGACCCTAGGCTATGAGGTTGCCCGGTATATGTGGAAGCGTCCGCACGTCGGCTGGCGCGACTTGATCCTGCGGCAGGCATACCTATCCGAAGGGTTCTACCGGGAGTTCGTCGTGGCCCTGGCCGACCAGGGTATATCGTTAGACGGTAAGAAACAGACGGAGTATTTCCAGATCATGCTTCGCTCGTATATGGCAGAGCTCCGCAAGATGCGGGCCATGACCGACATGTATGCCTCTATGGGGTGGAAGGACGACTACAACGTATTCGTCTGGGGTGATACGATCTTCCGCCGCACAGACAATGGGGTGGAGAGGGCCACTACTAAGCTGGCCAGCGGCGTCGAGCGCGTCGGGTCTGACCTGTTTGTGCAGGCGGGAGACCTCGACGACTACAAAGCGTTCACTCGGCGGCTCGCAGCCAACGACCTGCACGCGCACGTCTTCGCGCTGGGCGCGAGTCTGGCGTCGATACTCATCCCGTTCACCGGCCTCAAGGGTATGACCCTGTCATACACCGGCCCGACCGGCAGCGGCAAAACGCTTGCGCAGCACATACTCCAGTCAGTGTGGGGAGACCCAAGCAAGCTGCACTTCCAGGCGCAGTTCACCACCAACACGCTCTACAGCCGCATGGGTCTGCATGGCAATATGCCTATGTCGATCGACGAAGTGACCATGATGTCGGCGAAGGACGTGCCTGAGTTCCTCTATAACGTGACCCAGGGGAAGGAGAAGGCCCGGCTCACCCGCTCAGCTACTGAGCGGCGCACGGCAGAGTGGGCACTGCTGGTGATGGTGTCGAACAACCGGTCCTTGGCCAGCAAGCTGGTGGCCTCCGGCAACGAGACCGACGCCCAGATTGCCCGTATGCTAGAGCTTGAGCTGGCCCGGACAGACCTGTTCGCGAGGAGCACCGACTTCGGTCGGCAGATGTACAAGTTCCTGGAGGCAAACCACGGCCTCGTCGGCCCGGCGTTCATCGAGAAACTCATGGCCGTTCCACTGGACAAGCTACAGGCTACGCTGGCGGCAGCGCCGGCGGTATTTTCCAGGCGGTACAAGGTGCAGTTCTCCGGCACGGAGCGTTACTGGGAACAACTCCTGGTGTTGGCTGACCTCTGCCTGCGGCAGGCGGCAGCCTGGGGCCTCATCGACTGCACGCCCATCAAGACCATGAAGTGGGTCATCGACGCCGTCACCAACATGCGCGAGATGCACGCCGATGCGAACCGCGACGTGTTCGACATCATCACCGACTTCCTGAACGCCAACCTGGATAAGATGGTTCGGGCCATGCACACCGGGACGGAGATGGTCATTGACCACAGCCGCCTGCCTAGGACCTCTGTGGTGGCCCGAGTGGACGCCTACCGCCAGGCCCCTAAGAATGGGTTCGACACCGGCACGCTGCTGATCGAGCGGCGGGCGTTGCAGCTATGGCTGGCCACGCAGGGCATGGACCTCAAGACCATCACCCAGACCTTGGAAGGTGTGGGCGCCGACGCTACCCCACCGAACCGCAGAGCTTCGCTCGGCAGAGGTACGCCGCTGGCGCTTCCGCAGTGCGCGGTCATAGGGATCGACCTGTCGCACCCACGGATGCTGCCGCTGCTGGAACGGGTGGAGGATGAGCACGTAGCCATGACCACTGACGCGACTGGTGCTGACATCGCTGCGCAGCTACTCCACTAGACCCGCTAAGCGCTCACGAGAGGCGAGAGGCGTGTACTTGAGGGTCCTCTCCCCTGCGGGCATAGAAGCCACCCTGGCGGCTCTGTAGGCGTTTTTCAGCCAGTCCCTGCTGACCTCTAGGCCAGTGCCCCGGGCAGCGCGGTTCCAGTTGCTGACGTCCCGCCGGATTTCCCGCAACGCTGCGTTATCGTTGGCCATGATCGCCCGGACGGCAGCGTTACGGAACTCCGTGGACACATCCCGCTGGTAGTTGCCGACGCGGATCATCATGCGGACCTTCTCGTACTGCTGTGACGCAGACGATGGGTAGGTACCGAACACCCTGGCCAAGGCCGACAGCTCGACGTCTTCCTTGCTGATGACATACCCACGCCGATCGACCACAGCGCCAGCTTGGAGGTATGCGAAGGCATCGCCCAAGCCCCTGAGCCCGACGACCGGCGACTGCCGCACTGCGGACAGGTAGCTGCTGGGGATAGGACTCAGGCCCAGGTTGTACCCCGTGGCGCTGAGCACTGTGCCGGCAGTAGTGACGGCGTCCACCGTGGCGCTGGCGGCTGGGCCGAACACCTCAATGATTGCGTCTACGGCGTTGCCGCCCGGGACGAAGATGCCAGTGCCCGGGATCAGGTTGCCCATGCTGAACTTCGCGCCGATGTCACCGGCGAACATACCGCCGATGCCACGCATCACCAGGTCTGCGCCATCCTTACCGACTGTCTCGTCTAGGACCTCTGTCAGCGCCAAGCGCGAGCTCGGTACCGTGAAGCCGAAGAAGCGGGCGATGCCATCTACGAGGTCTTCGATGTCCTCAGAGAAGGGAATGCCGCGGACACCACTTGTCAGCACCAGCATACCCAGCATCACACCAGCGTCTTTGCGGGGGAGGTTCCGCAGTAGCTGGATGACCAGGGTCGGGTACGTCTTGTACATATATGCCAGCGAGGGGAGTCCCTGCTGGAATACCAGTGGGCGGCCCACTGTAGAATACTCACCCAGTGTAAGCTCGACGGCGTCGCTGGCCTCTTTGGTAGCGGCCTGCTGATACCTAGTGATATCGTCAATGGTGACGTTGTCGATGGTCTTGCCTTCGGCCCTGATCTGGCTATCGACAGAGAGCCTATAGGACGCAAGCAGCACCGCACGCCGGGCGTTGGACTCGAACCGGTTGAACGGCAGCATCCATGCTTCAGCCACCTTCTCGAAGGTGCTGTTGGGCATCTGGCCACGGGCCGACCGCAGGAGGGTCTGGCTTGCCGCCGGTGTAGCCGCGCCATTGGCCACCTGCTCTGCGAGCATCTCTGCTTCGTCCAGCCTGAGACCATTGATCCGCTCGTTGAACGAGCCGCCCTGCGCGCGCTTCTGGCGAAGCTGCTCTGCGATGTTCTCGTAGTAGTCAGCGCCGACCCGGGCACCACTGATGTAGGTCTGGGTGTCTTGTACGGCGCGGGTCATGGCGGTCATAACGGCCCCATACCCATGCCCCTGGCCGAAGCCGGTCTCGCTGTTCTTCGCTGCCATGAACGGCACCGAGTTGAACAGCATCGACGACATCTGGATGCCAGCACCCACGACACTACCACCGAGCTGCATGAGACCAGCGAGGGTACGGATGCGCGACAGCGCTGCACCGGTGCCGAACTCAACCTCACCCAGCGCATCATGCTGCATGAGGATTTCCATCTGCCGGGCCGCCCGGTTGTAGAACTCACCGCTCATATTGAGGCCGGCCTCGCCCTCGGCCAGCGGCTTGTTGCGGTCTTCCCACTTACGGTTCTGGGTCTGCTCCCACTGGTACTTGGCGAAGTTGAAATCGTTCAACGCCCGCCTGCGAGCGTCATAGTTGTCGCTCCCCTTCACAGCGTTCCATGCGCGCTCGGCAGCCACGACGGCGTCGGTGTCACCATCCCACAGATAGTTGGAAGCACCCCGGTCCAGGAGCTGGTCTAGGACAGGCATACCCCGCATGTTGGAGATGACCGCGGCCTCGCCCTCGAAGTGGTCGTTGAGTACCTTGTTGATGTCCTCGCTGTAGCCAGGCACGTCCTCAGAGCGCAGCCGGTTGCTGCGGCGGACCTCTTGACTCTGCAGGGCAAGGACCAGGTTGTGCCGGACCTCTGGCCGGACGTTGATGCCGAAGCGCCGCAGTGCGTAGGTAAGTCGGCCCAAGTCCAGGTTCTGCGTGGTCTCGACGCCTTGCTTGAGCGTCTCTGACACCCACTCGGCAGTCACGTTCTGCGGTCGGCGGACGACCTTCCCGTCGGCATCCACCTCGATGACGGGCACGAAGGCATTGGCGGAGGCAGCGTTCAGCTCATCGGCCGCGTTCAGTGCGTCGGCTTCGCTCTCATAATGGCTGTAGACGAACTGGTTGCGGAACGCCTTATCGACCTCGACGTATTCGCCGTTGGCATTCTTCAGACGCACCCGCACCACGAACTTGCCATACCGTTTGCGCGGGGCATATGCGGCGGCGATGGTTGCCTTGGCAGAGCGGACGTCGGCGTCCATCGAAATGGCTTCTTCCAGATAGTTGTCCAGGATGTTCTGGACAACGAACCGCGACTGGTCGTCCGTCTTCTTGTCGAATGTTCTGGCTTTGGTTTTGAGGTCCAGCATCTTGGTGCGAACCGGCGCCTGCTCACCCTGGTCGAACAGACCGACGAACGCATCCAGCGCCGTGGTAGCGTTTTCCGGCTCCAGCAGGGCTTTGTTCATCGCCTCCGTGTACGCAGCCGCAGCGATGACGTCGTTCTCATCCTGCACATAGGCTCCGGTGCTGTCGGTGGTGGCGTTCGCAGTGCGGATTTGCAGGTGCTTTGCATGGAGGAACTTGAGGAACTCGCGGGTGTCGCTCGTCATCATATCACGGCGAATCAATGCGTTGCGAGCGATGGAGTCCAAGACTTCGCCCATGCGGGCGGCCTTCCGGTCCATACTGGCCAGCGCCTTCTGGACAGAGATATACTCTTGGGTGCTCCACATCTCCTGCAGTGCAGCCCACTGCAGGTCGGTCAGCTTCTGCCCGTCCACCTTTGTAGGCTCGGTGACGATCTCATAGCCGAGTGCGAGGGCGGTATCTACCTCCGCCTTGCGGACCTTATCGGTGTTGGGGTCTGCGGCTTCAGTCTCCAGCGCGGCCTTGCGTGGCCCGTCGATGACCTTCTGCACGAGCTTGTCGTAGGTGTATCCCTGCTCGATCATAGCTCGCGTCGGACGGGCGCGCTTGCGCAGCTCGGATAGCACTCCCTCGTTGGGCACATACTCACCACCCTGCAGAGTGATGATATCACCCTTGGCCGCCTGCAGGGTGTCGCGGAGAGTCGAGACCGCCCTGCGGTTGGCATCGTAGAATGCCGAGACGACGGGGGCATAGCCATCGGTAGCACTGGCTAGCTTATAGAACTCCTTTAGGTTGCGCGTGACGGTATCCTGGATGCTCCGCCGGTCCCGGTTGATATCGACGAGCTTACGGTAGAACCTGTACAGCCCAGGGTTCTTGCGGGCTATGAACACCGGCAGCGAGATTTCCCGGAGGAGCTTGTCCGTCCAAGACCTGACGTTGGTGAGGGTGTCAGCGGTGCCGGGCGAGTATTTGGCCAGCCACTCCATCGCCGCTGCCGGCGTATAGTTGACCGAACCCGTGCCTGCCATGCTGAACCGGGTCACATCGCCGATGGCGCTGCCGTCTTCGACGGAGCGGATGAGCTGCGTCACCTTGTCCATCTCGAACACACCGGTCATCTTCCCAGTGCGGACATACTTGCGGGATTGATGCAGCAGGTAGCGCATCGACTCATCGCCGAACTTGATGCCGACACGGTTGAGCGCCGTCTTGAACTGGGAGTACAGGCGGTAGACCAGGGAGTCGTTGAGGATTTCGGCGTTGTCGGCCAGCACCTCTTCGACGGCCTCAGACGTGGACAGGCTGGGGTTAGCAGCCTTCTTCTCATCCGCCAACCCACGCACGACGTCGCTCTCGGCGTAGAGCTTCTGCATAACGCCATCGACTTTGCGGGCCGGGATGATCCGCCGGAGACCGAAGTGACCCATGGTTTCGTGGGCCATGACCTGCGTCAGCTGCTGCTCATTGGCAATGCGGCTGCGGAAGATAACCACCTTGTCGCCGTACGACAGGCCCTGCGCCGGCAGGTCATCGAAGTTCGCTTCGCCCATGTACCCAGCAGCAAGCTCATCATAGAGCTTGGGGTCACGCTGCTTGAGGTCCAGCTGGTCGTCGAAGACGCGGATGTCTGGGCGAACTGCGAGCTTGG